>Ga0209986_10002153_pt1 | contig 18290 bp, 16 predicted proteins | sample BlataG_FD_183168 | JGI IMG/M metagenome (GOLD analysis project Ga0209986, IMG submission 183168) | Deep subsurface microbial communities from Black Sea to uncover new lineages of life (NeLLi) - Black_00105 metaG (SPAdes) (version 2) | ecosystem: Environmental > Aquatic > Marine > Oceanic >... | reverse complement strand
AGAAGGGCAGCGTCTTGATGCGTTCGTCCTGATAGCACCTTTGCCTGCCCAGGGCTTGTGACAACCCCATCAACAAGATGTAGAAAGGGTTTCACAGCTTGCTTGAAAATCTCGAGCCCCGGCAGCGGTCCAAGCGACAGACATGCGCTGGTATCTACGATCAGGCTGCGCTGATCGGCTGGATTGAAGAACTCTTTTATTCGGTAGGTCTTGCTATCCATAAGGGCTCCTATTTCTACCTCCAACTGGCAAATTGAGTGTTATCTTAAATAAGGTATCGTCTGCGGTCCTTCTGGAAGTATACAAATGCGCGTCTGCGACCCGTAATTAACACGCAGTTTCTCTACGGATTGTTCAATATCCCCGCATGGTAAAAGCAGCGCATCACGGATTTGTTCATCCGTTAAACCATCGCTGTAAACTAACACCTGAGCGTGAAGCTGAATTTGAGCTTGAATCTGAACCTGCCATTGATCCTGGGCTCGAAAGCCGGGCTGTGAGACCATATCAAGAACACCTTGAGGTGATCCTCCTTGGAGCAACAATTCAGCGTAACACCCATGATCGGGTAAACCGTCTTCACACGCCGCAGCAATGATAATTGCGCCGCCCTGTCTGACAATTTGGCAGGCAGCGCTCATACCTTTTACTGATTGGTAAAGATTCTGGTCGAGGGGATAACCGCTGTTGGTCGTAATCACGATATCATATGGTTCATCGACCCTGACCATTGCAGTCTCCTTCACGAAGGCACAACCTTGATCGTGGGCTTTCAGCATCTCGCCCGCGAATACACCGCTGATCTCGCGCGAGGCATTGAGCGCCACGTTGACCAGAAAGGTTGGCTTTGTCCGGAGCGCAATATCACGCATTTCTTCCCAGATAGGATTCCCTTCAGTAATACCCCAGGATGCATTGGGATGGGAAATCATCTCGTACCCGTGGTTAGTAAAGACGCACTCCCCTCCAGCCAGCGATGGTACGATCGCTTTAGGACCTCCACTGAACCCAGCAAAGAAATGGGGTTCGATGAAACCGGTCAAGATTCGCACGTCCGCTTCGAGATACGCCCGGTTGATACGCACCGGGTTCCCCGATGGAGATCGGTCCAGTGCGAGGAGATTTGCTTCATCGAAGCAGTCATGTTGGATGCAACGGTAATTATCAACGATGTGGTCTCCGAGCATAAGGCGCAATTCTTTTTGTGTTTGAGGACGGTGTGTTCCAAGACCATTTAATAAAAAGATGTCGCCCCGGTTTATCCCGGCAGATTCCAGCTCATGCAAGATGACCGGCAATATCCTGTCATTGGGCGTGGCGCGGGTGATGTCTGTATGCACAATAACGACTGTATCACCGGGTTTAACAAGTTCGACCAGCGGTGCAGTACCGATGGGCGACCTTAATGCTTCTTGGATTGCTCTAAGTTCGTCAACCAAGCCATTTACGAACTGCGGTTCCAGCACATCAATTTTTCTTTCAGGTAGAGTGACAGCAAGACCACTTCGTCCGTAGGCTAAATTAATATTCAAAATAATCCATTAACTAATGCACTAACCTTGAATCCAGCCGCTGCTTATGAAAAATATAATTAATTGTCGGAGTAAATAACCTCGCTAGATTCTATTGAGCTAATCAAATCCGACACAATACGAAACGATTTAATGTTGTCCTGGCAGGTTGTAATAGGAGACTTTCCCTGAGTCACCGCCTCATAAAACTCGTGCAGCAAATATGACTGTTCTTTACGTACCAACTTGGCAGGCGGAACCTGAGTTAAATCTTCGGCAGCATAATGATAATAACCACTGCTATCTTCAATCACGTTTGTGCGGCGTTGAATATATACCTGATCATCCCGTAATAATATTACGCCGTTTTCGCAATCAAACCGCCAATTCCCTATCCATGTTGTTTCCAAACCAGTAGAGCACCACGAACCGGTATAGGTCGCACGGACATCGTTTTCAAATTCCAGGATTGCACTTGCAGATGCTTCCCCCTTGTGCCAGCTCCACGTTGGGTTCCAGCTCTTAGCAAATAAAGACACAGGTTCGCTCCCCAAGAAAAAGCGCATTAAGTCAAAGTGGTGTATGGACATATCGACCAACAGGGGATATGGCAGCTCTTGATGAAAACCAGGCAAATGAGGTCCTTTATAGAATATCACCTCAATTGAACTAATACTGCCCATTTCACCAGAATCAAGCACCATTTTAACCGTTTGAACTGGGACTTTATAACGGTAATTTTGGGCAACCATGTGCAGCACACCGGTTTCATCAGATTTATCCACAATAGCTCGAGCCGATTCCAAATTATCCCCCAGAGGTTTTTCACATAATACAGGAATGCCTGATTCCAGCGCAGCAAAGGACATCTCTTTATGAAATCCAGGCGGCGTGACAAGTAGTACCGCATCGGCTTCCACCGTGTCCAGTGCCTCGGGTAGAGATTGAAAGATCAATCTTGGATCTAAATCACAGCGCTCAATTTGTGCGCGGATCACTGCGTCGCTGATCTCCACAAAACCCACGAATTCGACCTCCGTCGACCCTAAAACAGCGTCTATCCAGATCTCCCCCATGTTTCCGATCCCAGCTTGAATTACTTTCATTATCACAGGACACGATCGACAAACTCGCGTGTGTGAATCTCAACTGGTACAGTCGTCAGTTCCAGAACACCACGTGCGACATGCTCAGACAGGCGACGGAAAGCCTCTTCTCCTTTTTCCTTTGTGGATCGCAGCGGGTTGCCGATCACACCGCTTTCGATGAATTCATGGTGATCCATCGGGAAAGTAAAGTACTTGTATCCATCGAATTCTACATCCGGCAACCCATCCTTCTTCTCAAAAGTTTTAGGCAAGAATTCGGGTATATGAGCTTTTGTGAAATCAGCCCGATCCATACGGACGTAATTCTCATTCCAGGCAAGATCCTGAGAAGTCTCGAGTTCGCTGGCATGCCATCCCGGTGTCTCATCCCAGGGATTTTCCATCAAACCATCCAGAATTCCAACGTAGTTCTCCATGTAGGGCTTGACAAAGCTGATCAACGCTCCGGTGTCATAGCGCAGCTTACGCAGCACAGGGTCAATAACCTTAACGTTAGAACCATGACCGTTGATGAAGATAATACGGTTAAACCCGTGATGGATCAAACTGCGACCTACATCATAGACCAGGTTGAGTAGTGTGCTGCTGCGGACGGTTATCGTACCGCGGCCCATCTCCGGATTATGCATATGCTGCGGCGAATAGCCCATCCAGATTGGAGGAGTATGCAGCACTGCGATCATCTCAGATACACGGCAGGAAATCTCAATCGCTGTGACCGTATCTGTCAAAATAGGCAAATGTGGTCCATGCTGCTCAAAACTTGCCATCGGCACCAAGATGGTATCTTTTACCTTGAGATATTTTCGTACATCAACAATTGTCAGGTCGCCCAGTTCCCAAGAAAGGAACTTGCTCCGGAACTCATCATCCCCTTCTGTAATATGGGGGATATCCCTATAGTCACGATCATTTCCAGTTAGCATATCTTCACTCCTTAATCATCATTTTAATAAACAAGTCAGCAACCGCTTCTCCAAAAATTGGGTCGTTGACATGAACGTCGAACAATAATACGGGAATATCTTCCCTTATATTCTCCTTTAAAGTTTCAAGGAAGGCAGCATCAGATTCCGGATTCCAGAAAGGACCGCCGGGAACATTCGGAATCGACAATCCCTGGGTCGGAACGGCTATCATGACAGGTCCATTGGCTGGATTGAGTCGCTCAGCAAAAAGATGGCCCAAAGCGATCATTTCATCCTTTGAAGCGCGCACAAGGGTGTACTCAGGGTTATGATCATAAACTGGTCGATCCTGGAGTTCAGGTGGAATCGCTCCTGCGTGGAACACACAAAAATCAATACACCCCGGCACTACAACTTGAGGGAGACCCAGCAGTCCAACACTCTTCAAGCGGTCAGGTCCGCCATCGTGAATCCCACCAGTCATCGGGTCATAGGTTTCGTTCGTCGTGAAGTCGATCACGCCTACAAACTGACCAGCTTTCGCTAGCTGTTCCATAGCAGGTCCACCCACACCATTTGAGTGGAAGATCACCGCTTCATATCCGCTCTCAGCTAGTCGATCTTTAAGAACCATAACAGCTCTAGTAGTGTTGCCAAGCATAGTTACAGCAACAAACTTATCATCTGGAGAGGGTTCAGAAAGCTCGTGCCCGTATTCGACCAACCCTTTTATCGCCGCAGCGACATTATCAAAAACCGTAGTTGCGATGGGGTTCAATCCCAGGATGTCCACGATGGAGTGAACGACCATGATATCGCTCGTCCCAACTAGGGGATCAAAGTAGTGTTTACCAGATGCGATGGGTGATACCAATACTTTTGGAACACCCACTGGCAGCTGCATCATCGTCGCAGCGCCCATGACCGCCCCCTCAGCGCCCCCCATACTGACAATAGCATCCAGTTTCCCACTGGAGTAGAGCTCGAGGACAAGCAGCTTGAGAGCTGCCCGCATCCCTTCCACGGCTTTGCCCCGGCTGCCTGCATTTTGCAGTGCCTCGATGGTCGTATCACCGTATGCGGCAACCTCAGCATGGGTGATATCGGGCATAATGTCAATTGGTTCACCCAGGATGCCGGAGTCAATGACAGTCGTATCTAGTCCAAGCGCAATCAATCGATCACGAAGATAACCGATCTCGGGACCTTTGGTGTCCAATGTTCCTATGACAACTACATTTTTGCCCATTTAACAACCTCCGGGCTTTGAATTTTCAGGTTTCACAAACGGGGGTCAGATAACAGACATGATAAGAGACTCTCGTGCTCTTATATCCACTGCTGGTACAAGTCAAAAGAGAAGGTTTAATTTTTGGTATGGGACGGGGAATCCCCCGCCCCAATATGTATTATTAGTCTGCTGTTAGATCAGCGGTAGAAGTGTATCGGCACATGTCTTCACCTGCCAACTGTAAAATTCTTCTGTCAGCATGCTGGAACCGTGCTCCTCAATAAATTTCCTCTGTTCAGGCGAAATATCTACTGGGTTCGTTTCAATCGCATCGGGATACGGGTTGGCCGGGGTGCGGTCAACAGGAGCAACAAATTCCACAGTCAATGCGCCATCATAACCAATGGTCTTCAACGTTCCGACTAATTTCAACCAATCCCAGTGACCTTGACCGCAGGCGAAGCGGTTGGTATCAGCAACATGAAAATCGACAAGCATGCCTTTCGCTGACAGGATAGATTCATATGGATCGACTTCCTCGATATTGAGATGGAACGCATCCAGACAAACACCACATTCTGGACCGGTCGCCTTCGCCAGTGCTATGGCCTGGGCTGTGCGTGAGCAGAAATAGGTTTCAAAACGGTTGATCGGTTCGACCGCCAGCTTGACACCTTCTTTCAACGCGTATTCGTAAATTTGCTTCATGCTGTCAACCGCCCACTCCCACTCTTCCTCAGGGGTGCCATCGGCGGCAATCTTCCCAACAGTTGCCGGTACAATCGTCATTTCATAACCATCCAGTTCTTTGACCATTGTCACGCAGTCTTTGACATACTGGACTGACTCAGCTCGCTGAGCTTCATCCTTCGCTACCAGGTTGCGTTCTTCCAGCATAAGTGTCACAGAGCCCCAGCAGCGGATGCCGTTCTCATTGAGGATTTTGCGAACTTCTTTCGTATCGTAGGTGTAAGGTTCGCCGCTAATCTCGATACTCTCATAACCATATTTTGCTAAGCGAGCCACAGTGACTTCAATCGGCTCAGCCCTCATCCAGTTGTGCATTGATAGATGCATTTAAAACCTCCTTGATATGATCGAATTGAATTTTTTTTCTTTGTCGTTTCAAACTTCATACGGAGCGCTTCCGGAAAATCCGGAAGCTCCGTTAGCGACCAAATTTTAATATACAAACAGAATTCTCTATTCACCCACCAGACTGGTAAAGATCAGCCAGTCTAATTCCTCATAATCGCGGGTTGAGATCAGAATTTTGATTTTCTGACGGTCCAGCGATCGAACGACTTCTACCAAACGGAGGAAGGTTCGTAAGCTGTTGCGCAGGTGCTTCGTGGCAACCTCTGCTGGCTGTGTTCGTAGAGCTTTCACATCAAGACCGATCATTCCTTTTTCATAGAAATTGGCTTCGTCCAATACCATAACCTGGTTGAAAGCTCTGCGCATATTCACTGAACCGAAAGATCGATCTTGGTCGAATTTGAGACCGTTTTGATCGTTCAGATGTACGCTCCACAGTTTTCCAAAAGCTAGCGAAAATGCCATCTCATCGGATGGATCCAATCCAGCAAGAATCGCATGTGCGGACTCTACCAGGCATCCGACACGATCCGGTTCGTTTGTTTTCAAGCCCAGGGCGAGGGCGTGCCCAATTGTGGGGATGTACGCCAGGTCCATCGGTTCATTGGGCTTCGGCTCGATGGCTATACGCAGTTCATTATCGTATTCCAGCAGGACATTTATAGCTTCCAACAGGAGGTTCGTGGCGCGCACAGCATCCTTGGCCTCCCGCAAATATGTTCCCTCTCGAGCCAGCCAGAGCACCATCAGGTCAGTGTTCATCTCACGTCCGATATCAGCAGCCTTCTTTGAGCGCTCTATGGCATAGCGGCGCGCCTGGGGATCATTGGCTGTAAAACCACCATCGATAGTCATCGGATGCTCCCACAAACGAGGTGCGACAAACTCTGCTACCAATCCCTGGTCTTCAAGCTTCTGCCGCATTTCCCGGGCTTGGGTGCGTACCTCAACTGAGGAGAGGTCGTCGAGATTAGGCACCGCGTCGTCGTCGTGAAACTGCATGGCATCAAACCCCAAGTCCTTAAGTATTTCAAGTTTTTTCTCAAAAGGAACAGTGGTGCGCACGACTGGACCAAACGGATCAGTCCCTTCGTGGATGTTCCACGGACCAAATGAGAATCGATAACCAAATTTTTCCATAATCTTCACCTTAATTTAAATTGTAAGGAGTGACCTCCATGAACTGCATTGTATCTGGCAGCGTGTTAACTCTCCCTGTCGCACCAACCCCTGTCACACAAAGAGCGCCAACTGCATTGGCAAACCTGGCTGTTTCGGTGAGGGACCAACCTTTCCAAACCCCGGCTATAAACCCAGCCGCGAAAGCATCTCCTGCTCCGGTAGCATCAACAACATCTACCTGGAAAGCTGGCAAGCGCAGGGCGCTTCCCGCATCCCCCATGACCAGGCAGCCATCAGCGCCCATCTTCAGCGCCACCGTTCCAACGCCTTTACCTAGCAAAGCTCGAGCGACATCCTCGGGTGGTTCCAAGCCAGTTAGGGCTTGCGCTTCGGGCAAGCTGGGAACGAAATAATCAATCTGCGGAAGGCATGGCGCCAAAACATCTATCCAACGACCAGTATCATCCCAAACTGTATCCAGGAAAGTCGTTACTCCCGCTGCACGGGCTTCTGCGAGCAGTTCCGCTGTCGGTTGACCGTCGATCCCTGGCATCACAAGTGAACCTGCAATATGAAGGATGGACGCTGTTGTGATTGTCTCGACGTCTACGTCACTCAAACTAAGATTAGCGTTAGCACCTATATAATGCACAAAGCGCCGCTCACCATCCGGCTCCACCATGACCATTGTGGCTGAGGTTCCAACTTGATCGTCACGTTTTACACCGCTTATTCCAATTCCGCGTTCTGACATGGCATTTAATAGAAAATCCCCAAATGGATCTGCGCCTACCTTTCCGATCACTTCAACAGGAAAACCAAGTCGTGCTAATGCAATTGCCGAATTGATGGCGCAGCCCCCTGTGTGAAGGCTCATCTCATCTACTAGAACCAATCTACCTGGCTCTGGAATGGTGTGCAAAGGTCGTCCAATGATATCAGCGACCATAATTCCCAAACAAATGATTGGCTTTTTTTGCGTCATGTGATCACTTGCTGTAATCGTCGAAGTACCTTTTTTCACTAGAAAATGTCATCTCAAAAAACGACAACAATCTTCAGTCACTGCTTTCAACCCTGATTTTATCGAATGCTTGACAAATTTAATTACTTACAAACAGACTATCTGATTATTAAACCACTCGACTAATCGACTAACTCCGCCAGCGCTTTAAATTCAGACGCCAAAGCAGGATAAAGCGCTCGGTACCTCGGATAAAACTGTTGGTAAAGCTGTGTAACATCGGATGGTGTAGTGCGCCCTTTTATTTGGATCGCAGCTTCACAGGCTTCCTGGACTGAATTAAAAGAGCCTGCGCCAACTCCCGCCAGCAATGCAGCGCCATAAGCTGCACCTTCAGTAGTGTTAACCGTCACTAATTCGACTCCTAATACATCAGCGATTATCTGTCTCCAGAGTACACTTTTTGCTCCACCACCCGATATACGCACCTGATCAATTGAGCCCAACCCGGCTTTCTGGATTAGCGTGAAGCTGTCCTTAACCCCAAATGCCACGCCTTCTAGAACTGCACGGGTCATGTGAGCCCGAGTATGGCGCACTGTAAGACCGACCCAGGCCGCACGTGCTAGAGGGTCAGGATGAGGCGTCCTTTCGCCTGTCAAATATGGAAGAAATATCAGCCCCTCACTACCAGGCTGGATATCCCGGGTTTCATCAATCAGTTCAACAAAACTAACTTCGGGAGCCAATGTATCACGGTACCACTGCAAGCTTCCCGCGGCGCTGAGCATAACGCCCATAAAGTGCCAACGCCCTGGAACAGCATGGCAGAATGCATGCAGCCTGCCCTCCGGCTCTACTAACGCTGATTCTGTCGTAGCGAATACCACACCAGATGTGCCCAATGTCAGCGCGACAATGCCAGGGTGAACCGCACCGACACCTACAGCCTGGGCAGCCTGATCACCACCGCCTCCTACTACGGGTGTTCCCTCCGCCAGACCGGTTTCAGCAGCTGCAGACACATTCACATTACTTGTTATTTCAGGACCTTCATATGTGGGAGGCAACCACTCGGCAGGAATATCTAGTCCTGCCAGCACTTCTCCCGACCAGGTGCGTTCTTTTAGATCGAACAGGATCGTGCCTGAACCACCAGCTTTGTCTACGGAGTACTCAGCGGTCAATTTGTAACGGATGTAATCTTTTGGCAGCAGAATGTGCCGGACTTTGGCAAATATCTCCGGTTCATTCTGCTGAACCCACAAAATCTTAGGCGCCGTGAATCCAGTCAGGGCGTCGTTACCAGTGACCTGGATCAATCGTTCCTTGCCAAAACGGGCACGAATTTCATCGCATTGAGATCCAGTGCGCTGGTCATTCCACAAAATCGCTGGGCGTAATACTTCACCATGCTCATCAAGCAATACCAAGCCGTGCATCTGCCCGGTCATTCCAATAGCGGAAATTTCAGACCCCGTAACCCCTGCTTGCTGGAGCGCCTGACGGATGCTGCGAACGATCCCCTCCCACCATTCATGAGGGTTTTGCTCAGACCACAGCGGGCGCGGCGTTGACAGCTTTAACGGAGTTGTGGAGCTGCTGACAACTTTACCCTTTTCGTCAATCAGGAGCGCTTTAGCGCCAGTGGTTGAAATATCAATCCCCAGCAGCATCAATTCACCCCCAACAGCAGTTCAACCGTTAATTGATCAAGACGCTCATAAGCCAAACCGCGCTTACCCAGTGCTTCACGATCAAAAGACCTAGCCTTGATATCGGCTGCCCTGGCAGCATTGTACGTTCCCAATATGGATGATATATGATCTTGATCGGAATTTATTTCCGCCAGGAGGGTCTGAATTTCTGGATCTTGATTCCACTTAGCAGCTTTTTCTTTCAAGATCAGATATGTTCGCATACATCCACGAGCAAACGCCTTGACACCATCGTAGTCCTCAGTGCGATAAGCGTGAGCATCGAAGTGGCGGCTACCTTGGTAGCCCACATCTTCCAGGAATTTGACCACGAAAAAAGAGCTCTTCAGGTTGACCGAACCAAAACGGAAGTCCTGGTCATAGCGTCCGAAAGCCTGATCGTTCAAATCGATATGGAAAAGTTTGCCAGCTTCCCACGCCTGGGCAACGTGGTGAACGAAGTTAAGACCTGCCATCTGTTCGTGTGCAACTTCGGGATTGACCCCCACCATCTCTGGGTAGTCGAGCGATCCTATGAATCCCAACATCGCACCTGTTGTGGGAAGGAATATATCGCCGCGTGGTTCGTTGGGCTTCGCTTCAAGCGCAAACTTCAAATCGAAACCCTGATCAATAACATATGCACAAAGGAAATTAAGCGCTTCGCGGAATCGCTTAAGGCTATCAACCGGGTTCTTACTGGCATCGGTCTCGGTCCCTTCCCGACCTCCCCAGAAAACGTAAACCTCGGCGCCAAGCTCAACTCCCAATTCAATAGCATTCATCGTTTTCTGCAGTGAATATGCGCGCACTCTCGGGTCATTAGAGGTGAAAGCTCCATCTTTAAAGGATGGATCAGAAAATAAATTTGTGGTCGCCATTGGAACGACCATACCTGTATCTTTTAGAGCGCGCTTGAATCCTTCCACAATTTTATCTCGCTCCGCTGGCGCTGCACCAATCGGGATCAAATCATTATCATGTAAATTGACGCCGTAAGCACCAACTTCAGCCAACATGTGGACTATTTCGACAGGTGTAAGTTTCACGCGTACTGGTTCACCAAACGGATCTCGCCCAACATTTCCAACAGTCCAAAGTCCAAACGTGAATTTATGTTCTGGTTTGGGCGTAAAAAGATCTACCACGCTCAATCGCCTCCCTCACTCGTGCTCTCACCATATTTACCGATGGATACTTGTTCAATTTCACCTCCCCGCTCTTCTCTTTTCGGGGTGACATGACTCCACAAAATGAATCCCAGTGTTGAAAAAAGTAACAAAAGAAATCCATATTTATAGGCGAGATGCAACCAGGGTTGTAACATACCAAAAATCCCCAGGATTATGCCCCCGATAAGAAGCCGCTCAATAACCTTGTATAAACGCTGGGAAATGTTGTTGTTTAACGCATCCGCCACTAAGACTATCACAGCGACGAATGCCAGAATAATTGCGGCAAAGATGAGAATAAAGGGAATCGCGTTCAGCAATACATTTTGAGCCAGTTGTTCGGGTGTTGCCAAGGAGCGTATAATTGGGTTGGATATCAATCCAAGAAATAACAAAAGTACAATTGCTATAAGTAAACCTTTGGGCACTCGGGGACGGAACTTCACCATATACTCTCCTCTACCAATGTGAAGGCGAGGCGGAACGAATTCCGCCTCGCAAGGACTTGATTTCTAATATTTAATGTCTTCCTGCTTCCTGCTTGCTGCAGAATCGACAATCGCATCACATACGACGGCAGCGCGATAACCATCCTTAAAGGTCGCACCATGGGGAGCTACTTCTTTATCGTTTACGATGCAGTCTAACAGATGTGTGATTTCATGAACAAAGGTATGCTCCCATCCGATGATATGACCATGCGGCCACCAGTTCTCCCACCAGGGATGGTAACCTTCGGTTATCAAGACACCATGAAAGCCCTGAGTTTCTTTAGGTTCTTCACCTACCCAGAATACCTGCAATTCGTTCATGCGCTCCAGGTTGAAGACGACGCTGCCTTTCTCGGCATTGATTTCAAAGCGATTGTAGTTCTTACGACCGCCTGCGAAGCGGGTTGATTCTAACGTGCCAAGCGCGCCGTTATCGAATTCGAGTGCAGCGACGAAGGCGTCATCGACATCCACCTTGCCTGTGCCGCTGCCATCCGGCAGGGGGCGTTTATCTATAAAGGTCTTGGTATATGCTGAAACGCTCTTAACCCCACCTACTAGATAATGCGCCAAATCAATGATGTGTGCACCAAGGTCGCCAATTGCGCCGCTGCCGGCTACTTTCTTGTCTAAGCGCCAGATCTTAGGGGTTCCGTAATGAGGCATGATCCATTCCTGTAGATAAACTGCCCGGAAGTGGTAAATCTGTCCTAGCTTTCCACTATCGATCAGGTTGCGGATTTGACGAATCGCGGGGACAAAACGGTAGTTAAACGCCACCATATGCTTTATTCTAGCTTTTTGAACTGCATCCAGCATCCTTTTAGCCTCTTCGGCATTCCGTGCAAGCGGTTTTTCGCAAAGAATGTGCATACCCCTCTCGGCAGCCATAATGCAAGGATCAGCATGTGTATCGTTAGGACCGCCATTGTCGAAGAGCTGGATTTCATCGTTTTCCAGCATCTTTTGCCAATCCGTGTAGTAGCCCTCATAACCATAGCGTAGAGCAGCCTCAGTTACAGCTCTCTCGTTTCGCCCGCATAGCGCAACAAGTTTGGGGATCATCGGTGGGGGATACATCATATATGGTATTTTCTTATAGGCGTTGGTATGCGCCTTTCCCATAAAGGCATAACCCAGCATACCGACGCCTATCTCTGGGGTTTCGTATTCAGCTTTCGCACCTGCCATTGTTGTAAAACCAGTTTCCTCGCTCATTAAATTCCTTCTCCCTATTTGATTTAATCGCTTGAGAAAGCTGCGTCAAAGGCAACCTGGGATTGGGTGAAATCTTGCTTGCGTATCATCTCCAGTGCCTCGGGAGCACCCCAGTCACGATCCATCCCAGTGTCCTCCCACTCGATAGAAAGCGGTCCGCTGTAACCAACGCGATTGAGGGCGCGAATTAATTGGTCCCACTTGACATCACCGCGACCCGGTGACACAAAATCCCAACCGCGACGAGGGTCGCCGAAATCCAGATGTGAGGATAGAATGCTGTTGCGTCCTGTGAGTTGTACACGAGAATCTTTGACATGTACATGCCATATTCGATCGCCGAACTCGTTGATAAATTCAACTGGATCGACGAATTGGTGAATGAAGTGGCTCGGATCATAATTGAAACCAAATGCAGGATGTCCATCAACAGCGTCTATGGCGCGCTGCGAGGTTATGATGTCATAAGCGATCTCAGTCGGATGAACCTCAAGCCCAAACTTGACATCATTCTCCGAGAAGACATCCAATATCGGCTTCCAACGGACGGCGAAATCTTCATAACCCTTATTGATATCATCCTGGGTAGTTGGCGGGAAGAAATAAAGATTTTTCCACACTGCGCTGCCGGTGAAACCATTGACGACATTTACCCCAAATAATTTAGCAGCCCTAGCGGTGTCCATCATCTCCTCAGCGCAGCGCTGACGCACCCCCTCTGGTTCGCCATCGCCCCACAGGCGCTCCGGCAGGATGCGTCGGTGACGCTCATCAATAGGATCATCAGCCACGCATTGACCGACTAGATGTGTACTTATAGCAAAGCACTTCAAGTTGTATTTATTGAGGATATCCCAACGGCTCTGAACATAGCTGTCATCATCCAGGGCTTTATCCACCTCAAAATGGTCACCCCAACAAGCCAGTTCGAGCCCGTCGAAGCCCCAATCGCTGACTTTCTTGGCAAGATCCTCCAAGGTTAAATCAGCCCACTGCCCGGTAAATAAGGTTACAGGTCTTCCCATGTTATTAACTCCTTTTTCGATAAATTATCTTTTTATAAACTAACTCGTATCTTGAGATTATTAAACCGACTACGCCATCAGGTCCTTCAGGAATTTCAAACCATCTCCAGCAAGAGCATCCGGGCTGGACGCTAGGGGGCGCCATATGGCAGCCGCACGTGCAATGCTTTTCACCTTGGGAGTGAATGACTCAATCACCAAAGGACCATTGTAGTTAATGTCTCTAAGCGCTTGCGCAACCTCGCCCCAAGTGACGTGACCCGAACCAGGTGTACCGCGATCGTTTTCGCAGGTATGCACCTGAGCTAGGCGTGAACCAACAGACCGTATCGCATCGCCCAAGGATTTCTCCTCAATATTCATGTGGAAAGTGTCCAGCATGATTTTACACGCCGGGTTATCAACACGATCAACGACCTCGATTGCCTGCTCAGCTAGATTGATGAAGCTGGTCTCGAAACGGTTGAGCGGTTCAACGCCCAGGAGAACGCCGTGATCCTGGGCATATCTTGACAACTCACCCAGGTTTTCCACGAGCAGATCAGTATCCCTGGCGCGTTCTTCGGGTGTTGATTGCCATGTGCGCCCAACGGCAGAGTAGAGTGGTCCGACCAGGTTTGTGGCTCGGAGCACTTCACAGGCATCGATGCAGCCTTTCACGTAGTTCATGCCGTTATCGCGAATGGCTTTTTCTCCATGGATTAAATCACGGTCTGGTCCCATGGCAGCGCAGGCGCTCACAAGTAAGCCATTATCCTTTATGATCGCGGCAGCCTGCTTGTAATCCAGATCATCAAGACTCTCCAACGGCGTCTCGATCCAATCAAAACCCATTTCAGCCACTTTGGACGCCAATCCCTTCAATTCTTCTGTAGTCAGTGGGGAAGTCCACACCCAGGTATTCACACCAAACTTCATAATATCATTCTCCTTTCTATTTATAAAAACCCTCAGCATGTCAGGCTGTCGCCATCCATGTTAAAGCAGTACAACCTCTCTTGAGCAATATTAAATTTTACATTCTCGCCGATCTTCAAATCAGTCGTTCCGGGGATCACGCTTAAAAGCGTTTTTTCGCCTGATGTAATATGTAGTATGGTCTCCATACCAAGCGGTTCGGTCAGCGCAAGCTCGCCGGCGAACTCTCCTTCCCGATCAGGCATCACATCTTCGGGTCTAATACCCAACACAAACGAGTCCGGTGGTTCCCAACCCTCTGGGATTGGTATATAAAGTGTACTATTCTTTATGAAAATATTACAATCTTCACGACTGGTTTCAACCAGGTTGATACGGGGTGTGCCGACCAGTTGGGCAACGAAAATGGTGTTCGGGCGGTCGTAGATGTCCTCCGGAGTTCCTATCTGGACTATGCTGCCTTCGTTAAGTACAGCGATGCGGTCCGCCATCGTGAGTGCTTCGATCTGGTCGTGAGTGACGAAAAGGGTAGTGCTGCCTTCCGTTTTCTGCAGGTGCTGAAGCTCCACCCGTAATGTTTCACGCAGTTTTGCGTCCAAGTTCGACAACGGTTCATCCATCAAGAAGATGCGCGGTTGTCGCACCATCGCTCGACCGAGGGAAACACGCTGCATTTCGCCACCCGAAAGATAGGCAGTTTTGCGTTCCAACAGGTGATCTATGTGTAATTTTTCGGCGACGATATCCACCTGTCGACGTATCTCCTCCTCGCTCAATTTCCGCAGAGGTGAACGCAGCGGGAAAGCCAGGTTGTCATATACCGACATTGTTGGGTAGAGTGAATACTGCTGGAACACAAATGCAACATCCCGGTCAGCAGGTGCTAAGTCGTTAACCGAATCGCCATCGAAAAGAACCGTACCTTCATCCTGGTTAGTCAAGCCAGCTACCACACGCAAGGTGGTGGTTTTCCCAGCTCCGGTATGCCCAAGTAATACAAAGAATTCACCATCTTTGACATCGAAGGAGACATCATTCAAAGCCGTCACATCCGGGAAATTTTTGGTGATGTTTTTGAGCTCCAAATCGCTCATTGGATCGCCTCCCGTTTGATCGTCTTTTCAGTTGCTGGGTCGAAGAACCTCACCATTTCAGGATCGACCTCAAACCGCACCTGCGTACCTATTGGATAGTGGATCAGCCGGTCGCCACGGATGTGGACAATATCTTGTTCGTTCATATTGACAGCCAGCATGGAATAGGCGCCATATAGATCAACGGTGTAAACATTGCCAGCCAACGTTCCATCCTCCACGATTTCTGCACACTCAGGACGGAACCCGAAGATCACATCTCCCGAATCTTGAAGCGCTTCTCCCAAAGGTGCCCGCCAATCATCGGGTACCGGATAGCGGTTATCCGCGCCCGGCATATGGATGATACCATCCGAGTAAGAACTACTAACCAGGTTCATTCCAGGACTGCCTATAAAATTGGCTACAAATATGTTCGCTGGATCGTAATAGACTTCATTAGAGCTGCCAACCTGCTGGATTTCAGCTTCAGACATCACCACAATGCGATCGCCCATAGCCATAGCTTCAACCTGATCATGCGTCACATAAACCGTGGTTGCGTGCTGATCGATGTGCAGGCGCTTAATCTCAGCCCGCATGGATTCGCGAAAATCAGCATCTAGTGCTCCAAGGGGTTCGTCCATTAAAAAGGCTTCCGGTCGCCGTACAAGGGCACGACCTAACGCCACTCGCTGTTGATCTCCGCCGCTTAACTTGCTTGGTCTTGCGTTGAGAAGGCGTTCAATTTGGAGTAAGTCAACTACTTCATTGACCCGCTCGTTTATCGTCTCCCGCGACTCCCCTTGCGCTTGAAGGGGAAAGGCAATATTCTGTCGGACGGTCAAATGGGGATAAAGGGCAAACAATTGGAACACAAAAGCGATATCCCGTTCGCTTGGATTCAGCCAGGTCACTTTACGTTCATCGAGATAGATCTCTCCACTTGTGACAGTTTCCAATCCAGAGATCATACGAAGAGTGGTGGTCTTCCCACAACCTGAGGGTCCTAGCAGGACGACAAATTCGCCGTCATGGATTGTCAAATCCAGCGGCTTTACAGCATGTAAATCCCCAAACTTCTTTTCAACTTGACGGAGTTCAATTGTCGCCATATATTTTCCTAATGTAGCATGCTATTAACTTTGCTGCTTTTTCTTATGATTTAGAACAACAATACCCTTTCGAGTAATATTTAACTACTTGCGCACTGCACCAAATGTAACACCGCGTAATAGGTAATTACGGAGCGCAAAAGTGACGATTACAACCGGGATCAGGAACCCTAAACTGCCGGCTGCAATTGCCGACCACTCTATACCGCCGCGCCCCAACATGGTCGCAATGCTTGGGGGCGCAGTACGCGCATTATCACTGGTCAACATCAGCGCAAATGCGTACTCGTTCCAGGCAAAGATTAAGCAGAAGACCGTTGTAGCGGCGATGCCTGTCATCGTCTGGGGCAGTACGATCTTAAAAAAGGTTTGAATGCGTGAATAACCATCTACCAAAGCTGCTTCTTCATATTCAACCGGTATTTCGTCTATAAAACCTTTCAACAACCAGACTGCAAGGGATAAGTTAAAGACCGTGTAAAGTAGGATCATTCCTAAGTGGGTATCATTAAGACCTAATTGCCGGAACATCAAGAAGAGCGGGATGGTCACTACAACCGCAGGTAGCATCCGGGTGCTGAGGATAAAAAACAGCAGATCATCCTTTCCTAGTACATCAAAACGGCTGAAGGCATATGCAGCAAATAATCCCAATACTACTGAAAAGATGGTTGATAAACCGGCTATGATGAGCGAATTCTTCAAACGATTTACGTAATCGCTTGGCCCTGTAACCTCTTGTCCTGACTCTAAAGCTATGCGTTCCACCAAACCCAGTTCGCCAGTTTCTGCGGCGGCTTTGAACTCCGGTTGTCGAGCTTTACTTACAACGGCGCGGTCAGTGAACAGAAAAACAAATCCTTCCAATGAGGGTTTAAAGAAAATCGTTGGTGGATGAGACACAATTACTGAACGTGATTTAAAAGCTGTAATGGCCATCACGAAAACAGGAATAAGCATTATTATCGCAATAACCATTACCGTTATGGCGCGTAGACTTCGCAGTCGGCGGGATATAGGGCTGACTTTGTCAACTCTGCTTGCTTCTGTAACTGGATACCCAGGACCGTCTTCACGGAAATTTGACATTTCTTAGCTCTCCCCTTTCATCTGGTTCAGGTACCTGATATATAGATTGCTTATCGCTATAATGATGATGAGAATGATATATGCCAATGCGCTGGCCCGACCGGTTCGCCATTGACCCAAAAATGCTTGACGGTAGAGATTTACAGAGATCAACTCTGTTTGGTCTCCTGGACCACCGCCTGTCATGCCCATAATCAAGTCAAAAGCTTTGAAGGCTTCGATAGTACGAAATAGAACTGCGATCAAAAGCAGCGGTGTAACTTGTGGGAGTGTGATGCGCCAGAATTGGAACCACGCACTTGCTCTGTCAATGGCAGCAGCCTCATATAGATAATCTGGAATCGCCTTCAAGCCCGATAGAACTAATAACATTACAAACGGGCTCCACATCCAAACATCTACGATAACCACAGCCCATAGCGCCATGCCTGGTACGGGTGTACCTGCAAAGCGGCTCGCAAGCCAGTCAGGTGCAGTAGATGGGTTAGTGAAACCAATTAAATAATTAAAAAATCCAAACGTTGGATTGTACATCAGCTTCCAAAATAA
>Ga0209986_10002152_pt1 | contig 18293 bp, 9 predicted proteins | sample BlataG_FD_183168 | JGI IMG/M metagenome (GOLD analysis project Ga0209986, IMG submission 183168) | Deep subsurface microbial communities from Black Sea to uncover new lineages of life (NeLLi) - Black_00105 metaG (SPAdes) (version 2) | ecosystem: Environmental > Aquatic > Marine > Oceanic >... | reverse complement strand
AAACGCTGACCTTGTAGGAGTATCCTTAAGCTGAGGTTCTGTTATTATATCTGTGATAGAACCAAGGTGTAGCTTTGCTCTGCTTTCTACTCCTTCTCCTTCTAACAATATTTTTGAAACAGGTGTTTGAGGTGTCCCCGGTGTTACTTTTTTAGCCGAAGGGCTATTTGGTTTACCGTAAGCAATATTTTGAGTGATTATATTTACAGAAGTAATACCCTTTAGAGCCTTCAATGCTTTTGGTGTTAAGAGTTGTTCGATGCTAGTGACCTTAACTTGCTTAATCATCTGCTGAACATCGTTTATTTTAGCAATCTCACCTCGTGCTGTATCTATAGTATTTTGAGATGCTTTCTTTCCTTTTTGAGTCAGTCCTGTATCAACGAGCTTTTGTTTCGTTTCTTTAGTAGATTGTATTCTATCTTCAAACGCTTTTAGTGCTCTTACTTTTTTGTCTTTTGAAAAAGATTTAAGGTTGTCAGCCAATACTCTGATGACTGCTTCATTACTCAATATAGAATCTGAACCCATCTTTACAATAACCATAGGTACTAATCCATTATACTCAGGGTTTGCTTTCCACCAAGAATCAAAGAACGATTTATTATTTTCATAAACATTTATGGCAGATGATAATTGACCTTTTACTTTATCTTCATTTACACTTGCCCATGCAATGTTTTCGTGTCCGTTTATACCAACGAATCCCATACCTCCTTTTAGGTTTGTTATCGTTGTACCTGTAAGTGGATTGACTACATCTCCTGTGCGTAGTTGGTCTGATATATTAAATATAACAGGGACACCATCTATGACTTTCCACTCTACTGTTGGTATTGGATTGTCAACCCGGCTATTAAGTTCATCTACATCTATCTTAGGTGAGTCAGGCATTGTCTCTCTGACTGCAGTTGTTTCAATGACAGCTCCCTCATCTTGCTTGTTCATCTCCTCAACAATAGCTTCAACGTCAGCTCTTCCTTCTACTGTCTCAACTGCGGTTTTAGTTTCTGAAGGTATCGACTCTATTGGTATTTGCTTATCAAACAAAGCATAACTAACAACAACATTTTCATCTACAATACCGGCAGGTCGTTCAGCAAATAAAGCTCCCTCAAAACCTGCATTTTCCATCGCCTCTATAAACTGACTCCCGGAGGACCAATCGTTTATGCCTTCTCTCCCTTCAGATGCTTCTCTCATACTTCGGATGGCATTGTCGTAATCCCTTAACGCATCTTCTTTAGTGTCGTATTCAATTTCAAGTTCTTCATTGTTTTTTAAAAAACCTTCTTTCAATCTTTCAACATGCTCAGGCTTTCTTAAATCAAATAAATTTTCTTTCTTTTGTTCAGATATCTTTATTTCAGTTACCTCTCCTACTTTATCCGCAGAATATTGCTCTGCATATTTTCTGTTTGGAGTTAAGAATATAGCACCTGACTGTCCTCTTTTTAAAACGCCTCCCTCAATACGTGTTGGTGAACCGTGATATACAACTTCTGACTTGGTGTCATCTTCTTGCACAACCGCATCATCCTTTAATCTAAACTTAACCTCGCCTCTTTTCCTTTTTTCTTCTAGTGCTATTGTAGCTTCAAAATCAGATAGTGCCTGCTCTTCTTGTTGTACAGCCTCCTCATCAATTTTAGGTTTTCTAAATGTAGCAAAGTCTTCTGTTATTTCTCCATTAATTCTACCTTCTATAAATGATGTAACACCTGACCTTCCTGCATTATCAAATGTGTACTTGGCGAAAACTCTATCTCTAATCTCATCAAAAGTTTTATTTTCATCAACACCCTTTTTTACAATTTTTTCAATTGTTTTTTCAGCAGCTACAGCTTTATTTCCTGACAATACTTTTGCGTCTTCTGTTTCAGATTTAGGTCTAGACTTTATAATAATTTGTTCTTGTACTTCAGGTACTACTTCACCCTCCGGAGTGGGCGTAGGTTCTGCGGTTTGTTCTTCTTGAACGGTCCGTACTTCGCCTTCCACCTCTTGTATATCTCCGGCTTGTTTATCATCAGGTACTGCTCTTGTTTCTTGCTCTTGAATGGCATCTTCTTCAAATCTTTTGTTTATACTTGTTCTTGTTTCCTCATCATTCTCAACAACAATATCCGAAGCCAATATCTGTGCATCGGACATATCGTTTATCTTACTTAAGAAATTTTTTCTTTTAAGTTTTTTACCGTTAATTATATACTTAGCTCTTACGTTCTCTCGTATATCAGCGTCTATATCAGGTCGACCCATAACGGTTCCTATCTCATCTAAGGCAACCTGTTCGGATGGCTTACGTACTATCTTGGTTTCTGCAAGCTCTTTCAGCTCTGCATTAATTTCTTTTATCTTGTCACCAAATATTTCTTTTCTATTTGTGGTTGAGCTCAGCTCATCCTTAGCAGCCATAAGCTGCATTGCTCTATTTAATACATACCCGGATGTTTTACCTTCTGTAGCTGACAATACGTTCTGTGCATTTTGTCTAACACCAAGGTTACTTTGTATTCTTTGGTTTGTCTTCTTACTTATCTGTCCAAGCTCCTCCATACTGTTAGCCCAATTACTAACTCGTGATGGCGTTGAGCCGAAAGCTCCTTTTAGCTCTGCATTTAATCCCTCTATAGTTGCAAGGCTGTTTGCTATATCAAGATTGTTTTTACTCCTCAAGTCTAGAGCCATATTTACAGCAGCAAAAGAGCTATTTGCACCTAAACCACCTATCATCTCAGCAAAAACATCCTTCATGTTTATGCCTCTATCATATGATACCTGTGCTAAGTATTCTCCAACACCCTCAGATAAGGGGTCAAATAAAATTCTTTCTGTTGCTTGAGCCGCTAATCTTCTTCCTATACCTGCAGTTTTGCCTACATTAAAAACTCTACCCGCCATACGTGCAGCGAAAATGTCTGTTAATAAAATAGGTATACCTCTTTTAAATCCTTCTTCGTTTCCATCTTTCCATACCTGAGGGTCATTAAATGCTTGCTCGACCTCTTCAGGAATCATAGGGTTATAATTGTTTTTTACTATAGCATTCATAACAGCATTGGTATATTCTAAACCAAAAGTTGTTGCCATAAATCCTGTACGGAAACCTTGAAATAAACCTGCAATACCTACGGGTATAGTACCTACCGGACCTGCAATAGCGGTTCCATAAGCTGCTCCTGTTGCTCCTCCGATTGCTGTTGCAGCGGGTATAAGATACTTACCATAAGGAAGCATCTGAGATAAACTTTCTCCTGCAAACTGAAGAGCCATATCAGCAGGACTATCAGAAAATGAATCCCATACCTCTCTAAAGCCTTTAGCTCTATGGTATCTGTTAAGCTCTTGACTAGTCTTTCCGGTATTCATGTCCTCCATATAGTCCACGTACTCGTTAGCAAGTTCTTTTGTAGTCTTGCCTGTAAGACCAAGACTTTTCTGTAATATTACAGCACCCATTTCACCTCTAGCTTCTCCTATATCAAGAGCGTTGGTAACTCCTGCCCAACCTTCTACTATTTCACCACGTAAGTTTTTATCAAACTTAGAGTCTAAATATGTTTTTGAGACCTCATATTTGTCTGCAGCCACTTGAGATAATTTTTTAGATGCTTCATATGTTGTGAGTATGGCATCCTGCATCTCAGCCTCTCTAGTGGTTTTAGGTTCATACTTAGCAAGCTCCTGTAAACTTAATCCAAAGTTTTGATATGAAGATGTGTTCAGCTCATTGTCTACATATTTTGCTGCAGCATTAGTCTTTACTGCTTCGCCTCTTATATCCTGTAGCTGTTTATCTATAAACACATCATACTCATCACGCACCTGCTGAATGTCATCATCAAGATACAGGTCTGTAAGTTCATCGTATCTTTTGTTATATTCCTTATATAGGTCTAAGTAATCTGCTCTTAGCTTACCTTCCTTAGTATAGAACTCACTAAACTCTTCCTGTTCGTAGGGACTTAACTCACTAATATCAAAACCTCTTTGGTCTTTTGAACCACGCTTTAGGCTTTCAATAAAAAGAACCTTGTCTCTTGCATCCTCGTATTCGTCTACTTGATTTTTTATTGACAGATAATCATATCCTTTGTCTGCAAAAAAACGGTCTGCTTCTGCATCAACATTTGATATATCTTTCCAAGAACCTCTAGCAAACTCATCTGCTTCTTCTGCAGTTTTAAAATAAAAAAGTTCTCCTCTTTTTTTTGCTTCTTCAAATGCTTCCATACCATCAAGCTCCATCCAATACATTGGCTTGTTTGATTTTATTTCAGGATTCTTTTGAAATAAGGTAGGATATACTACGTTTTTACCGTCAATGTTTGCTGACTCAAACAGGACAGTTGATTCTGTACCGTCATCATTTATACGTGGGACGTCTCTAAGATATTTAGCACGAATAGCAGATTGCACTGAGTTTGTCTCTATTTTTTCTACTTTTTCTTCAGGTTTATATGCGTACTTTGTTACAAAATTTTTGAGCTTTTCTGCTTCTACTAGAGCGTTGCTATCAAACCAAGTGTCTAGGTCTATAGTTTCCCTAACTACGTTGCCATCAGATAGCGTTTGAGTAACCTCCATTGCATCTCCAACACCAACGGGTCTGAACGTAAATCCATACCTACCATATAAATCATTAAAGTATCCAACAGCTTTATCTTCTTCTGTTTGAATTGATGCTAAGTCTGTTTTGTTTAACGCTTCATTGAAATCAGGGTCCTGAATAATCTCTTCTCTTCCTTCTACTGCAGTGTTTATTGCAGCTTGACGTTCAGCTTTTTCTTGTGCCTGAAGTTTATTTAGTTCAGGTTGTTCTAGCTCAACCATAAAAGATGTAAATGCTTGGTCAGCTGCTATTTGATTTTTTCTGTCTTTATCTTCAATGTCTGATGGTATTTGAAACCTAAAATCTGAAACACCTCCCACCCCTGTAGTTGGCTGTGGCGGAGCTTCAGGTGGCAGATAGCCTGTCTCCCTCATATCACGAGGTTCAAACCCATATAGCTCTGTGAATTGTTTTTTAGCTGCGTCTATTTTAACCTGACGTTCATCTTGAAGTGCAGAAGGACTTATATCATACTCAATGATATCCTGTGATAAAGCCGAAGAAGTATCGCTTTCCTGAGGCTCCTGTGTAGGAGATACCGTACCTTCCATCGGTTCCCCATCGAGTTGCGAATCTTTTTTTTTTATGGTTACATCGTTCAAGAACCCTTCAATAGGGTACCCAACTTTAAATGTTTCATCAATACTTCCTATATAATTGTACATTTCTGCAGCATATTTTTTATCCTGCATATCATTAGTAAATCCTTCTAAAGAATATGAGTCTTTAAAGCTAGGGTCTACCGAACCTATATAGTTAAACAGTTGCTGTAAGTATTCTTCTTCCATTTATTATGTATTAATCGTTTGCATTGTTACCACGAGGAGCAGGAGCAGGAGCAGGTGTAGATTGAGTTTCACTTTTACCTTGCTGAGCTGCTCTTCTGTTTGTTTGAAAATTATTAATGTATGCTTCTTTATCTTCTTCAGTTAAAATAATTTGTTTTTTTAAACCTTCTTTGATGACTGCATTCTCAAGTAATTCCACTTGGTCTGCAAATTTTGTAGGATTTTTTAAGTCTAACTCATACGTTTTGCCATCAAGTGTAACTATTACACCTTGTCCGACACGGAATTTTCTTGTTGATATATCATCGTCTGTTATTCCTTCTATCTTTAATAATTCTTTTTTAAGCATTGTCTCTAAGGCATCTGTCTGCTTGTAAGTTGCTGATTTTGTTGCCAAGTTAGTTAGTGAAGTGTTATCAAAATTTACCTCATTTTGTTTCACATACGCATCATTAAATGTAGGGCGTGGTGGTTTTATAATACCCCTAGATGGTGTGAATGTTTCGGTGTTAAGTTTTTGACCTAGCATGTCCTGATACTTAGAACGTTTTAATATGTTATCAACGCTCTGTATTTTTTGACCCTCAGACAAGACAAAGTTTACTCCTTGCTTTATGAATCTTGATAGGTCAGTTCCGTACGGTAATGGTTCATCATTTTTACCTGATGCCTCTGTGTATTTAATTATAATACCATCAGCTGTTGGCTCAATAGCTTCTATATCTTTGTTAAGTGCACGTAAATTATTTGCTGCTTCAAATTTTTGGTCTTTATTTCCATAAAATAATTGTCCAAAATTATTTAGTGCAGATTCTTGATTTTTGTTTCGGTCACCAAGAGCAATCTCAGTTGCAGTAGCAGCTCGTGATTGAGGTGTAAATCCTGCTCCCTTAGTCTGTCTCTTAACATCAATGTTAGCACGTATAGCTAATCTTAACTGCTCTTGTACAATTTTCTCTTGGTCTTTCTTAAACACCGGGACTCCTGCAGGAACCTCTGTTCTATCTAAATAGATGAGCGAACCTGTTTTGTCTGCATCAAATTCTTTTTTATCAAATGTAAATGTATACTTATTACCTTCAGGTGTCTGAAGTACTTTATCTGTCAATACAGACGCAACATCGTTTGGATTACGCATCATTGCAGAAACCTGAGTGGTTTCCCAATCCTTGTAGGTAGCTGCAAACTTTTCTCCTTCTAAACCAAAGTCGTGCTGCTTGGCGTCAATCATTGTTAGTATAGTGTTAAGCTGTCTACTTCCTCCTATTTGTACAGCACTCTGCTCTAGAACTCCTAGTTGATTAGCAGCTGCTGCTGCAGTACCATTCATATCAAACCTATCGTACTTCTGCTTAAGTCTCTGCCTTAACTCGTTTACTGTAGCAAAATCAGTTGGGTTCTTACTCATCTCCATCACCCCGGTTTTAGGGTTCTTAACCATCTTGCCTATACTTACAACGCCATTAGTAGGGTTTGTGTATGACTTTACTTGTCTAAGGTTAGCAAGACCTTCTACCGTTTCAGCTTCCCACATCTCACGGTAAGCGGACTCATCACCTTCCCAACGTTTCATTTTCTCTGCGTATTCTGTCTGATATTCTTCAGCTAAACCAAATAGATTCTTTGTTCCATCAATAATGTTTTGTCTACCTATAGTGTAGTCTCTTACTTTTAGTTGACCGCTTTTTAAAAGACGGTCCTGCATTAATCTAAACTCCTGAGCACTTTGTGCGTGGTCTAGTGCGAACGTATTGCCGGCATCATAATCACCTGTAGGAGCGTTTGCTAGCTCCTCTCCAAATTCTCTTGATGCTTTATCAATGGCAGCTTTTTTCTCCTCACGGATTCTAACTTCCTCCTTGAGCATATCGGACATGTCCTTGCCGACCTGTGCCCAATTTATTTGCGTATCTGCTGAACGTTCTGCGTACCTAAAGTAACTCATTATTGAAATGGTGTTATTAATTTTCTCTCAAACCTAGGGTCACTTGCTAACTCACTAGTTGGTGTAGGAGTAAATCCTAAAAGGTCTAATAATTCTTGAGATACTTCTCCCTGCAACCCTGTTGCATCAAACGGACTCATTCCTACTCCGGGCATAGTAATGTTACCCGCATCCATTATACGACTTGTGTCAACAAACGTCCTCATATCCCTTAGCTCTTTTAATTGGTCAATTGTAAACCTATCTTCATCTGTTATAAAATCTTGAAACTGTAGTGCTGACATATCAGCTACCCCTGAGGTATCTACACCACCAAACATTCCTTGTGATGCTAACTGCTCTTGTAACTGAGGGTTTCTTTTAAGAGCTTGTTTGGCTAATCTAGCTGCTTTTGATTTCTGAAACAAAGGAACAAAAGATGCGGCTGCTCCTAGCGTTGCAGTAACTCCTTGAGAAAATTCTTTCATTCCTTTTTGCTCCCTTTCTGCTGCCTCTCTTTTTGCTAGTTGAGCACCCTCAATCTCCTCCATTCTAACAATTGATTTCAAGTCATTTAATCTTGATTCTTCTGCTGCAATTAATTTATCTAGTTGAATTTGTCTTTGCTCTCCAATTGCAGCCTCCCTTTCTAATCCTTGTTGAGTTATACCAAGTGTTCTAGCCGCTGCAGCTCCTGCTCCTCTTGTTTCTCCTTGTCTAGCTATATCCATAGTGTCTGCTGCAGTTGTAAGCAGTGCTCGTCTTTTTAACTCAAGGTCTTTTTTAGGAATCGGAAGAGCCTCGTAAACATTTACATCTAGACCCCTCATTAGCTGAGCTGATTTTATCGCTACTTCTTGATTAGCTCTATCTATGTCTCGTCTTGCCTCAGCTGCCTGAGCAAAAGACATTCCTGTTGTCGCTAAAGTATTAACTACTTGAGCACCCGCTGCAAATGCTGCAAATCCTACTGCCATATTTTTTTATAATTTTGGTTGATATTCAGAATGTATCTATCTACAAAGATACTAAAATTAAGGAAATGATTTCATTACCTCTGATTCAACTGCAAATAATTCTGAAGCATTTTGAGCTTTCCCTATTGGAAGCTCTAAATAAAACTCACAGTAGTGACCTAAAACTCCGTGTGATTCTGCTATTGGGTTCTTAATATATAGCATGTAAGCATCTGCAATTGGTATAGGATTAGTTGCACCAACTACTGCTGTTGAATCTATGACAATTTGGTTTGTGCTATTTGGTTTGTCTACATTTATAGCAGTAATAACTCCTGCGAATACAGGTGTGTCATAGTTTGGAGGTAAAGCATAATATAGATAATCACCAACACTTACTATACTTCCTATGTTTATTGATAAAGCAAAGTCTATAACATAAGCAGTTGGAGGACCACCAACCGCTGTACTTCTTGATATACCATTAAGTGAACGTAGTTCAAACTCAGCCTCTGTTACCTGTGCTCCTGTGTCTCCATTGTTTCTTACAAACCCAAACCAAGCATCTTCTTTTTTTTCAAACCAAGCATCATCAATAAATCCTGTGGTTTGTATGTCAGTTGTAAGGGTAGCTTCCCAAGAGTCATCAGACTCAAGATTAATGGTCTTGAATAGTTTAGTAGCTAGTGGCTCTTGATTAAATACACTTGTTATGGTTGCCTTATAATCGACACCATAAAAGTTACAGTGCGTATCATTGGTGTTGTGTCTATAAAGATTACCACCCTTGAATGTATAAAAAAATTGATTCATTCCTATCATATAGTCAGGATAGAATGAATAAAAAGAAGGGAAACCCTTCGATGATTCACTGTATGTTAATGTATAGTTAGTTGGCATATGTTAACAATTTGCTCTAGTTATTACTACTCCGTTTGCATCTACTTCAATATATTCTAATGCGTTTATCTTATAAAATCCTTGTGCTAATACGTTTTCTCCGTATGCATCTGAGAACACCCAATCATTTACTGCCGGGTTCCCTGCTGTACCTGATACAGGTGCATTGTAATATGTTTCACCTATAGCAAATCCACAAGCTGTAGGAAAGTCAGGTCCTACAACAGATGAGGAATATCCTGTAAGTAATACAGGACAATCTACTTCTACAGTAAATGATGTGGTTGTACATACACCTGCTATCTCAATATTTAATTCTTTTATTGAAGCGGATAGCTTTGGTATTACCATCACTAAAGTCCCCGGAACTGAAGCAGAAAAAGATAACTCACCTGCAAGTGGAGAAACATCTTCAGTTAACCCTGTATCAACAAAACTTGTTCCATTGTACCTGTACCTTATCAGGTCACTATATGTAGTCCCCGCAACAGGAACACAAGTAGCTCCACCATCACCCACATAAGTATATCCATTTAACACTGTACCTCCGTGATACCCATCAACAGGTGAACTAAGTTTATTGTAACTTACTCCGTTGTATGTAGCTTTTATACCATCGGGTTCACTAGCAGGTGTAAACTTAACAAGAACAGCTCCAACATCTGTTGGTGCATCTCCCAAATCTATATTAACTAAGAAAACACCTTCTGTTGAGCTGTAGGTTATAGGACCTAATCCACAATCAACCAAACACGTAGGACACGTCTGAACAGCTCCTAATACACATCCGCTTAACTCCCTTACTATACCGCTTCCATCTGAATAAAATCCGTCAGCAGCACAGGTTGTTAGTGCAGCGTCAGTATAGATAGCTGTTGAGTTCTCTAGTGTTGTTCCGTTTAAGTAATATGTAGATAAAGGCATAATTTAATTTTTTTAACAACTGCAACACGCATCTTCTAATGTTGCTCCAAAACATAAGTCATCACTTGTTGATAATCTATAATCCCAAACAAGATACAAATAAGTTTCTCCTGTGTTTGGCATTACAAATGTAGCAAAGTATCTGTCAGGTTCGTCCGTATCGTCTATCGGAACAGCAGGGGTAGCTGCTCCAAGTAGTGTTTTTATATCTGCAACGTTATTATAATATCTTGTATTGCTTCGTAAATACTTAAAGTTGTTTACGTTTTTATCAAATACAAAGTCATCATAATTTATCTTATTACATATAATACTTACAGTAGCTCCGTCAGCAGGTATTACTCCTGCTCCTTGAGGTCCTGTTATTTGGTCATAATCAGATATTACAAACTCACTTGCACTGTCATTATCAAAAGGAACTAGTCGTGAGTGTAATGGTGACACGAACGTTCCATCAGTCCAACTATATTCACTATGTATATACTCATCGTTATTTGCATCACTTGTAACAGATACAGGTATAACAGTAATTTCTTGAGGCACAGGGCAACCAACTACAAACTTATCTATAGGTGTAGTCATATCATCACCGCTAGCATTTGCAATTGTTATGGTAACTTTTTGAGCAGATACAGAGTCTTTGTTAAGAGTTATAGCTGTTAAATCCGTAACGGGAGGGTCTGCACTAAGATAAGCATTTGTAACCTCATTATATGTGTAGGTTATTTCAAACTGAGCAGGGCTAACAACCAAATCAGTTCTTATTTCATAACCTATAGTCAAAGGACCAACTAAACCTCCAACGTCAACACAGAAGGTATATGGATTAAGTTCATCTATGACTATCCCACTCAATACAGTTCCACAGTCAATGCACTCTTCGTCAACAGGTTTAAGAACATTGTTTGAGCTAATCACATACTCATTCATATATGGGTCAAACCCACCTAACTTTTGTGTATTAAATGAATCAACAAATAAATCTCTAAACCAACTACGCATACCTTGCTCTGATATCACAATTAGTTGTTCGTTTTTAGCTGAGCTTCCTTTAAGTTTTATAACGGACCCACGTTTAGCATCGGTAAAATATTTATCTGCACCCCACCTTACAAAACTTTCAGGGTTATTAGATATACCATAATCCTCAACACGTGCAATCTGAATCCCTAATACCTCAGGTATAGATGTTAATGCACCCGATGCACTAGCATCAGATAATAAATTTTTACCTTGAAGTACATATGATATTTTATCTTCTTGAAGTGTAAGTATATCTGTCTCTCTACCTGATAATAGTTGGATAGGTCCAAAAGTTCTTTCTAGTGGTTTATAGTTTGCTAAACCTAAATTAAACTCGTTGAGTTTATTTATATTAGTTTCTTCATTATAAACACCACTATATGTTAGGTCAGCAAAACGGTGTGCTTCTTTATATTCTTGTTCACTTGTAGTAAGAGCTCTATTTCCTAGGTTAAATGTTTTCCCAACAAAAGAGTCTCTTATTTTATAGCTCTCTGCTCCATTACCAAATGCAAAACAGTTTATAAAATCTGTATAAACTATAGCGGGAAGAGCGTCAGTTTGGTCTTGAGTATTAGCTTTATGTCTACCCGGATACTCGTCTAATGTAACAGGGTCTATATATGTATAGGTTTCGTACGTATCAGCAGACTCATACCACACATCGGGTAGAGCATCTTGTGGCTCTGATTCAAATATAACCACACCATCTGCTCTGTATACATCAAACGTTGCTATAGCAACAGATTTTTTGCCACCCCTTATTCCATCTGCTAACGTACCATTCATATTTAAGTAAGCAGGTATAGTAGTCCCATTACCCTCTGTATACCAAAATATATTTTCATCTTCTGATGGTTGTATAGGTTGTACACCGGCAGCTACTTTAGTTGTATAAAAAACATTTGCATTATTCTCTCCCTCAAAAACTGCCTTGTTTAGTACTCCTTGAAAGTTTTCTCCTATAAGAAAATCAAACATATTGTCATAGTCTCGTGATGCCTGCATAGTCTCAGACAAGAACATTGTTCTTCTTGTAGTACTACCTTTTCCGTTTCTATAAAAGTTTAAATTTACAACTACTCTTGAACCAAATGGGACAGTATACTCAACAAAGTTACCTACGCTGTCAACAACAGACATCGGATAATTTACACCGGGATATTGACCGGGAGGATTTGCACTTGGATAATCTAAATATGTACCATAGGTTGTATTATTATCGTACTCACCTCTTTGTAAACCATATAGTACACTTGGATTTTCTTGTTCGGTAACACTTATTTCATTTGTACCTACTTTCATGTAAGCTCCAACAGCACTACCTGATTCAATCTCATTTGCTTCGTATGTTCTTTTTTCCAAAACAGTAACGTATGCACAAGTTGTTGTAGGTCCTGATGAGTCTTTCTTAACTATCAGCCTGTCCCCTACTTCAACTTTTGATGAGTTCTCACCTTCTAATAAAAAGTAAGCATAGTTTGCGTCTGCTGTTCTATAATATATAATACTATAAATTGTATTGTAATTTTCTTTGTCAGGCTTTATTGCAAACTTATAATGTGTAGCCCATTCAGGTGCTATTTGTCTAGTTGGTATCGTTACCTGTATAGCATTTCTGTCAGCAGAATTACTACAAGGAACGTGCAATGAATTGTTATTACTAACAAGTGCTGTACTCGAACGACCAAAGTCATCCATATAAACTATTGCGGTTTCATATCCTCTATTACTATGAAGGCTTCCTATGTTTGATGTAGTTCTTAGTGTAACACCTATAAATGTTATATCATAAAACTCGTATATATCCTCTGTTGTGTCAGTACCATCATTTAAATCATTAACAAACCTCATATAAGGCAGTTTAAATATGATTGTATCTTTTAGTAATCCCGATGAAGCTGCAAGAATTTGTATTGGCTCGTTAGTTGTAAAAGCTGTTGTTCCAACAAGAGCGTTACCACTTGTTGCACTTCCCCATTTTTTTACTGAACCACTTGCTGTTGGAGACTGTAGGGTGGCAGGTATCTTACAGTTAAATTCATCTGTAAATGTATTACCATCACAAGACGTAGGTCCTGTTGGAGCATAAACAAACTTTATATTTCTAGGACTTATGCTTCCTACTTTGTTTACAAATTCATCACTTGTTGCTAACTGATATACGCTATTATAATCCTGACTTAATGTAATTGAAAAATCAATGTTTATTGTACCTGTTTCTGTAGTAGGTACAGGTCTGCCCGGTATTGTTGATGGTGAAAATCCTCCGTGTTGAAAGGTTATATCAAATGTTAATGTATTTCCTTCTTTTAAGTCATTTACAAGAGAACTTAAATTTACAAGCCCACTTCCGTCTGTTGTTTTAACAATAGGTCTAGATGGTATATTATATGTAGTAGCAAATTCAGTTCCTTCTACTTCCTCTTCTGCCACAGGTGTGCTTAATAAATCAACCGTATACTCTAATTGTGTTGGTCTACCTTGATAGTCAATCAAATCATAACCTTCTATATAATTACCATAAACTAATCTATTGCCCATTACAGTTTGAGCTAAAGCAAATCTTGGCACGTTATCATACATCCTTAATATTTCAGATTCAGGTAGTATGGTAAATATATTACTGTTAGTAAACGTATATGTTTGCGTTGAATTATCTGCAAAACCACTATCTTGTTTATTAAAGTTATCTATAATTTTTATTACACTGTTTTGACCTTCTTTAAATAAAAGGTCAATACTTTTTACTAATGGTCCACCGGTATTGTATGAAACCAATGCAGAATTAAAAGCATTGGTCATTCCTTCATTTAAGTTACTGTTTGGTGAGAAATTAAAGTTATCAGGAATAAAAGCAGGTTCTGAAAAAGGAGACGTTACTGAGTATTCTCCATCTGCATATCTATATCTATATGCAAAAGAAATAAATCTATCCTCTAAATAATTATCTTGTGCATTAGGAACTTCTTTTAATTCAATGCTTGGAGCAAACAAAGGTGGTCTTTTTATAACCAATAACCTTTCAGCTAACAAATCTGAGTTGCCATTGTAATCTACACCTGATGCATTTGGCTCAGGGTATGCACTCGTTATATTAATAAATCTTGGTGGATTTACATTATCTGTAAAGAATAATAAGTTTTCTACCAAGTCTACACCTGTTATTAAATACTCAGGGTCAAAGTTTAATGTTGTATTTGTAGATGTAGCTTCACCCACACTAATAACGTGATAATTAATTATAGCATCCTTAGCATTATATGATACTATCAAGTCTATCTTTCCATTTGGTGCACCCGCTGAAATAGGAAACGCACTGTCATGAACAAACCAATACACGGTCTCATTAGCTCCATCTTCAAAAGCTCCAATACATCTAGCAGATGAACTGAGGTCTTGACCATCATAAGACAACGTAGTAAGCTGTGTGTTACCTTTTGCTGTCTCTACTGAACCAACCTCACTTTCTTCGGTAGAACCTAACCTTACGTTTAATGCATCTACATATTCACCATTAGGAACGAGTCTCTCATCAAGACTCTTATTCATTCTACCTAAAACAAAATTTCTTTGTGTATTTGCCATATTACTTTAGCCACTTATCTTTACCCCTCATGTTCATTAACAGTCTACCGGGATGTATGTTGCTTATTCTAATCTTTGCGTTTCTTAACAATGCACCTTTACGTTTTCGAGCTCTTGCTACTATATATTCCTGAACTCCTAACTTAGAGCTTAGTATTGCATATTCTATATGAGCGTAAACATAATCCTCAAATAACTTATTTACTGTTACGTTTGTGTCATTACCATTCTCCATACCGTCAGATACATACTCAAGTATACAAGTTTCGTTAGCCATATCAGAGCTAAAGTTAATTACTCCTGATTTTTTGTCTATACTGAAGGTTGGATTAGCGTTAGCTGTTTCTGTGTTTAACCCATATCTAGCACCGATAGCATAATCAAAATACCATTCTCCATCACAGCAGTATCCTTCGTGTCCGTCAAACACACTGTTAGAGTTTAAGTATATAGACCTCTTGCTCCCTTTTATTCTATCGTAATCTATATTTGAGTACTGAGGACTAAGTGCATTACCATTAACGTCAAATAATATGTTAGCATTATTATCCTGCAGGTATGCACTACTCCAATTAGTTTGAATGTTTTCTGTTAAAGGATATAATACACCATCCTTGTAAACAGATATTCTAACCCAATTAACGTAGTCAGAAGGCATTATAAACTTTAGGTTGTTACCAACAGTAAGCTCAAGTATTTTTATCTCCTTAAACGCATCGTAATTAAGTTCTTGTATTGCTCGCTTTGCGTGAAATAAGACCTTAAATCTTTCTTCATTATTTACAAGGTTGTGGTTTCCCGAATACATTAACATAAAATTATTTACGATATCGTATAGTGATACATATTGGTATGAACCCCAATTCGCATCTTCGGGAGAGTTACCTCCATTCTCGTAATATTGATACTGTGATATATAAGCCATATTTTATTATCTCTCTTGTTGTTCTTCAAAATTTTCTAACCCCTGTCCAAACTGAACTGCTTGAAGCTCTCTTATAGACATACCCGCATACTGTAATATCTTTAAAACCAATGTGGGTTCATCAGATATAGTCAACTCAAAATCTTGGAAATCAGATTGCGATTGGTCAAAAGATGGTTCCCCACCAACTAAACTTACATAAGTCCACTTGGGGTCTTTAGGGTATCTAATATACTGACACTGCACACCTCCCACTTTATTTATAGTAGATGGGAATAAAGACAGTGTAGGTTCTGCTTGTGTGTATGCAGGAAACATAGTAGAAGGAGCTGTAAGTAATGAATTGTTTAACATAGTTATTTTACTATGAGAAACTTTTTCCGCTTCATTTACTATATCTGCATCATAAACTACATACCCTTGACCTATTACTGTAAATATATCAGCATTCAAGGTTAGTATAGTTGCTGTAACATTAGTTACAATTGCTGTCTTGTTTGTTGTTGTATTACCAACAATATCACCCTCTTGTACTCCTGCTGTAACAAAATCTGCTGTAGTATCTTCTAATGAGCTAACTGTTAAAGCGTCATTAGTTCCACTAGCCAATAGTGTTGTATACACAAGTACTTTGTTTAGTAAATAGTAATCATCATTTGTGGTTATCTGACTAGGTGTAAAAAACTTATTGTTATTGTCGTGTGACAAAAACTTAGTTTCAGAAAAAATATTTATAACCTCACCATATCCCTTGGTAATATCTGCATACCCCGTCCCGGATTGTCTAGCGTTCTCTTTGTTTATCTGATAATTATACTGATAAAAATAATCTTCAAATATATCTAGCTGTGCTTGCTTAGCAAACAAATTAAAATCAGCAGGAGAAATGTAACCATAATTATTTTTATTCAGTATAGATAATACTGTATTTCTAACCGAATTTATCATCTGTAAATACTTTCTTACAAAGATAATCAAAAAAAAAGAGTCCGATGAAAAATCGGACTCTTCTATATCGACCGGGGTAACCCCAATCCAAAATGTTTAGGTGCTTATACTAGTTATAGTAAAAGGAAGTTCATCTATTTCATAGATAGGGTCAATCCATTCTGACTGCAATGCCTCTAACATAGCATCTTGAAGAAACTTAGCAGGTGCATCTAAATCAGCTTCAGCATAAATACTATAATTTTGTGCTATTTTATCAATAACTATAAAATTTGCTACTGTAAGCTGTGTTTCTGAATCTACAGAAACGACTTTTGATGTATTTCCCGCCACAACATAATCTCCCGGTTTAACTCCTGATGTAATAAAAGTTGCTGAGCTATCAATAAGAATCTTACCTGTAGTAAAGGTAGTATTAGTTCCTGTAGTAATTGTTGGAGGAGTTGATATGTCAAATGTTACGTTTGTAGCTTTATTACAAAAACCTATTCGTAATTGGTTCGGACTAATCATTCTGATTAATAGTATATTACTAACAGGTATAACAAAATTTGGCTGCCCTGCTGTGGGGCGTGGTATGCTTATATATTTTTCCATTTTTATATTTTTTAAAAGTTATGTATTAGTAAATGTTATTACAACTCCCTCAGGCACTTCAAAATCTAATACTGCATTTCTCCATTTACTAGATATTGCTTTTTCTATATTATCTGCCATTGATTCTTCAAGTGCATAACTAGGGGTATATATATTGTAAAATTCATCTGTTGATGAAAATAAGTCATCACTTAATGTAAGCTCTGTCTCTGAATCTACAGACACAACATCCGCACCTCCACTTTGCCAATAATTCCCCACTCTGTCTCCTACACTAATTCCATCTGTAATAAAAGTTGCCGAGCTGTCAACAAGTTTATTGGTAGTAACACTAGTACTTTTTCCGCTAGCTTTTGATGGTGAATCAGAAAATAATCTAACATACAAATTTTGATAACCTACTGATGCAGTAGTAGTAGTATACACATCCATATTTGTGGAAAACATAGATATTGTATCAGCAGAAATTAAAACAGACCCCTGAGCATCTGAGTTTAATCTTAAAAATTTTTTTGTAAATACACTCATTTTATAATAATTTATTAGTTAAAAAAATCGTCTTCGTGACGATAACTATGCTACAAAGATAATCAAAAAAAAATACCCATATTTTGCAATATGGGTATCTTAAAATAAATATATAACCTATTAGAGTTGTTTCTCTAAAAACTGTAGTACGTCAACCCCATCATCTGTTTTAAACCAATCAGATAAATATTCGATTGGGTCAATACCAAATGGTATGGTTGTCATTCTTTTTTTGTTGCCTTCAAGGTTAAAGTAAACATCTCTCTTTTTATTTCTAAAAGACAATAACCTTTCATCAAAAAATCTTTGTATAGTTGATTGAAGTTTTAATGATGGGTCAGAAAGTGCTCTTAAAAACATTTGTGGGTTTCTCTTAGCAAATACCAACACATCTCTCTTTAACTCTTCTGTAGTTATTAAAGTTACATCTTTACTGAACAAAACTCTTCCTATGTTTTCAAGCTCGTCAAGAGATAAAGACTTGGCTTCAATTAAAGCGTCAACCTCTACATTTAATTTTTCAATCTCTTGTGCAGCATCTTTACCGTAATCTACCTCTACAAATCTTTTACCATTC
>Ga0209986_10002150_pt1 | contig 18306 bp, 14 predicted proteins | sample BlataG_FD_183168 | JGI IMG/M metagenome (GOLD analysis project Ga0209986, IMG submission 183168) | Deep subsurface microbial communities from Black Sea to uncover new lineages of life (NeLLi) - Black_00105 metaG (SPAdes) (version 2) | ecosystem: Environmental > Aquatic > Marine > Oceanic >... | reverse complement strand
CCGCCAGGTCCAGGTAGGTGGGGTTGAGGTCAGGCTCGTAGCGAGAGGGGTGTTTCACGCCCGCCTTGAGATTATCCGGGGTGATGATTTCCGGCACCCCTCCGAAGAAATCCTCCAGCGCCCGAACGTGGCCGCCGATCCAGTTGGGCAGGTCCTCGGCCCACTGCGCCTCGGCATAACTGTAGTTGCTGGCGCCAAGGACAGCGACGAAGATATGAGCCTCACGGATCTCGCCGGTTTCCCGATCGACGACGCGCACAGTTTGCCCCGCGTAGTCCACGAACATCTTCTCCCCCGCTTTGTGCGTCTGCCGCATGGGAGGATCCAGCTTTCTGACCCACAAACGGTAGATCTCGCAGAAGCGGCTGTAGCCGTAGCCATCGGGATGGGCTTCCCGGCCGAAGGTCGAGCCACAGCAGGCGTCGGGTCACACCTTTGTGCCGCAGTTCCTGCTGGATGTATTTCCAGTCGGGTTCCGGGATCTGCCTCTCCGAGGGCGGCGCTGGTTGGGAGAAGAGCAAACGGTAGAGCTGGTCTTCGTCAATGTTCTCAGGCAGAGGCCAGCTGAGACCGGCATCTTGCCCTCGACGTAGATATTCCCTGACGGTGCTGTGGGAAATGCCGCAGCTGCGAGCGATGGATCGATTGCTGAGATTGTCCTCCCATTTGAGACGAAAAACTTCGCGGATCTTACGCATGGATAACTTTTCCCTGGGCATCCTGACCTCCTTGTGGTTCAAGAGGCTAAGGATGCCCTGAATAAGCTCAGTTATCCAGCGCTGCTGCTAAGGCTCCCTAAGACTCAGATGATCCCGTCGTCAGGTGGACGGTTTCCATCGGAATCAGTGGACGATTTGGATTGGAATCGGTGGACGGTTTCCATCGGAATCGGTGGACGATTTGGATTGGAATCGTCGGACGGTTTGTGTCGGATTATGCAACATGTTAGCCTCGACAAAAAAAGATTCGCTAAAATACCTTAGAAACTGTTCACCGGAATGGATTTAAAATATCCCCTTAAGACATCCCTCGTACAATATTATGATGTGTGTTATGTCATTAACCAGCCTTGATGACTTACAATTATCCTGAAACTCGTTCGAGTCATCAACGGGTTATTATGCCTCGCCCAGAAAGGAGCAATCTAAACTATGAGTTTTAAAGTCATACCCAAGGTTGCTCTACCGGAGTGGATCGACCACCTATGCACTGGTTACCGGGTTGTTGGCCCTAAGCCACTACACGGACAGCACATATTTAGCGACATTCAGTCCGCAGTAGAGCTGGACCTCGGTTACCCGACAACGGTAATTCCACCTAAAAAATACCTGCTCCCACAACGGGAGGAACTGATCCGCTTCAAGTCCGATGGCAGTCAAATTCATGTGGAGGCAGTAATCGAAGCCAAACCCACAGTGGTCCTAGGTATACATACCTGCGATTTGCATGCTATTCAACTTCTTGATCGTGTTTTTCACCAGGTTTATTCCGATCAGCACTACCAGGCTCATCGAGAAAATACATACTTGGTCAGCATAGAATGCTTACAGCCCTGCATACCGGATTCTTTCTGTAAGAGCATGGGCACCTTGTCAGTGACCGACGGTTTTGACCTCCACCTGACAGACATAGGTGATGACTATGCGGTCGATATCGAGACTGAGAAGGGTGCCGCCCTTCTCGATGGCTTCTCCGCTGCTCGTGATGTAACCGATGAAGATTATCGACTGTTCAACCGGGTGGTGAGCGAGAAATGGGCGCGCTTTCCGCTTCGGCTTGATTTCGACATCACTGAACTGCCCAGCTTGCTCTCCATGAGCTACGAAAGCAAACTGTGGGATGAACTAGGTGAGCGCTGCCTGGCGTGCGGCATGTGCACTAACGTGTGCCCTACCTGCTACTGCTTCAACGTCACCGACGAGGTCGATTTCACTCTCAGCGCTGGTAAACGAATCCGGATATGGGATTCGTGTCAGCTGGACAAGTTCGCCACCGTATCTGGCGGGCACAACTTCCGCGCTAGCCGCGCTCACCGCCAACGTCATCGCTTCTTCCGTAAAGGTAAGTACCAGATGGACGCTTACGGTCTTTTAGGGTGTGTTGGCTGTGGGCGATGCGGTCAGGCCTGCCTGGCTGATATCAAAATGGTGGATACTTTAAACGATTTATACCATCGCCATGCCAACAATAGAGAGTAGGAAAGGCTACTATGACTATAAATCTAATTGAGACTTTACCCGAGTCTTCGATTTACTTGCCCACCCAATCTCGGATCCTGGCAGTGCAACCGCTCACCAAGTTGGAGATGCTTTTCACCATCGAGCTCCCAGGGGGCATCGCACTTGACCACAGACCAGGCCAGTTTGTTGAAGTCTCCCTGCTAGGCGTAGGAGAGGCTCCAATCAGCATCTCCTCCTCGCCAAGTCGCAGCAATGGTTCCTTTGAGCTATGCGTACGGCGCGCCGGCGATCTGACCAGTGTCCTCCACCGGATGACCCCAGGCGAGATGATTGGGATACGCGGTCCTTTCGGACGTGGTTTTCCTTTCGAGCGCTTTCGAGGCAAGGATATGCTATTTGCTCCCGGAGGCTTGGGCTTAGCCCCGTTGCGTTCTTTGATCAACCAGGTGCTGGATGAACGCGGTAACTTCGGCCGGGTCATTATTCTTTATGGTGCACGCCATCCATCCGAGCTCCTATTCACCGATGAGTTAGCAGAGTGGCAGGCACGGGACGACATCGAACTACACCTAACCGTCGACCGCGCCGACGATGACTGGAAGGAGAACATAGGCGTAATTACTACATTGTTCCCCAAAATAGATATCCATCCACGCAATACGGTCGCGATTACTATCGGACCGCCAATCATGTATCGCTTCGTATTGATGGAGCTGCTCGGTAAGGGTATCTCAGAAGGAAACATATGGCTCAGCCTAGAGCGTAGGATGAAGTGCGGCGTCGGTAAGTGTGGGCACTGCCAGATTAATCACCTTTACACTTGTCAATCTGGTCCGTCATTCTCCTATGCTGAGATAAAACACCTTACGGAGGCTTTGTGATGTCTGCCAAGCCAAAAGTAGCCTTTTTTGATTTCACCAGTTGCGAAGGTTGCCAACTAACAGTCATCGACTCGCTCCAGACTCACCCTGAGATCCTAGACGCCATCGAGATCGTCTGCTTCCGCGAAGCTATGAGTGAGAAAGGCGATGATTACCAGATTGCCTTCATCGAAGGCTCTTGTACCCGGCCCAGCGACGAGCCGGTCATGAAGGCCATACGCGATCGCGCAGAGTTGGTGGTGGCTTTAGGTACCTGCGCCCACCTTGGTGGGATAAACACTATTCGCAATCGGTTCGATCTAGACAACGTGCGCCAGTACGTATACGGTGACAAGGCAGAGTGGTACGAGACCTACCCGGCGCGGCCGATCGGTGCAGTCATCCCAATCGACGCCGTCCTCCCGGGATGCCCGATCGACCGCAGAGAATTTGTGGCTGCGCTCAAGACACTCTTGCAAGGTCGGGTGTTTCAAATCCCCGATTACCCTGTGTGCATCGAATGCAAGCTAAAAGAAATCGTCTGCGTGTACTTGCGGGGAAAGACCTGCCTGGGCCCAATCACCCGTGCCGGCTGTGACGCCATCTGCCCCACATACGGCGATGGTTGCGAAGGATGCCGGGGTTTGATCCCCGACCCAAACATTGATTCGCTTAAGCAGATTCTGGCTGAGCATGATCTTAACCCAGAAGAAACACTGGCAAAAATGACATTGTTCTTAAACTATCAAACTATGGAGAGGGAGGCGGCTGACGATGACCAAGGAAACGGTTAAAGTCGACGTCCACCATATCACCCGCGTCGAAGGACATGGCAACATCGTCGTCGATGTACATAACGGGGAACTTAAAAAGTGTGAGCTACAGATCGTTGAGACACCTCGCTTCTTCGAGGCCATGCTGCGTGGCCGCCCGTTCAGCGAGGCTTCTCATCTAACCTCACGCATTTGTGGCATCTGCGCCGTAGTCCATGCCACCACATCGCTACGGGCGACAGAAACAGCCCTGGGCGTTGAACTCAGTGAGCAGACCATAATGCTGCGAAAACTCAACCTTCACGGCGAGATACTCGACAGCCATATCTTGCACACCTATATGCTGGTTGCCCCTGACCTGCTGGGCGTAGGTAGCGTTTTCCCACTTGCCAAGAGCTCTCCGGATGTAGTGCTGCGTGCCCTGCGAATGAAAAAGTTGGCAGGAGATATATGTGCCACTGTGTGTGGGCGACACACCCACCCAATCGCGATGACAGTTGGCGGTTTCACTCACTTCCCCACCATAGATGAGCTGAACCAGTTAAGCCACAGGCTCGAGGCTACACGGGCCGACGTGGACGCAACCGTTGAGCTCTTTCAATCCTTGAGCCTACCCGCTTTTGATCGAGAAACGGAATACATTGCCCTGCACAAGGAAGACGAGTATTGCTATATGGATGGCGAACTGGTCAGCAGCGACGGTGGCGTTTGGTCCCTTGATAAGTACCTTGAAATGACCAATGAGTATATGGTGCCACACTCCACTGCCAAACGCACTCGTAATCAGCGGTCGGAGTACATGGTAGGAGCTCTGGCTCGCTACAACATCAACCACGACAAGTTGCATCCCCGGGCACAAGCAGCAGCCACTGCTCTCAATTTAAAACCTAAGTGTATCAACCCATACCTGATATCTATAGCTCAGGTGGTCGAGATCGTCCACAGTGTGGAAGAAGCCATTCTCCTCATCGACCTGCTACTCGATCGAGGGGTAACCTGGGAAGATCCCATGCCGCCAACTCGTCTAACCGGCGAGGGAGTAGGATCTTGTGAGGCTCCCCGAGGCACATTATTTCACCATTATTGCATCGAGGATGGTCTGGTCGTCAACGCCAATTGCATCATTCCGACCGCGCAAAACCTGGCTAACATTGAAGCTGATATGTACGCTTTGGTGCCGACTATCCTGAATAAAAAGAAATCCGACATCACCTTGGCTTTAGAGATGTTGGTCAGGGCTTATGATCCATGCATCTCTTGCTCGACACACATGCTCAATGTTGAATTCGTCTAAACTGGTCCAAGCCGACCCTCCCGATGTTCAGCAAGCCCATCGACGGGCTAGAACGCTTGTCTTAGCGTTAGGCAATCCATTGCGCGGCGATGACGGTGTCGGGATAGCAGTCATCAATGCTCTGGAGGCTAATCCGCGGCTACCAAAGGGGGTGGATTTAATCGATGGTGGAACTCCCGGCGTAGACACTTCGTTGCTATTGCATGGTTACCATCGTGCTATTATTGTAGACGCAGCAGAAATGGGTCTGCTGCCAGGCACATGGGCACAGTTCGTATTGAACGACAATGCTTTCCTTAAGCCAAACGACGTTGATCAACTGATATCGGTACACTCTGCTGGTTTAGCTGAAGCTTTAGAGCTGGGTTATACCCTGGACATCCTGCCCGACGACATCACGATATGTGGCATTCAACCGTCAACAATCGGCTGGTCTAGTGGATTGAGCAATCCGGTGCAGGAAGCCATCCCGGCTGTCTGCTCAGCAATCCTGGAGATACTAAACAGGGTTGAGGGTAGCCCTTCATAATAAGGATACAGAAACAATGGCAAAAATCCTGATCATAGACGACGACCCTGATATAGTACTAGCTCTCCGCTTATGCCTGGAAGATGCCGGCTATGAAATTATTGAGGCAGGCAGTGGAAACGAAGGCCTAGAGAAGGTGAAATCTGAAAACCCCGACCTGATTGTGCTGGATGTAATGATGGGCACAGCCACGGAAGGTTTCCAGGTGGCGCTTACCCTACGCAGCTCTGACCCCGAATCGGAGTATGCGCCCTATCATCAGATTCCGATTTTGATGTTGACCGCCATACACACAACCACACCTCTGCGCTTCGGACCTGATGATGAATACCTTCCAGTCGACGATTTCATCGATAAGCCGCTCGATCCTGGTCTGCTGATTCAGAAGGTAAAAGAACTGTTGACCGCCAGAGCATAATCTCCATACAATTAATAGCTAGCTTATCGAAGGGATAACTTCTAGCGTGGTCAAACAAACGCCTGCAAACCGCCCCATTATGGGTGCTGAGCCAGAAGACATTGCCAAAGCCACTACCCGCCTGATCCAGATGCGCTGGGGTGCAGGAATCCTGGTGCTTGTAGCAACAGCCGTCTGTGTACATTTATTAGATTTACCTCTCCCTGCTCATATACTCTACCCGCTTGGAGTGTGTATCCTGGCTTATAACGCAGTCCTTGTCTGGGTGGCGCGGAAGATTTACTCCCCACAACCTAATCTGTATCTGCAACACCTTCAGCGTTTCGTGGTGCTCCAGGTGGCACTCGACTGGGTGAGTATGACCGTTTTTCTCCACCTGACTGGCGGCGTTTCCAGTCCCGCGATCCCCATCTATGCAATCCACATGCTCAGCGTCACTATTCTATTGCCCAGCCCTTCACCTTATATCTATATAGCCCTGGGGGTTGGTGCATTAGTAGTTATCGCCGTGTTGGAACGGATGGCCATCTTACCTCATTACACAGTGATCCCAGTACTTCCTCCCGGCTTACAGCTTGACCTGATCTACACCATGGCGCAGATTGCATTCTTTACTATGGCGGCGACGGCGACTGTCCACCTGGCGACCTTGGTTATGACCCGCCTTCGCGAACACGAGCGTCAGGTGACCGCTCTGCTGGAAACAACCCAAACTGTATCTTCGACACTCAGCCTACCGGAAGTACTAGAGCGTCTCGCTATCAGCGCCGCTAAAGCGCTCGCAACCTCGCGCGCGTCGATCCGTTTGCTGGATGAGACCGGGGAGCACCTGCACATGGCTGTAGCTCATGGCTTGAGTGAGGAATACCAAACTAAAGGTCTGGTCGATGTCTCGCGCAGTCAATTAGATCAGGAAGCCCTGGGCGGAAAAGTGGTTATCGTCAAGCAAACTGCCACTGACCACCGTATTCAATACCCAGAACATGTGATTAAGGAGGGCATTGGCAGCATCTTGGTCGCTCCCATTATCGGTCGTGGTCATCCACTAGGCGTGCTGCGTGTCTATGCCAGCCAACCGGACCGTTTCACCGCCGGTGACGCCCACTTTGTCCTGGCAATTGCCCAACAGGGTGCGGTTGCTCTGGAGAACGCCCTTGCTCATGAGACTCTTCAGCAAGCTGACAAAGAGCGCGCCCAATTTGTCCGCACTATCACCCATGAATTACGGGCGCCGGTCAGCGGTGCACAGAGCCTGTTGAGGGTCCTCCTCAAGCTACGCAAGGTAAAATTAAATCCTCAACAGCGGGACATCCTAGCCCGTGTTGAGGCACGTTTTGACTTCCTGGCCACACTCATTAATGATCTGCTTGCCCTGGCCGCCAGTAAAACAGCCGGTTTTCAAAAGGCACCCAAACCAATCGACCTTCAACCGATCCTGGAAGAGTGTATCGATCAGCTAGCTCATGAGATCAGTGAAAAGCAAATCTCGACGGACTACGAGGCGCCAGATACAAAACTCTCTGTCTGTGCCTCCGCCGAGGGACTCTCCCAGATCTTCTCCAACTTAATCGGTAACGCGGTCAAGTACACCCCCCCAGACGGGGAACTGACGGTGCATCTCACTCTGCAGACCGATAATGCGGTGATCACCATTTCAGACACCGGCATCGGTATCCCAGCCGAAGACTTACCTCACCTATGGGAGGAATTCTTCCGTGCCAGCAACGCGAGACGATCAAAGATCGTAGGTACCGGACTGGGTTTGAGCATCGTTAAGCGGTTAGTTGATTCTTACGGCGGAATGATCAGTGTTCAGAGCGTTGAAGGAAAAGGGACAACCTTCACCGTTAGCCTACCTATAACCCCAATTGATAAACCCACCACATCATAAGGCGTACACACCGGTTCTCCCCCACAATCCGACACCATTCACCTCACATCCTTAGGGGTGGACCTGCGTGTCCGCCCTAATACGGGCGCACACATCGGTGCGCCCCTACAACCCAACGCCGTTCATCTCACATCCGTTTGGGCGGACCTGCGTGTCCGCCCAAATACAAGCGCACACATCAAGCCCGTGTAATCCGACGCCATTTACCTCACATCCGTTTGGGCGGACCTGCGTGTCCGCCCAAATACAAGTGCACACATCAAGCCCGTGTAATCCGACGCCATTTACCTCACACACGTAGGGGTGGACCTGCGTGTCCGCCCAAATACAAGCGCACACATCGGTGCGCCCCTACGCAAGGAGACCGAGGAAGACTTATGTGTCTGCCCTAATACGGGCGTACACATAGGTGTGCCCCTGCACCTGATAATACAATGGTTCAAGACCATGACCACCAACGAATACATCCTTGGCGTCAAGCAAAACGGTTGGTCCCCGTTTCCAGGAAAACTGTGGCAGCGCAACTACTACGAACACATCATCCGCCACGACGATGAACTGAACCGCCTCCGCAACTATATCGCCAACAATCCTATCGGTTGGGAATTGGATAAATACCACCCAACACAAGCAAAGAAAACCGGGGGATGAGGGGGTACGAACCGCCTTGCGACCTGCGTATCAGGCACCAGCAGGCTCTAAAATAAAACTACTGGTTCTCCTATGGACTATTCTTTCCAAAATGCTGAGACGATCGTCGAACCATACTGCACGAAGACTACAGTTTCAAACACTCTGGATCCTGGTGGATAAATAACGAGCAACCATGAAAATCAGCATCGCCTCGAACAATGTCATAGAAACAACGTAGACGAAAGTGTCACGCCAGAATCTCTCTGGGTAGAGGCGGATGAAGGTATCCGAATAAGGAAAAAGCCATGTGCTACCCTCAAAGAAAATCCTATGGAAACCAACGAACAGCACGCTGAAAGCAAAAAACACGCCAATCGAAAAAACCACCATCAGGATAATCGTCCCCCGTGAGCTAACCATCAAGCCTTGGAGTGCAACAGATGCACCCCCAACTCTCCATAACATAAAGATCAGCAGAATGACGATAATAAAGCCAGCTCCCCACACTTTCCATGCAATGTGCATCAGGTGTTTGACATCCTTCATATGCCTCAGCTCTCGCTCGTTGTGCATTGGCGTCCCGTCTTCCAACCGCAAACCATTAAAGTATTCCAATCCATCATCGTTCAATAAAAATTCAATATCAATGGATGCCCAATATAGGCGATCTTCCAACGAGAAACCGTAACGATCCTGTGGAAAGCCGGGCAGATTGTACTCAATTTGCACCCAACCCTTGGCGGTGAGAATCAAGATCCGTACGCTTGTCAGGACGATGACAATTGGTAACAGGACGACCAGGATACCAGTTGCCATTTTGATCCATGCTGAATGTTTATTAGTTGACGCCACAGTCCGCTCCTGTTCAGCGCAGAATATCGATATTCCCACCAAGTATGAATTGGATGGCCATCATATTTGTCAATTGCTCGATTGGCGCCCAGTCGTCAGTGAACACCACTTCCGAAGTCGGTGTTGGCTGTAGATTTTCAATCACCCTTTGAATCACATCGAGCAAGACAAACGGCGCACCCTCTCTTTCCAATGATAGTTGATTGACCACCAGGTTCTCAGGAAGGGTCGGTTCTATGGTAGCGTAGATGATGGTATTGAAGGTGTCTGGAACATCGACCACATGAACCGACGGGAAAACAGATCCAATTGTGCCTGCCATAGCTTCTATCAACCGCCGATCAGTCGGTGTGCGTCCCACATTTATCACCACAACACCATCCTCAGATAGATGATCGGCGACCTCGATAAAGAATTCGCGTGTCGTCAAATGCCACGGAATGTACGGCAGCCTGTAAGCATCCACCCCAATCACGCTGTAAACATGTTGGCTATGCGCAAGGCCCCAGCGTCCATCAGCGACAATCGCGTTCAGGTTGGGCTCGTTCATATCAAACAGCGACCTGCCGACGGCCACAATCTCTGGGTCGATCTCCCAACCATCGATCGGAATCGGCCCGAACACCTGGGTGTATTGCTTGGCAATCGTACCTGCCGCCAAACCAACCAGCCCAAGACGTTCCACGCTCCTCAGCCTCACTGGTGGTGGATTGAAGAAAGGTGCGGCTAGGAAATAATCCCATGTCCCATATGTGACCTCTAAATCTGGACCATAGACGGAATGTATACCCTGTCCTTCATTCAATAAAAGATATCGTATAGAGCCATCACTTCCTTCAATTACTTGGATATAGTTATAAGCTGACTCAGTTTCATAAATCTGCCCCGCGCTTGCCTTCACCGGGCCGGTTATAGTTATTGCACCGAGAACGAGCAGTAACCCAGGCATCCACAAGTGTCGCAACGCTGATCGCCAATCTTCTAAGCCTAAGCCAAACAAGGATACTGTCAGCAGCCCCAGACTGAAGACCATAAAGGTCCGAGCAGTGCCAATGGTAGGGATTAAACACAGAACTGGTAGAAAGGTGCCTAATATTGAACCGAGGGTAGAAATGGCATACATCCGACCTGATATCCGACCCGCCTGATCGGTATGGGTGATGGTCAATCTGATGGCAAAAGGTGAGACACAACCGAATAATGTGATAGGTATGCTAAACAAGACCAACACTGCGAAAAAGGAGCCCACCATGACGGCTGAGTCAAAGTGCTCGACCGCTTCAACCGCACCCATGAGTACTGGTCGGGCGATAATAGGTACCAGTCCAGCGGTAAACGCCCCCCAGGCAAGCATTCGATAAAATGTCCTTTCATAGGGCGAACGATCTGCCCAACGGCCACCGATAAAATAACCGGCTGTCAGATACACCAGGATCAAACCAATGATATTGGCCCAGACAATATTGCTGGTTCCAAAAACATTTCCTAGCAGACGGGAAGCCGAAATCTCAATCGCCAAGGTGGTCATACCAGCAGTGAATACAGATACAGTTAATAAACTACGCTTTAAATTGCCCTTCAACGAGATCTCCTCCTTACACATCACGTAGTAGTGGGTACTTGTCGAAAAATGGTCGACGAACTGAACACCGCATCCAACTACTTACCACAGCGGATGAGACGACAGATATCCCTGACCAGCTGCCTTAAATAGACACACCCTACTCGAGAAAACTCCACCGTAGTCTATCATACCGCTCACTCGCACTCAGCACAGAGAGGTCTTTATCCGTTGATTAAGATCACCAATAATGGTATCCAGAAAAGCCCGTAGTTCAAGATTTTCTTCTGACCTCGACTGACGGCGAAAAAGATTACCGCTAAAACCAACCCGGTGGAGAAACGAAGAAGACCTAATGGTTCGCGAAAAGTTGAAAAGGGAAGGAAGACGATTAGCAAGCCATTGAACAGTAGCGCCCATGGCTCTGCCTGTCGCCAACTTTGGCGGATGGTTTGCCACCCGGCAATCACCCCCCAGATCGCTGGTAATACAACCGTAGGCCCAAATATAACCACGAACAACCCAAGAACTGTCATATTGACTTGCCCAATACGCCATAACCCCATGAATGGAATCCACTCAAATGATGTCGCCATCGCCCCGCCGCTTCCCAATCCTGGCGAGCCGAATACGCGCCATAACCAAACTTGCCAACCGGCGAAAGCCAGACCACTCGCAGCTAACCCAATGATAGATCCCCTGTTATCTTTGTCCAGCAGATCCGCAAGCAAGGCTGCCCCCCAAAAGGGTAAGCTGGTTTCCTTCGAGAATAGTGCCAACCCTAGAAAGATTGCCCCTAACACACGTCGCCCACGACGACGAAGAAGCCAACCTACCGCAATCAATGCATAGGCCAATGGCTCGTGCATCTGTAGCCCAACGCCAGCTATCAACCCAACCCATAGCCCGTAGATTAGCCCATACCCTCGCCAGAGATGGCGCTCGGTTAGCAGTTGAACAACGGCCCAGGTCCCGATCGCATGAGCCACCAAGTTCACCGCTAAAAGCGACCATGGAATTCCATTGACCTCTCCTCCGACCAACGACCGGGCCAAGATCGGATATAGAATACGCTGATAACGATAAGCTGGGACATCGAGATGTTCTTCGACGGAATATGGATTCGGATCGACCGCAATATAGTAGGAGAACTGCCCATCGTACCCCTCGCTTCCATCAGGGTCACCTTGTGCATAGCGCGATCCTAGCTCGGCAAGGACCATCGGATCCCAACCGCCGGCCGACATCCGCCAAAGAGCATAGGCTGTGGCAACACTGAATGCGACGAGCGCCGGCCAAATGGTCCTTAGTCGCGCCATAATCGCCATCCGACTACTGACAATGATAACCATGCCGCTAGACTAAGAAACCCTCCAATAGCAAAGAGCGCGGGTCGATAACGAAACTCAACCTCGTGTTCTCCAGGGGGAACCCACGCCGCACGAAAGAGGTAATCTGCTCGGTAGAGCGTCGTTGACACGTCATCTACCATCGCCTCCCAACCTGGATACCAGGTGTCTGAAAGTAGAAGCCAGGCCCCTTCTGGTGCATGAACAGTGACCAACACTACACCCGGATCCGATGTCTGATTAAATTGAGCCTTGCCCTCTCCAGACCCGATCGGCGGAGGCTGCTGGAATACACCTTCCAAAACGACTGTCTGAGCGGGTTCAAAATCGGGTGCAGTCACCAGCGAAAGCGCCGCTTCAGGTGAAGCCGCAACGATGGCTTGAGGGATCATTCTTAGCCTGGACGCGCCGGGTACCGGCTCATAAATAAGGTCGATGTCTTCTGAGGGATCAATAGAAGCCTGCCAACCGACATCCATTAATGCCAGGAGTTTCATTCGCTGAACATCTGGTAGCGCTTCCACCGTCTCCAACCATATTACATATCGATCAGGTAGGATTGGGTCAAAGTTGTTTGCTGAGGATATATCATCCAGAAGTGGTGTATTAGGTAAACCCGAGTCACGAATATTGCTCCAATCGAGTACCGTATGAAAAGTGTCAAATCGATGAGTTCGCTCGTATTTAAACTCATACTCCACATCAGGTGCCATATAAATCCGGTGTTCGTTACCCACGACATCTACCAATTGACTTTCCCCTTGAAATACCTCTGTTGGTATTGTCGGGTTTAGGCCCATGCCAGCGATCACTAAGTCAATCAGGATTACCAATCCAGAGAGGGATATCCATATCCATGAGAATCGAGCAGACCCGCGCAAAGTCAGCACCCCGGTGATGAACATCCACAATCCGGCAAGTACGAAGGCGCGTACGAAGCTCGGTTCCACTCCCTCTATCAACCTTGACCCCAACCAAGCTGCTAAGCCAACCACTCCTGCCCCAACAGTGCCAAGTCGTGTCCAATACAGAGATCGGCCAGAAGGTTCACGCCAGTTTTCTGCGCCGATTGCCGCCAGCAATGACAGCGAAAAGACCAGGATCAAATTCCAACGGGTTGGCGCCTGGAAAAGATCAAAAGAAGGTACATGTTGAAAGAGAATAGGGAAGATGGGAGAATTTTTGCCAAGAGCGAAGACCAAAGCAGCGGTGGAAAGTACTACCAGAAGACGACTGAGCCGGCTATTTTCTCCTTGACCACGAAAGCTTCTCCAGATCGCTCCCAATGCCAATAGGAGGGGCAAAACTCCGACATAAATTGCGTCTTCCCAATAATTCCCATAACCCCAATAATCTCCAGTCGCCGGATTACCGAACAAATTTGGCATCAGTAATCCCAGGAGCCGCCAGGGCCAGAAGGAGTAGGTTAAAACAACCTCTGGATCTAGCGCGGCAGCGCGATGGGATTGGGTGAGGTACTCCACCGTTGGAAGTAATTGGACGGCCGACATCGTGAACGCTAATACTCCAGCGCCAATCAACCCTGCCCCTGTACGCCAAAGTCCCTTCCACCCTTTCAACTCTATGGCTCGCCACCCTCCCCAAAAACAAGCCAACACGAGGGTGTACCAAGCGGTCTGAGCATGGCCAGTCAACCATTGAAGAGAGAACGCCAAGCTAAGCCACAACACGGCCTTTACCGCGCTCTTGCCCCACCCCTTACTGGCAGTCTGCTTTGCCATGCGGTCGACCGCCACTACAATCCAGGGCAACCAGGCAGCGGCCGCGTTAATGCTCAGAAACCCCCCACGTGCTACAAGATAACCCGATAGACTGAATGACAATCCGGCTACAGCCTGCGCTAGAGGTCCTAGCCTAAGGTTGCGGGCAACGACAATCATCCCATAACCGGCCCAAATTAGGTGTAGCACCATCAGCAATCCGTGACCCCACGCAAGACCAGTAAAGATCAACAAGATATTAGGAGGATACAAGAGCGCAGATTGATAGTTTGCCAAAAGCGGGGCACCCATGCCGAGCATTGGATTCCACAATGGCAAATGACCCTGGCGTACAGAATTCAGCGCGAATTGTCGCCAGGGGACAAATTGTAGGAGCGGCGTCCCCCAGAAGAGCGCTTCGGCGCGTATAAGCATAGGCCCGAAAAGTATCAGTGGACCTAGCGTGACCAGAATCCAAGGGAGACGTTTGATTTGTTTTGTACTCATACTAAGTTATTAATAGTGATTGGCGACCATAAGATCAAATTCTTCCGTCGTTTTTCAAAACCCTCCCTCAACTGATATGACAGATGCCTCATGGAGAGTGTAGTACACGATAGATCTCATAGTCACCTTGTCTATAGATCAGGGTCAGGAAATCGACACCTGCTGGATCCCACGAACCCAATTCCCGCTCATGTGGACCGTGCCACACATAACTGATATCCTTGTCGTGAATGAAATCGATCCTTTCCTCGTCTGACATTTCATCGTCATAGAATCCGCCCACAATAGACGACATGGTTTGCAGATCCGCACTTTCAGGTCCATGACCGATAACTACTCGTACAGGCGCCCAAGCCGGCAGAGCATTCCCACTTTCAAAAGCCGCTATCACAAGCGATCCTGGTTCAACTTCACCGCTCAACCATTGGATAGCTTCAACCTCAACGGCAGGTCGGAAAGACGGCTCCCTAGGCGTCAATGCCACACCGAAGCCGCCTGCAACGAGCATCAGGCTACTGGGTAGCGCAAGTATCAGAACCGCCCACCCAATCCAGCGATCCAGACGGATCTTCTTCAACTTCCAACCCGCAAAACCCACTGCACTGAGGGTAACCAGCGCCACCCACACTCCGTCAGGCAGCCTACGTTGAAGGTTGTGTGGCGCATAAGCCAACACTGGGAAAGCCAATACCCATGTCACCAGGAGCAACCCACAATTGTCGCCCTCACGAACAAGTCGCCATCCCCCAAGCAAGGCCGGCAGGGCGAGCAACCCATAACCAACGGCATAGTGTACCGGATGAGGTGAGAGTATGCGATTTTGAGTCGTCCAAACCTGCAAAAATGGATCCCTGAGAAAAGCAATCGCCAGGTAGATAATCATCGGTAAAGGAATCACAACTACTCGCAACGCGACTCCAAACCACGGCAACCAACTCCGCCATCTCCGGCGAATAAGCAGAACACTAAAGAGGACTATCTGGTGAATGGCAATAACAGCAAAAGCGGATATGACTGCAAGGGGTTGAACCAGAGTGAGACCCAAGAAGCACACACCGGATATCCAACCCCGACGAGCAGACCCTGGCGACCGAAGGTAATTGACCAACCCGATAAGCAACAGCGCTCGCGCCAGAACAAGATGTGGCAGGCCATAGAATGCGAGAAATCCAAACGTCTCAGGAGAATAGAAGTCGAGCGGCAGGCTCCCCAGCAAGGGCGATTTCCCTAAAATGACCAATAACCATCCTAAACCACCTCCTGCGGTTGCCAGTACAGTAGCCCAACGCCGCCATCTCTCCGAGCGCACGAAAAGTGAAATGAATTGGTAATTAGCTAGAACGGCCAGTGGGGTAGCAATGACGCGTAGAAGATGATATAGAGCCACCAATTGTAGGTGAAGCTCAACGCCTGCCGCGATCTTCCCCAGTAATAAATAGGGGAGAAACGCAACTACTCCTCTCTGTTGGAGGCTTGTATACGGCGTCCGAAATAACCATGCACCATGGGATCCAAGCAGCATTTTGGCGATGTAGGAATTTCCATCTTCTACGCCAAACAAGAAGCCGGTAAAATGCCATTCATCGCCCTGGTCAGCATATCCCAGAATATATGGGAGAGTCGTAACGGCGACCAGAAAAAAAGCATAAGCTAGACACCAGTTCCGGTCGCGCCTGGTCATCGTCGCACCCATAAAATCACCAAGAATAACAAGGCAAATAGCGTAATCCCGCACCCAAGGAAAACGGTTTTGGGTTGAAAGTTAAACACCACTTCATGATCGCCTGGAAGAAGCGTTACACCTCGCAGAAGGTTACCAACCAGATGCCCCTCGCTCTGAATACCGTCGACTGAAATCATCCACCCTGGGTAATCCACTTCGCTCAGCACCAACAATCCCGGACCTCGCGCGTGTATCGTGATCCGGTTCGGCGTCCATTCCAACGATTCAACCGGCCTCCAACTACTCGATGGTCCCTCGGATGGCTCCTCGACCCAGGCACGAGGTCGAGATACTTCATTGCGGTAGACATAAACACCCTCAAGCCTATCCTGAAGGTGGATCCCCGGAGTATCAACCGGATACTCAGAGACGATGTATCTGATATTTAGCCTCCCCAACATAGCCGGATCCAGATCACCCCCCCATGGTCGATCTGGCTCGCCAGAGGGAAAAGGCGGCAGAGTCACGCTGTAGTTATCCGGCGAGAAGCCGGTGGACGAAGCCATATAATCGCGATAGGCTTTTAATTGAAGAGGGTTGACGCCATCCGCCATTTCCTTGCTTTTCTGCACCGCCGTCGCATATGGGAGGCTGTATGATGGGGAATACAGTCTCCATGATCCCACCTCTCCCGCCAGCGATTCTGCCAACAGTGTACGTTCATTAAGTGAGGTGGTGCTGGGACGCACCTCCAGCAATTGAGTATCGATCCACATCAAATCAACAATCACCAGTAACACCCAACCCAGCGCGATGAAATTTCTCGGTAACCGGTGAGCGAGCGATAGCAGAGCCCAAAGTGCAGTCAGAAACGCCAAGACATAACCCCCGAACATAAGTGCTGATATTGTCCTGGTTAAAGACCAAACACCACTGATCAGTAGGATAACGGCGGACATCAGCCCAATGACGGCGAGTCTAAATTTTTTGACCTTAGACGGCTCGTGGTCGCTTGTAAGGACCCAATCCAGGCCGCGCCCAGCCATAATCGCCGCGCCAAACGAAGCTATGAAAAGGATCCTCGGTGGCACACGTAGCAAACCCGACCCCGGGATGATTTTTATGAATAGAGCATAAAGTGGCGTTTGATCTCCCAACGAAAGAAGCCATGCTCCGACCACGATCGCCGACCAAAAGCCGGTTTCAGGCGCCCGTATCAGCATAGCCATGAACGCCAGGCAGCATACAGTCATGCCGAGATAGGCCATCCACTCCGGTTGAGAGACTTGGGGAAGAATCACGCCGAGGATTTGTGAGCCAGGGAGTGAAAGCGTCGTCTGATCTCCAATTGATATACCCCATCGGGTTGAGAGTGGTAGAAACTCAAGCAGAGGCAATGCTAGGCATGCTACCATTGCTGACGCGCTGGTTCCAGTAACCGCGCCAGCCATCAACAATCGGCGCCATGCTGGCCATGACCAATTACCCCCCTGCTCTCTTTGAATATTAACAGCACGTCGAAGTCCATATACCAGAGCCAACAGCCCTGTTGGCAACGCCCAGCGAGGGTCTGCCAGGGCAACCACGCCCAAGGTAGCCCCGGTCAACGCGCTCCATCGCAGCCACCCACCGCTCCTACCGCGCAACTCATCCATCATCCGACGGGTGGTTAGAACGACCCATGGGGTCCAACTAACGGCACAGACCAGACCCAAATGCCCCAATCCAATATGCGCTAAGAACTTAGGCGTCCCGCTGAAAGCAAGAGCAGCAATCCAACCTCCAACCAATCCTACCCCCTCAGACCTCATCAGACGCCTGGTGCCCCAAGCGGCCCATGCCAGGTGGAGCCAGAAAAGCAGATTGAACGCCAGACTGATTGGCATCACCAATGTCAACCAATTCGGTGGATACCAAAGACCAGAGAGCGGATCCGCAGCGAATGGAGCGCCGCCAAGAGTAGTTGGATTCCATAACGGAATCTGACCCCACTTGAAAATAGACTGCCGGAGGTAGAAAGCATTGGGCCAATGGGAAATGAGTAGATCGGAGTAGCTAGCCCCACGCCAGAACGG
>Ga0209986_10002149_pt1 | contig 18307 bp, 13 predicted proteins | sample BlataG_FD_183168 | JGI IMG/M metagenome (GOLD analysis project Ga0209986, IMG submission 183168) | Deep subsurface microbial communities from Black Sea to uncover new lineages of life (NeLLi) - Black_00105 metaG (SPAdes) (version 2) | ecosystem: Environmental > Aquatic > Marine > Oceanic >... | reverse complement strand
CTCCGGCAAGTCTGCCAGACGCTCAACGAGACGGCTACCACCTTCCCCGGAACCAACCTTTGCTTGATCTATGAGGTTCCTGATGCATCATGATTTTCCTTCCGAGGTCAGGAGTCCTGAATTTAGAACACATCTGGCTCTAAATAAAATTTCCTGAATTGCACGAATCTTTGACAACTCACACCTCCTGCTTTACAATCGACAGGCGCGACAATTACCCTTGGAAGGATCTCCAACTTATGAAGGAATACGCAACCGAATATATTCGCAACGTTGCCTTGGTATCACATAGCGGCGGAGGTAAGACATCCCTGGGCGAGGCGATGCTTTATCTAACTGGCGCGATCACTCGTATGGGGAAGGTTGAGGATGGCAATACGGTTTCCGACTTCGAGGATGAGGAGATTCGCCGCAGCCTCTCGCTGTCCACCTCCATACTGCCGGTCGAATACAAAGATCACAAGATCAATGTGCTTGATACGCCTGGATACACTGATTTTGTCGGCGAGGTGATTTCCGCCCTGCGGGTTACCGACAGTGCGGTGGTGCTGGTGGATTCAGTCGCCGGTGTGGAAGTAGGCACTGAAATTGTGTGGGGATTTTGTGATACGTTCAAGCTGCCACGCTTCGTCGTTATCAGCAAAATGAACCGTGATAACGCAAATTTCCAGGCGGCGCTCGACTCAGCGTGTGGGCTTTCCTCCAGTGTCTCTCTTATCCCGGTGCAATTGCCCTGGGGCGAGAAACATGACTTCAAGGGCGTGATCGACTTATTTCGCATGCAGGCGATTTCAGGTAATGGAGGGGGATCTGAACCGATCCCGGATGAATATCAGGATGCGGCTGATGAAGCTCGGATCGCCCTGGTCGAAGCGGCGGCTGAAGGTGACGACATTCTGCTTGAAAAATACCTTGAGGGTGAGGAGCTCTCAGCTGAGGAAGTCGCAAATGGTTTTCGCAAGGCTGTGCTCTCCGGCCAGTTTGTGCCGGTATTGGTCACTGCAAGTACGGCAGGGCTTGGTATCGAACCGCTATTGGAAATGATCATTGAGCTACTACCATCTCCGGCTAACGCACCGCCCGCTATAGCCCAAGGGGCTTCTGGTGAGCAGAGTCTGCCAGCCTCCGACGCTGGTCCATTAGCGGTATATATATGGAAGACAACCGCCGATCCTTTTGTCGGCAAGTTAAACTACATACGTGTGTATTCAGGGACGTTGCACTCCGATACCCGTGTCTGGAATCACAACAAGGGCGTCGAGGAGCGTCTAGGTACACTGTATGTGATGCGTGGCAAAGAACAATTGTCAGTCAAGATCCTCCACGCGGGGGACATTGGGACGGTGGCCAAGTTGGGCGAGACTGATACTGGCGACACATTGGGCGACAAAGCCCAACCACTGATTTTTCCCATCCCTGAGTATCCTAATGCACTTTTTTCGGTGGCGGTATCCCCCAAGACGCAGGCCGATTCGACCAAGATCAGTCCCACCCTAACCCGACTGTGTGAGGAAGATCCAACCCTTTCTTGGCATCGAGAATCGAGCACCAACCAGACTATCCTTCAAGGCATGGGCGACCAGCACATCGATGTTGCTATTCGCAAGGCCGAATCGAAGTTCCAAGTCGGTCTGAGCACGAAGGTTCCGAGGGTGCCCTACCGTGAAACGATAACCAAGGAGGGCAGCTCCCAATACCGACATAAGAAACAAACTGGCGGTTCTGGTCAGTTCGCCGAAGTGCACATGCGCATTGAACCCCTGGAAGAGGAAGAGTTTGAATTTGTGAGCAAGGTCTTTGGCGGAGCGATCTCCTCGGGCTATATGCCGGCCATTGAGAAGGGGGTGCGGGGGGTGATGAGGCAGGGTGTGGTAGCCGGCTACCCAGTAGAGAAGGTCAAGGTGTTTATCACCGATGGAAAAGAACACCCGGTCGACTCAAAGGCGGTAGCTTTCGAAATAGCTGGTCGGGAGGCGTTCAAGCTAGCCGTTAAAGACGCGGCGCCGGTCCTGCTTGAACCAGTTATGGACATACGGGTCACTGTGCCCGAGGCTAACATGGGTGATGTGTTGGGTGACCTGAACAGCCGCCGGGCTCGCGTGCAGGGCATGGAGACTGAACGGGGCCGAAGCGTGGTCACGGCGCAGGTTCCACTGGCTGAGATTCAACGTTACACAACCGACCTACGTTCGATGACCGGCGGCCGAGGATTCTTTACCATGACTCTCAGCCACTACCAAGTTGTGCCCCCGCAAGTAGCTGAGGAGATCATCGCAGCCCGTCAAAGGGAGATCAGCAAGCTAGTTTCGGATTGACCCTACTTTCTATTCATCAACGGGCCGGGATGTCCCGGCCCGCGGTCTTCACTCGGAGGCACCTTTGCGCCGTCCCCCACTAAGCCTACTTCTGCTGACTCTGGTCGGCGCCATATTGAGTGGGTGGATGGTGCTCGATGGGCTATCCATCCGGATGTTCGGTCAGTTCATGCACCATCAGCCTCTGTTTAATCTATGGTTTCGAATCCAAGGTGCACTTGAGTCGGCCTCCAACCTAGGGGTTCTGCGGATGGAGCCTCAAGATTTTGCTTGGCCCTTGTTGGCAATTGGGATTTCTTGGTCCGGAGCATTGAGCGCACTGTGGCTCAGACTAAGTTGGGGATACCAGCTTGCGACGGTGATATGTTTGCTTTCCCTGCTTAACCTTAATTTTGGGACGGTGTTAGCTTGCTTGGCGTTGATCTGTCTTCGTGCGCCTCCAACACGGCGCTGGTTGGAGGCGGTTGAGGAGCCGAATGCCGCTTGAGTGGGTTCCATGTCGTTTCATTGACCAGGAAATTAATGTCCGTTTCAACCGTCTGCCAACCCTGACCAAGAAACCTAGCGCTCCGGACGGCTTTGTATGGGGCGATGAAACGTTCCAGGTTTGTGAGATTTTGTCAACCTGGTTTGACTACCAACGCCGGGGTCGTATGGCGAAGAACATGATACCGGCTCACCTGCGAACGGCTGCCCAACGAGGCTCATGGGGGGTGGGGCGTTTCTACTTCCGTGTGCTAACTGAAGAAGGACGGGTGTTCGACTTGTACTACGATCGGTCACCAAAGAAGGCTGCTGATCGGGCGGGGCATTGGTTTTTATGGCGTGAGATGGAGGCGCGGTAGGGCTGGGGTTGGTATGAGGGATCTGTTTTACTTGTAGGGGGCTGTCTAAAAAAGCCCGTCGAGCAAAGATTGTAGGGGCGGACCATATTTGGGCCGACACTTTGGTCGGCCCCTACATGGCGAATTTACTGATCGAGGCAGCCCTTTTGGGACAGCCCCCTGTGAATTTTAGGAAAGCGGTAAGTTTTCGGGAATTATTTTCTACGCCAAACGCAGCGCAACGAAGAGCCGCGGGGCAAGATAAGCGGCCCAAAATCCGACCACGGCGTAGCGCACATATCGCAGGGTTTGAGCTAGCAAGGTGTCACCACCGGGGAAGATCAATTTTAAGCCGAAGTACAGAGCCGCGATGCCCACGACGCCGACGATGTAGCGCAAAGCGCGCCTCGACCATGGACCTCTAACGTCGAATCGTCCCCAGGAAAAAAGCAACGACCCGCCAGCACCGATGCCGAAGAGCGTCCCGGTCGCGGCGATGATGCCGCTCAGATCGCGCGGATTGATAGGCTCCGCCTCAGGTATGGCTGCGGCTGCAGTTGCGACCCAGGTAGAGGGTATAGGTCGTCCTGAGGTAGCCGCGAAGACCACCAATCCCAGGCTGAGCAATAATAGGGAAGCCAGCAATGCAACCAGTATCTGGACCCCCGTAGGCAACCTTTGCAACCGTTCGCCCACCGGTTTTTCCAACAAAAGGAAGCACGCCAGAAGTGAGCTTCCTATTAACCACCCAACCAGGGTATCTGTTGGGAAGTGCACAGCGAGGAAAATACGTGAGATCGAGATCAGGAAGATAAGTAGCCCTAAGGCGATATACCCCCAACCGCGGCCAATACCGGCTGCAAGTCGCCCCCAGATGGCTAGGGAGGTCTGGGCATGTCCGGAGGGCAATCCAAAGCCGTTCGCCGACTTAAGAGCTCTTACCTGAGTGCTCACCCAATAAGGGCGTGGGAATCCGAAGACCAACTTGAAGGCGCCATTAATACCACTGCTGGCGAGCATGATCAAACCAACATAGAAACCTAGCCTGACGTCGAAGCACCACAAGATGGCCGGCATCATCAGCAGGAAGAATTCCTCTTCTCCAAGAAATGTAAAGAAGTTCATTGGACCAATCAACCAGTCCCCCAAGTTTTGGAGCCAGGTGATAACTGGGATACCCCATTCCAACCATGGATTCATGTCTTTTCCTCCTTACTCATGTTTACAAGTTATGATGGTCATGTACCGGGACAGAGGGTGAACTCTGTCGCCGCCCGAAGTACGCTATCAGTAATAGAGAGACGCCAATCATACCTAGGCTGACTGGGAAGGGCAACCCTGGTGCAGCACGGTATAACAGCCCGGCGATGGGAGGGGCGCATACCATCGTCAGACTGGCCACCGTCCCCACCAGACCATAAGTCAGACCTAATTCAGCACGGTTGACAAGGTTTTCCACCTGGGCGGTAACAAGTGGACGAGCGGTGCGGAAGCCGCCAGCCAGAAAGTAACCGAGTGCAAGCAACGGCATGCCCGTCCCAAGCCAGAGTAATAGAGTCGATGCACCGACCGCCAAATGGCAGATGATGAAGCCCCATCTAGGCTTAATTCGGCCAATCGACAGATTCAGCAGAACCATGCCCAGTGCATTAAAAGACCCCAGTGTGCCGATCACTTGCAACGGGATATGACGCACATTTTGTAGGTAGTTGGGCGTCAGCGGCCAGCTCAGGAACATGGCGAAGAGAGCAATCGAGGCCAAGCCTAGGAAGCGGCCGAGAGCTGCGTTGGATAGCAGGGTTCGGTAACGTCCTTTCCTGTCGGCGGGTTCAATTGGCTGTTTTCTGATGGGTAGGAAGAGCAGTGTCGAGACCAAGAAGAAGACGATCGCTAGACCATAGGCACTGCGCAATCCAAGCCTCTCTCCAATAAACCCACCAAGAACCGATCCAACGATGGAACCAGCGCTGAACATAGCACCAGAAGTGGTCAGCGCCCGGGTGACGCTCCATTCACCCCGGACAGCAGTAAGGTAGGTGTTGAGCGGGGTAATCACAAAAGCTATTGAGAAATAAAGCATCATCCCGGCGACGAAAACCGGTAGAGTGGGTGCGATATACATTGCAACGGCTGCAAGCAGACCACCCAACCAGCCGGCATTCATAACTTTCTTCGGGCCGAGGTGATCAGTTAGAGCACCGGCAGGTATGTGAGTGACGGTCATCATCAATGCGGCTAGGCCTAGGTAACCCCCGATCTGGACAGGATTCGCCCCCAACTGCTCCAGGTACAGCGTCTGAAAATAGATGAATAGCCCCTCGCCGATGCCCCAGAAGAGCAGGGCGAAGCCTACTAGACGAAGATCGCGGGTCATGTAAGCTATTCGGTGACCCGGCGGACGAAGTCCGCTGCGGCGGTGAAGACCGCCCCCCGCTCCGCGTCCCGGGTGATTACATGACCGCTGTTCTCAACCCAGAGGATCTCCGCCTCGCTCGACGTCAGGTCCCCGCAGATCGCCTGGGCGTGTTCTGCATCCACCGCCTCGTCCCCCCTAGAGCAGATCAGCAATACTGGGACAGCAATGCGGTGGAGGCCCTGACGCATCTCGGCTAACAAGTCGTCTAGTTCGGCTGCAGCGCGTATTGGATAGCCCTCATAATCGAGGTGATCCTCAGCCGCTTCCGGATCACGCCAGTCTGAAGGACCTTTGGCTGCGTAGCGCCATACAAGGCTGATCAGGGGGACGATAGGGCGAAAATGTCTCATCAGGGGATGGGGGGTCACGTAGGGTGTGCTCATCGCAACGATGCCGGCCACCGGAAAGCTGGAGCCCAAATACAACGCCAATGCCCCACCCATCGACAAACCCATGATGACCACTTGTGAACAAGCGTCGTGAAGTAGGTGGTAGCCATCGATGGCGGAGGCGACCCAGTCACCCCAACGAGCGCGAATCATATCCCGTTGTTCGGTGGCATGCCCGAATAAGCGTGGTCCCAGCACAGTGTACCCCTCATTGGCCAGGTGTTCACCCAGCCAACGCATCTCCTTCGGAGCGCCGGTGAATCCGTGAATCAGCAGGCAGCCGATCTGATTACCCGGCATAAAAAACGGCTCGCCGCCCTCAAGAATCAAACTCATCCGATCACCTCAATTTCACGATTGTACGTGCTCAAACTTTCGCCACCTGTGCTAGTAACGATCAGGTCATCCTCTACTCGTACGCCTCCACGGCCATGCAGATAGATGCCTGGCTCGACGGTGAAGGTCATGCCTGGGGCAAGGGATTGGGTATTGCCTTCCCGGATGTAAGGTGGTTCATGACCTTCCAAGCCGATGCCGTGCCCAGTGCGGTGGATGAAGTGCTGACCGTATCCGGCAGCCTCGATCACCGCCCGGGCCGCTCGGTCGATGTCTTGGCAGGTGACCCCGGGACGAATCGCTTCCCGACCGGTGGCGTTGGCTTGTTGAACTATCTGGTGGACATCAGCCAGTTCGGCGTCGATCTCACCGATAGCGAAGGTGCGGGTGATGTCAGAGATGTAACCGTCAACCGTGGCGCCCCAGTCGAGTATCAGCAAGTCGCCGGGTTTCAGCGCGCGCTCGGTGGGCGTGGCATGCGGCAAAGCGCTATTTGGACCGGAGGCAACAATAGGGCTGAAGGGCATGTCGGGTTGTGACCCGGCACGCAGGAGTTGCAGGGTGAGTTCAGATGCCAACTCGAGTTCGGTCATCTTTAAGCGGATAAGGGGCAAAGTGGCTTTTAAAGCGTGTTCAGCGATGGTGACGGCGCGGCGTATGGCGCTCATTTCGGCCTCGTCTTTGACGATGCGTAGACTAGATAGGACCGCATCACCCGGTGTAATGGACGCCTTAGGCGCGGCTGTCTCTAACAGGCGCAATTCAAGCACCCGCAAGCGAAGAGGCTCAATCCCGATGCGACGGTTGTTCAAGCGTAGAAGGGTGGTTGACTTCTTAAAAGCCTGGGTGCGGGAGGATTCATCCTCACCATACGATATTGGCTTAATATCAAGGTCAGATGCATCGGCTTTAGACCGTTCAAGTTCTGGCAGGATAAGGAGTGGTTTTTCATCAGGCGTTATTATGCAAACAACAGGCCTCTCCATGAGGTGGAAGGAGAGACCTGTCAGGTAGAATAAACTGGGGCCGGGATTGAGGGCCATCGCATCAAGCTCTGCAGCTTTCATCGCCTGAATCAGGCGAGTGAGGCGTTCTCGGTACATTATCTCCTCCGTCAGTTACGGGATTATAGTCGTCGCCGCGGTGGGGGGCAATCATAAACTTGAATTGCACTCAGATGAGCAGCCCTATTGACACCCAATATTCGCTCAGGTACAATCCCGGCACCTCGGCGGGGGCCTGTGGCGCAGTTGGGAGCGCGCATCAATCGCACTGATGAGGTCGCGGGTTCGAATCCCGCCAGGTCCACTAGGTGGTCATGGGCCCATGGCGCAGTTGGGAGCGCGTCTCAATGGCATTGAGAAGGTCGTGGGTTCGAATCCCACTGGGTCCACCAGACAACAGAATAAAAGGCTAGGGCAGGAGTAGTAGGCCATCCGCTAGCGAGTCGGGTAGGGTGTGAGCCCGGCGCGGTGTCCACGGAGCACTCAGGCATTACCGAGAGGCCGAACTCGCCTGCCGTCCCTTTGATCTTGCCCTTAGCTCTTCGATAAGTTTAAGACACGGCTTGACGAATCATCAGAGCAGGCTGAGCTGAAGGGACAGGCCCCCTCAGTGAAAGCAGTAGCTGGGGGCGGGTTCGCCCGTTAGCGCGACCAGAGCGGCCCGGCGTTGGCTTGAGCAGAGCTGAACGCCCGGGTAAGCAGGGTGGTACCGCGGAGTGCCCCTTCGTCCCTGACACGACGGAGGGGTTTTTGTACAAGTCTGCATGCCACACCGGAGACGGTGGAAAGGTCTATGGGAGAGGTTGAGATGAGCGAGGCACCTGAGGCTGTTGAAGACGTTGCTGAACATCCGAAGGTCGAGCGATATCTGCCGGGCGAGATCGAACCGAGCTGGCAGGCTCGGTGGGAAGCGGATGAACTGTACAAGGCGACGATTGATCCTGACCGGCGGAAATATTACTCCCTTACCATGCTGCCCTATACCTCGGGTGACATCCATATCGGTCACTGGTATGCCATGACCCCCTCGGACGTGCGTGCTCGTTATCTGCGCATGCGCGGCTACAATGTCATGTTCCCCCCTGGCTTCGACGCATTTGGCCTGCCGGCCGAGAACGCGGCCATCCAGCGAAATATCCACCCCAAAGAGTGGACCTATGGCAACATCGAGAACATGCGCCGCCAAATGCGAAGCATGGGGGCGATGTGGGATTGGTCGCGGGAGGCAATCTCCTCCGATCCTGAATACTACCGTTGGTCGCAGTGGTTCTTCCTGCAGATGTTCAAGCACGACCTGGCTTACAAGAAGATGTCCCCGGTAGACTGGTGTCCCAAATGCAACACAACCTTAGCCCGTGAACAGGTTTGGGGTGAGGACCGCCACTGTGAGCGCTGCAAGACGCCGGTGGTAAAGAAAAACCTGGAGCAGTGGTTCTTCCGCATCACGAAGTACGCCGACGAACTGCTCGACTTCTCCATCCTCGATTGGCCTGAACCGGTCAGAGTCCTGCAGACCAATTGGATCGGTCGTAGCGAAGGGGCACGAGCCATCTTCTATACTGAGGATGGTGATCCGATCGAGATTTTCACCACCCGCCCCGACACATTGTGGGGGGCGACTTTCATGGTCCTGGCCCCTGAACACCCTCTGGTTGAGAAATTGACCACATCGGCGCAGGACGATGCGGTGCGCGATTATGTCCGTCAGGCGGCGCGCCAGAGCGATATCGAACGCGAAGCAGTCGACAAGGAAAAAACTGGTGTCTTCACCGGCAGTTATGCGATCAACCCGGTCAACGAAGAGCGCATCCCGATATGGATCGCTGACTATGTATTGATGACCTACGGCACCGGAGCCATCATGGCGGTGCCGGCACATGATCAGCGCGACTTCGAGTTCGCCCGTAAATTTGGTCTGGAGGTGCGACCGGTCATCCTGCCGCCAGGTGTCGTGGGCCTGGATGGAGAGACGATGACCGAAGCCTTACCGGAGTACGGCACGATGATCAACTCCGGACCGTTAACGGGTACGCCAGGCGATGTGGCCTTTGAACGAACCAACGCCTACCTTGAGGAGAGGAATCTGGGTAAGCAGGCTGTAAACTACCGCCTCCACGACTGGCTGATCTCTCGCCAACGTTATTGGGGCGCTCCTATTCCCATTGTTTATTGTGCCAAATGTGGAATTATGCCTGTGCCCGAAGAACAGTTGCCAGTTGTGCTGCCGGATGATGTTGAATGGCGTCCCACTGGTGAGAGCCCGCTCAAGTTCCATCCGACCTGGAAATACACCAGTTGCCCGAAGTGTGGGGGACCCGCCGAGCGCGAGATGGATACCATGGATACTTTCATGTGCTCCTCTTGGTACCACCTCCGCTACTTAAGTCCGGATTATGATCAGGGTCCGTTCGACCCGCAGGAGTACGACTACTGGATGCCGGTCGACACCTATACTGGCGGCATGGAGCACGCCACAATGCACCTGATCTATACCCGTTTCTTCCATAAAGCTTGCCGCGACATGAACATCACCGAGGGTCACGAGCCGATGCTCCAATTGCGGAACCAGGGCCAAATCCTTGGTCCCGATGGGCAACGTATGAGCAAGTCGCGCGGTAACGTGATCGATCCCGATGAGCAGGTGCGCTCCTACGGCGCCGACGCCGTACGCGCGTACTTGATGTTTGGCTACCGTTGGTCGGAGGGTGGGCAGTGGAACCCGGACAACATCCAGGGCGTCGTGCGCTGGTTAAACCGAGTCTGGAACCTGGTTCTAACGACAGCCGGAGCGAAGCAGGTTGAGAGCGACCCCTCAAGGGTGCGCGCCTTGCGACGCAAGGTGCATCAGACGCTTCATCAGGTGTCGCACGATATAGATACCTTTGAGTTCAACACAGTTGTCTCAGCTTTAATGGAGTTGAGCAATGAAATCATCGATGCCCAAACGGCAGGGCTGGCAGGAGACCCGGCATTCGACGAAGCGATAGAAAAGTTGTTGCTGATGATGTCGCCAGTCACACCCCATATTGCTGAGGAGATGTGGGCAAGGCTGGGTAAACCGTATTCGATCCACAACCAAGCCTGGCCCGAATACGATCCCGAAGCGGCCAAGGAGGAGGAGATCACCCTAGTGGTGCAAGTGAACGGCAAGCTGCGCGACCGCATTGCTGTCCCCGCTGATATCAACGAGGAACAGGCGAAAGCTGTAGCGCTGGCCAGTGAAGCGGTGCAGCGCCACATGGGTGGCAAGGAGCCTCATAAGGTGATCGTTGTTCCGGGCCGGTTGGTAAACATCGTGGTGTGACCTGGCGAATGATTTTTAAGCCCAAATCCTGTAGGGGCGGTTCACGAACCGCCCCTTTGACATCCATTGCAGGTCATACAAGTGGGGGTGAACCATCTACATGCTATGTGTTGGATCAAGCAGGAAATTCCAGGATGGATGATTCGCATTTACCGGTATCACCGGGCCCGGGAAATGAATACCTTTGACGCATGGTGGGTTGGAGCGTACAATCGGGGCATACTTTATCGTTGAGGAGGATTTGTATGGTCATAAGAGGACGCGAAGCTCTAATCGCCGATAAAGCGCCCAAGGCTATTGGGCCTTATTCCCTCGGCATTCGTACCCGGGGGCTGATTTTCACCTCAGGCACGCTCGGTGTTGACCCGAAAACGGGCGAATTTGCCCCCGGTGGGATTGAGGCTGAGACCCGCCAGGCGCTGCATAACTTGGCTAACATCCTTGAAGCCGGGGGTTCATCACTTGACCTGGTGGTAAAGACCACAGTTTTCATGAGTGATTTAGGTGAATTCTCCAAGATGAACGACGTATATGCCGAGTTTTTCACTGGAGAACCACCGGCTCGCTCGACAGTTCAGGTGGCAGCGTTACCGAAAGGGGCGGCGGTTGAGATTGAAGCTGTGGCCGTCGTAGGACAGGTGCATAGCGATTGAGGAGAGCGTAGAACTCACGAGTAGCGAGGGAAATGAATGACAGGCGAACGAATCCTGGTCGTCGATGACGAGACTAACATCATCGATCTGACGCGCCTTTACCTGGAACGGGAGGGATTTCAGGTGGAGGCCGCCACCGATGGCGCTCAGGCGTTGGAGAAGATCTGCAAACTCGAGCCGGCGCTGGTGATTCTGGATATCATGCTGCCGGAAGTTGACGGATTCGAGGTCTGCCGACAGACGAGAGCCGAATCGGATGTTCCGATCATCATGCTCACCGCTCGCGATGACGACATCGATAAAATCGTTGGCCTTGAATTGGGGGCCGACGATTACCTGACTAAGCCTTTCAACCCACGCGAGTTGGTGGCTCGAGTGAAAGCCATCCTGCGGCGACTTGAACGCACACCTCAGGTGACTGATCGCCCATTACACGTTGGCGATGTGACAATCGATCCAGCCCGGCGGGAGGTCATCGTCGCCGGTGAGCCGGTCAGCTTACGGGCTAAGGAGTTCGACTTGCTGCTGACCTTTGCCGAACATAAAGGAATCGTCCTCAAGCGGGAGCAGTTGCTGGACCTGGTGTGGGGTTACGACTTCTATGGCCAGACTCGGACGGTGGATGTGCATGTCGCTCATCTACGCAAGCGACTTTCTGGCAGCAGCATTGTGCGCATCGAGACGGTGACCGGCGTCGGCTACAAGTTGATGGCTTGAGAAGGCGATGTTTCGTTCGTTGCAGTCGCGCCTTTTCCTGACATATCTGCTGGTTACGGTTTTGGTGCTGACTGTGATCGGTCTCCTTCTGATCTATTTTCTGTTGCAAGCTCCCAATCCCATTGGACAGCAAATTGAGTACCGCCGCCTGGATTTTTGGATCTCCCAATTCTCCAGTCAGGAGGCGCGCGGCCTGCTGACTCTCCCACCGAATAGGTTGACAGAGGTCATGGAGCGGGTGGACCAGATGGTCAAAGCGCGGACCCTACTTGTAGGGGCTGACGGTGAAGTGCTGGGCGATAGCCGGCCCGAGGAAGAACCGCTGCCATTGGACATCCTTTCCAAGGTAGCTGCCAGCAAAACGGATGCTCGGGGGTTGTTTCGTTATACACCTGTAGATCGGTGGTTGTATGTCTCATCCCCGCTAGGCGATCAGCGCTGGATAATTCTAGTCGCACCACAACCAACATTGCGCGCGCTGGGCTTACTAGGGAAAGAACTATTGCGTACATTATTGGTTGCGGGTTCTGTGGCCCTGCTTTTCTCGATCATACTGGCCTGGCTGATTGCCCACTGGGTTACGGCGCCGTTGAGGAGGATGGCCGGGGCTTCCAAGGCTGTTGCCGCTGGGAAGTACGATCAGCAACTCTCACTCACTGGCCCGGAGGAGGTCCAAAGCTTGGCAGCGGCTTTCAACGAAATGGTACGGCGGGTTCAAACCAGTCGCCAGGCGCAGCGCGACTTTGTGGCTAACGTCTCCCACGAACTGAAGACGCCGCTGACCTCGATCCAGGGTTTCGCCCAAGCAATCCTGGATGGAACAGCGCAGAAGCCAGAGGACCAGCAGCAGGCTGCGCGGGTAATCTACGACGAATCCGACCGCCTACGGCGGCTGGTGGAGGATTTGCTCGACCTGGCACGCATCGACACCGGGCAGGTGGCCTTTGAACGTCACCAGGTCGACCTGGGTGCGCTGCTCAGGAGCGTGGTGGAGCGGCTTAGTGTACGTGCGGAGGAGGTAGGAGTACGTATAGAAAGCCGCCTGCCTTATTTACCTCCCATCGTCGGCGACGGTGATCGCTTAGCGCAGGTTTTTACCAACCTGATCGACAACGCGGTCAAGCACAGCTCTGAAGGTGGCGTTGTGAACTTACGGGGTGAGAGGGAGGGTGGGTGGATCTCCATCCACGTCGATGATGCCGGTCCCGGTATCCCTCCTGAGGAGCTCTCACGAATTTTCGAACGTTTCTACCAGTTGGATAAAGCCCGGCCTGGGGTGCGAGGCCGGGGCGTGGGCCTGGGGCTGGCGATCTCGCGTGAAATCGTACAAGCGCACGGTGGGCGTTTGGTGGCTCAGAGCGTTGTTGGACGTGGCAGTCGCTTCACTGTCCAGCTTCCAATCATCCGCCCTGACGATTCGACGCTGGTTCGAAGCCATTCCTGACAATTATTTTATGAGTATACTAAAAAAACTACCCTCGAGGAGTTGGGAGGGGTATATGTGGGGGTGCGGGCTGCGCCCGCACCCCCACATATACCGGTCCTCTTCTCGCGGTTGACCTTTTTTCAGTGGAGTCATTTTATGTTTCTCTGTGCATTGTCATCCGGAGGCGGTAGATGAGTGTGGATCGTGAATCAATGACCAAGTGGTTACTCATCGGTCTGGTGAGCGTGATGGCTCTGTGCCTGATTGTGGCTTGTTTGTGCATTGGAACGACTTATTTTGTATCCGATTTTATTTCAGCGATTGGCGATGCTCTGGAGTCGGCCAGTGAAATCCTACCTACACCGACGGATGAGGCAACGCCTATACCAACGGGTGAAACAACGCCAGAAACGACACCAACTACCCAACCAACTGAGTCGACCTCCGAGGTTGATCCGGCGGAGCAGACCTTGCGCTTACTATCGGACATCGAAGTGCCAGTGAATGATCCGATTGAGCTAGCCAAACGTTTCCGGGGGCTCTCCGATATCCCCAGGGTGTTGGTTGAAAGCGCTGATCTGATACCTGTGGGATCAGTCCAGTCTTTCTGGGCTGGTGACAATGATAAAAACATAAACTTCCAGGTTCAGGCCGAGTTGGTTTATGCCACCGAGCACGTGTACTTCTGGATCGAGCAGGGAGTGAAATATGATCTGAACGATGTTGTGGCGTTGGTGGATGACTTTGAGTGCCAGACCTACCCGACCAATCGCGCATTCTTCGGTAGCGAGTGGACGCCGGGCGTGGACGGCGACCCCCACATTTACATCCTCTACGCTCGCAATTTGGGGTGGTCGGTCGCGGGGTACTTTGGCTCCAACGATGAGTTCTCACCACTGGTGCACGAGTATTCCAATGGGCACGAGATGTTTTACCTGAGCGCAGACAATGTCAAGTTGTGGGAGGCATTCGCCTATACCGTGCTGGCGCATGAATTCCAACATATGATCCACTGGGCTCTCGACCGCAACGAGGACACCTGGTTGGACGAAGGGTTCGCCGATTTGGCCGCTCATCTGAATGGTCATAGTACTGGCGGCGCTGACTACATTTTTGCCCTCGATCCCGACGTTACGCTATACAACTGGTCCTACGAAGGAGAAGAAAGCGGCGGACATTACGGACAGGCGTTCCTGTTTATGGCCTATTTCCTGGACCGATTTGGATCCGATGCAACTCAAGCGTTGGTGGCCAATCCAATCAATGGTCTTGATTCGGTGGACCAGACTTTGGAATCGCTAGGTTTGGTAGACGACGAGACCGGTGAGCCGATCACGGCTGACGACGTGTACCAAGACTGGGCAGCAGCACTCCTGCTCATGGACGCCACCGTTGGCGATGGGCGCTACGCCTTTCGTTCGTACGAACCACCCTCGCCTGTATCAGTCGATGAGTTTGGTAACTGCCCAATCGGGGAGCAGAGCCGTGAGGTAAGCCAGTATGGCATAGATTACATCCGCTTCCATTGCCGCGGGGACTACACCCTGATTTTCGATGGTCAATCGAGCGCTCCAGTGGTACCTACCGAGCCGCATGGCGCGGATTTCGCTTTCTGGACCAATCGGGGTAACGAATCAGACATGACCCTCACAAGAGCCTTTGACCTGCGAGAGGTCGAGGGTCCGGTCAACTTCGATTATTGGGTGTGGTATGACATCGAGGAGGGCTGGGATTACGTCTACCTGGAGGTGTCAACTGACGGGGGCGAAACCTGGCAGATTTTGAATACCCCCTCAGGTACTGATGAGAACCCCTCCGGGAATTCCTATGGATGGGCCTACACTGGCTACAGCGGCGGCAGGGGCGCCCCAGCCTGGATCCTAGAGACGGTTGACCTGTCGGACTACGCTGGACAAGAGGTGACCCTGCGTTTTGAATACGTCACCGACGCCGCGGTGAACGGGGAAGGGTTGTTGCTGGATGATCTCTCGATCGAAGCCCTCGGTTACAGCGAGGGATTCGAGATGGACGATGGTAGGTGGGAGGCGGAAGGTTTCGCCCGTCTATATAACCGGTTGCCACAGACTTATCGGCTGCTCCTGGTGGAGCTTGGTTCGGAGACCCGGTTGACTGAGATCACCCTCGACGATTCGCGCCATGCCGAGGTTCGACTAAATTTGGGTGGGGCGTATGATGAGGCGGTGCTGGTGGTAATCGGCACCGCGCGCCACACCTGGCAGCCAGCGCCTTACAAATATCAAGTAGCCCCCTGATCCTTTATCCCATCGGTGAATCACCGGGTTCGTTGTTCGAAGGCGCTAAAGCGCTCTCCTAGTAATATCATCAGAATGCTACACTTCTTCTACACCATCCTGCCTTAGTTACGTGGAGAGACCATGCATCGACGGGTTTGGATTACGATCCTGGCAACCTGCAGCCTGGCGTTCATGCGCGGCCAGGCTGTGGGTTTGGAGGTTTTAGCGGCAGAGGTGCAGATCGATTTCCCCGATCAGATTGTGTTCTCGCTTCAAGCGAAGAGCGATGTCGAAGTGGATGTGGTCGAGCTCGAGTATGGCCTGGCTAGGAGAGCATGCACCGCTGATGTTAATCGGGTTGTTCCAGAAGACTTTGAGGCCGATGTCATGGTCAACACCTCATGGACATGGAACATGCGCCGTACAGGTTCGCTACCCCCTGGCGCTCGTCTCTGGTGGCGCTGGCGCTTGGTGGACTCCGCCGGCCGTGAGGTGAGGACCGAGACACGCTGGTTGACCTGGCTCGACGATGTTCACCCCTGGCGAACATTGACTGTCGATGACCTCGCCTTGCATTGGTACGTTGGTTCTGAGACCTTCGCCCAGACACTGATGGACGCCGCTGTAGGTTCCCGGACCCGCCTGGAAGCGGATATTGGCGCCCGACCAGAGGACGAGATCCAAATTTACATCTACGCCACTACCGAAGACATGCGCCAGGCGGTACTTTTCGAACCAGGGTGGACAGGTGGGCTGGCTTTCCCCTCCTATGGGATCGTCATCATCGGCATCAACCAAAGAAATATTGATTGGGGTCTCGACACCATAGCCCATGAACTGGCGCATGTCATAGTGGGGGACGTAGTCAGCCACTGCTACAGCGGTTTACCCACCTGGCTGGATGAGGGTTTGGCGGTCTACGCTGAAGGAGAGCTTGATCCAAGCTCCCAGATGATCCTCGAAGAGGCTATCGTCGAGGATTTGCTGTTCTCCATCCGCTCACTCAGCGATGGCTTCACAGAACACGCGCACCGCGCTTACCTATCCTACGCACAGTCGTATAGTATCGTGGCTTATTTGATCGAGACATACGGGCAGGAGAAGATGTTGGCTCTGCTGGATGCGTTTCAGGCTGGTTACCGTTACGACAACGCGCTGGTCCAGGTGTACGGCTTTGATGCTGACGGATTAGAAGCCGAGTGGCGAGATGCGGTCGGCGCGCTACCGATGGCTGTTTCACCGGAGGAGATCGAGCCTACCCCCACCGTTTTCCCGACCATCCAGCCTTATTCAGATCCTTCGGTTGCTGCTGCCACACCACTGCCAGCCGGCTCAACGGCGCCCACACCGGCGGATTCCAAGGGTTACGAAGGGAGGCCATCCTACCTCACTTTGCTCCTCGGCTTGTGGCTGATAATGACGGTTGGATTTCTGATACTGATATTTATGCTGCGTCTCATCGGGTCATACATGGAGGATGACACAGATGGGTGAGATGCTCCGACCCAGCACCGCTAACCGAAGGTTTGTCATTTTGCTTACCTCGGTGCTTCTGGTGATTAGCTGTAGTCTAGCGCAGCCCACCCCTCGACCTTCTCCGACTCCCATAATTACTTCGCCACAGCCAGTTGTACCCTCGGAAGATCAGGGCTCTGAATATTACCCGGTTCGATACCACCATGGCCGGTACAACGTCTCTATCGAACCTCCACTGGGGTGGGAGGTGGAGGAGATGGACGGTCCCATCACCCTGGCGACAATGGTCGACCCCAGGAACGGGGCCACGATCACCTTATCGCAGATAGATACCAGCGGGGTGCGCTCCGCCGAGGAGGTCAATGAAAGGTTTCTCGTGGAGTGGTTAGGAAAATCTGGATTCGATCTTCTATTCGACGGAAGCTATTCAGCGCAGGACTTCGCTTCAGGATGGCGGCGTGCAGGTCGTGTGGTCCATTCGGGTGGAACCGAACCACAGCCCGAGCGATGGACCCTGATTTCGGTCCTCAAGGGTGATTTTGCTTATCATCTAGCTTTGCTTGCATCCGAGAGTGTCTACGATGATGTGTCCGATGCGTTTGAGCTTGTGGCATCGAGCCTGCAGATCGATCCGACGGAGCCGATCGAGGTACGTCGTGAGGCGGCTTTGTACCTCTCAAGTGGTGAGCCGGTGACACTAGATCCAGCGTTGACCCACTACGGCGCAGACGGTATCATCGGCGATCTTTATAGCGGACTAGTCGCCCTCGATCCACAAATGAGAGTGCGCACATCATTGGCGGAGCACTGGGAGGTGACCGAGGGTGGTACGTGTTACACATTTAGCCTGCATCCGCAAGCGCGATTTCACAACGGGCGTCCGGTCACAGCCAGCGACGTGCTCTTCAGCTGGGAACGCGCGGCTCATCCCGAAACCAGCTCTGAGACGGTTCTGCTGTACATGGGAGACATCGTTGGATTGGAGGAGTACCACGACAGACGGGCGGAGTCGATCGCTGGGGTGGAAGTGCTGGACGAGCTTACTCTTCGAGTACGCATTAAGGACGCAGTACCATATTTCCTGGCTAAATTAACCTATCCCGTTGCCTGGGTGGTCGATCGCTACAATGTATCTCTGCCCAATTGGGAATCGCACCCCAACGGCACTGGCCCTTTCCGTCACCTGCAGCAC
>Ga0209986_10002148_pt1 | contig 18311 bp, 12 predicted proteins | sample BlataG_FD_183168 | JGI IMG/M metagenome (GOLD analysis project Ga0209986, IMG submission 183168) | Deep subsurface microbial communities from Black Sea to uncover new lineages of life (NeLLi) - Black_00105 metaG (SPAdes) (version 2) | ecosystem: Environmental > Aquatic > Marine > Oceanic >... | reverse complement strand
GTGCGGGATAAGGGCATATAAAGAGGCGGGGATTAACAATCCTCGCAAAGAAATAAGCATGGCCGAGGTCCATGATTGCTTCTCCATAACCGAGACGGTAACCATGGAGGACCTCCAGTTCAGCCCCCGTGGTAAGGTGCGTGAGGACATCGAGTCCGGGTTTTTTGACCTTGATGGCGAGCTGCCGGTTCAACCAGATGGCGGTCTCAAGTGCTTCGGACATCCCATTGCCGCCTCGGGAATACGGATGGTATATGAGATGTACAAGCAGCTCCAGGGTAAATCTGGGGACCGTCAGATAAAGAACCCTAAGCTTGGGCTCACCCACAACATGGGTGGCTATCCGCCATGGAGTGTGGTCGGGGTTGCCATCCTGGGCCTTTAGTGCATTGACGGGAGGGCTCGCTGTTGCTTCAGGGAGCCCTCCTTATTACAATGAGCTAAAAAGATTAAAAAGCAAAAAATGGATGGATAGGGTAATCAATAAGACCAAGCTTTCATTGCTTCAGGGTGACATCACCAGGCAAAGCACCGATGCAATTGTAAATGCTGCCAATTCCAGCCTAATGGGTGGTGGCGGGGTTGACGGGGCGATCCACCGCGCCGGGGGACCCGCCATCCTAGAAGAGTGTAAGCAAATCGTTTCCCGGCAAGGGCGTCTGCCCACCGGCGAGGCGGTGATTACCACCGGAGGCAACCTTAAGGCAAGGCATGTCATACACACCGTAGGTCCAGTTTGGCATGGTGGCCACAGTGGTGAGCCTGAGCTACTGGCGAGTGCCTACCGCCAGAGCCTGAGGGTGGCAATGGAAAGAGGCCTGAAAAGTGTCTCCTTCCCCTCGATAAGCACCGGTGCCTATGGATACCCGGCGAGGCTTGCCGCAGCGGTAGCCCTCGAGACGGTCATTGCTTTTCTCCATCAAGAGGAGTCTCTGGAGGAGGTGGTTTTCGTTCTCTTCGATGACGCCACCTACCAGACATACGCCCAGGCCCTAGAAGGGCTGCTGCCGAATACAGGTTATCCCTACCGCTGACAAGAATAGGTCAAAGTAACGATTGTTCTCCTACTGTTTTAGCCGGTAAAGGTCGACTAACTTCACTTGTCAGAGCCCCCAGGGAGGTGATAGAATTACGAAGAGCAGGTGCAGCACAGTCCCTGTAGCTCAGTGGATAGAGCAACTGCCTTCTAAGCAGTGGGTCGTGGGTTCGAATCCCACCAGGGACGCCAGATATTGAAATAGGGGATTCAGAAGGGGATCCCCCTTAATTTCTCACTTAAGTAATGGTGTCGAAATTTCTCCCTCTCGCGACCCACTGCCTTGCCTCATTTTTTTACATCACACCAGCCTCGCACGCATATCACATAAATTGGAGAAACCCTCCGTTAACAAGTTAATGAGTCGAAATCGAGCTTTCAATCCTCTATAGCTATAAAATGCAGACTCACTGACTTCTGATTAAGGTGTTACAGCATCGAATCCCCGAGGTCTTGACAAGCGGCGAAGGGTTGAGTATCATTTAGGTAGACACACCCGTGTGACAAACAATATCGAGACTATCAAACATTACCTCAGAAATTGTCCCTTGAGAGAGGGACTTTCGCTACAGTTCGAAGGCTTGCGGTCCACCACCTAGGGCCAATAGGAGCCTGCATTTCAATGCTTGGTATATAATACCATTTGCTGCGAAATTCTGGTGGCAAGAAGGGGTCAGATGGCGTATATTACTTTTATTACACCGTATAAGCCTATGATATGTGGAATCGCAGACTATGCGGAATTCATCACTAGGGAAAGCCTTCCCGGCAAATGGGCTGTGCTATCTTTCGATCTGGACAAGTATGGAGTGCCGCTTAGCAACAATAAAGTCTCGCTCACCGACCCTGTCTGGTACTGCATACCTAGCCGCAATGATTTCTCTGCCAGTTCCATCTTGAAGGGAATGAGACACTGTGAAGATGAAGCTCTCTGGTTTCAACACGAATTCGGTATCTGGCCAGACGATGTCAGATTCGTCAACATGCTTAGAGACCTAGGCCAGACCAAGGTGGTCAGCCCGCACTCGCTTCACTTTCAGAGCAGTGAGACGATCTACGGGTTACGCCGGCGGGAGCACTCATTCCTGCAAATACTACTGCCACACATCGATGCGATCACGGTATTTAGTGAGGGCGTCTATCAGGCAATCACTCGAGCCTTCCCGGAGTACCGTGAGAAGGTGCATGTGCTGAGGCACGGTACTCATCTATATCCAAAAATAGCCAGAATGAGCCGATTGGAAGCCAAGAATAGAATTCATGAATTCTTGATAGGCGAATCCGGATTGGATCAAGCAAGTAAAGACAAGTTGAGGCATGAACGTGTCTTTCTTGACCCAGAGGCGACGCTAATTGGTGGGGCTGGATTCATTACACACAGCAAAGGGATAGAACCACTCTTTCATGCCCGTGATGTGCTGCACGAGATGATGCCTGGAAGAAAGATTGCTGCGGTCTATGTTGGCTTCTTGCGGCAAACCGACAACGAAGCCGACAGTAGGTATACTGCGGTACTAAGGGCGAGGTACAGCGATGCAGGGCATTTCTTTTTAGAGACTTATCTGCCAGGGGATCTACTTCCTGTCATGTTAAGAGCTTTGGATATCCATTTATACTGGCCGAGCGACTGTACTCAGAGCGGAATAATAGCTCATTCATTAGGCACTGGGGCTACCGTCGCCTGCCGGGACATGGAGGGGGTTGGCGAAACGGTGAAAATGGCCGGTGGGTTGACATTGCCGGACTTCGGTCGCCTAATTGACGGGATTAGATGGCTTATTCTGGATCACGATCTCGGGAACGAAATGTCAGAGGGAGCGGTTAGATATGCCACGGAGTTTTCATGGAGAAATCAGGCCATGAAGCACTTTGAGCTGGCAGAGCAACTCTGCCGCTCGAGGTTTCAGCGCTTGGATCCAAACTCGCCTCTTTTCACCATTAGTGATGTCACCGGGAAAGAACACTCTATCCTCTAGAAGTAGGGCTACCTCTACGGTATTAGCTGATTCTTTCTTTCAGGTGCTTACGGGTTTCAGCATCATTCAGAATTACATCTTTTTATAGCCGGTATCCTTGGTGAAAGTCATACTCATGTCCTATTGCTTCCGTGATGCTGCTAAAGGCATCCTTATATGTGTGGTAGATATATGGATGGTGGCATAGAGTTCAAGAACTGGGCTTTCCTCTTTCATAGGTGTGACACCCTCGAAATCATATTATTCGCTATTTTCCTCAAATTTCCTTCGTAGTTGCTTCTACCACGATAGGGACAACGCCTCGCTCTAACAGGCCAGAAGGTTTATACTAAGAAACGAAATAGCAGCAGACGCTGATCAGAATGAGTGACTCTGATGAAAGTGCTTTTTGTTCATTTTCGCTCTGCTCCGGCTAGAGGAATAACGCAAAAGCAAGCAAGTGTGGACCAGTTGGATTCGGCGGGCACAGACGGTGTCTCTTTAGAGATGGCGAAACGTAGAGATCTCCTGGAAGCTATGGGCCATAATGTAGCGGTTTGCTCAGCTTGTGATTGGGCCGACTTTGAAATACCCGCATTGGAGTTTGACAGCGAAACAACGATGAGTATGATGAGGAATCTTTTTGGCCTTAGAATGACGGACTTTACCAGCGAAGCCGAGCTTAGGCGCACCTTTGCTATCTCTCGTCTGGAGTTGAAGCGGCAGTTGGCTGCGGTAATTGAGGATTTCGCGCCTGATATGCTTTTTGTCCATAATATATTTTACCTTCCCATTCATCCAGTTGCTACAGTAAGCCTAACCGAGCTGCTAAAAGAACAGAAGCTGCCCTGTGCAGCAATTCATCACGATGTACTTAGCGAAGGAGCATACAAATTCACTCCGACCAACAATTTCGCCAGGTCGCTACTTGAGGAATACTACCCACCAATAATGCCAAAACTGAGACACTGGACGATCAACACGCGTAATAAGATTGCCCTCGCAGAGAAAGGTGTCAAGGCAGAAGTTATCCCCGATACGATAGACTTTGAATACAGGCTTAAACCCAAGGAGCGTGCCAGAATTCGAGCGCGTCTTCGGGCGAAGTATGGCATTGAAACAAATGACGTGGTTCTATTCGTAGGTGCACGCATTGTACCCAACAAGCAGACAGAATTAGCGGGGCACCTAACTGCCGTGCTGCAGAGTGTACAACAGGAGATAATCGGGAAAAGGCTTTACCACGGTGAGGTGTTCTCAGAGAAAAGTCGAGTAGTGCTTGTCCTTGCCGGTCGACCGGAGCGCGCTTTCATTGGATACCAAAGGAAGCTCTTTGAGCTTTTCAACAGACTAAATATTGTCTGGGTATACGCAGGTGACGACGTTCGCCCCAATCGTTCCGAAGACGAAGGTCTCTATTCACTATATCCCGATTGGTATGCCATCGCTGACTTCGTCTTGTACACCACAGGGTGGGAAGGGTTTGGCAACCAGCTCCTAGAGGCATTTGCCGCCGAACTGCCCATAGTAGTGTTTGAATACCCGGTGTTCAAGGAGGATATTGCTCCGAAGGGCGTTGAGGTGGTCTCTCTGGGAGACACGCTCCTGTCGGAGTCAGACTCAATGGGCCTTGTTCAGATTTCCCCCGAAGTGCTGGCCCGAGCTGCCCGCCAAATGATAACACTTCTTACTAGCCCTGAGAAGCGGCAAAGCGTCACGAGCCACAACATTGTAGTGGGGAAGAAGTACTTCAGCTACGATGTTCTTCGAGCCCACTTGAACGACGCGATAGAGTGGGCTGGTTCGATTGGCTCCTAGAGTACAGTGTTTATCTTTAGCAGCTGTTGGTCTCAGGACCAACATGTCAACCCTCCCGCAAGAGCTATTGTATGGTCAAAGACGTATGTGCTAATGTATAGATAGTCTACGCTGATACCGGGCAACTCCCTATTTAGACGGGGGACAGAATTCAAAGATATGAATAGAAATACCCAAGATTCTGAAGAAGCCTACGCGACTTCGCTGAATGAACCTCTCGCAGAGGCAGGCGATATAGGGGAAGCTGACATAGTAGTTGGCCTCCCTTTCCAAAATGAATCCGATACAATCGGGCACGTCTGCGAGACCCTGGCAAGAGGGCTTGTCCAATTTTTCCCTGATAAAAGGTGCATCCTTGTTTGCGTTGGTGGCAAGGAGGGAGAGGAAGCCCTACAGGCGGTTCAGCAAGTCCGTCTAAAGCGAACCATACGGTGCATTGCCTTCCTCATGAAGGATGAACTCGTGAGTGGCAAGGTATGGACCGTGAGGGCAATAATGGAGGTAGCAAACAGACTCCATGCCGACCTAGCCTTGTTTGAGGCAGACCTTAAAAGCAGAGATATCAAGGACGATATTGAAGGTCTGGCTCCGGAATGGGTGAGGCGTCTCCTTTTTCCGATAAGCAAAGAAGGTATGGACCTTGTTATTCCGAGGTTCAACAGTCATTACCTCGATACGCCGGGCTCAACTCACTTAGTTCGTCCTTTGCTCGCTTCCATTTTCAATCTCAAAGTAGCGGGCTTACCAGGCTCAATACTGGGGATCTCAAGCAGGTTAGTGAAAGGCTATCTCGATGACCCCGATATCTGGAGCGATCAGGGCGGTGAGCACGGTCTGGACATCCAGCTTATCACAACAGCTGTCACCGGCGCAGCGAAGATATGCGAAACAAGCCTGGGAGTGAAGATCAATGGAGGCTGCCCAGACGGTGAAACGGTGTGGAGGCAGCAGATCAGGGCAGTCTTCGAAGGGACATTGGCTAGCAAAGGGTGGTGGCAGCAGCAAGGGGACATAGTACATCCTATAGCCATATTCGGGGACAGAAAGAACCACTGGCCAGAAGAGGTAACAACAGACCCTATCAAGCTGATTGAGCGATACAAAGAAGGTTTCAACGAGTTTGAAGGGTTGTACCAAGAGTTCTTATCTCGAGAGGCTTTAAGAGAGCTGCGGAAGCTACGAGGAAGTGATCCGACCGACTTCAAGTTCTCATCAGGTCTCTGGGCGGAGATCGCTTACGATTTTCTGCTTATTTACTGTCTCCAGCAGGAGTACACCAAGGACAACATCATAAATGCTTTTATCCCAATCTGCAACGCTAGGGAGGCCGGGTTTGCACAGGAGTTTGGCGGGTTCAAGGAAGGGTTGAGTTTTGCTTCTCCCGAGAGAGCGCAGTACTTTATAGCTTCCACAGCGGAATGGGTGATTGAGCAGAATACTGAGGAATTCATCAAGAGGAAACCCGACTTCCTAGTGCGGTGGAGCGAGAAGGAAAAGGCGATTCAGCCACTTCTGCCTAAGGTGACGTACCGCGCGTTCATACCTGGATTTCCCCTTATAGCGCCCAAGGAACTTGTCGCGCCTACCGATGAGATCGTAAGCACCGATAACATATACAAAAGTATTCTTCAGAGGTACCGAAAGGAATTCGAGGACTTTCTTCGTGATGGGCGCAAGTTACCGCTAGAGGCGACTTCTGATGAGATAGTTCGGAGCCTGAAAGAGCTGATGCTCGAGGTGGAAAATGACACGGGCGAACTTCTTTTGACCGGTGATCTCTCTACGGTGCACGGAACCATGAGTGTCGCCAGAACCATATTCCAGAGCATGCCTCACTCTCCAACCTTCGCTCTGAAGCCTGAGGTGGCCGGCTGGCTCCTGCAACGCAATCCTCCCAAGAACTTGTTTATCAGATTCGGGGCAATTAGCCTGGCTGACCTCAGTGGGAAATATGGACCAAATGATATCCTGGCTCTTGCAAGTCTCTTAGAGGAGGAGGAACATACGGCAAGAGTATGGGATTGGATAGCGGGAAACGCTCGCCCGGAGCATTTCACTCATTTAAGCATAGAGCCACTGGTAGAGAGCTATGATGATTTCCCCATGCTTACCCAACTTAGAGAGCCATCGCGCCTGGTCAAGCTCGCCGGAAGGATCGTTATCAGCAACCTGCCCGCCGGAGCCGGCGGAGAATTCCCCAAACTACGCTATTCTCTCACAATAGCCAAGAATATCGTTGAGGCTGAGGGTATTGGGGAAATCTGGGAACAGTTCGCGAGGGAGAGAAAAGAATTCGGGGCCATGGTGATAAACTCACTGAAAGGCCACTGGGGAAAGGATCCTTTGTCAGCGCATAATATATTTGAAAACAAGCTCCAGAGAAAAGTAATCGAGCGTTTCAGAAAGATGATAAGCGATCTAGAAAAGGAAGGGGACCCTTCTCTGTTGCATCTGACGACAAACTTAGGCTACCTCGCAGATTGCTACCATCTTGCCTTGTCTCTTACCGACGGGACATTCCTTCCTTGCTCTGCTTGGACTTGGTCTAGCTACAGTTTTAAAGGCGGCAAAGGCCTGCCCACTCCTCTGTCACTACATGTAGAGAGAGACTGGGCGTCAAGGGAGTTTCTGGTGGAAATGCTCAAAGCTGTAGGCGGCAGCGAGGAATATATGGACGGGAAGATCACAGAGCTTATGGGTCACGGGAGGGAATCTGAAAACCTGGCACGGTTGCTCGTGCCCGGATGGGAAACGGTGGAGGAGGTTATGCCGGAGCAATTGCCACGTCCGGCCGAGCCTGAAGCAGGCAAGCTAATCAGGTTCATGGGGAATCCCATACTCCGGGGGATAGCGGAACATCCCTGGGAGTCTAAGTACGTGTTCAATCCAGGTACCATAAAGTTGAATGGTAAGATCTACATCCTGTATCGCGCATGCGGAGAGGATGAGGTCTCCCGAATAGGGCTGGCCGTAAGCTCAGATGGTTTTCATATCGATGAGAGGTTGGAGGAACCGATATTTGAACCGGTGGACAAGTGGGAGAAGAGGGGTTGCGAGGATCCTAGACCTGTCCTGATAAAGGAACGCATTTATATGTTATATACAGCCTATGATAGTGTCACTGCGCAGATCGCGCTAGCTTCTATCGCTCTTAACGACTTCCTACGCCGTCGGTGGAGCCAGTGGAAAAGACATGGCCTTATTTTCCCAGGCTTTGATAATAAAGATGCCACTTTATTCCCAGAGATGTTCGACGGACGATATATCATGTACCATAGGATTGATCCAAGTATTTGGATTTCCTCCTCTGAGCGTCTGGACTCTCCCTGGCCCCGGGAAGACCATCGAATACTGCTAGGCCCAGGAGCAGGAATGGCTTGGGATGGGTTCAAAATTGGCGGCGGGTGTCAGCCTATCAAGACCAAGTATGGCTGGCTGCTCATCTATCACGGTGTTGACCAATCCTTTGTCTACCGGCTGGGTGTCATGCTGGTGGCACTGGACGACCCGTACCAGCTGGTTTATCGCTCTCCCAATCCCGTCTTGGAGCCAGAGGAAGCTTACGAGATAGGCGAGGAGGGATGCTACGTTCCCAATGTAGTATTCACGTGTGGCGCTGTCCCAAGTGTAGATAAGGAGGTCCTCGAGGATAACGATGAGGCTCTGGTCTACTATGGTGCGGCAGACACGGCAGTATGTGTCGCGACAGCGAAAGTATCCGTACTTATTCCTGAGGAAATCAGACGGGGCAGAAACCGCGGTGGTTACAAGGACTAACGTACTTCCGCGAGGTTCCTTTTAACACTGCCCCATGTCTAATATGGGAATGGACTACTATCTGCACAGGACGCAAGAGGTGCTGGGAAGACTAGACGCGTGATCCCCAGAAAGTGTAGATTGTTAAGGAGTTCTGTTACGTTGACCGCCTTTAGTCTCCCCCAATCTCCACATCACACTCACATCATAGATATTGCAACAAATGACATCAAATCCTATAATGAGCATGGTCGAGGGTCTTTGTGGTGACTCATTGACTAGTCAACTTTAGGGAGCTAGAAAGACACTAAGTCAGTGTATTGAAAGTGGGATTTTCTGCCTTTTCAGATACGAAAACTCCCCTCAGTAACTTCTAAGCAGTGGGTCGTGGGTTCGAATCCAGCTAGGGACGCCACTCCACAGCTTAATACTTTACTTAACTAGTGGCACTATAGACTGCTTTCATCGCTTTTGGGCTTTGCGTAGCTAAGGCTTCATAACTGGATTTTCGCATTCCTTCGCTAATCCATGGCACGACATGGCATAATAAACCAAAGTCACTGTGCCAGGCTTATCCAGGTGGATTTGGAGGGTGAGTGTCTATGGATATTCTTGAAGTAATTAAGACCAGACGTAGTATCAGAGAATACAAGCCAGATCCCATCTCAGAAGAGGAAATAAACAAGATCCTGGAAGCAGGCAGGTGGGCACCGTCTGCGAGTAACAGTCAGCCTTGGAGCTTCATAGTCTTGCGGAGTAAGCATGTGAAGATGAAGCTGGCGGACACGCTCACCTGGGGGAGATTTCTCTCGCAGGCTCCTTTGGGAATTGCGGTGGTCGTAAATCCAAGAGCGTCAAACCACCCTGTAGAGGATGGGGCAGCAGCAACACAGAATATGCTTCTTGAGGCTCATTCGCTGGGACTGGGAGCATGCTGGATTGGGACCTACGGCAGCGGGTATGAAGAAAGCGCAAAGAAGGTACTCAATGTTCCCCAAGATGAGAGGCTCCTTTCTGTTATTATCATAGGTCGCCCGGCGGAATCTCCCCAAAGTACGAGAAGAAAGCTGGACGAGGTAACCTTCACCGACAGGTATGGGAAGCGATAATGGAAATTCCCGTTGCGTCTCAGATTGCCTGGGGGATATGTTTAAGCCCAGCCAGGCTGATTCGGCAGGTATATCCACACTACCGAAAATAGTCGGCGCCCGATGTTGCCGAGTACAGCAGGCCTATACTGGGGATGGTGTATCAGGATGCCAGCAACCGCTGTAGCGCAGGCACAAGTTGCTTCTTCCGAAGCAGGGTTGGCAAGCTGTCCACAATGGCTCAGCACATACTAATTACAAGGGGGTCTAAATGCAAGGATTTTCAGCGTTATTCCAGCCGGGTAATATAGGCAAACTACGCCTGGAAAACAGGCTTATTATGAACGCCATGGGTACTGTCCTGGTTGATGGTGAGGGGAATGTCACCGAGAGGATGTTTGATTACTATCGGGCGAGGGCGCGGGGTGGCATAGGGCTCATCGTTACACAATGCGGCTTAGTGAGCGCTGATGCGACACCCCCTTTCACCTGGGCAATGTATGATGATAAATTCACTCCAGGCCTGAGACGGCTTGTCGAGGTGATCCACGAGCAGGGGGCGAAGGTTTCCGTCCAGTTAATGCATTATGGCTTACTACTGATATTCGGAGGCTTCATTCCTGAAGGTATGTCTATAAAGGTGCCGTCAATAACATCCTGGCTGGTGGGTGATAAGCCTTATGAGGAGATCGGGGAAGCGGATATTGAGCGGTATGTGGAGGACTTTGCCCAGGCGGCACGCCGGGCTAAAGAGGCGGGAGCTGATGCCGTGGAACTGCATGCCTGCCATGGTTGTCTGGTAAGCACATTCCTGTCCCCGGTTACCAATCACCGCACAGACCAGTACGGGGGCAGTGTGGAGAACCGGACCCGTTTTGCCCGCAGGATTCTGGAGCGGATTAAGCAGAAGTCGGGCAAAGATTTCCCGGTAGTGGTAAAGCTCAATGGTAGCGACGACATCGAAGGTGGAATCACCATTGATGAAGTAGTGCACCAAGCGGCTATCCTGGAGGAGGCAGGTGCCGATGCGATCAGCATCTCCTCAGGGCTGGAGTTTTGGACTTCATTGAGCATACCATGCTATGCCTACCCTGAAGGTCCGATGGTGCCCCTGGCGGAAAAGGTGAAGCAGGCAGTGGGGGTGCCAGTGATCACCGCGGGTAAGATAGGTCCGGAACTGGCAGAGCAGATAATCAGGGATGGCAAGGCGGACTTTATCGGCATGGGTCGCCCCCTTCTCGCCGACCCCGAGCTACCCAACAAGCTCCGGGAGGGTCGCCAGGAAGATATCTGCTGGTGCGTATATTGCAATAACTGTATTAGAGTCGAGCCAGGACAGGGCTCCTGTTCGGTAAACCCCTCACTGTACCGGGAAGGCAAGTATCCTTTCCCGCCAGCGGAGTTGCCGAAAACCGTGACGGTAGTTGGTGGTGGGATTGCGGGCATGCAGGCAGCAGTGCTCATGGCGCAGCGTGGGCACCAGGTTTCCCTCTATGAGAAGAGCGCGGAGCTTGGGGGACAGTGGAATATCGCCGCCGCCCAGCCGGGGAAGGAAGGCTATGCCGCTTTCACGCAATACTTAAGGCGTTCCCTGGATAAGGCAGGGGCCTCGGTCAAACTGGGCACCGAGGTTACCAAAGAACGGGTGCTGGAAATGAAGCCCGACGCGGTGATAGTTGCTACCGGCGCAGTGCCTCGGGGATTGAATATACCGGGGGCTAGTAGCAACCATGTTGTTCAGGCAAATGACGTGATAATGGGCAAGGCGGAGACGAAGGGTAGGGTAGTAGTGATCGGGGGGCGCTTCATCGGAATGGAAATGGCTATAGCGCTAGCGGAGCAGGGAAAAGAGGTGAGCCTGGTCACTCTGGCTGGGCTCGGAGAGAATGGGAGCAAGCTTGAGGGGATGACCTACCGGACCTTGGCCCGGCGGCTCATTGAGCTACGCGTCCCGCTATACGTGCATACCGCAGCGCTGGAGATTACCCAGAGCAGCGTGGTTATCGGTTGGGGAGAGGAAATATTTTCTCTGCCGGCTGATACGGTGATACTGGCAGTGGGCGCGCAGTCGGATAACAAGCTGGCTCAGGAGCTGGAGGGCGTGATCCCTGAGGTCTATACAATCGGCGACTGCGTGGCGCCCGGTGACGCCGCTGCCGCAGTCTATCAGGCGGCAAGGATGGCAGCCAAGATATAAGCACTACTCTGAGGGTCGGTTCAGGGCCATGCTGCCCTATATTGGGGATTAAAGCCGTTCAAACTCTAACCGTAATACCTTCTTTGTACTATCGGTGACTCTCACTCGCTCGGCGATGCGCCAGCCTACCACCCAGATGATGCCCCCGGGGGAACAGACCAGGGGCACGCGGTCGCGCCACGAGCGAGGGACCTTGGCATCGACCATGAAGTCCTGGAGCTTCTTAGGCTCGCCCATGCCCAACGGCTGAAAGCGATCGCCAGCTTTCCGCCCCCGCACCACCAAATCGCTACCCGCCTCATCGAGGTCGAGACATGCCCCAAAGCCCTCAGCCTTGCCCCCAGGGCGAATAATACTGGCCTTCACTCTCCACCCCGGGAGCACCGTATCCCCAGGCACATTCAGTTTATATTCCCCTTCCAAGGGAGGAAAAGTGCATGTATCAAAGACACCTTTGGTCACCAGGCACGTGCTATAGCCCACATGAAAAACCAGTCCCCGGGGCAGAGAAATCCTTTTACCCGCTGGCTTTGACAGGGCCTCCATCATCTTCTCGATGTGGATAGACTGGATATCGGTGAGGTCTGCTAAAACCTCGTCCAGAACCCGGCGCAGCAGGTGCCTCTGGAGCGCCGGGTGCAGCGATGACAATGCTTCACTGTCGAGAAGTATTCCGTTGGGCTGCTCCCTAACCACCCTTTCCCATACCTGTGAGACCCCCTCCTCAAGGTAGGAGAGTTCATCGGCAGCAGTACGCGCGGTGCGCATCAGGGCATCGCCGATATTCTTGTTGTAGCTTTGAAGGAGCGGTATAAGTTCATAGCGAAATCGATTTCGGGTATAATCGAGTGAGTAGTTTGAGAAATCGCTCCGCGGGCTAAGATCGTAGGCGCGGCAGTATTCCTCGGTCTCCCTCCTGGCGACCTTAAGGAGCGGTCTCACCACCACCAAAACGCCGCCTCCCGGTGGGCGCAACAAGGTAATTGGCCCCATTCCCCTCAGCCCTGTCAGACCGGTGCCGCGCACCAGGTGCATCAGGATGGTCTCCACCTGATCGTCCTGAGTATGACCCAAGGCAATACCCACTGCCCCGATGGATTCTGCCACCTGGGAGAAGAAATCGTATCTCACCTCCCGAGCCGCCTCCTCCAGAGATAGGCGATGCTCCTTGCGATAGGCCTCCACATCCCGCTTCTCCACGGTCGCCGGGATTCCCAGAGTGCCAGAAAACTCGGCGACATAGCGAGCATCGGCATCGGAGTCAACGCCACGCAGCATGTGATTAAGGTGCGCTACATGAAGTCTCACCCCCAGGGACTCCCTAAGCTGATCCAGGATGTGCAGCAGGCAGACCGAGTCGGGGCCACCGGAGACCCCAACCAGCATTTTTGGGTTTTCACCCGCTTTTCCCGGGATCAGTCCCTCACTTTGTATGAAGCGAAAAACTCGTTGCTTCAAATCCTCCATGGCTCAACCACCGCTCTCTAAATGGCAGGTATCATTAAACAGCACCAGAGAGGCGCCACGCTCCCCAAAATCGAGGATGCTTATCGAGGCAACACTCAGCCGTAACCTTCTAAAATTGGACGGTCTCATTCCCAATGCCCTTGAGATAATGCTCAAGATAGCTAAGCTATGACTTACCAGGATAACCACCCCATCGGGGTGCTCACTGACTATTCTCTCCGCCGCAGGCCAGGTCCTCTCCTGAAGCTCGGTCATGGACTCACCACCAGGCATCCTTAAAGAAGGGTTGTCCTTCATCCACTCCTGCAAGAAATCGCCATAGCGCTCCATTACCTCCTCAAAGGTGAGCCCCTCCAGTTCCCCGGCGTCGACCTCCTTGAGGGCATCATCGGTCACCACTTCCAGCCCGTGACCGCGTGCGATCGCAGCAGCCGTCTCCCTGGCGCGCCTCAGCGGGCTGGAGTAGATGGCGGATACCTTCTCATCACTTAATGCCCGGGCCAACCGAGCTACCTGTTTGCGTCCGTTATTGTTTAGCGCAATCCCGGTATGTCCCACAACGCGGTTCTCCCGGTTCCACCTAGTTTCACCATGTCTCACCAGAATAAGCCTCATCTTGCCCCTTCCTCGTATCGGCGAGCCCGCGCCACCCTCCTGAAATACGGGGGATGGTTATAGAAGAGTAGCTCCACCCAGCGACCGGGCTGCGCCTCAGACAGGTTCTGATTGGTGAGCTTGGTCATCACCGTGGTAAATCCCCGGGGGTTATCGGTCAGGGTCAAGGCATACTCATCGGCAGCACCCTCAAGGTAACGACTGTAGGCATTGCTCAGCGGCTCCAGAAGCAGGGCGAAGCCACCCAATACCGTAGCAAACAGAGGAAAGGCAGCGACATCGCTTATCCCGTTAAAGCCAAAATAGGGCACGCTAACCTTCAGCACCAGGTGCGCCAGGTAGAATCCGGTCAGCATGGCCACCGCCTGAAGCGCCATGAGCCTAGCGATATCGCGATGGACATGATGCCCCAGCTCGTGAGCCACGATGACCTCGATCTCCTCCGGCGAGTACCGCTCCAGGAGGGTATCGCCAAGTACGATGCGCCTGGTGTTTCCCAGCCCCATAAGGGCGGCATTACCCGTAGTTGCTTTACTGCTCAGATTTATAGTGAACACCCCCACCACCCGCGTCCCCGCCCTTTCCGCAAGGCGCACCAGCCTCTCCCCCAGGCTGGCGTCGGCGAGCGGCGTCATCCGGTAGAAAAGGGGCACAATGGTAATCGGTGCCAGATTTGTCAACACCGCAGTGAGCAGGATAAGAAAGGCAGCAGCGAGGAGCCACCAGAGCTCAGGGAAGCTCGCCAGAAGCCAGTAAACAAACACCATGACCCCGACGCCCAGAAGCAAGCCCAAAACCCCTGCCTTCACCCCATCAAGGAGCCAGCCCCTCAGGCTTTGGCGCAAAAGGCCGAAGCGACGGGGCAGCACAAGCCCTCCGTAGAAGCTGAGGGGGGCGGATACAATCCCGAAACACAGCATCAGGGTGGCGAAGTAAAGGGCCACCCTCAAAGGCTGTGGCAAGCCCAGCAGGTCCCGCAGGCCAGTGGAGAGCGGAGTTAGCAATAGGACCAGGACGAATAAAGCGGAGAGTCCTAGTCCAAAAAAAGAGAGATGACGCATCATCCTGGCGTAATCTCTGGCCTTCTCCTGCCTTTCCGAATCGAGCTCTGCCATGCTACCCGCCTGCCAGGATCAACTTGGTACGGTGGATCGACCTCGGGGGATCGGCAAAACCCAGGGCCAAAGTTACCTGCTCCGCTCTCCCTGTAGCGGAGCTGTCAGTGCGCAGGCGCATCCCCAGGGTGCACCTGGACTCCTGCCACTCAATAAGCCAGAGCCTATCCACCAGGGAGCGAAGGTCATAGTGGCGCATCTCATGGTCCCTCCGATGCTGCCAGGGCAACTGCTTTTTCGCCATGAAGGAACGAAGCGCCTCCTCCACCTCCTGCTCCCGCTTATCAGCAGCTAATTCGACCCGGTATTCCGCCTGCCTGACCTGCGATTGCAGCGAGGGAAGCGGCAGCGCCACCTGCGCCACCCCTGCGATGCTAATACCGCGGGGCAACTGCTCGCCAACCATCTTAATAAAGAAATAGGGTGAGGCCTTCTTCTGGAGCAGAATGTCCATCAGTTCCCCATCGCTGGTCACCCCAATGGGGAGGGGCGCCGCAATGGAGATTCTGGGGTGCGGGCTGAATCCCTGGGAGTAGGCCAGCGGGATATCGGCACGCCTCAGTGCCCGCTCCCACAACCGCATTAAATCGAGATGAGAGAGATACTTAACCTCATCGCCCCGAGAAAAGGTGATGCGCAGCCGCTGCATGCTACTCCCTGTCCCTGGTCACCAGGATCTTCTCGATCCTCAACCCCCCCATCTGAGTGACCGCCATCTTCAGACCACCATACCTCACCTGCTCCCCTTCCTTGGGGATACGACCAAGAAGGCTGAGCAGGAAGCCGGCTACGGTGTCATAATCGCCGGTGGGTAACTCAAGTCCCAGCTCCTCGTTGGCCTCCTCCACCCGCATGCCGCCATCGATCTGAATTGTCCGATCATCGATAACCTCGAAGTCCTTGTCCACCTTCACCAGCTCATCCCCCATCTCACCCACGATCTCGCCCACCAGCTGCTCCATGGTCACGACCCCACTGGTGACACCGAACTCGTCAACCACCACCACCATGGGATAACCCTGGGACTGCATCTCGGCTAAAAGCTGGGCGATGCGTTTCGTCTCCGGAACGAACTGAACCGGACGAACCAGATCATCGAGCACGCTCTTTTTATCCAACGATCCCTCAGCCTGTGCCATGAGCACATCCTTAATGGAAAGGATGCCCACCACGTCATCGATACTAACGCGGTAAACCGGGAAACGGGTATGGGGAAATTCAGCGTAGATGGCAAGGAAGTCAGCTAACTTGGCTCCCTCCTCGATCCAGATAACCTCAGGCCGGGGTGTCATCACCTCATGGACGGTGCGATCGCCGAAAATGAACACTTTATGCAGCATCTCGGCCTCAGCTTCCTCCACCGTGCCCTCCTCACGCCCCACCGATATCATGCTGCGGATCTCCTCCTCGCTCACCAGCGTCGGTGGCACCCTAGCCTTCCCCCCGGCAAGCACCGAGCCGAGCCAGCTTAACCCGGCCGCCACTGGATAGACTAGCTTGGTGATGACCCCCAGGGGGTAGACATAGAGCAGTGCCAGCCTCTCTGGGTATCTGATGGCAAGGGTCTTGGGAGTCACCTCGGCGAATATCAACAGCAATATTGTCACCACGATGGTTGCTATAAGTATCCCAATATCGCCCTCCCAGATAGTTACCGCTACCGCAGTGCCTAAGGCAGCGGCAGCCACATTAACGAAGTTGTTGCAGAGCAGCACCGTCGCCAGTAGCCTCTCCGGCTGCTCCGTCATCCTAGCCACCCGCTCCGCACCAGCTACCCCGGTCTCCACCATGTGTCTCACCCGCGTCCGGGGCAACGAGATAAATGCGGTCTCCGCGCTGGAGAAGAAGGCGGATGCAGCCAAGCAAAGGAAAAAAAGCACTATGAAAACAATGCTAGAGCCGTCCATTACCGCACCCCTCCCCGATTACATACTTCTGCAGGAGAATTACTCGATTTCATCATATCATCGCCCCCTTTAGCTGTCAAAGTTTAATACCCGTCCAGTACATTAGCTACACATCACTGCTAGCCCATTGTCGCAATGACAATGAAGGCGGTTCACTAGTGATGAGCCTTGCAATGACAAGTGAAAGAGCGCCTCACTATGACGGTAGGCTATCACCGGTCTATCTGAGCGATAGCTTTTTCCTCGACCTTTACGCTATGTTAGGAAAGGAAACCTACAGTTCCATAAAAGGCGATTTACATTGAGCAGAACATTTGCTATATTGCCATGGGGCAAAAAAGGTCGAAAGGGGCGAAAGAATGAAAATCCTTGGCATCGAAACCTCCTGCGATGAAACAGCGGCCGCCGTGGTCCGGGATGGCAGGGAGATCATCTCCAACCTGATCGCCTCCCAGGTAGACCTCCATTCCCGCTATGGAGGCATCGTGCCAGAGGTGGCCTCCCGCCAGCACCTGCTCACTGCCATCCCTATCATCCAAGAGGCAATGGCTCAGGCCCAAACCCACTGGAGCGACCTGGATGCTATCGCGGTGACCAGCGGGCCGGGGCTCGCCGGCTCCCTCCTTGTCGGGGTAAATATCGCCAAGGCCATTGCCCTGGCCCAGGGTTTACCTCTAGTTGGCATAAATCACCTGGAGGGCCACATCTATGCCAACTGGCTTGAAGGAAGTGCCCCTGATCTCCCCGCCATCTGCCTCATCGTCTCCGGGGGACACAGCGACCTACTCCTGATGAGAGGGCATGGCGACTATCAACCCCTGGGGAGAACCAGAGATGATGCCGCTGGCGAAGCATTCGATAAGGTGGCCCGGATCCTGGAGCTGGGCTACCCCGGCGGTCCCGCCATAGAGCAGGCCGCCGGCGAAGGCAATGGCGCGCGCTACCGCCTGCCCCGCGCCTGGCTCAAAGACAGCGACGACTTCAGCTTCAGCGGATTGAAGACAGCGGTGCTCCACCTCGCAGCACAAAAGAGCGCTAAGGGTGAGGAGAGCGGAGAGGCGGTAGAAGACACACGATCAGAAATTGAGACACGACTCGAAAAGGGCGAAAAAGCCGATATCGCCGCCAGCTTTCAGGTGGCGGTGGTCGATGTTCTGGTCACTAAAACGGTAGCCGCAGCCAGGCGGCTGGGCGCCCATCAGATCCTCCTCGGTGGCGGCGTCGCCGCAACCCTCCTCTTACGCCGCACCATGGCCGAGCGCTCCCCCATCCCCATACTAATCCCCAGCCCCATCCTGTGTACCGATAACGCCGCCATGATCGCCTCCTGTGGCTACTTTCGCCTCACCGCGGGCAA
>Ga0209986_10002147_pt1 | contig 18314 bp, 20 predicted proteins | sample BlataG_FD_183168 | JGI IMG/M metagenome (GOLD analysis project Ga0209986, IMG submission 183168) | Deep subsurface microbial communities from Black Sea to uncover new lineages of life (NeLLi) - Black_00105 metaG (SPAdes) (version 2) | ecosystem: Environmental > Aquatic > Marine > Oceanic >... | reverse complement strand
GGGATTAACATCCGGCTACTTAATCACAGGTTACATCCGGGAAAATTACCCGCTGGAAAAGGGTGAAAAATATATATTTATCGCATGTCCACCGTGGTGTAAAGATGACGCTATACAGACTATTTTCGATCTAACTCCTGGAAAGAGAAGCCTGTTTGTGAAGCAACTCTCGGATGAGCAGAGAGCTAAGCTGCCAGAAGATGTTGCCGGGATACTCGTGAAATGGAACGGAAAAGAGAAGAAGGGCACAGGTGCAGTCCTTCAATTCGATTGGGATAAAACAAACGAAATTTCAAATATAGATAGAAGCACTTATCACGCGTGGGGCAGCCCCGTTGCCTTGACTGCCCGAGTGAAGGGTGATTGGGCTTTGTTGCCATATTTGGATAGACCGGAGATGTTTGTAAAAACAGCGAAGGAGTTTGATGTGACCTCAGAGATGTTAGCCAAACTCGAAGAGGCAGGAGTAAACCCATACGTTGAAATCGGATTGATGGAAGAGGAAAAGAAGGGGGAAGAAGTGCCATCAATCCCTGGAATAGCTGTAATAACAGCCATAGCTATAGCCAGTGCTGTTGTGCATGCGATAAAAAGAAAAAAGGGAAAGGTATGAGAAATGGAAGCAAAAAACGTGAAATTGGAAATGGTGTCCCTTCTGTGGTGCGAATCCACGAAGGGGCTAAAAAAAGAAGGAGGTGTTGTGGAAAGATGAGAAAAGGGATAGTAGAAGTAGAAAAGGGGAATAAAAAAACAAAAGGAGGTGAGAAAAAGAGAAAATGAAGAAAATTGTAGCTATATTGAGTATGGCGATACTATTGTGCAGCGCTTTCAGTGGAATGGCACTTGCGACGGAAGACAGTGAAATAATAGATGTGGCTGCGGCGGGAGAAAAAGTGGTCAAAATCTCTGGTGGTGACTACTGGTATCCGACACCATTTGCACACTATCCACGAGGACCGGGTTATATCAGAATGAGCTTCATGTTTGATACGCTGACCTGGAAGGACCAAAAGCGCACAATACCCTGGCTTGCAGACAGTTGGAGTAAGTCTTATGATGCCAAGACATGGACTTTTTACCTGCACAGGGGAGTGAAATGGAGCGATGGAGAACCGTTTACGGCAGATGATGTGAAGTTCACATTTGATTATACGAAGGAGCATCCGCAAAAGTGGTACGGAGCAGCGGAAGTGGATCATGTGGAAGTCCTTGACCCATATACAGTCCGCATACACCTGAAAGAGTCGCGACCGGCATTTATAGAGGATGTTGCAGGAAGCGTACCGATGATTCCAGAGCATATCTGGAAGGATGTCACGGACCCGAATAAATTCAGAGGAGATGAAGCAATTACAGGAACAGGACCTCTGAGACTTGTAGAATACATTTCAGAGCAGGGATATTACGAGTACGAAGCGAATACAGGGTGTTTCAAAGGGAAGCCTATCATTGATAGATTCATCTCGATGAAGGTCGGTGATGTTCCACTTGCATTGGAGACAGGTGATATAGATGCCGCATCCTTCTGGGGAAAAGAGATAGTTGCGAAGGAAACGTTCGAAAATGATCCTGATTTTGAGATAATCACCGGTCCGAGTTTCTGGGTACGCAAGCTTTACTTCAATTGTGAGAAGTATCCGACGAATAATAAGACGTTCAGACACGCACTTGCTTATGGCATAGACAGGAAAAAGCTCGTGGAACAGATAATGCTGGATGGTGCAATCGTTGCAAATACTGGTATAATTCATCCAGATTCACCGTGGTATAAGCCTGGTCTTCCGGGTTATGAGTACAACACAACGAAGGCTAATGAAACACTCGATTCTTTAGATTTCATCGACACCGACGGCAATGGGGTAAGAAACTATCCAGGAGGCGGGGACATTGAATTCACGCTGTTTACTAACACCAAAGACGAAGCAAATTTCATACACGATAATTTAAAAATTATCGGGATAAAGACAGAAGTAAAAGTGATGAGCAGTAAAGAGCTGGACCCAATTTTAAAGAAGGGCGAGTTCTATATCGCAATAAGCGGTCATGGAGGTATAGTAGAGCCAAGGACATTATATACTTTTTATTCATACCAAAATGACGAGTATGACGAGATATACAAAAAACAATTGAGGACAATGGATGAGGATGTGCGAAAGGAACTTGTTGGCGAGCTCCAAACGATTATTGCAGAGGACCTGCCTGTGTACACGCTCTATCATCCACTGATGTGGGAGGTCTATAACCCGAACAAGCTTGATACGTGGTTCTATACAAAAGGCGGCGTAGCTGTGGGCATACCAATCGCAGCAAACAAACTCATATTCCTGTTTAATGCATGGAGATATGACGCTAACGAAGATGGCATAATAGACAAAAGCGAAGTAATTGACGCCATTCAAGACTACTTTGATGGTAAGATAACAAAGGGGCAGGCGATAGAGGTCGTAAAATTATATTTCCTGTAGAAAAATCTTGGAGGACAAAAGATAAAAAATGAAAAAGAGTAAAGTAAAACCGCTATTAGCAATAGCTGGAATATTGTTGCTGTTATTTATGGTGGTATCAACAGCGACATTAGAGACTGCAACTTCGGGGTCAGCAACAGCAACAAGGACACTGCCTGCGGAACCGGTATCCGCAGGTGAATTTTTTCCTGTGAGAATTGAAGCATCGGAGTATGGTACCTTTGGTCAAGTACTCGAAACACTTCCAGCAGGGTTTAAGTATGTGGAGTCCACACTCGATCCAGGGTCAGTAGAGGTTGTAGGCAACACGGTTAAGTTCTATTTGCTTGGTGAAACTTCTTTCAATTATACTGTGGCTGCATCTCACACAGAGGGAACTTACAATTTTAGCGGGATACTTAAAGACGAGGATTTGAATGAATCTGAAGTTGGGGCGGGGATAAGGAAATTGTGGTAGAGTCAGCAACAGCAATAGCAACGAGAACGCTACCTGCAGAACCAGTATCTACAAGTGCAAATTTCACCTTAGGTATTGAAGCGTCAGGTTACGGTATTATGGGTCAAGTAGTCGAAACACTTCCACCAGGGTTTGTGTATGTGAACTCCACACTTGATCCTGGATCGGTAGTGATTGCAGATAACACGGTTAAGTTCACTTTGTTCGGTGAAACTTCTTTTAATTACACTGTGACTGCATCTAACATCGAAGGCACTTACTACTTTAGCGGGATACTCATGGACGAGAACTTGAAAGAATATGAAGTTGGAGGGGATAAGGAAATTGTGATAGAGTCAGCAACAGCAACAAGAACGCTGCCTGCAGAATCAATCTCTCCAGGTGCAAATTTCACCTTAGGTATTGAAGCATCTGGTTACGGTGCCTTTGGTCAAGTAGTCGAAACGCTTCCAGCAGGGTTTGTGTATGTGAAGTCCACACTCGATCCCGGATCAATAGAGGTTGATGCAGTAAATAACACAGTTAAGTTCACATTGCTCGGCGAAACTTCTTTTAATTATACCCTAACAGCATCGGACACAGAGGGCACGTACACATTTAGTGGAATACTCATAGACGTGAATGAAGGAGAACATGAGGTTGGCGGGGATGCAAAACTTGTGGTGGAAGAGGAGGAAGCAATAATAGCAACAAGAACGCTGCCTGCGGAACCAGTATCCACCGGTGCAAATTTCACCATAGGAATTGAAGCGTCAGGTTACGGTACCTTTGGTCAGGTAATCGAAACACTTCCGATAGGGTTTAAGTATGTGACGTCTACACTCGACCCCGGCTCAGTAGAGGTTGAAGACAGCACGGTTAAGTTCACATTGTTTGGTGAAACTTCTTTCAATTATACCGTGACTGCATCTGACACCGAAGGCACTTACTATTTTAGTGGGATACTCAAAGATGAGGACATGAAAGAATACGAAATTGGTGGTGATAAGGAAATTGTGATAGGAGAGGCACTGGCACTATTTGACACTGGTCTAGGCACATACCCAAGCATTTTCGGCATGCATACCGGTAAAATAACACTAAATCAACCAATAACTGTTCACAAACTCTACACCTATCCATGCCCAGGAACAGGCGGACACACTGAATATGTCCGTATTTATGGAAATGGAATAGACGAGAGCGCTTCATGGACTGGTTACAGCGGAGATTGGCATAACATAGCCTTCCCAACGAGCTTCACGCTCGAAGCGGGAAAAACATACAACTATACCATACGAACAGGCTCTTATCCACAGATAATTCATGCAAAGGAATTCAATGCAACCGGGGGAAAGATAATTTGCTCAGAATTCATAGACGCAAATGGAAAAAGATATGAGGACTGGATACCAGCAATAAGATTGGAGTAAAATGGAAGACACTACAAAGAGCAAAATAAAGCCAGTATTGGCAATAATTGGAATGTCGGTGCTGTTATTCACAGCAGTATTGACAGTGACATCAGGAATAGCAAATGCAGAGGCTGCAGCAGCAACGAGGACGCTGCCCGCAGAACCAGTATCTGCGGGTGAATTTTTTACCGTAAGAATTGAGGTGTCAGATTGTACCGCTGGTTATGTAAACGAAACACTTCCAGAAGGGTTTTTATATTTGGGATTCGAAACAATTGATCCCATAGAAGACCATCATTTTCTCGAGACGAACACAGTTAAGTTCGCATTTATTGGTGAAATTTCTTTTACCTACAACGTGGAGGCATCAGACAACGAAGGCACTTATTCATTCAGTGGGATACTTGTAGACGTCATGGGCGGGAAAGAACATGATGTTGGCGGAGATACAGAAATAGAGGTAGAAGAGGCAGAAGAAGAGGCCGAACCCACAGCAACAAGAACACTACCTGAAGAACCGGTACCGGCTGGTGAAAGTTTCACCATAGAAATTGAAGCATCGCATTACGGTTACTTTGGCAACGTAGTCGAAACACTTCCTGAAAGATTTGTATATGAGGACTCCACACTCAGTCCAGAATCAGTAGAAGTCGAGGATAACATAGTTGAGTTCACATTGCGGGGCGGACATTCTTTCACTTACACAGTGACCGCACCTGACACCGAAGGCACTTACACATTCAGCGGGATACTCATAGATGAAGACAAGAATGAATATGACATTAGCGGGAATACCGAAATAGAGGTAGGAGAAGGGGGTGTTGGACTTACAATCAGGACTCCAAACGTAACGGCTTGGAGACCGGTTGAAGCAGTTGTGAACAATGCAGTAGGCGAGTCAAGAACTTTCAATATCAGCGTAAACCAAACAGTAAATATTAGCTGGCAAATAAACGGGACAGAAGTGCAAACAAATGAAAGCATAACAGAAGCTGTTTTTACGAACACAAGTGCAGTTATTGGAACCTGGAACATCTCCGCAATCGCAACTAACACAACAACGGGATTATCTGATATGCACACATGGATGTTGAGCGTAACACTTACATCCACTGTAACTCCTACACCTACACCTGCGGTAAGCATAACTTCAACCCCAATACCGTCTTTGTTAGTAACACCAACTCCTACATCTAAACCTTCTCCAAGTCCTACATCTGTATCCACACCTACACCATCGCCACCGGGATTCGAAGCGGGATTCGTTTTTGCTGCAATCTTTGCAGTAGCATACCTGCTGCTGTTCAGGAAAAAAAAGTGGTGAAAGATGAAATACAATTTTTCGATAAAGGAGGGAGCATAGAACCGAAAGACTCCTCCTTTTTTCTTTTTTATTTATGATAAAATGTATATTTTAAATATGAACTTGATCACAAAAGTAGTTAGCTATATCATCATAATCTTCATAATTATCTCGCTAAACTTCTTTTTACCAAGAATGATGCCTGCAGGTCCGCTTTCAGGTCTGACGAGCAGTGATAAACCGGTTTTGGAACAATACACCAATTACATGGCAAGTCTTATGCATGGGGACCTTGGTTGGTCAACATCAAAAAATGCCCCTGTGTGGGATGTATTAATGAGGAGTTTAAAATGGACGCTTCTTCTCGTTGGCACTTCAACTGCGATTTACGTAATCGTGGGAATCCTATCAGGAGCGGTATCCGCATGGAAAAAAGGGAAAAAGACGGACGTTGGACTGCTCGTTTTGCTTATTTCTATGGCTTCATTTCCTCCTTTCTTTCTTGGAATGCTGTTTATTATTTTTTTAGGGTGGAAGTTAGATTTATTTCCGAGATTTGGTGCACAAACATTGTTTATAGATTATTCAACTCCTTTTGGAGTGGTATTAGATATATTACACCACTTAACTCTCCCGGCTGCAACGCTTACACTTACCAGTATTGGCGTAATATATCTCTTAACAAGGAATTCAATGCTTAACGTATTGGGCGAGGATTATATACTAACTGCAAGGGCAAAGGGCTTAAGTGAGTGGTATATTGTGCGCAGGCATGCGCTGAAAAACGCCATGCTTCCGATTATCACGCTGGTAGCGCTGATAGTAGGACTCGTAATCACTGGAACGATTTTCGTTGAGACTGTGTTTGCGTATCCAGGCGTTGGCATGCTGGTCGCGGATGCAATTTCAGCTCATGATTATCCGCTTTTGCAGGGTGCATTTTTGATTATTGCGCTTGCTATCTTAGCTGTAAACTTCATTGCCGATATGATATATGTGCATTTAGACCCAAGGGTGAAACAGGAATGACCGAAGATTTAATCGTTTTCTTGAAGAAATATAAGACTAGCAGGATTGGATTAATTGGATTAGGGATATTGATTTTCTTTGTGATAACCGCTGTTTTTGCACCTTATATCGCACCATACGATCCCGATCAAAGATATAAATCCACTGAACACCCAAATTCTGCTCATCTGCTCGGAACAAACCAAGTAGGGCAGGATATATTAAGCGAGCTCATCTATGGCACAAGAGTTTCTCTTTTTATCACGTTATTTGCTTCCATCGTATCAGCGTTTATAGGAACATCATTAGGGCTTATTGCAGGCTATTTCAAGAGATTCGACTTTTTCCTTATGCGAATTGTAGACTTGTTCCTCACGATTCCAAGACTTCCATTGATCATCATAATCGCGGCATTCATGCGTCCAAGCGTCTGGAATCTCATATTTGTATTCGCATTATTTGAGTGGTCAATAACCGCCCGTATTATACGATCAGAGGTTTTAACGCTAAAAAACAGACCGTATGTGGATGCTGCAAGGATGTTCGGTGCTAGAGATTTTCATATCTTAGGGAGGCACATTCTTCCAAACGTAGTTCCATTAGTTGTTGTACAGTTGGTCCTGGTGTCAAGATATATAATACTTGCAGAATCGGGATTGAGCTTCATTGGGCTTGGAGACCCCACTGCAAAGAGCTGGGGCATGATGCTCCATGATGCTTTTGAATATCCCACTATATTTATTTCAGATATCTGGATGTGGTGGATGCTACCAGCAGGATTATGTATAGTGTTCACAATACTTTCACTTACGTTCATTGGATACGCGCTGGAGGAACTGGTGAATCCGAGGTTAAGGAGGATGACAATATTATGAGCATATTAAAACTAACCCACTTGAAAGTGCACTTTCCCACACAGGACGGTGTTGTAAAAGCAGTAAATACAGTTGACCTCGAAATAGCGCATGGAGAAAGATTAGGGCTAATAGGCGAAACGGGGTGTGGAAAAACGGTGTTGGGGATGTCCGTCATGCGCCTGCTCCAGCTTGCCACAAAGGTAGAAGGTAAAATCGTGTATAAAGGCAGAGACATTCTAAGGCTAAGTGAAGAAGAGATGAGGAAGATAAGAGGAAAGGAAATTGCGATGATACTCCAGAATCCAACAACATCCTTAAATCCCGTTTTGAAAGTCGGTGACCAAATAGCAGAAGCGATTCAGTTGCATCAAGGATTGAATAAAAGAGAGGCGAGAGAAAAAGCGGTTGAAATGCTCGAATCTGTGAAAATATCTTCGCCCGAGAAAAGGGCAAGTGAGTATCCGCATGAGTTCAGCGGGGGGATGAAGGAAAGAGCAATGATTGCTATGGCTCTTGCATGCAACCCCTCTTTGATTATCGCGGACGAACCAACAAAGGGATTGGACGTTACGATAAAAATGCAAATAATCAAACTAATGAAAGAAGTGACAAAGCAAAAGTCAATGCTATTCATAACGCATGATTTAGGAGCTGCAGCAGAGATTTGCGATAATATCGCCGTCATGTATGCGGGCGAACTCGTTGAATACGCAAAAACCACTGATATATTCAAAAACCCGATGCATCCTTACACGAGAGGATTTCTCAATTCTCTGCCAGGTATGGGATTGAAACCGATAAGAGGCATGAGTCCTTCTTTGATTGACCTCCCAACCGGGTGCAGATTTTATCCAAGGTGTGACCATGCGAGTGCGAAATGCAAGATAGAGCATCCAGAAATGGTAGAAATAAAAAATGGGTATTCTGTGAGGTGTTTCTTATATACATGATTGAAGTTGAAAACCTGAAGAAATATTTTTCGTCAGGAATACTAAGAAAACGGCATATAAAGGCTGTGAATGGCGTATCATTCCACACCGAAAAAGGAGAGACATTAGGGCTTGTTGGAGAGAGTGGATGCGGAAAGACAACAATTGGCAAATTGCTCTTACGATTGATTGAACCAACCTCGGGAAAAATCATTTTCGATGGCATTGATTTGTTGCAATTAAAAAAGAAAGAACTACGAAGGCTCAGACCTCGTATGCAAATGATATTTCAAGACCCTGACGCTTCGCTCAATCCAAGAATGAAAATAGGAGATAGCATTGCAGAACCTCTGAAGTTACAAGGCGATTTAAACAAGGGAAGGATTAAAGAAAAGGTTTCGGAATTGATAGGAACAGTAGGGTTGAATCCAGAACATATAAATCGCTATCCTTACCAGCTCAGCGGTGGGCAGAACCAAAGGGTTGTGCTTGCGAGAGTTCTTGCGATAAATCCTGACTTCATTATCGCGGATGAGCCAACATCTTCTTTAGATGTCTCTGTTCAGGCACAGATACTGAACTTGATGAATGATTTGAAAAGGGAATTTAACTTGACACTTCTGTTCATCTCGCACGACCTCGAAGTTGTGCGATACATGAGTGACAGAATAGCGGTGATGTATCTCGGGAAGATTGTTGAAATCGGAAAGACAGCAGATATATTTGATCATGCAAAACATCCGTACACAAATACACTGGTATCTCCATCAGTAATAGAAGATCAGGTGATTTTAGAGGGGGATATGGATACGAAAAATGCAAGTGATTACCCTTCCAGATGCGTGTTTTATCCGAGATGCCCTTTAGCCGTAGAAAGTTGCAATAAAAAAGAGCCAGAGATGGTTAAAATCGGAAAGGGGCACTGGATTTTGTGTAATCATGCTATTTGAGATACAAGAGTGAAAATGTAAACTAAATTTCTCAAAGTCGAATGGAATGTAATACCAAAAATACTTAAATAGCAAAAAATATCTTCATTAAAGAAGTAGATATTAAAAACAATAGGAGGTGAAAAAAGAAGATGATGAAAAGAAGAAAAAAAGTAGCTACGATAGCGACTATTCTCTTAATAGGGATATTCCTTGCTTGTACAGTGGGAATGGCGAGTGCGCATTTTACCATGCTTTTCCCGGGGAAAAGTATGGACGTAACGCCCAGGGATTACATTGCAGAAGTAGGCGATACAAAGACCATCAGGATAATCTGGGGGCACCCTTACGAGCATATCCTGTTTAACATGACTTCGGTTCCCGAAGTAAGCGTCAGGGACCCAAAAGGAGCAGTTACAGCGCTAACACCGACTGAGATAACAGTAGGAGGGAAGAAAGCGTATCAGGTTGCGTTCACCGTGGACAAGATTGGTGATTGGATAGTGTATGCGAAATACGAGGACGAAGACGAGAAGTTGACTGATTATGTAAAAGCAATCATTCACTGCGGAGAAGAAGCATGGTTCGGCTGGGATGCGAAACTTGGACAAAAAGCAGAAATCGTTCCGTTCACGAGACCCTACGGTTTAGAAGAGGGCTTTGTATTTACAGGTAAGGCATTATACGATGGAAGTGCTCTTCCGGATGCAGATGTAGAAATTGAAATGTACCATACGAAAGCAGTGGGAGAAGAGGTAGTAAAGGAAGCAGAAAAGATGTTCCCATACGACCCGCCGATGATGTTCACGCGCGTGACAAAAACGGATAAAAATGGAGGATTCGCATATACGCTTGATGAACCGGGGATATGGTTTGTTGGTGCATACGGACCGGAGGTAGGAGGGCTCACGCAAAGGAGCGTGTTTATAATTCCTGTGTTGGATGCGTTCCCACCGAAGGAAGAGGCAGAAGCCGCGGCTCCCGCGGGACTCGAAGAACTAAAAAGCCGAGTAAAATCATTAGAAGATAAAGTGGCAGCACTGAAAACACCTGCTGGGGAAGGAGAAGGAACACCCGGATTTGGTGCGATAGCAGCGATAGCAGGGTTGTTAATCGTAGTGTACCTGGTAAAAAGAAGAAAGAGATAGATAAAAGCAAAAACGAAAATGGTGCATATCTCTGATGGGATATTATCTCTGCCTGTACTGGCAGCGGGATGGGCAATAACAATTGCATTGATAGCGATAGCGTTGTGGTGGAGCAAAAAGAAGGGTAATTTAGAGGAGGAGATACCGAAGTTATCGGTGATGACAGCAGCATTCTTTGTCGCTTCTCTCATTCATGTCCCAGTAGGACCAACAAGCGTGCATCTCATACTCTGTGGCTTGATGGGCATAATACTTGGAATACTTGCCTATCCCGCAATTTTTATCGGGCTCGTTTTACAGGCTTTCCTCTTCGGGCATGGCGGCGTAACAGTGCTTGGAGTGAATACGATAGACATGGGTATTCCGGCATTAGTGGCGTATGGTATTTTCAAAGCCGGGAATAAACTGATTCCTTCAAAATCTATAACGGGTAAAGCGGGACTGTTAGGAGCGTTAGCAGGGGGAATTGCAGTGGCTCTGGCGGTTTCCCTTACCGCGGGAATGCTATTTACCTTAGGAAAAGGATACGAATGGGCAATAAAAGCATTGATAATCTATCACATTCCGGTAATAGTAATAGAGGCGGTGATTGTGGGCTCCGTGGTTGCCTTTCTGGTGAAGGTTAAACCAGAGTTAATAGAAGGTTTAGGAGGTGAAAGGAAATGAAAGGAAAATTGGTTTTTACTATTCTTGCAGTGCTTCTGGTGCTGTCGTGTTTAAGCATAAGCGTGGTGAGTGCTCATCGCTTGCATATAGTCCATAAGATAAGCGAAATAGAAATAGAATCTTACTTTGGAGGTGGGACTCCATGCCGTGATGCAAACGTAACGGTGTATGACAAAGAAGGGAATTTGTATATGGAAGGAGTGACAGACGCTGAGGGTAAGTTCAGTTTTCCTCCAAAGATAGGTATGGAAGAATACACAGTGGTTGTTGATGCGGTTCACATGCCTGGACATAAAGCAGAAGCAGTGATAAACTTAACTCAAGAGGCAGCAGGCGCGGGTATAGGTGCTGATGCCGGTGGAATAGAAACGGAAATGCCTTTATACACGAGAGCCATCGCTGGTTTTGGTTACTTAATCGGTTTAGCTGGTGCTGCAATGCTGTTTATTGGCTGGAAGCTGAAGAAGAAATATGAAAATCAGTGATAAAAATAATATTTCTTTGCTAAAGCTTTCTTTTCTAAAGAAAGGTTTATGATAGAATATCCGGAGATTGACAAGTATGCATCGCTCGACTCGCCAATGCATCGGTTTGACCCAAGGGCGAAGATAATCGCTTTTCTTTTTCTTATCTTTTCCGTAGTTCTCATACCAGATTTAAAAATAGCTTTCATTGGCTTGTTTTTTGCCATCTTTCTGCTTATTCTGTCCAGAATCCCGCTCACATTTGTGTTAAGCTACATGAAATGGGTAGCTATGTTCGTTTTATCCTTTTTCGTAATTCTGGCATTCACTTTTCCTGGTGAAGAAATCGCGCGATTTTATTTCCTGCACGTTACGGCAGAGGGTTTATACACGGGGTTATTGATTACCGTAAGGGCTTTTTCTGCCTTCATCCTCATTTTCCCGATGATTGGAACCATGAGGGTTGACACGACGATAAAAGCTTTGGATAGGCTAAAAGTTCCTAATTCGCTCGTTCAAATGCTTATGTTCACGTATCGTTACATCTTTGTATTCATAGATGAGTTTCAAAGAATATGGACGGCGATGGAATCACGCGGGTTCAAACTGAGGACTACTTTATATGCGTTGAGGACGATAGGAAAAGCGATGGGGATGCTTTTTGTCAGAAGTTACGAAAGAGCGGAAAGGGTGTATCAGGCAATGCGTTCACGAGGATATACAGGGGATCCAAAAACGCTGGTTGAGTTTGAGATTCGCATGAAGGACTACCTATTGGCAGTTTCTATTATAGGGTTTGCAGTTTCTTTGCATGTGGTTTCTTTTATTGTGATGTAATTAGAATTTAAAAATTTTTCAATTAAAGATATAAGAAGTAACATCTAAGAAAGAGAAAGAGGAAAAAAGTGAAAAAAGAAGTGATAATTATAAGAAACCTCGGCTACACATATCCCGACGGCACAAGGGCGTTGGAAAATGTGAATATGGCTGTGTATGAAGGCGAGAGGGTTGCGATAGTTGGACCGAATGGAGCAGGGAAAACAACTCTTTTGCTACATCTTAATGGAATTCTGCGCAGCACTGATGGACAAGTGGAAGTGTTCGGTAAGAGCGTGGGTGGGGTGAAAAGAGAAGAGATAATAAATGATGTAGGAATTGTTTTTCAAGACCCGGATGACCAGTTGTTCATGCCAACGCTTTTCGATGACCTTGCTTTTGGTCCGATAAATTTAGGGCTAAATGAAAAGGAAGTTCGAGAGAGGGTTAAAAAGGCTCTTTCGTCGCTTGGACTTTCGGGTTATGAAAACAAGTGTCCTCATCATCTCAGTTACGGCGAGAAGAAGAAAGCATCGTTGGCAGCAGTTATGTCTATGGAGCCGAGGATATTGGTGCTTGACGAGCCTACTGCTAATCTCGATCCGAGAAGCAGAGCAGAGTTGATAGGAATTATAAAGGAATTGAATGAACGAGAAGGAATTACTATTGTGATAGCAACGCATGACGTAAATGCAATTCCTGCGCTTGCAGACCGAGTATACGTACTGAACAGGCGAATAATTGCAGAAGGCACTTTGCAAAAAATATTTTCGGATTTTGAATTGTTAAAGGAGAACAATCTGGAGGTTCCCGAAGTGTTCAAGCTGTTTGAAGTGTTACGGTGTTTTGGCTATAACTGCATAGAACTGCCACTGTCCATAGACGAAGCGATTGAGCACCTGACGAGGACGGTAGAAACTGAAGGCGGGCACATTCATTTGCACATCCACGAGCACACCCATGACGAGGTGAAGAAATTGAAAAGTAAGTATGAGCATCATAAAACTTCTTAGAAATTTTTGGAAGAAAAGCTTTAGATAAGGTGATGCAACAATTGATGATCATGGATTTTCTCGATCAGATAATTAATATCCAAATATTTCTATTCTATTCAAACTTATTTAAAAGCATCTTTATCGCAACGAACGTGAAAAGAAGGGATAAGCCCACGAGCGCGAAAAAATCGATAAAAACCACAGTACTCTGACTTATTGGCGAGAAAGCCTGCCTGAGTCCGCTAACTGTGTAAGTGAGAGGAAGCGCATAAGCCAGATATCTTAGGACATCGGGCATTGCTGAAATCGGGTAGATAACACCACAGAGAAATATCATCACAAAGCGAGGTAAATTGAGCAATGTCTGCGCCTCAAATACCTCCTTCACTAACACGCGTAAAAGAGCGCCGAGTGATGAGAAGACAAAAAGCGAAGGAATAAGAATTAGCACAAGATGGAATACGTTAGGATTGCAGTACCGCCGATAAACCGATGGGTGCTAGGAGCAACCTTTCCAGAGTCCCAAGCCGAAGCTCAAAATTGATTACCACTGCTTCTGCTGCGGTCGTGCTAAACAGGATGGTCATAGCAATAAGCCCTGGCACCAGCTCCGCAAAGTTCTGGGGATTCCTCAAGTAGAAAGCCATCCTTTAATGGAGAACTCAGTCATAGGTTCTTCTTCAGTCGCAGCCTTTAGCATTTTTGGTGTATCTATCGCCACTATTCTCCCTTTCACGAGAATAGCTATCCGGTCGCAAAGGATGTCCGCTTCCTCCAGGTAGTGAGTAGTAAGGAAAGCGGTGATTCCCTGCTCACGAAGGTTGCCAATCAGAGCACGCAGGGAACGTGCAGCCACTACATCCAGTTCCACGGTGGGCTCATCGAGAAATAGAATTTTAGGCTCATGGATTAATGCCGCAGCAATGGTCAAAGCTCGCTTCATGCCTCGTGAGAAAGTGCGAAAGAGGCTATCCTTACGGTCATACAATTCAAAGGTCTTTAAGAGTTCCTCAGCCCTCGTTCTGCGTTGATTACGTGGAATCCCATATAATTGCGCCACGAATAATAAATTATCAATCGCGGATAGCTCATCATAGAGGTTCGAGAGTTCGGGAACAACCCCGACGTACTTCTTTGCCTCTGCTATTTCTGAGTTGATGTCGAGACCAAGAACACGAGCCGTGCCAGTAGTGGGTTTGGAAAGTCCCGTGAGTATCCTGATAGTCGTAGTCTTCCCGGCACTATTCGGACCAAGGAATCCAAATATTTCCCCCTTCGCGACCTCAAAGCTGATATGGTCAACGGCTCACCGTAGAACTTCGTTAAATCTGACGCATGGATTACTGCATTTCTATTCATCAAGAACACCTTTGCTCTAAACTCTAAAGGATAATAAATATCTTTTCGATATTTTTAATACTAAAAATTTAACATAAGTAAGAATTAATTAAAATATAATATATGAATAAAAGTATGAGGCGGGGTGAAAAGGGGAAGGGATGAAAGGTGAAAGCGGATGTCTCTTACGTGGTTCAAATCCATGAGGGGCGATGGTGGGAAGATATGAAAGTCCAACAAAAATAGGGGAGGGAGAGACAAGAAGAAGGAAGATGTTTTGCTCGCGCCGAGGAGGGGCGCTTTAAAAATACCCAAAAAATTTAGGAGGTGATGTGAAATGAGTAGCGAAGAAGAGAAAGTGAAACACACGCATAAGCATAAGCATGAATATTGGCACGAGCACGCGCATGAGCACGAACCGGGAAAAGAAGAGGCACATGAGCATGAGCACAAGACCGAGTAGGAAGAAGAATAGACGACCGAAGAGAGATGGTACGCAGGATGCGACAAAGTTTTTGCCTGTTGGCAGTGGGGTGGGCAATAGTTATCCCTCCCCTTTTATTGGGCCTGTTCCAGGATGTGCTTTTTCAGCAGAATAACCATACATAAAACCTTATGAAATATTTTCGATGACCTCGCTTTTGGACCGATAAATATAGGGCTAAACGAAGAGGAAGTGCGGAGAAGAGTGGAAAGAGCTCTTTTGATGCTTGGGCTTTCAGGCTATGAAAACCGGTGTCCTCATCATCTCAGTTACGGTGAGAAAAAGAAAGCATCAATGGCGGCAGTTATGTCCATGGAGCCGAAGATGTTGGTGCTTGACGAGCCCACTGCTAATCTTGATCCAAGGAGCAGGGCGGAGTTGATAGGAATTATAAAGAATTTGAATGAACGTGAAGGGATTGCCACTATGATAGCAATGCATGACGTAAATGCAGTTCCTGCGCTTGCAGACCGAATATACGTGCTGAACAAGAAGATAATTGCAGAAGGCACTTTGCAAAAAATATTTTCGGATTTTGAATTGTTAAAGAAGAACAATCTGGAAGTTCCCGAAGTATTCAAACTGTTTGAAGTATTGCGGTGTTTTGGCTACGATTGCGAAGAGCTGCCGTTGTCCATAGACGAGGCGATTGAACACCTGACGAGGACGGTAGAAATCGAAGGCGGGCACATTCATCTGCATATCCACGAGCACACACACGATGAAGTGAGGAGATTGAAAGATAGGTATGAGCACCATTACAAGAACACATCTATCGTGAGTCAGGTAAAAAATGAAAAAGTATATCTTGGTAAAGCACCCTTTTCAAGATGGCTACCAAAAAATGAATATAAAAGAAGTCTCAAAAATACTCGTTTTAGACCCCATTCATGGAGCAGAAGTTATCGCCGAAGAGCTAAAAGAACTTGGAAAAGAAGTAGAGGTGTTTAATCCATACAGAGAATCTACATTCACGGGTGATTTGGATTACGAGCTGGTTATCGCACCTGTTCACCTGAACCCGAACTTCGAGATAGTAAAGCAAGCTTTGAAGAATGGGATACCTTTTATGAGCCACCACAAAGCGGTAGAAGAAATTGCAGCCCGGAAAAACATTTTCGCGGACACAAAAGTGGTGGAAGTAACGGGCACGGTTGGAAAGACTGCGGTCTGCGAATTAATCTGTCAGTTGTTGAAAAACAAGAAGGTGCTTTCGCATACCAGTTCCGTTACAAGATTCAAATCGGCAGAGGAGGAGGTGCAATTTCCACGAATTGGCGGCGCGCCTGCGAACGTGTTGAAAGTGATGGGAATAGCGAAAGAAAAGAATTTGAAGCCGGAGATTGCAGTGTTTGAAATTTCGCTCGGCTTAACGGGAATCGGCGATGTAGGCGTAATAACGAGTTTGGAAGCAGATTACAGGATTGCCGGTGGCACAAAAGACGCATCTGCAGCGAAAATCACCTCGATACAAAATTACGCATACACAGCTAAAATAGAAGGTAGAAACAGAAGTAGTGTCGTGATAGTCCTTCCAGATAGTTTCTCGGAAATGCTCGCAAACATAGAAGTAAAAGGGTTCAATACGAACTTCTTTGGCGCCACGGCAAAGGCAAAAAACCTGTGGTTAGACGATACCAAGAGCAAAGTCTTTTTCGACGGGTTGAAAACTGTGAATGGTGATTCCGTAAGTGGCGGGATGAAATTCAATTTTGGAGCGGGATTCTACGGGGACTATTACAAGAATTGTTTAGAAGCGTCGTTTTGCACGGTTTTGAGTCTTGGTATTCCACCAGAAGAGGTCAGTACTGGCAATATCTCCGCAGTGAGCGGCAGACTGAAGGTTGAGAAGCGAAAAGGGCGGGTTTTGATTGACAATTCCAATTCAGGCACAAAATTGAAGTTCATCGATGAGATAACGGACATGGCGAGGCAGTTTTCTGATAAAATGATTCTAATTGTTGGTGAGGAGTCGGAATATGTGTGTGAGGGTGTGAGCGTGGAGGAACTGAAACAAGTGGTAGAGAATGCAGCAAGGGATTTCGTTGAGATAATAATTGTAGGTGCGGAGTTTAAAGAGAAAGTTGGAGGTAAGACGGTGTTTTTTTCGGATACGCTGGATGTGGCGTTGGGGAAGGCAGTTAGCGATTCGGAAGAAGGTTCTGTGATTATTTCTAACGTGAAGATGTGGAGGTGATTATAGTCATTCCGAAAATTATTAACCACCAGATTACACAGATTTCCACGAGATAGCAATAATAACAAACAGTTTTCAGTGCTTCATCTATGATTTCATCCCCAATTAACCTCTGTTTCTTGTGTTAATCTCGTGGAATCTCGTGGTTTATTAATTGCAATTTGTTACTGGAATGACTTTAGTTGCCCAGTCAGGTATCGCCCTCGCTGCCGATAGAAACAAGTTTTATGTCAAAGACCAACGTTTTCCCTGCGAGTTCGTGATTGAAATCAATAACAACGTCTGTATCTGTGACATTAGTTATAGTGGCTGTCTGCCCCTGAGAGGTAACGACCTTTTTTCCCACTACGGGCGTAATACCCGCACTTGTCAATTCTGCGACCGGAATGGTTTTGACCATGTCCTCACGGTGGGCGCCGTATGCGTCTTCGGGCGGGATAATCAGCGTTTTATCATCACCTACCGCCATACCCACAACACCGCTGTCAAACCCTTTGATCATCTCACCGGCACCGACTGTAAATCCAAGAGGCTGGTAATCCCTTTTCTGGTTGTATATCCCGGCTTCAATTGCATCGTCTTTTATGCTCGTGTCAAAAACAGTACCATCTTCCAGTTTTCCTGTGTAGTCTACCAGAACGTAGTCACCTTCTTTAACCTCTTCCGCCGTACTATCCGTACTTATGCATCCGCTCACTAGAACTACAACGACACCAACAAGCAACAAAAACAATGGTTTCATTTTTTCCATTCATAAATTTTTGTGTGTGCTTTGGATTCAATAAGCCAGAGGTCGCGGAGCTGGTCAGGCGTAATGAAACTGATAGCCGTGCCTTGTTTTCCCACGCGAGCCGTCCTACCGAT
>Ga0209986_10002146_pt1 | contig 18318 bp, 14 predicted proteins | sample BlataG_FD_183168 | JGI IMG/M metagenome (GOLD analysis project Ga0209986, IMG submission 183168) | Deep subsurface microbial communities from Black Sea to uncover new lineages of life (NeLLi) - Black_00105 metaG (SPAdes) (version 2) | ecosystem: Environmental > Aquatic > Marine > Oceanic >... | reverse complement strand
AAAGCATATGAGATTGATGCAAAAATACCTCAAAGTTCAATAGATGATAATAGAAAAAATATCGAACATATGATTTTTTGGCAGAACTTATTTAGCGGAAGTTTTAAAAGTCTTTTAGTATTCTTTTTTGAATTTAAAGATAAGGTCTCTGAAGAAAAATATAAATCCATCATGAAAGATAAAGTAGAATTAGTAGAATATGAAGAAGAAACAAACCTACGCAAATTTGGTATAGCTGTTATTAAGGGTGATGATTATCTCTCTTATATTAATATGAATGAAATTGATCCTGCTAATATAAAATTTAACCCTGGAGATGGCCCAAACATTCTAACTAAATTGAGTGATTTTTTAACTATAGAAAACTTTAATATTTCTTAAATAATTTTACAATAAAATCTTTTGAAAACACTTGACTAATTATAAGTAAATATCTTTTTATTCTTGCAATATTTTTCAAATTTCTGCGCTTTAATTACTTCTCCCCATTCGTTTAATCCTCCCAATTCGTCGAATTCTTCTTCCGGAATTGAGTTATTTCCTATGTTTAAAACTTCTAATTTCGTAAGAGATTCGAGACCTTCAATCACCGAAATCTTATCTGAATTGATATATAATCTCTTTAAATTCTTTAGTTTATCTAAACCTTTAATTTCGGTAATTTGGTTTCATCTCAACCAAAGAACCTTTAGATTTATTAATTTATCAAAACCATCTTGGTATCATCTATATTTCTGAATTCGATCTCAGCTCTGAGGGGGTTACTGTTCCTTAAACTTAATTCAATTGGATCTTTCGCTTGAATTAGCTTAGCCACGCTGGAAATATATCTAATAATAATAATGATAAATAGTATTAGATTAAATAAAAAAAAACCAATAACTAATTCTGCGAATTAGGAAGCATTATTGCAGATTTATTATAGAAAAAAAAAAATAAAGATTTAATAATTTGGGTAATTAAGGAAAATCTTCTTTTTTATGGTTGTCCAGTAGTGTAGCACCTAATATAATCTACTTTAAGATAATGATATCCAATCCCAGCATTACGATAAAAACGTATTCTTATTTGATTGGTATTTTTCCCAGTATTTAGATTAAATTCTTTCCAAGAATATGGATTAAAAACACCTAAATAAGTCCATCCCTCATCTGAATATTTTACATAAGCTGAACATGGATTACCCGCACAATATGGAGGATCTGTAGCTACATATATTTTAACTCTACTGCACTTAACTCCGCCAAAATTAAAATTCACTTTTGCCTCAAAGGGAGGATCCGTACCTCCATCGCATCTAATTTCAAGATATTCTAAATTATATGTATAAGTATCTTCTAATTCGCCACCAGAGTGAGTTCCTTTTGATACACTAAAACCACCTGCTGTGATCCATTCAGGGGGGAGACTTTCTATTTCTGCGGCTAATCCCATAACTTGGAAACATATCATGGTTAGTGTTATTAATCCAATTGTTAGAAGAATATTCTTTTTCATATCTCTTTCCCTCATTTTATATAATTTTAAATTAGATTTACATTACTTTTTTGTCAAATTTTCGCTATATTACCATTAGAATATGTTTATATATAAATATTGTGACTTTTTTGATAATAATTGGCTTTGTTTATTTAACGCTAACAAACGATTGACTCGTGTTATGCGTTAAAGTGAAATTTACACTTTTTAAAATAAGAGAAAATACAGCTTGGAGTATAAATTTTAAATACAAGGATTAAATTACTTAGAATTTCATAGGATTGGATTTAACATCGAATATTTATAAATTATCGAAGAATAAAATCATTTTGAGATGTTTGAAATAGATAGAGCAAATTAGTTCTACGTTTATTTTTGATATTTTATGTTCCAATATTAAAATTGAAATTGAAATTATAATCTTACTCTAATTCTTATAAAACATTCTGGATTTCATCACGATGTAGATGAAACCTATTGAAATTATCAGAAGGATTCCCAAAAATATTAAGAGTGGGTATTCTGAAATTTTTTCTAATGAAATTTCTGTTAATAAACTAAATTCGAATATAACTAAGTCAATATGTAAATATTTAATCGATACCAAAATTCTTGAAACAGAGTTAAATATTTTTTGACATGTTAGGTTAGAATCTTCTATTAAATTTGATATAGAATTTTCTGTTACTGAGTAAAAAGATTTATGATTGTAAACTTCATATAGACATTTATTTACAGGTATAGGATAAAAATGTTCAATAGATTTCTGATCGAAGGGATATTTGCAGATTATTTCAATAAATTCATATTCTGGAGTTGTTTTAAACTTTAAAATAGTTAAGTTCCATTTTTCATATATTATATGCCAAGAATCTGATAGAATATCGTCTTCGACACCTTTTATTCTTATTTTTTCTTTGGAGCCTAATTGGATATTCATATCTAAATAGCTCATCCAATTTACACCTAAAGTTTTTCTAAGTAATAAATTAGAATTATCTTAAGTATTATGAGATCTATTTTTAAAACGATAAAAACTTTTAAATAAACGTCTTTATAGTTAATAAATTATACATAAATGGAAAAATCGATTTATTAGTTATTTTATCCAAAATTTTTAATCTGAAGAGAAAATCCTTTGAAAATACAGACAAAATTTAAGAATTATAACAAAATTTTAACTTTATTTGTTATAGTTTTTATTTTGATTGTTCCGGTTATTGAACTGGTTGTACCTAAGTCAAGCATTAAAAAATCGCCTATTAATTCTAAGACACCCTCTAATAATTCAGATATCAATGCAATTTTATGGAAATTTGGTCAGGGTTTAATTGGTGAAGGACCGACCATGCAACCAAGGTTGGTTAGATTTACAGAGGAAGGAGAACAATTTGTTGTTGTGGGAACTGATGGCGGTCTTGCCGTGATTAATTTAGATGGATTTATTAACATGACGTATATAACATTTAAAGAGGTTATCGATTTCGACTTGATAGATGATATTTCAGGAGATGATGCTATGGATATCGTATTAAACACTTATGATCAAGAACGTCCCAATGTATTTGCAGTCTCTTCAAAAGATGGTGAAGAATTATGGTCTTATACGCCAAAAGTAGAAAGTATTGCTTCAGATACTTTTACAACTCAAGAGTATATTCCACACAGCTGGGATGTTAAGGCAATTAATGACATTAACAAAGATGGCATCTCTGATGTCGTTATTTCCTCGTGGTATAAACTAATAGCTTTAGATGGTAGAACAGGATATAAAATATGGGTTAATGATAAAGATTTTACAAACGACATCTGGAAAATAGAATTTTACAACAATACGATAGTTGCGGGCTCGGAAAACGGTGAATTATTAGCTTTAAATCCCACAAACGGACATAAAATTTGGATTTATAAAGTTCCTCCAATAAGAATGGAAGTTGTTTCAGTAGGAACTGTGGGATTTTTCGAACGGGATGTACCAAATTCTATTGATGATATATTAATAGTAGATGATGTTACCAATGATTCAACAAATGAAATTCTAGTGGCTTCTGACGATGGAGTGATCCGGTTGATTTCGGGAAGCTCTGGCGTAATTCTAGACAGATTAGTATTTTACAATCTTTCGTATTATGAAGGATCTTTACCTAGGAATGTTTGGATTGAGTCTGAAATTGGAGATTCCCCATATTTGGGTGAGTCTAGAATATTTCGTAATCCTGGAGCAAAATTTTTCGAATTTCCGGATATTAACAATGATGGAAAAAAAGAATATTGCATTTTTGCCTATCTGCTTGATTATGGGTGGATGGAAATGTTTGAAAGATGGTTTAACAATACCATCTTTAACATTAATGGACAAAAACTTGAAATTCTCGAAAAATTTGATTATAGTGATGAATATTTTAGCTCAAGCTCCTATCCAGTACCATCAAATAATGGATCTGAGATTTATTTATATTTTTATATGTATATGCTTCCTAATATACCGAGCGAAAAATCAGCAGGGATTTACTGGACAAGTTTTGAAAAGAAGAGCTTTACAAATCTAACATTGGTATATAGAGATTATGATTTCCATATTTTAGATGTTGAAAAAGAGACTACAAAATTCTATTTATTAAATGTAGGGGATGTTACTAACGATGGTATAGATGAGATATTTGCGATAAGTGAACTTAATAAATACTTATTAATAGATTGTAAAAACAACGAGACTATTTGGGTACGGTATCTAAAAAAGGGAGAATCAAAATTAACTGAGATTCAAGATATAAATGGAGATGGCGTAAATGATCTTTTATACAAAAAGATTAGAGATTTTGAACCTTCTTGGGAAGAATCAGTTATAGAGGATGGGATAATAAATGAATTATTAACTCTTAATGCTAAAAACGGCGATATAATTTGGGAATTTAAAGTCCCTTCACCCCAATATTACAAAGGGTTAAGAGATGTCTTAAACATCGGAGATATTAATGAGGATAGTATTGATGATTATGTTGCCTGGATTATCCCTTCGGAAATCCCTATTGAAGTTTCTAATCTCATAAGAAGTATTTCTGGAAAACCTTTACTTAATTTATACGATAAAGAACGAGAGGTAGCAATCTATAGAGCATTACTGAATGATTACGTAAGATTGCTTGTTATTAATGGATCAAATGGTGAAATAATTTGGAATACACCCTTAATTGAGTTTTCTTATAGATTTTATCGAGAATTTGGAAATTCAGGCAACTACACTAATCCAAAAGGACTCTATTCTTTAGGTGGAGACTATTATTTAAGAAGAAATTCTCAACTTCCAGCAAGTTGGAGGGGCGAGTGGGATGAAATTCTATGGGAATACAAGTGGGATCCTTCTACTCTATTGCATGCAAACAAGATAGAAATTGAGTTTGGACGCCATATTTCAGGAGATGTTACGGATTTATCAGAGGAAAACGGAAATTACACCTTAAAAGCTATTAAACAAGCAGGAGAGAGTTTGTGGAAGGTGTTATTAAATTTTACAGTTCCTTTAGATTTTAGCAATGAAAAAATATTGGGATTGTTAGAATATCCGTTATCTCAAATGGATAGATTTGCGGCATTAAAAATGCAATCAAGTCTTTTAGTTAATGATTCTTCCAAACCTGAGTGGTATAATTTTACCTACGAAATTTATAAAGAATCGACTAACGAGTGGGTGTTATGTAATTGGACGGGCAATACATATTGGGATTTAAGACATTCAGATTTATACGGAAATTTTAGAGATACAAATCATAGCGGGTATAGAAGCGATTATAAGTTCTTTAATTTTAGTACAGATTTTCGACGAGATGACATGTACCTTATTACGCGAGGTACTTACAATCGAGAACCAGGATTGTATTTTGATTATCAACATAAAACCACGCTCTCGAATTTTATAGATCAAAATAAAAACGTTAAAATACGTCTCAATATCACTAACAATCGCGATCCTTTTGAAGTTTCATTAAATCATTTTGGGATTGGAGCGTTTTATTGGGGGTTGTTTGGAAATCAATTTGATAGATACTATATCTTTGACTATGAAGATATATTCTCCGATGAAAATCTTCTAAATTTAGAGGTACAAGATTTTGAAGTAATTAACGGAACAGGAGACAAATATCTTGATGTATTAGCGGTAATTGGTAAAGAAATTGTAAACAATTCATTTAGTTCGAGATTAAAGCTTTTTGATGTGAAAAATCAGAAGTGTTTTACTAAATGGAATTTGAATCAAAAGAATGTTCCTTATCAAATAGTAAATATTTTACCTCTAAATAATTCCTTAAATAATTGGATTTTAAGCGGAACTTTTCTCAACGGAAGTAAAGAATATTTTGCTCATAAATTAATTCAAGATCCTCATTGGGACGAAAAATTGTCTTATTTCGCCGATTATTCTGATTCAAAAACGGTAATTGATTATCAATGGTTAATAATATCAAATAGAACTGATTTCCCTGGAAAAACAAATATAACAAAAGAGGGAAAAATTGGAATTATTTTAAGATCTTCGGGGAATATTCAAATTATTGAAGCCCAAAGCAAAAAGATCATCAGCCAGATTGATACTAATCTATTACTTCCTATAAGTGGTGATTTTTCAGCAATATCGCCAGATTTAGGTAGTCCAGGTGCCGGATATAAGCTATTAATTTCATATGATGATTATAATGGAGATAATTATCTTGATCATGTGGGATATTATTTAAAGAAATACGAAAATCCCTATGGTGGGTATGAAACTACTGAGATTCGGATATACAGTGGAAATTCAAGCAACGGTTTCAAACTTTTATTTAAATATACTACTCCAGTATTAAAACATGTTCAAGAAGTGGGTCGTTGGAAATTAGAATTAGAAGAAGGTTTAAAATTACCGTTTGTATCTATAGGAGATTTTAATAATGATGGTGTTTCAGATGGAATTATTGGTCAGCAAATGATACAGTCAGAGGGAGGATGGTTTCATAAAGGTGCTAATATCTCCTATTTCGATATTAAATCTAGTTCAGAAAATATACCAATGGAATTCTCAGAGAATAGGTGGATCTTAGAACCATTTAATCGTCTATACGAGTGGGATATACCATCTCGCATCGGACTCTTTGATTCAATTGAAAACATTGGAGATTTCAATGGAGATGAAAGGGACGATATTCTTGTATGTCGTTATTTATATAGGACAGTGGGGATTATGGAATATGAAAATTTTTATTATTCAGATGAAACCATTTCAGAAATACTCGATCTGTTTAATCAAGAAATTCTTTTTAGGTTTAATTTAGATATTGATTCTTTCTATCCAATAAGTGATGTAAATGGAGATGGAAGAAAAGAATTCGTGCTTTTAATTGGAGGAACGCTATTTTGCGTTAATTCATTATTTAATGTCAAGATTTCAAATCTTGAAGAAAATAAAATAACGGAGTCTAATGAATTTTTCATTGAATGGGAAGCTAATGGAGCTTACGACCATTTTGAGGTTGTTATTGATAATAATAAGTATAGACCTACAAAATTTACAAATCTCTCCGTTTCTTTAGGTATTGGTTCAAAGAAAATTGAGATTTTTATGTATAGTCAAAATGGAATGGTTATTGCTGCGGATTCTGTAAGAATAATTATTCCAGCTAATTTTACATGTTTTATTCTGACATTTACAATAATGGGCATTGTTGCTGGAATATTTATTACATATTATCTATTCCACAAAAAGAGCCTTAAAAGAATTATAATTATGAATAATTAAAAGAGAAAGGGTGAACAGTTAAATTGATTCAAACCCAAGATATAGAAATGTTTGAAATATGGAGTAAAGATTTAACGAAAATTTATGAAAAAGGAGAAAGGGCGTTCGAAGCTGTTTCAAAAATAAATCTATGTGTGGAACCAGGAATTCACGGATTTCTTGGTCCTAATGGAGCAGGGAAAACCACGGTAATAAATATGTTGGTTGGAGCGCTTTCAATAACCTATGGTGAAGCAGAGATAAGAGAAAAGAAAGCAGGTTCGGTAACAGCGCGCAAATTAATTGGATTTTTACCTCAAGATCCCGTTTTATATAAAAATATGAGTGGAGAAAAATATTTGATTTATATGGGAAGGTTAGGTGGTTTAAAGCGCAAAGAAGCAAAGAGAAAAGCCCAAGAACTATTGCAAGATTTTGACCTTTTAGGCGATAGAAATAAAAAACTTAGGAAATACTCTGGAGGGATGAGACAAAAAATTGCGTTGGCGGGAGCACTTATTCACGATCCTGAGATATTAATCCTGGACGAGCCAACCACGAATCTAGACGCTGTTGGACGTGCTGTGTTTATAGAGAAAATAAAAGATTTAGGAAAAAAAAAGAGTATTTTTGTTTCCAGTCATGTGTTATCTGAAATCGAACAAATGTGCGAAGATATTACAATAATAAGTATGGGAAAGATTATTTTAACCGATTCGATAAAAAATCTTAAGAAGAAATTTTTAGAAAACGTGTTTATTTTGGATACAAATATGAATGAAAAATTATTAGAACAAATAAAACAGGAAGAATTTGTTTCAAACACGTGGATTGACGATAGAGACGGTAAAATTCGTATAATACCAAAAGATCCGGTAAAACTTCGAGAAACAATGTCAAAAATCATATTTGAAAATAAAGCCGAATTATATCGTTTTGACCAGATTGAATTATCATTACAAAATATTTTTTTGAAATTTGTCTAGTGAAATAAAAGTGAACGTTAGAAGAATGGATTGGATGAATAATTTTAAAATTAAAATGAAGGGTATAAAAACAAGACTTAAAAAAGCAAATATTCCGAAATCTCCACCTATGCTTACTATAATTGAAAAAACCTTTTTTGATTTAATCAAGCCTATAAAATTCGCAGTTTCTCTTTTAATAATGCTAATTCAACCTTTAATCTTGATATTGTCTCCATTAATGATTGGTTTTGGTTCTATTACTACTATAAATGTCGATTTCGATTCTATTTCTGTCGAACATGCAGCATCGATTATAACCATTGTTTTAGCTTATCCTCTATTCTCTTGGACATTTGGCATAGTTTTTACTAGTATCTTAGGAATCTTTGGCGCTCCCCTGGTTGCTGAAGAAGTAGACTCGGGAACTATACTAATTTTAGTAAGCAAACCTATTAATCGATATAAAATATTTCTCGCCAAATATATTGCGTTATTCTTGTACGGAATACTCTTAAGCTTCAGCATTATATTTCTGGTAGGGTGGATCGCTGTAATAAGATATTCTGGGAATGTTTCTCATTTTATAGGGATTTTACCATTTTTATATTCATTATTTCTCTATGCTATTCTATTGACGCTTATTTTTACTAGTATAACGTTAGCTTTTTCGTCAATATTTAAAAAATCAAGAAATGCAGCTTTAGCAGTTATTCTCATAGTTGTTCTTTCATTTTTAGGATTTCCATATATTAAAGCACTACTTCAAGTTAATTACGAAAGGTTTCAAATTTATCATTTTGATATTGGATATCATTTAGGAAATGTATTTGTCTTATTCATAGAAATATTTGATGCTATTCCTCCTACAGCAGCGTGGCAAATTTATTTCGCTCAAAATTTTGGTGTATTTAAATATGTGGCGTATGTGGATCCCGACCAAAATATTAATCTTGGAGGTTTAGAAAAGACGAATTATTACTTGCCAGTAATCTCGTTATTGATATGGATTATTATTGCGTTATTGCTTTTATTCTATGGATTTATAAGTATAAAGAAAAGAGAGATTTATGGATAATATTTCCTTCAAATTGACTCCAATTTCTCTTAATTTTTTCAATGCTACCGAAGATTTAAGTGCCTCCTCTCGTGAGAATTGTTTTACTTTTTACTCTTAAGATCTCCAAAGAGAAAGGCATTTTTAGGGTTAATATCGATAATTGGGACGGTATTCATTGACTCCACCTGAGAGATCACCGATACTTCCGAGTAGGCAGCATATGAGACCACGCACCAGATCTCTTGTCCAGAATGAGTAGATATATCTTTCACGGGATTGATGGTATCGGGAAACAGATTTTTATCAGAACAGCGTCCCGTATCGAGAATTGAATTAATGAGATTTACCATTGGAAATTGGAATCTATATTTGGGATTTTTTAAGATTAATTTCTATAATATATATAGCAAAGAAAGCGTCCTAAATTTTTGAAAACGCAAAAGATTTGTTATTTATCTGGGATTTTTTAAAATCTCTTATTAAAGCGAAAATAACCTTTAAATAAAAGTGTTACTAGGTAATAAAATAGAAACAGATTTATTATTAGTTTTATTTAAAATTTTTAATGTAAAGAGAAAATCCTTGAAACCACAAGCGAAATTTAAAAGATATAGCAAACTTTTGACATTATTTATTATAGTTTTTATTTTGATCGTTCCAGTTATTGAACTGGTTTTACCTAAGTCAAATTTTGATAATTCTCATAATAATTTTAAGACTCAAACAAATGATTCGGATGTAAAAGCGATTCTATGGAGGTTTGGACAAGGTCTAATTGGTACAGGACCAACAATGCAACCAAGACTGGTTAGATTTAATGAGGGAGGACAACAATTAATTGTTGTGGGAACGGATGGAGGTCTTGCTACAATTACGCTAGATGGTCTTATTAACATGACATATGTGACTTTTAAAGAAGTTATAGACTTCGATTTAATAGACGACATCTCCGGAGACTTTGCTAAAGACATTGTGTTAAATACTTACGATCAAGAACATCCAAATGTATTTGCTATTTCTTCTAAAGATGGCGAAGAATTGTGGTCTTATATGCCAAAAGTAGAAAGTATTGCTTCAGATACTTTCGCAACTCAAGAATATATTCCATATACTTGGGATGTTAAGACAATTAGCGACATTAATGGAGATGGCACGTCTGATGTCGTAATCTCATCTTGGTATAAATTAATAGCTTTAAACGGGAAGACTGGAAATGAGATATGGGTTAACGACGCAGATTTCACTAACGATATATGGAAAATAGAATTTTATAATAATACGATCGTTGCGGGTTCAGAAAACGGAGAATTAATCGCAATAAAGCCGGAAAACGGGCAAAAAATGTGGATTAACATAGTTCCTCCGACAAGAATGGTAACCTTATCAAATGTGGGATTTGTCGAACGAGATGTGCCAAATTCAATTGACGATATTTTGATAATAAACGATGTTGATAACGATTCTTTTAACGAACTTTTGGTTTCTTCAGACGATGGGATTATTAGATTAATTTCGGGAAGCACTGGAGCTATACTCGATAAAATCGTATTTTATGAACTAACAACTATTACAGAGGAATTAAGTATTTCTATGGGTCTTGTTCGTTCTGAAATCGCAGATTCACCGTATTCGAGCGAAAGTAGAATATTTCGAGCTTCTGGAGCAAAATTCTTTGAATTTCCAGATATTAACGGCGATGGAAAAAGAGAATATTTAGTTATTGCTTGTCAACTGGATTATAGCTGGAGTTATATGTTTGAGCGATGGATAAACGGAACAATTTTTAATGTTAAAGGTAAAAAGCTTAATATTCTTGAAAGGTTTGGTTATAGTGAAGATCCTTTTTGGTCGAGTTCGTACACTACATTCGTAGATAATGGTGCTGAGATTCGCATGTATTTTTATATAGATAAGCTTCCAATGAAGTCATGTGAAGAATCAGCGGGTGTATATTGGTTTAATTTTGACGATAAAGACTTTGAGAATTTTACTTTAGTCTATAGGGATAGAGATCTTCATGGATTAAATTATAAATGGCCAACTGGATATTATGTGCTAAATGTTGGAGATATAAATAATAATGGAGTTGACGATTTAATTGCAATAAGTAGACTTGGTAAATGTTTATTAATCGATTGTAAAAATAACGAAACTATATGGGTACGATCTTTAAAACGGGGAGAATCAAAATTAACTGAAATTCAAGATGTGAACGGAGATGGAACAAACGATCTCTTATACAAAAAAATTAAAGATTTTGAACCATCGTGGAGCGATTCGATCGTAGAAAATGGGTTAATAAGCGAATTTTTAATACTTGACGCCAAAAATGGCGATATAATTTGGGAATTTAAGACTCCATCCCCTCAATATTACGAAGGATTACGGAGCGCCTTAAATATTGGAGATATTAATGGGGATGATATTAACGATTACGCTGCGTGGATGATACCTTCGGAAATCCCTCAAGAAGTAACTAATCTCGTTAAAAGCCTTTCTGGAAATCCCTTTCTTAATTTATATGATAAAGAACGAGAAACAGCGATTTATAGAGCGTTGATGGGCGAATATACAAGATTACTCGTTATCAATGGTTCAAATGGTTTGATCTTATGGGATACTCCCTTAATTGATTTTCCTTATAGATTTTATCGAGATTTTGGAAACTCTGGCAATTACACAAACCCTTCTGGGCTCTATTCTAATGGTGGAAATTATTATTTAAGAAGAAATTCTCAACTTCCGGAGAGTTGGAGAAATAATTGGAATGAAATTTTATGGGAAAACGAGTGGACGCCTTCTACATTATTACATGCAAACAAAATAGGAATAGAATTTGGGGAATACTCTTCTGGTAATATTTATGATTTATCAGATATTCACGGAAATTATACTTTGAAAGCAAATAAACAATTAAGCGGAAGTATTTGGAAAACGGTTTTAAATCTTACAATTCCCTTAGATTTTAGTAATGAAAAGCGCATGGGACTGATAGAATATCCTCTTTCTCAAATGGAAAGATTAGCTGCGTTTAAAATGCAATCAAATCTTTTAGTTAATGATTCCTCCAACCTTGAGTGGTATAATTTTACTTATGAGATCTATAAGGAATCTACCAATGAATGGGTGTTATGTAATTGGACAGGCAATAAATATTGGGATTTAAGATATTTGGATTTATTCGGAAATTTTAAAGATACTAATCACAGTGGATACAGAAATAATTATAAATTTTTTAATTTTAGTACAGATTATCGGCGAGACGACATATATCTTATTACCCGAGGAACTTATAATCGGGAATCTGGATTATATTTTAACTATAACCAAAAAACTACGCTTTCAAATTTCGTAGATTCAAATAAATATATTAAAATTCGTCTAATTATTACAAATGGCAGAGATCCCTTTGAAGTTTCGATTAATCATTTTGGGATTGGAGCGTTTTATTGGGGATTATTCGGAAACCAATTTGATAACTATTATATATATGATTACGAAGATAGTTTCTCTGCTATAAACCTTCTAAATTTGGAGGTGCAAGATTTTGAAGTAATTAATGGAACTGGTGATAGATATCTTGATGTAGTAGCGGTAATTGGTAAAGAAGTTGTAAATAATTCGTTCAGTTCGAGATTAAGACTTTTTGACGTGAAAAATCACAAGAGTTTAACGAAATGGAATCTGAACCAAAAGTACATTCCTTATAAAAAAGTAAACATCTTACCGCTAAATAATTCCTTAAATAATTGGATTATAAGCGGTTATTTTCTTAACGGAAGTAAGGAATATTTTGCTCATAAATTGATTCAAGATCCCCATTGGGATGTACATCTATCTTATTTTGACGATTATTCTGATTCAAAAACAGTAATTGATTCTCATTGGTCTATAAATTCAAGTAAATTTGAACTACTCGGAAAAACCAAGGTTACAAAAGATGGAAAAATAGGAATTATTTTAGGGAATTACGATCGCTCTGGATCTCTTAATAGTGTTCAAATTATTGATATATACACAAAAAAAGTTGTCAGCCAAATAGACAACGATCAATTATTCTCATTAAGCGGCAGTATATCACCTCAAACTACAGATTTCACCGCCGAAGGAGCTGGTCGTAAGCTTCTAATATCATACGAGGATTTTAATGGCGATAATTACCTTGATCATGTCGGATATTATAAAAAAAAATATTTAAGTCAATATTATCCATATGAAGCTTCTGAAATTCGGATATATAGCGGGAATTCAAGCGATGATAATTTCAACATTCTATTTAGATATGAAACTCCAACTACAAAAGAACAACGAGAAAGATCTAATTTTCAGTTAGAGTTAGAAGAAGGATTGAAAGTACCTTTTGCATCTATCGGCGATTTGAACGACGATGGATATTCAGATGGGATTATTGGTCTCCAAATAGGTATGAGTAAATTTTCATCGTACAAAGGAGCTAATCTTACTTATTTTGATATTTCTTCTAGTTCAGAAAATTCCCCAAAAGAGTTTTACGAGAATAGATGGATTTTGGAACCTTTTTCCTATATTTACGAGTGGGTAACACATATGCCACCGGATTTTATATTCTTTGATCGGGTTGAAAACATTGGAGATTTCAGTGGTGATGAAAAAGACGATGTTTTTGTTTCTCGTTTTTTATATGTGAAAACTGGAACAACGGGATGGGAGAATATCTATTATATAGATGAATCCATTTCTGAAATTCTCGATCCGTTTAACCAAAAAATACTTTTTAGGTTTAATTTAGATGTTGATTCGTTCTATCCGATCAGCGATGTAAATAGAGATGGTAGAAAAGAATGTGTATTCTCAAGTGGAGGAACTATATTTTGCGTTAATTCTCAGTTTAATGTCAATATTTCGAATCTTGAAGAGGAGCAAATAATGCAAGCAAACGAATTCGTGATAGAATGGGAAGGTAATGGAAATTACGACTATTTTGATGTCTTTATTAATGATAATAAATACAGACCTACAAAATCTACAAATCTCTCCGTTTCTTTAGGTGCTGGTTTAAAAAAAATAGATATTTTTATGTACAATAAAAATGGTATGGTTGTTGCGGTAGATTCGGTAATTATAATCGTTCCTGCTAATTTTACTTTATTTATTCTTACAATGACAATAATAGGGGTTCTTATCGGTATTTTTATGGTGTATTATCGGATCCATAAAATAACTCACGAAAAAAATATTAATTGATAATAATTTTTAGAGATAAAGATGCGATATCAATAATAAGAAAATCATTAAACCGAGAGATTTTGTTTGATATAGAAATGCAAATTCAAAAAAATCAAGAAATTCCACTCATAAAAAAAAAAGAATTTGAAGTTAGTTATGCAGAAAATGCATCTCTAAGGTTGACCAGTGGTATAACACCTAATGTAATCGATTTTAACATAACGATCGAAAGCTAGCCCTGAACTTAGATAATAGCGTATTTTAATCTCTTCGAGATATTTAACGGTATTTAAATTGAATTCCTTATAGGTGTAAGGATTAAAAATGCCTAAATATGTATTTGAATCGTCACTATAGTATGCCCAAGCTTGGAATGGATTTCCATAGTGTAATGGATCTAACATTGCATATATTTTCACTTTACTACACTTAACGCCACCAAAATCATAATACACTATTGCCTCCCACGGACCAAATGTCCCTCCTCGTTCGCTTTCAATGATATGATAAGACAAATCGTAACTATAAGTGTTTGCATAACTACCAGAATCTGTAGATCCTACCGTTACACGGTCACCGCCAGCACAGATCCATTCGGGGGGGAAAGCTTTTACGAAAATCGGAAGACACATCAATACTATGATACTCAACCCTATTGTCATAAGAATATTTTTTTTCATAACTTTCATCCTCAATATTTATTAATTTTTGTTTTTTGTCTAAAAATTTTATGGTAGTTATTAATAAGATAAAAAAAAATATAAACATTGCGACATAAATTTTCATCATTTTCTTTACCGATGACATGTCATATTTATTTATTTTGACATTCTTTTTGTAAGTCATACGGCGAGATGATACACACTTTCTTATCATTTATCTCAAGAATGGTTAGGTGGAAAGCCACTTTATAACGAAAGGTTTAAAAGTTGGGATAGTGATTGAAACTGATTTTAGAAATAATAAATATAAAACAAGGACTCCATTATTAATAGGTTATAGTCTAAGTGATCCAGACTTTAGGCAATTATGGGAAATTCTCAAAGAGAGATTAGGCGACTTAAGAAGAAAAGCATATACAATATTATTTAATCCAAGTAGGTATGATATCGCAAGATATGAAAGAAGGGGGGTTAAAGTTATTGAAATCTAATGAAAATAAATATAAAGATACTCTTACATCTTTATTTCAAGAATTGAAAGAATATTGGGATGAAGAGTTATCTAAAAAAAGTACAACTACGAGTGAAGATACTTTATCTCAAATTCGACTTCCGCATTATTCTCAGACAAGATTATGTCTGTTTCTTATTGCAAATCAATTATATTCTTATTATAGAAAATTTATATTTCCAATTGCAGAGAAATTCTTTTTCTCTCCAATCGCAACAATCGATGTTATTACGCCAGGAGAAAATATTATTGCTAAAATTACTGCGCTAATAGATAGAGCAACCTTAATTGTTGCCGATATATCGTCTCAAACAGTTATAACCGAATTAAGCTGGATTAAAGAAATGTCAGAAGAAAATCAACCAAAAAAAGTCTTAATAATATATGAAAGAGATATTGAGCAAAAAATCTTATTAAAATCAGGAGAATATTATATAAGTCAAAGACCCGTATTTCCTGAGCCTCCAAACGATACTTTTTTAAACGAAGTGGAAAATTTCTTTAAAAAATCTTTAAAACAGTTAGAATTTAAATTAAGAGATGAACCAACTCGACTTCTTGAAAAGAAGGAATATAAAGCAGCAATTATTTCAGCGATGTCGTCTTTAGAAGGTTATCTAAGGAAAAAATTAATTGAAAAAGCAAATTTAAACGCTGAAGAAATTACAAAATATTCTTTGCATAAAATTCTTAATTTGTCTCAAAGATATCAAATTATTAATGGTAAAGATTTTAATGAATTCGATAAATGGAGGAATATAAGAAACCGTCTCGCTCATAATATTGAAGAAGAGAAAGTAAATAAAAAAGAGGTAATGTTTATTGTGCGAAAAATTATTAATTTCAAGGATTCTTATAAATAATTATTTAAATTTTGGATTAAAAAAATAAAGAAGTCTATAATTTATTAATCACAGAAATTAAGGAGAATAAAAACATTATCTTTTTTTCTTGAGGGAGTTAATTATAAATTTTGCTAAAATTGTAAAGACAGCACTTTAAATCCAATGAATTTATACTGTTATAATTGTAATGGGTACATAATATAAAATAAAATCAATCAGAGTGATTTTTATTCAAAAGATTTTGATTTTGATAAAATAAAAAATGTATTTGAAAATAATAAAAAAACTTATCTCATTCATAATAAATTTAGCTCATATTTTTATTAATAAAAAACCAGAATATCAATAAATCTAATCTGGAATTTGAAATTTTTTTAGGTGTTTCTAATTAGTTTAATTTCATATTTAATTATTTATTATTAATATTATCATGAATCAGCTAGAAAACAACAGAATCTTCCATTATTAGATTTATTCAAGTTGAATTGACTAGAAAAAAATTTAGCTATTCATATAAAATCTATAAGAGATAAGAAACATCATAATAGAATGAATATAGGTATATAAAAAAATAAAAATTAAATTATTCCAGATTTTATATATTTAAAATTAAGAATTGTACCAATCACTTTATATTGAATATCGGTTCCTTCTGGTTTTTTTTTCATAGAGTCTTTAACAAACTTTAATAAATATTTTAAATTAACAATTTTTTCTGGATCAGGTTCTAAAAATGTCTCTGGTGCTATATATTGGATGAAGACCTTCTCGTTAAATAGATCGTTGTTAATTATTATTTCAAGATCATTATTTGACAGAGAAGGTATATGTTCTTTAATTTCTTTTAAATCAACAGCAAAGGACTTTCTGAGATTAAACCCATTACCAATATTATTAATTTGACTATTTTTTAAATAGGTATAGAGTTTGAAGCAACCATTTTGATATGTTTTATCTATAAATATTTCAATCTCTTCTTTATTTCTTTCCTTGATTTCTACTTTTACATCTCTATAAACATTCAACACCTTGTTTATTATTAATCTCTTTAATTTAATTTCTGTATCAATTGTAAATCTCAATTTATTTAGAATATTCTTGATTTCAAAATTATCCAAATTATTAAAACAATATTTTATCAAATGGTTTAATTTTAACTTATCTAGTCTGGTAATTTTCTTGTTTATAGATGAAGTCTTTCTTATTAAAGATTCTAAAAGTAGATTCAATTTATTATAAAATTAATTTTAACTTATCTAGTCTGGTAATTTTCTTGTTTATAGATGAAGTCTTTCTTATTAAAGATTCTAAAAGTAGATTCAATTTATTATGAAAATCTCGTTATTGATATGGATTATTATTGCATTATTGCTTTTATTCTATGGATTTATAAGTATAAAGAAAAGAGAGATTTATGGATAATATTTTTGGAACATTTCTCATTTTATGGGGATTTTACCATTCTTATTGATCCAGCTGACATAAAATTTCACCCTGGAGATGAACCTAATTTTCTTACTAAATTGAGTGATTTTTTATCTATTGAAAATTTTAATATCTCTTAAATAATTTTATAATAATATAACCGTAGGTTCTCCCAAAAACTGTTTTATATAATTAAATTGTTTCCTTATAGTTGTAGCACTGAAGTCAGAAACTTCTTCATCTGCTATTATCTTTTGTGTAAAAATCTTTTTAAAAGGGTTAATTTGTGTAATATAATAAATGAATCCCGCAGTAAAGGCTTTTATATTCACACTGTTGATAAATTTGTAAGGAATAAGTTTTAATACCTTAAAAGCCAAAAGTTGCATCTGAATTTTCATATTCTCAAATTTTTCT
>Ga0209986_10002145_pt1 | contig 18335 bp, 19 predicted proteins | sample BlataG_FD_183168 | JGI IMG/M metagenome (GOLD analysis project Ga0209986, IMG submission 183168) | Deep subsurface microbial communities from Black Sea to uncover new lineages of life (NeLLi) - Black_00105 metaG (SPAdes) (version 2) | ecosystem: Environmental > Aquatic > Marine > Oceanic >... | reverse complement strand
GTCGGCTAGAATCGCGTCAGAGCATAGTTTAAAGAGGGTTTTGCAACAATATGTAGCAATAAAGGCTACTGTAAGTAGCATGGAGAGGGAGCATGCCTGATTATTAAGAGGTGACTGCTAACGATATCGGGTGCAGGACTGATGACATGGTGCTGAAAAGCAATGGAGTGCATCTCCGACCGGAGACCTAATGCCCTCGCCGGGCAGTGAAGGCACCCCTCGCCCGTTGTGCCTGGGTGAGTAGCTTCTTCCTCAGCCTGGTATTCTCAGGGGTCACCTCAACCAGCTCATCACTGTTGATAAAATCAATGGCTTGCTCCAGGCTCATCTTCACTGGAGGAGTCAACTTTATGCTGATATCGGATGTAGATGCTCGCACATTGGTCTTCTTCTTTTCCTTGCACACATTGACAGCTATGTCCTGTGGCCGCGAATTAAGTCCCACTATCATGCCTTCATAAACAGTCGTGCCCGGTTCAATGAAGGTAATACCCCGCCCCTGCGCATTATTCAAGCCATAGGTAAGAGCCACACCCTGTTCCGATGCTACCAGCGCCCCGGAGCGAGTTGAAGTCGTGCCTTTACACCACGGTCGATAGCCCAGGAAAATGGTACTCATGGCACTTTCCCCTCTGGTAGCAATAATAAAGGAATTACGAAAGCCAATGAGTCCCTTCGTAGGCATATGAAATTCCAAACGGACATTACTATGGCCATCGTTATGCATATCTACAAGCTGAGCTTGCCGACTGCTAAGCATCTCGGTTAAAACTCCAATGTACTTGTCGCTGGTATTGATGGTAAGAGCCTCAACCGGCTCCATAAGCTTACCATCAACTACTTTAGTTATAGCTTCCGGTCGAGAAACTTCAAATTCGTATCCCTCCCGACGCATAGTTTCAATCAGAATAGCCAGGTGTAGTTCGCCCCTCCCCTTTACCATGAAGGTATCCGCACTATCTGTATCCTGTACCCTGAGGCTGAGATTAGTTTCAAGTTCCTTGTAGAGTCGTGCCCGTAACTGGCGCGTGGTGCCAAAACACCCCTCATTGCCAGCGAAGGGTGAGGTGTTCACCCCCAGGGTCATCTCCACCGTCGGTTCACCAACATCTATGCGTGGTAGAACCTCAGGCTGCTCCGGGCTGCTAATCGTATCCCCGATATTGACTCCTTCGAAGCCTGTCACAGCTACAATATCACCCGCCTCGGCTCCCCCTACTTTCAGGCGTTTAAGCCCAAGATAGGTAAATACTTCACCAATCTCACAATTAGTTATACTCCCATCGGCACTTATGCTGACTGCAGAGTCGTGGGGAGCAACCTTGCCTCTCCAGATTCTACCAATAGCCATTCTACCCTTGTGACTATCATAGTCCAGGTTGGAAACCAGCATTTGCAGTGGCCCGTTTTCAATTTGCGGCGGAGGTATATTTTTCAGTATGCATTCAAAGAGAGGCATTATGTCCTTGCCTGGCATACCTGCTTCGGTTACAGCTATACCTTCCTTAGCACTAACATACAGTAACGGGAAATCAAGCTGGTCGGCATTTGTAGCCAACTCCAGGAACAAGTCCTGTATAAGCCTGTTCACCTCTGCTATCCGCGAGTTCTGCCTGTCTATCTTGTTGATAACTACAATGGGTTTTAGTCCTCCCTCCAGTGCCCGACGAAGCACAAACTTGGTCTGTGGCATGGGTCCTTCTACGGAATCAACCAGAAGCAGACAGCCGTCAGCCATACTTATGACACGCTCCACTTCTCCACTGAAATCGGCATGCCCTGGAGTATCTATAATATTGATTTTCACTCCACGGTAAAGCACAGCCGTGTTTTTGGCCAGTATGGTAACTCCCTTTTCCCGTTCCAGTTCGGTCTGGTCCATTAGTAACTCGCCCAATTTCTGGTTATCCCGGAACACCTTGCTCTGTTTGAGCATGGCATCTACCAGAGTAGTCTTGCCATGGTCAACATGGGCGATAATGACTATATTCCTTATGTCCTTACGATAATTCATATACAGTTCAATCCTCTCCTCTATTCACCTTTACGGAAAAACTCATAGTATCTGCGAAATTTAGCATGCCGACGGCATAGTTAGCTTCACCGTTGATAGTTGTTGCAGAATGCGACTTTGCTGACTGGAAATGTCCCCGGCGACAGGGGGCGACGTTTTCACAGGGTTAGTGAAACGTATCCCGACACATGCCCCTCGCCCGGAAGCGATGACGATAAATATAACCACAGAGACAGCGCATTAAATCCATATCAAAATCAGAGCCAACCTCAGTAAGGACGTCGAGCGAGGTTTGTACTTCTTTTGGAGCAAAGGTTCCCTTCAGAATTCCCATGCCTTCATCAACAACCCCATGTCCCCAAAGATAGTCATATTATAGTCGCACGCAATCAGAAACGCGAATTGAATCATCTAAAATCAAACCGAAGGGGGAGGTCGTTAAATGATTCGACACGGAGGATTTGCCCGAAATTACTGATTTGAGCCACTTTCTATGAGGGAAATTGTAATATTGTAATCTTCTTCTATATCCTCGATAGCTTGTTCTAATATTGGTTTGAGCTTTTCAGGGGCATTGTCTAAAGCATACCATAATGCATTCAAACTATTTGTGCGGCTTTGGCTCAGGATTATCTCCAGTTCTCCCATATTTTTCCCGGCGTCAAAGGTTTCTACTCCAGCAGGGGGCGCAGCAGCCGGGGTTGGAACCATTACTTCAGGGATTTCTCCCCTGGCTACCGGAGTTTCCTCCATTATGTATACCTTGCCCAGGTGATTGGCAATTTGCTCGGTTAGCATAGAAATCTTATCACTTTCACCCTGTCGAGCCATCTCAACCATCTCACCTGACCTGCGCCCGGCAAACTTTACGTGATATGTTGTTCTGGCTACATCGGAGAAGGCTAATGTCAACCTCACCTGCTCTGCAGCCAACTTGATAGGATAAAGAGATTCGTCAGGCAGGGCATTTGTCGAGGCAGCCGCCGTTCCAATACCGACGAGAAAGACAACCAGAATACTAGCCGTGGCTAGAGCCCAACGCCTGTGCCAGATGGAAATTTTTACTCTCCTTTCAGCTTTCTTCTGTTTGGCATGGAGCATTAGTTGAAACTGACGATGAGCTCTTGCCTTAAATTCGGGGTTGGGTTTAATGGTAGAGGAACTACGCGCAATGGCCAAACTGGTTTTGAGTAAAGGCTCTAGGTCGGGTGTTTTTTTGGGGTAAGCATCAAGGCAGTCCTTGATGCTTTCACCTTTGAACATTCGCTCCAGGCAATTATTAAAGATGTCTTCTGTCTTTCGAGTCATTTTTAGTTATCTGTCAGCAGCATTTTCCTTAGTGCTGCAATGCCGTTGTATTGCAAAGCTTTCACCGTACCTTCGTTCTTCCCCAGGGCTTTAGCCGCCTCTGCAACTGAAAGCTCAGCGCCAAAGCGGAGCGAAATCACTTCCCTTTGGGCGGGAGATAATTTTTCTATATTGCTAATCATTTCCTCAATTTCAATCTCACGTTCTGCTGCAAGCGCTGTATTTGACTCACTGAACAGGGGTATATCATCTTCCAGGGGCACCTTTTCTACCTTACTCTGCTTCCTGACATGATCAATTACCCGGTTATGTGCGATTCGGTATAACCAGGAGGCGAAAGGTAAGTCTCGCCACTTGTAGGAGCCTATCGCTTCCAATGCTTTGACAAACACGTCCTGAGTTAAATCCTCCGCCTCAAATTGGTTCCCCAACCTGAGGTAGATGTAGCGGTAAATCCCATTAAAATGTCTCTCATAAAGCTGGGCAAAGGCGTCCCCATCGCCTTTTGTCGCTCGCGCTACTATATCCTTTTCGATAGACATCCGATTGATGTCTATTATACTTGAAATAACGAAAGGGAGGCCAAAAGGTTTATAGCAGGCGTAAAAATAGCCAGGACATGATTAAGTTGAGTTAATAGGGCGACACATAATCATGTCACCAATCCTGTAAACGGACATAGGTAAAGAAGATTATAGAAACAACCCTTTGTCTTAACTACGTTAAAAGGCTAGCCAGGGGTTAATAAGGGTAAAGGTGTCTAAGCCTTGTTAGCTTGCTTCTCAGCCCAGTCACCAACCAAGGGAAGCTTCCACATCTTGCCAGTTCCTGCCTGGACCATCAGGATGATCCATAGAACAAAGCTCAGAACCCAGATAATTGGGCCCAGGATCAATCCGATAAGTGGAATAGGAGACAGAATAAGGGAAGCTACGGTCAATACACCAAAGGTCATGATAGATTGCCAGGCATGGAACCTAACGAACTTACGCTTCTTATCAATTACCAGGAAAACTATCCCTGTAATCCAGCCGGCAAGGTAACAAAGGAGCCCCGCTGTATTAGGTGACAGGCCTGTGTCGCCTTCAGAGGGCGTTACAGATGGTTGAGCAGAAGCCCCAAGGTCTTCGCCACACTTGGAGCAAAACTTGGCTCCATCGGGGTTCTCAGCACCGCATTTTGAACAGAACATTTTTCACCTCCTGCCGCAATTATCCTATCAATATAATGCAATTAAGGCTACAACTTTGTCAATAGCTTACAAGCCTTTATTGGCAATGTAGGTAGCAAGGTCAGCGAGGCGGCAACTGTAGCCCCATTCATTATCATACCAGGCCAGCAACTTTATCATGTTACCATCGATGACCATGGTGCTGAGTGCATCAAAAATGGCGCTGGCCGGATTGCCCTTGAAGTCCATGCTTACCAGGGGCTCATCGCAATACTCCAGAATTCCTTTTAGCTCTCCATCGGCAGCCTCATGGAAGGTGTTATTAATTTCCTCGGCAGTTACCTCTTTATTCAAATCAGCCACGAGGTCAACGATTGACACCGTGGGTGTGGGCACCCTTATGGCTATGCCGTGGAGCTTACCCTGGAGCTCCGGGATGACTACGCCCACGACGCGAGCAGCCCCGGTAGTGGTGGGTATGATATTAACAGCGGCGGCTCGTGCCCGACGCAGGTCAGGATGAAATATATCCAGTATTTTCTGATCGTTGGTATAAGAGTGGATGGTGGTCATTAGACCGCGGCTGACCCCGAAATTTTGGTGAAGAACTTTAACCACAGGAGCAATGCAATTGGTAGTACAGGAACCATTGGATATTATACGATGCTTGGCTGGGTCATATTGCCCCTCATTAACGCCAAGGACAATGGTTATGTCCTCCTCCCGTGCTGGCGCTGAGATAATCACTTTTCTGGCGCCGCTTTGAAGGTGAGCGGCAGCCCTGGTAGCCTGGGTAAACAGTCCTGTTGATTCAATTACGATTTCCACCCCATAGTCTCGCCAGGGGATTTTGGCCGGGTCACGCTCGGCTAAGACTGCTATCTTTTTATCATCAACCACGATGTAGCCCTCTTCAGCTTCTACTTTGCCTGGATAAATGCCGTAGTTACTATCATATTTAAACAGATGGGCATTGGTTCCGGCATCGGTAAGGTCATTCACTGCCATCACTTCTAAATTGCCTTTGCATCGCTGATTTATTGCCTTCAGTGCCAACCTGCCGATACGTCCAAAACCATTAATACCTACTTTCGTTGTCATTTTCACTCTCCCTCCTGAATGTTGCATTATGAGGTCGCTTCGCTTTCAGCTTGCAATAATAAAATGACTAGGCCTTGGATAAGTATAGGGATATGCCATTCTGGTCAATCTTGCCAACTTTACCCTCGGAAGCCAGTAGCTTGAGGTGAGCAATAGTCTCCAGTATGGCCAGTCGCCTATCCCAGGGTGATAAATCTCCAAAGGCGGTTCCTCCTGTTTCAGCCTTCCAGGGAATTTCAGTAGCTACCTGATAGGCCGATTTTAAACCGTCATTCAAAATTTCCATGATGGCTCTCTTCCTCTGTTCATGGTGCTGAATTATTTCCCCTGCTCTCAGCTTCAGGCTGTTGAACACCGGGCCATGTCCGGGGAAAATGAAATTACTCTTGTATCTATCCAGCATCTCCAGGGAATTGATGTAGTCTTGCAGAGGGTTGTCTCCTGATTGGGGGTGAAAACCTACATGTGGCGTGGTTTCGAATAGAACATGGTCACCACAAAAGAGCCATCGCTTCCGTGCCTCATAAAGGCAAATATGTCCCGGGGAATGCCCCGGTGTTCTTATCACGTCAAACTCAAATGAGCCGTTAGAAATTATATCTCCATCGTCTAACATAATATCTGGTAAATCGGGCGAAACAAATTGATTTATCCACAGCGAAGCCTCGTTCAACTCAGTTAACTCATCCTGGGGGACGCCATGACTGCTTAGTTCCTCCCTTAATTCCCCGAGCAGCCCGTCGAAATCTCTATACCTGGAAGTAATCAGTCCCGCCTCAATCCTGTGCATGACTACTTCGGCTTGACAAAGCTCTTTTAGCTTGCTTGCCAGACCGTAATGGTCGGCATGGATGTGAGTGATAACAATCCAGTTGATATCCTGGAACTTAAGAAAGTCTTCTTTTAGCCCTTCCCTGAAAGCCCAAAGCACCTCCGAACTATCCCAGCCACTATCAATCAGTATGTTTCCTTTGCTGCCCTCGACCACGTAAACGTTGGTATGTCCAGGTATGTCCTGGGGAAAAGGAAGTTTTATCTGATGGACACCAGCTACTATTTGCATGACTTCATCCTCTCCAGATTATAAAAAGCCTTTTTGCCTGCGTAGAAAGCGCTATCCCCCAGCTCCTCCTCAATCTTAAGGAGGCGATTATATTTAGCTAATCTCTCGCCCCGACAAGGAGCACCAGCCTTAATGAATCCAGCGCCAACAGCCACCGATAAGTCGGCTATAGTAGTATCTTCGGTCTCACCAGAACGGTGGCTGATGACAGTTGTCCATCCTGCTTTTTGCGCTCTCTTGATAACGGCCAGTGTTTCACTGAGCGTGCCTATTTGATTTGGCTTGATAAGAATTGAGTTGGAAGCCTTTTCAGCAATGCCTCTTTCAAGGCGCTCTATGTTGGTGACATAAAGGTCATCGCCCACTAGCTGGACTTCTTTGCCCAGCCTGGCTGCGAGTAAAACCCAGCCATCCCAGTCATCCTCTGCCAGGCCATCCTCAATGCTGATGATAGGATAACTTGATACCCACCTGGCATAGTAGTCCACCATTTCCACAGAGCTAAGAGTAACGCCTTCCGTGTCCAAAAGATACTTGCCATTCTGGTAGAAGCTGCTGGCTGCCGGGTCCAGGGCCAGAAATAAATCTTCACCTGCTTTGTATCCAGCTAAGTCAATAGCTGCCAGGATTAACTCCAGCGCATCCTTATTGGCAGGAAGCCTGGGAGCAAAACCACCTTCATCACCGACATTTGTACTTAAACCTCTGTCTTTAAGCACTTTGTATAAGCGGTGGTACACCTCACTGCTCATCTGCATTGCTTGAGTGAAACTGGCAGCACCGACGGGAGCTAGCATGAATTCCTGAAAATCGGTTGAGCCCAGGGCATGTTTGCCGCCATTGAGGATATTTAGCATGGGGACAGGCAATAAACAGACTTCGTCTCCGCCTAAATAGCGGTATAGTGGAATGCCCAGGGATCTGGCGCCAGCCTTAGCCGTTGCCAGAGATGTACCCAGTATAGCGTTAGCCCCAAGGCGGGATTTGTTAGCCGTGCCATCCAGTTTAATCAACCTATCGTCTATAATTGACTGTTCCAGTGCAGACATCCCCACTATTTCCCGCGAGATGGCATTGTTAACATTGCTTACTGCAGTGAGAACGCCGCGCCCATTGTATCTATGCATATCACCATCTCGGAGCTCTACGGCTTCGTGTTTACCGGTGCTTGCCCCAGAGGGGACGCAAGCTATACCCGTGGTACCATCAACCAGTACTACCTCTACCTCTATCGTGGGATTACCCCGAGAGTCGAGAATTTCTCTGGCTTTGATGCTTTCAATTCTTGCCGTCTCAATATTCATCTCAGGTCTGACCAACCTTCTTTTCAGCCAGTGAAATGGCCTTATCTACTGCCTCAATAGCGGTATTAACCCTGATTATCGGGTCACGCTCTTGTCCGTTTCGAGATAGTGTCCAGGTGTTTAAGCCAATAACCGGAGTACCTTTTTTCAAAGCATAGGCAATCTCGCTGAGCGTGCCGTAATTGCCACCGACGGCAATTACCACCTGGGCTGATTTCACCACTGCCATATTTCTGGCATAGCCTACGCCGGTGACTATAGGGATGTCTATATAAGGGTTAGCTGCACTGGAATCTTCGCCGGGCAAAATACCAATAGTCATACCGCCTTTTAATTTAGCTCCCCGACAGACAGCCTCCATCACGCCACCTAAACCGCCACAAATTATAATAGCGCCTCGCTGCGCCAGTAGCTTGCCTACAGTTTCAGCCAGATTAGCTTCTTCTGCAGAGCAGTAAGCATTACCAATTACAGCTACTATCATTTCTTAACTCGCCGGTTATACTATACTATCAATTAAAGCCTTGATTTGCTAGTTGAAGTTACTCATCGCCACTTCCATTCCCTGGGCAAGGAAACAATCGATGGCATCAGCTACAGTGGCAATTGATGTCTTAATCACCTCGTTCTCTACTGGAGTAAAGTTACTGAGTACGTAATCGACTATGACAGCTTCATCAGTGCTGGGTAATCCTCCCACTTCAGGCCGCCCGATACCAACCCTGATTCGGGGAAAATCCTCGCTTCCCAGGGAGGAAATGATTGATGCTATGCCTTTATGTCCTCCCGAGCCACCGCCCTGACGCAGGCGAATCTTGCCCAGAGGCAGGTCAAGGTCATCGTGAATCACCAGGAGGTTACCTGTGGGGATACTGTGCTTGCGTACCAGGCAGCTTACTGCTGTACCGCTCAGGTTGACAAAAGTTCCTGGCCTGGCCAGCAGGAATTTATCGCCGGCTATCTGCCCAATGCTTATCCTGGCTCGGCACTGCCTGTTGTCAAAGCGGATGGAGTGAATCCTGGCGAAATAATTCAGGCAGTGAAATCCAATATTATGACGGGTATGCGCATAAATCCTGCCGGGGTTGCCCAGACCAACAATGAGTTTCATTAGTACCTGCCTTGTTTCATGATATATTATAGACTAAAAGAAGGCTAATTTTTATTCGTGCGGGGGAAAAGATGAAGGAATTTAACTATTGTCCGCTGTGTGCAGCGCCTCTCCAGGCGGGAATTATTGATGGGAGGGAGAGGAAATATTGTCCTGAATGTCATTTTGTTGATTATAAAAATCCTCTGCCGGTGGCATTGGCAATCGCAGTGAAAGATAGGAAGTTTCTGCTGATTAAAAGAGGATTACCCCCTAATAAAGGAATGTGGGGCGCGCCTTCAGGTTTTATCGAGATAGGAGAAACACCGGAAGAAGCCTGCCTGAGAGAGCTGAAGGAAGAAGCTGGGGTTTCCGGGGAAATAGTGAGGTTAATCGAAGTAGTTAGACATGAGGATAAGGAAGTCTATGGAGACATGCTGGTAGTAAGATACCTGGTCAGGGTAAAGGAGGAGAAATTAACTCCTGGAGAAGAAGTACAGGATGCCAGGTTCTTTGATGTATCTGAATTACCTGATTATTATCGCTATATCCATAGAGAGATAATTAAAGAGGTTTAAATGAGAGGAACATCATCCTTGAGTTGGTGAAGTATGCCAAAGCGCACCCGGAAGTAGACCTCAGCACTGATGACTATTCGATATTCACACAGGAAGCTATGAAGTACGTGGAGAAGCATTCCTGATGGTCAATTCTAAAACTATTGAAATCGAAGGCGTGGGACTAGTTCTGTTTGAACGCAGCTGGCGGGCTAAACACGTTAACATCTCCATAAAGCCGTTCAAGGGAGTTCGGGTTGCTGTTCCCGATGGGTTGTCCTTCAAGAAAGCGGAGGAAGTCGTACATGCCAGGGCGGGTTGGATACAGAGGCACCTGTACAGGATGAAGCAATATGAAAAAGCAAACAAAGCTATCGCAGACACCTCTGTTTATATTGAGAGAGCGAAAGCCAAAGGGAGGTTAACCAGAAGGCTCAAACAACTGGCGGGAAAACATGGATTTACTTATAACAGAGTATCCATTCGGAATCAGAAGACGAGATGGGGCAGCTGCTCTCATAAAAACAACATTAACCTCAATATGAAACTCGTCAAACTGCCTGATGAACTGATGGACTATGTGCTTCTGCATGAGCTTGTTCATACTAGATTCAAGAACCACAGCAGTGACTTCTGGACTGAGATGGATAGGCTTGTGGGGGATGGTAAGAAAGTGAGATCAAGCCTGAGGGAGTATGGGGTGGGGTTGTTATAATAACGGTTTAAAACAATAGCTCACTCCCTACCCATCATATTAGCCCCTTCCTGTTGAAACAGTTGCAGTAGTTTTATCCTGACATAAGTACTATTGACATCGCTTGACTCTTATAGCAACAATATAGGAAATTTAATGTAAGGAGGATATTATGGCAACAGCTTACTGTATGAAGTGCAAGAAAAAGGTAGAGATAAAGAACCCAAATCAAATTACACTGAAGAATGGCAGGCCGGCAGTGCAAGGTATTTGCTCTGTTTGTGGAACAAAGGTATTTAGAATAGGGAAGAGTTAGATTCTCGATGAGTAACAAAGCAAGCAGGTCTGGAGATTTCAAGAAGGATATAATGAAGAATGAAAAGAAGTACAGGTCATAAACAGGTCAAGTTTCCAGACTGCTTGTTAAAAAGAGGAGTTAACTAAAACTATGGCAAGTCAAGCAATATTAAGACGGTTGAAGGACATACAAGCATCTTGTCCACCAAAACACACTAATACAGATGCCTTTGTTCTGGCGAATAAAGCTACAGTTGGGTGCGAGAACATCGAGTTTTTTCTTACTGAGATTCGACCGGGAGGAGAAGCCGAGGAGGATATCCATTCCATTTCCGAGCATGCCTACTTCGTGATATCCGGAAGGGGACTGGCCACAGTTGAAGGCAAGGAGTATGCTGTGGAACCTGACGATTGTCTGTATATTCCGCCAGGGGCAAAGCACGGGATTAAGCCAATTGGGAGAGAACCCCTAAGGTTTTTAGTCTGGATGACCCCGCCCAGTCAATAATAGGGATGGGATAAAGACAAGAAGTCATAACCAATCCAGGCCACCTGATATAGCTCAGGAAGCTTTTTGGCGTGGTGTAAAAGGGATTCACCAATTAGCTACTATTACTGTCTTTTCTCAGGTTAATATACCACCGATTCAGCCAGGCCCTGTTTGCTTCCATTCACCTGTAATCGGTGTCAGAAGTGCAGTAATTACAATACCGACAATGCTGATAGCAGCACTCAGTAAGAAAGCCGTCTGATAGCTGCCACTGGCATCAAATATAGAACCGGCCAGGAAGGGACCGAGAGCGGCTCCCATTGTAAAGCCAAGGCTAGTAACTCCAAGAATCAAACCATGTGAATTCAGCCCAAAAAGTCCTGCCACTAGAGGCGAATCCGATGTCGCCATACCTCCACGGGCGAAGCCCAGGACAACGGCAAACAGGTAGAACATCCACATCTCTCTGGCTAACACCAGCCAGAACAAAGCTGCGGACATCAGAATAAAGCCAATAATATAGACCTGCCTATTCCCAATTCTGTCGGCGGCACCACCCAATATGACATTGCCCGCAATGCTCGCTCCACCAATAACAGCCAAAATGCTGGCAGCACTGGCGGCGGAGATTCCGAGGTCAGTAGCATTTGACACAATATGCACTGTGATAGTGAACAGACAAAATCCAACACAGAAGAGCATGGTAAAAACCAGCCAGAACTGCCTAGTGCAAGCTGCTTCCCTGAGGGTAAATCCCAGGGTCTCTGTCCCTGGCTCCTGTTTCACCTCTTCATTTTCTCCGTAGGGCATTTGCCCCATTCTAGCTGGGTCACGCTTTAGAAACTGGGCAGCTGAAATAACGACTAACAGAGTTACACCGCCCAGTACGATGTAGGCTACACGCCAGTCATAGGTAGAGATAAGCCAATTAGCGACTGGTGGTCCGACCAACCTACCGATGCCTATGCCGGTCAGAATAATACCAGTCATCATACTTCTTCTCTTAACAAACCACCTGGCTGCAGTTGACAACAGTGGGACCCGGGTGCCACCCATGCCAGTGCCAATTATTACCCCATAGAACAGATATAACTGCCAGACAGCGCTAAGCTGTGACATCAGCAAGTAACCTAGACCCATAAGGAAGCCACAAAATGTCAAGACTATCCGAGGACCGAGCCTGTCGGTGAATCGTCCCATTAACACGCCTACTAACCCATTTATAACCGTGGAGAGCGAGAAGGCACCTGAGGTCAGTGCTCTGGTCCAGCCGAACTCGGTTAGTACCGGCTTGAAGAAGACGCCAAAGGCAAAATATGTGCCGGAACTTGCTGCCAGGATACAAAAGGCAGCTACAGCTACAACATAGCCAAAGAAAAACCCCGGTTTGGTACCCGGGGATTGCCGGACTTCTCTGTTAACTATGATAAACCTCTTCTACGTAATTCACCTTATTATCATTTAGTAGCATCCGAGTCCATTTTGATTAACCATCTCCAGAAATTCAGTTTCGCTGAGGGTCTTGACTCCCAGCTTTTGCGCACTGGCTAATTTAGAGCCAGGTTCAGCACCGACCACTAAATAAGATGTCTTTTTGCTAACGTCTGAGACTGGCTTGCCACCCAGGGTCTTCACTCTGGCTTCCGCCTCCTGGCGGGTGAGGGATTCCAGTTTGCCAGTTAAAACAAATTCCAATCCAGCCAGAGGTAATTTTTCAGAATCAGCTCCTGCAACTTTCTTCCTTTCCATCCTTACCCCGGCCTTCTTCAGCCTCTCAATAATGATTCTATTTCCTTCCTGCCTGAAGAAAGCGGTAATGCTTTCAGCTATCTTTGGTCCGATGGAGGGAATGGATAGGAGCTGCTCATAGGTGGCTTTGGTTAAATCATCGATACTGCTGAATTTTTTTACCAGCAACTCGGCATATTCCTCACCAACGTGAATTATGCCCAGGGCAAAGATAACCCTGGCCAGTGGTCTATCCTTACTCCTTTCAATAGAGCTGAGTATATTTGACACGCTCTTTTCAGCCGTCTTCTCCAACTTTAAAAGCTGCTCTGTATTAAGATAGTATAGGTCAGCCGCATCTTTGACTAAACCAGCTTCAAACAAAGCCTGACATAGTTTATCGCCCACGCCATCGATATCCATAGCTCCACGGCTAACGAAGTGCTTAATTCTCTCCATGGCCTGGGATGGGCAGGCGGCATTGGTGCACTTGTGCATGGCTTCGTCTTCCGGCTTTATTACCTCAGCACCGCAAACAGGACAGCGGCCGGGCATAAAGAAGATTTTCTCCTCTCCGGTGCGGCGGCTGACTATGGGACCGACAATCTCAGGAATAACCTCGCCAGCTCGCTGTATGGTAACCCAGTCTCCAATGCGAATATCTTTACGGTGAATATCTTCCTCGTTATGCAGTGCTGCGCGGCTGATAACCACACCACCCACCTGGACTGGCTCCATAATTGCGTAGGGGTTTAAGCTTCCCGTGCGCCCCACATTTATACCGATATCAATTAACCGTGTGGTGCCCTGTATAGCTGGAAACTTGTAAGCTATCGCCCACCTTGGCTCGCGAGCCACATTGCCCAGCTCTTGTTGAAGGGCGATAGAATTGACTTTCACCACCATGCCATCGGCTTCATAGGGCCAATTATTATGCCCTTCTACCCATTCCTGATAACATTTCTGTGCTTCCTCAATGGTACGGTAAATGGCGATATTGGGGTTAATCTTGAAGCCTAAAGACTTGAGCCATTGCATAATCTCCCAATGAGTATCGGGCACTGCTTTTCCTGCTACCGGTCCCAATCCATAGATGAATATATCCAGGGGGCGCTTGGCAGTAACACTGGAATCAAGCTGTCTAACCGAACCAGCGGCAGCATTCCTGGGGTTGGCAAAAAGGGGCAGACCCTCCTTAGCTCTCTGTTCGTTAAGCTTCCTGAAGCCATCCTTAGGGAGATAGACTTCGCCCCTTACCTCAAACCTGGGGGGTGCCTCCTTCGGCACAGAAAGGGGAATACTTCTAATGGTTCTCAAATTCCGGGTAATGTTTTCTCCCCGGTAGCCATCCCCCCGGGTTGCTCCGGTTACCAGCAAGCCATCAACGTAGGTCAAAGCCACTGCCAGTCCGTCTATCTTGGGCTCACAAACGAGGTCAAATCTATCTCTGCCCAGTAAATTAACAACTCTCTTATGCCAGGCTGCCAGTTCCTCGTAGGAAAAGGCATTTGCCAGGCTTAGCAAAGGCTCGGGATGCGCCACCACTCCAAAAGCTTCCACCGGCGGAGCTCCAATTCGCTGTGTAGGTGAATCGGGGGTGATGAGTTTGGGGTGCGCAGCTTCAAGTTGCTTGAGCTCACGCATAAGTTCGTCATACTCGGCGTCACTGATTTCGGGGCTATCCAGCACATAGTACAGGTAGTTATGGCGGTTGATTAACCCCCGCAGGTACTCTATTTTCTGCTTTACTTTCTCCATATCCTCCATAGCTAATCCCTATCTATAAGTATAGCACAGCAAAGCTTCCCCACCCTTTTATTACGCTCTCTTAATCCCTGAATCATTGGATTCACAGTATTTGGTATAATCGAAGTGGATATATAAAAATAAAGCACTACTCTGTATCATCAGGTATCATAGATAGACTGTGAGAAAATGTGAATAAACTTCCGTTAATCAGGACAATGGAGGCTAATAAATAAGGAGGATGTAAATATAGCTATAAAACCGAGCGAAGTGGTTCCCATACAGGCTCAACAGCAACAACAGAAACCTGGTATGCCTTCTACATGAGCAGCTTAAACTTGAAGAGGGTAATGCTCTGCTAGCATTATAAAATTGAGAGGCGCCTGGGAAGCAAGGCAAACTGGCATCCTCACACATAGCAACGACAAAGAAGCTGTAAAAAGACAAGAATGATACACAGACTATTGCCCTCAGACTTCGACGCTATACTGGCGGTTATAAATGACGCTGAGCAGGCTTATAAAGGTGTAATTCCGGATGATAGATGGAAAGAACCCTATATGACAGCCGAGGAGCTAACAGCGGAAATTGAAGCTGGCATTAGATTCTTCGGATGGGTAGAAGTTGACCATTTGATCGGGGTAGCAGGAATTCAGGCTATAAAAGACACCACATTAATCAGGCATACTTATGTGCTCACAAAACGGAAAGGGGGAGGAATTGGCAGCAGCTTACTTAAACACCTTATAAACCTTGCCAGAACTCCTGAGATACTGGTAGGAACCTGGGCTGATGCCACCTGGGCTATCCGCTTTTATCAGAAACACGGTTTCAACTTGGTATCACACGAGGAAAAGGATAGACTTCTGCGAGCATATTGGAACATTCCTGATAGGCAGATTGAAACTTCCGTCGTGCTGAAGTTTACCAGGTAACCCCCGGTCTTCAGACAATTTAACCGGGGAGTAGCATAAGTTACCACTTGCTCTATAGACAGTAGGAAAGTCCATTTAAATACCAGGTAATTATAGGCTAAAATACAGATGGTGTAGATAAAAAACTGCTAAATCCACTACGTTTATGAATAAGAAGGGAGGTATTTACATGACAACGCAGAAATCGGCTTCCACAAAAGAGCCACAAATCCTGGAAATGCCATCACAGAGGATGGCTGTAGTTTACATGAAGGGTGACCCAAACAAAGTAATGCCCCAGTTCATGCCAGCACTCTATGGTTCAGTCTATAAACTGAAGTTCGAGCTTAAAAAGAGAGGCATTGAATTCAAGGTAGACAAACTGCGAGCAAGGTGGCCCAATGCTCACCTTGTCCCCAAGGATGAATGGCTGGCAATCTGCGGCCTGCCCGTTCCCGAAGATACAGCCTCTATCCCACAAAAAGTCCCCGACATCGAGGTCAAGATTGAGCAATGGGACTATGGCACAGTGGCACAAATTCTCCATATCGGGCCTTACAGTGAAGAGGGAGCCACGGTTGAGCGCCTGCACAGATTCATCGCAGACAGCGGCTATGAAATAGCTGGTGTTCATGAGGAGGAATACCTCACGAGCCCTGATGCAAAAGTCCAGAAGACCATCATTAGATACACCATCAAGAGGAGATAGGTGAATAATAATCTCAATTTTACACGAGCAAACAGATATAGTAAAAGGGAAACACTAATAGTAAAATCAATTTTTGGTGGATTGCATGGCAAAGCATAGCGAGCAAATATTTAGCCAGCCCTTTTTCGACGAAGTTCTTAATGACATTAGACCCGTCTTGCAGCAGTTAAGTCCAAATGCAAACATCATAAAGGTTTCACAACCAGAACAATATTTTTGGTCCGCATATTATTATGTACACATACTCCACAATTCTTTCATGCGTTTAGAACACATACGAGCTTATCTAGCTCACTTTAGAATCCTCAAGCAATATAAGGAAAGCGGGATTGACCGAGTGAGTTACATTGAATATCATTATTCTAATCATACCGTTACTCTGGCAGGAATATTTGATATTGCTTTAATCCTGACAAGTAATGTATTTCGGCTTGGCCTCCCCGAGAGGCAATGCCGCTCACAACTTATTATTCAGAATTCTTGGGTTCTCAGCAGGGGAATCGACAAAATCCTGCAAAAACTGAACTCTGCGGTAGAACCCTTGCGCGAACCACGGAATCTATTCCTTCATCGAGGAATCCCCCAAATGGATGAATTTCTGACAGCGTTAGCTTGTTACGATGTTTTGGAGGAAAAAGGTATGGTAGAAGAAGATGCCATGCTGAAGATGATCGACCGTTCTAGAGGTGAGCTAAGATATAAAGAAAAGGTTTCAGAAATTTTAAGTGAACTAAGCAAACAAGAGGAGCCAGTCTTTAACATTTCGATAGAACTTCTTTCAAGGCTGCACCCAATATATAAATTTTGGAAAGACATATTACTTACTAAAAGAGACAAGAAGATTGACTAGCATAAAGAGCAAAGAAGAAATCCTATGAACTGGCTGCGTCGCGCCGCACTGGGAATAGGCATTGCCTTTGGATTGCTGTTCCACTTTCTCCATATCCTCCATAGCTAATCCCTATCTATAAGTATAGCACAGCGAAGCTTCCCAACCCTTTTATTACGCGCTCTTAATCCATGAATCATTGGATTCATAATATTTGGTATAATCGAAGTGGATATATAAGAATAACGCACTACTCTGTCTCATTAGGTATCATAGGTGGACTGTGAGATAATATGAATAAACTTCCGTTAATGGGGGCAATGGTGGCTAATAAATAAGGAGGATGTAAAATATGGCTATAAAACCGGTTGTAATCAGGTTTTTCGCTCCTGTCATAGATGCTACGGTAAATGCCCTGATGAATACAGTAGATCAGAAAATGAAGCAGGGAGTAAAAGATTTCATCATACTTATCTCCTCTCCTGGTGGCTCTGTAATCCACGGTTTGAGCACATACAATTATCTCAAAGGGTTGCCTGCCAACATAACTACACATAACTTTGGCAGTGTGGACTCAATAGGCATCGTGTTGTATTGCGCTGGCACTAGAAGGCTGTCAGTGCCTCAGGCGAGATTCTTGCTTCACGGCGTCAGTGCTCAATTCAAAGGCAACCAGAGCCTGGAAGAAAAGCAACTGGAAGAAAGGTTAAAAGGATTGAGGATTGATATTGAGAATATAGCAAAGGTGATTGCGGAAAACACAGGCAAAAGTGTGGAGGATGTGACGGATGCCATGCTTGAAAGGATAACCCTGAATCCGGGGGAGGCACGATCCTGGGGTCTGGTGCACGAGGTCAGGTCGCAGCTATTTGAAACGGGAAGCGAAGTGGTTTCCATACAGGCTCAGCAGCAACAGCAAAAGCCTGATGTACCTCTGGCTCCGTTGAGTCAAGTTTAATAATTACAGAAAAGGAGGTTAGCTATGGCAAGGCAGATTTTTAGAATATTGACTATCGCCCTTACGTTTACATTGCTGATGCTATTTTCAGCAACGCCAGTCCTGGCATTTGATGCTCGAAGTGGAGATGCAATCACCATCTCTGGTGGGGAGGTGGTTGACGATGACCTGTATGTAGCCGGCGGGACCATTACCATTGATGGCACAGTTAACGGCGACCTCTGGGCTGCCGGTAACGTTATTATCGTCAATGGCACAGTTAAAGGCAGTGTCATGGCTGCGGGCAGGACAATTAACATTAATGGTGATGTCGGACATGCCGTGCGGGCAGCTGGCGAAACCGTAATTATTAATAGTGATGT
>Ga0209986_10002144_pt1 | contig 18335 bp, 17 predicted proteins | sample BlataG_FD_183168 | JGI IMG/M metagenome (GOLD analysis project Ga0209986, IMG submission 183168) | Deep subsurface microbial communities from Black Sea to uncover new lineages of life (NeLLi) - Black_00105 metaG (SPAdes) (version 2) | ecosystem: Environmental > Aquatic > Marine > Oceanic >... | reverse complement strand
CTAACCTGGACAAGCCAGAACCAAACAAGTATTAAAAATGAATATCGAACAAGGATTAACGAATAATGAATTTAGAAGTAATACAAACCTTCATAAATCAAAAATCGATATTCCTTGTTCATTATTCAATATATTTAAAGAGTTGGACAAAATTTTTTCCTTCTATAACCCTTGCCAATAAATCAATACAGAAGGTCGGTAAAAATATTCTGCCAAAAAATGAAAGAAGTGAAAATTCAAGGTACTAATGCGATTCTTTTTAAACCCTAATAATCAGTATGTTAACAAACGGGTAATGATCGGATACCCCATTTAATTTATTTAATAAATGTAGAACGACTATCCTGCCGAAGGCATTCCTTTGGAAGAGTCGTTATTTATCAGCTGCAAAGCAGCATTTCACAGGGCCTGCCCGGCTTGCTTGACGGGTCGTCTGACGAGGTGACAGATTATTTATTCTACCATACTTTTATCTTTCAGCGGAATTATTACTTTTGTTTCTTTCTCATAAGATTAAAACGACTTCAAAACTAAACTCTTCATATGCAGGCAATCAACGACTTTTTAAAGGAACTCCATCAGTATCTGGGCGGTAGTGATTGGTTTATTTTGTTGCTGATTGGAACCGGTTTGTTTTTTACAATCTATCTCAAATTTCCGCAGATCAGATATTTCAGGCATGCGATCAGGGTAACGCGGGGAAAGTATGAAAGGGCAGGAGATGTGGGAGATGCATCACATTTCCAGGCATTATCCGCAGCTTTATCCGGTACTATCGGTACAGGTAATATCGCCGGGGTAGCTTTGGCCATTCATATTGGTGGTCCGGCTTCATTATTCTGGATGTTGGTGACAGCCGTTTTGGGCATGACCCTAAAGTTCGTTGAAGTTACGATCTCCCACAAATACCGGGATCAGTTGCCTGATGGGAGCGTTTCGGGCGGGCCGATGTATTATATGAAGAAAAGATTAAATATAAACTTACGAAGCGGAAAAATAATAAGGATTGGAACAGTTATGGGGATTTTCTTTGCAGCAGCAACTGTTTTTTCTTCCTTTGGAACAGGTAATCTGCCCCAGATTAACAGCATATCCAATTCTATTTTTGAAACATTCGGATTGAAGCAGATTTTTACGGGAGCAGCGCTTACTGTCCTGTTAGCTCTTGTGATCATAGGTGGAATCAAACGAATTGTAAAGGTAACCTCCAGGCTGGTTCCGGCTATGGCGATAATCTATTTCATCGGAGCTATATTTGTGATTTTCACCAATTATGAGAATATTATTCCTTCATTTATTTCCATATTCAAGGATGTATTCACACCAACAGCAGCGGGAGGGGGTTTTCTTGGAGGTACTTTTGCTATAGCATTAAGCAATGGTGTAAACAGGGGATTATTTTCCAACGAGGCGGGTCAGGGATCAGCGCCGATCGCTCACTCAGCTGCCAGGGCTCATGAACCTGTATCCGAAGGCATAGTGGCACTACTGGGACCGTTTATCGATACTATATGTATATGCACACTTACCGGTTTGGTTATCCTTTCATCGGGAATATGGAGAGAAAAACTGGATAACCAGTTCCAGAATACAGATATGGAGATCCTGGCAGGGATCTATAACGATTCTTCAGAAACCGAACGGAGCAAAATACTGGATCATGTTGAAAAAAAGACCAATCTTCCTCTGTTTTCGGGGGATTTGAAAATCATCGGTGGTATTATGGTTAATAAGCTAACCATACTAAACTCCCGTTCCGTAGCAGAAGACGTGGTTTTTTACGAAAACGACAATCCTTATACGGGAAAACTGACGGTAGAAGAAGGCAAGATTTACGAGTTAGGAAACCTTGTTATCAGAGGGAAATCCCTGATGCATAGTGCACCGCTAACAACCGTTGCCTATGAAAGAAGTATCCTGGGTAAATGGGGAAAATATATCGTATCCATCGGGTTGTTATTATTTGCTTTTTCAACTTCCATTTCATGGTCTTATTACGGTGATCGTGCCGTAACTTTCCTATTCGGCTCAAAATACGTCATTATGTATCGAATAATCTATGTAGTGGCTTTCTTTTTTGCTTCTTTTACCGATACCACCATTATATGGTCGGTGTCGTACATCACCATCGTTCTAATGACCATACCCAACCTGTTGGGAATTTTGATCCTTCACAGGGAAATTAAATCTGCCATCAAACAATACTGGGTTGATTTTAAGCAAGAACATCCGGGGGAAAAGGTTCCGGAATAGGCGCAACTGCCATCGCTGCCATAAGATAAAAGCTACATATGCGCCGCAAAATTCCGGTAGCTAAATAAAGAAAAACTCGTCAGACGAACTGAAGCCTGCCCGGCTTGTTTGACGGGTCGTCTGTCGAGAAGTAGTTCCGGTCCATGGAGCAATTATCTCCTTGATGAGAGATAGTAGTTGTACCGGTATTCTATTTATACGTTTCTTTTTCTACTCCCAAAGGCATTCCGGCTTTGTGCAAAAGACCCTCCACCCCTCACCCGTCGGACCGGTGTTTTGTTTTGCATCTTTACCCCGGGCTCTCCCGATAGCAATAGGGACGGGACTATTGTTGTTAGACCCTTACAGGGTCTGTCTATGCGATCCATGTAGCGATATCCTACTTCCTTAATGCCGCTTTCGTGAAGAGATATTCCGGAATTTCTTTATCAAATTCAATCTCATCAATGATAAATTCTGTTCCGTCGCCTTTTTTAAGCATATCTTTAAAAACAATTTTCTTTGGATACCAGCGATTATCAATTTTTGTAATATCAAAAAGTTCCATTCTTTTTAATAGCTTTCCGCTTTTTGCATACAGCTCTTCTTTTAATGGAATATAGCGAACTTTATCCACCCAAACTTTACGGATTTGATAATTTACTTCAGCAGTTTTTGCCTGTAGTTCTACAATCCAGCAATCCCGTTCATCAACAATTTCAGAGCCAATTACTCCTGCATCATAATCTTCAAGCAATTCAACGTTATCCATCATATCTTCATAAGAAAGATCGGATCCCATTAATGATTGTTTGAGCATATGTCCTGAAATCTGGATTGTTCTGTCAGAACCGGGTGAATATATCCAAAGCTTATCTTCCAGCTTCAGCATCTTGGTGCCTTTTTCCCGAGCAGGAGCAAGGTATTCGGTGAATGATTTTTCATCGCCAATTCCCCATGATTTTGCTTCTATTGTTCGGGTTTGTCGCGCTCCATGAATTAACATTTTAGAAGTAGAAATGGTACTCCTGGAAGCCATGTTTTTATCAATTTTTTCCAGGATCTCTTTTCCTGTTGGTTCCTGTGCCCGGATTATTGTTGGGATGAGGAACAGTATTATAGCTAATCGTTTCATTTTATTATTATTTTTAAGTTACATATTTATAAGACAAAAGATAAAAGTAAAAAGATAAAAGGTTGAAATAACTTACGATTATTATTTTATTTTTTTAATCTAGATTTCTGTACTATTGCACCAAGAATCTTTTTTAATTCAAGGGATTCATTTATCAACCATTCCAATTCATTAATGTCATAAACTTTATCAACAATTTCTTTTATAATTCTTAACCAGTAATTTGATTCTCTCATTTCTCTAAGAGAAATTCTTACTTTATTTGTAAAGTCGGCTTTAGAAGAACCTGCCTGAGATTCTTCATAGTTAGCTCCTGAAGATGTAGAGCTTTTGATTAATTGGTAACGAATTATTTTTATTTCAGGAACATCTGGTAAAGTTTTTAGAAATTTTATCGTTCTAACAGCAAATTTAAAAAGTCGTTGAGTTAGTTCATTTTTTTCCATACAATAATCAGTTATATATTTTATTTTTAGCCTTTTATCTTTTTACTTTTATCTTGTTCACTTAGGTTTCCAATTCTTTAAATAACGAAGCAGTTTTACGTTTATAAATTCCAATACCTGAAAGCATGGTTCCTAACACAACGGAAAATAAACCAGGTATAAAACCCAGATAGTATGCAGGAGTTGTAATATTTGCCCTGAAAACACTTGGCATCATCATTTTTGAATTTTTCATTATGTCTCCTACATTAATTCCTGCTTCCTGTAGCCAATATGAAAAGCCAAGCCCTACCAGCGTTCCCAGGAAGGAACCCACAATACCAATTAATAAAGCTTCATAGATCATTGAACGGTAAATGTGTCCTTTTTCTTCGCCAATTGCCAGACGAACACCTATCTCGCCATACCTTCTTAATCCGCCAATTAGTCCGGTGTTCCACAAAACAATAGACATAGCAAGTATAAAAATGGTCACAATTATGCCAACAAAACTATCTACATAGTCAAAATACCCAGCCATGCTTGAATCATTACTTAACCTGTTCATAACAGGAGAAAATTCATCATTCGGATTCGAGTATTTTTCATTAAATGTATTCTCCACATTTAGCGCAGCTATGTCATTGTAATTTGCCATATCTAAAAAACCTAATAGTTCACCACATGCATCATCCATGTCCAAAGCATTTTGAATTCCTGAAATGTCAGCTATCATTCCACTGCGATCCATAAATTGCACACCAAATTCAATAGTGCCTGAAACAGTAAAATTCTGAATTGACATACCTCCATACATAGTGGAAGTAATCAGGGTAACTTGGTCCCCTGGGCCAACTTCTAGTTTACTAGCAAATTCATCACTGATTAACACTTCATATGGCTTTTCCGGTAAACGTCCTTTTCTTAACGATTTTCGTATGTTCATTCTGTCAATTTCCTCACTATTCTCAGATATGAGATCGACAGCTATTCCGGCTGCTATCCCTTGCTTTTTAGTTTCTCCGTTTTCGTCAGGAGAATCTAATAAACCACCGAAGTTTATTCGTTGAACAAATTCCATGGTTGGGTAATCTTTCTGCAGGTTACTTATTAAGTCATTTACTTTTATAAGTGCAAGGTCATTGGGTACCTGATTTTTATTATCAGCATAAGCGCGTGTCATTATCTTTACATGGCCTGAAGTATATTTTGCTGAAAATTCAATCATGTCACCCAAAATACCTGTAATATAACAATGCAAAAATACAGTAAGTGTAACACCTGCAGTAACGACCAGAATGGGTAGCAAACTACGATTCCGGTCTCTTAATAATCCTTTAAATAAAAAACGTATCATTGTATTTTTCCTTTTATAGCGTCAGTAGGTTTCATTTTAGAAATTTTGCGGGCTGGCAGATAGCTAACAATCAAGGTAATTACAAAAACAAGTAATGAAGTTCCAATGATTAAGCCCGCTCCATAAACCGGATAAATCGTTTCTGCTATTGTAATTCCCATATCATCCGATCCGGCAGGCATGGTCATTCCGACAGACATTAGCAAGAGAAGCAGTGGTGTTCCAAAAATTGCAATAAACACCACTGCTAAAATAGCATGCATTGCTCCTTCAACTGTAAAAAGACTAACAACCTGCCTGCGGGTCATTCCCATAGCTATATAAGTTCCAATTTCTTTTTGTCTTCTGAAAATGGATAGCACTTGAGTGTCAAAAATTGCTAACATCGCTAAAAGCATAAGAATAACATAAAAAAATGATCCGCCAACTCTTTTCATCTTCATCATCTCATTCATTTCAGTCATTAAAAAATCATAGTTTTTATATTCCCATCCGGAAACAGTTTCGTTCATTTCAAAATCCTCGCCGATGATAAACATAGTAGCTTCGTCAGGTGCTTGCATCATTTCCCGGAGCTTTTTAATATGGATATACATTTGTCCGTTATCTACACCAGGAACATCGCAATTAAAAACCTTTACAATTTTTACTTCAGCTGCATCAAAAGTTCTATTTACATCTCTCCACCTAATTGTTGTTACATCGCCTTCTTGCAGTTTACAGTTTTTTGCCATTCTTCTACCAATAACGACAGGTATTTCTTCCGATTCAATGTTCAATTCAGCGCTTGGTATCGCAATAACTTTTTGATCAGGATTTATTCCTCTCAGAAGCATACTTTGAATTCTACCTTCAGGATAAACACTGCCCTGAGTAATTAATATAGGTGTTACAATTCCATCAGAAGTAGCTATCTTTAAAGGTTCAGGTATTTTTGCATGACTTTCCTCTAAGGTGAAGAAATCATAAGGATCGTAATTTTGGTGCCAGTATTGTCCGTTTCCAACTTCCCAGGCTTGCATATCTCTATTTGCCTGGTAATTCCATCCGTCAAGAAGTCCATAATGCCAGATGATCATGAACAGGACAAATGCCAATACGATTACATTGAGCCAGGTTCGTAATCCTGCACCAACCAGGTTTCGCCAGGCTAATTTTAATGATAACATAATTTTGTCCTCCTTAACTAATTGGTTATAAAATCGTCTGCAGTTACTTTGCCATCTTCAAGAAGAATTTTTCTCTTCAAATACTTGATTACTTTATCATCGTGAGTGGCAAAAATGAATGTAGTCTGCAAATTTTTGTTGAGATTTTCCATGGTTTGCAAAATATGATGTGAGTTCTCAGAATCCAGATTTGCTGTTGGTTCATCAGCTAACACCAATTCGGGTTTTTTCACCATGGCTCTTGCAATAGCTACTCGCTGACATTCACCACCGGAAAGTTGAGCCGGCCTTGATTTTACCTTATCTGCTATTCCAACCCAATCCAGTGCATCCATCACAGCTTTTTTACGTTCTGATCCGCTCATATTTAACAAAAGCAGCGGAAATTCAACATTCTCAAATACAGTATATACGGGAAGCAAATTATAGGTTTGAAATATAAAACCCATTTTTTGTCTTCTGAGTAGAGCGGCCTTTTTAGTGGAAAGTTTACCAACTTCCTGGCCAAGCACATTCGCATTTCCTTCAGTAGGAGAGTCCAATGTGCCAATAATATTTAAAAGCGTTGTTTTTCCTGAACCACTTGGCCCTACAACACCGGCAAATTGTCCTTTACCGAAAGTGAGATCAATACCATTCAGGGCTGTAAAATGGCCTTTCCCTATAGGAAATCGTTTTATCAATCCTGAAATAGTGACGATTGAGTTTTGTTCCATCATTTCTTCTTTTAAATTTATAAAATTTGTTTATTATAATTTTTCTGCACCTCTTAATCTCCCCCAATTTGGGGCTGGTTCGCGGGGATTTTTAGTACTTTTTCATAATTACTTATTTTAAATAGTTACTTTTTTTCTTCGATTGATTTTTGTTTAAAAGTCTGATTAATGATTAAAAACAGCCATTAATTGAAATCCGAAACCATTATATAAATTTGTTCCATCAGTTATTCCTGGTAATTGCATTTTATCCGGTATAAAGAATGTCATTAAATAATAGTTCCATTTATCATATGTCAACGAAAAATTTACGAAACTTCCAAGTGCTTTTTCTTTTGGATAATAAAATGCCATAAGACTGATATTACTAATAATATTTATAGGATAATTGAGTGAAGTTACTAAAAACGAAGATGCATCATCAGTAATTTTAAATTCATTAGCATAGTTGTAGGCAAAAAATTCAGTCATCAAACCGAGACCATTACCAATATTAAAAGTATAATCCAAACCTATATTGATTATTTTATTATAGTTTTCAGATATGTTCAAATCCTGATAAATAAGTGCTGCTTCAGTCCAGAATCCAATTACATTATCAATTCTAAGATCAAAAGCAATTCGGTTCTCAGGAAAGATATAATCGGTTGTTAATGTATCCATGTATGTATTTCTGGTATCAAATCGGCGATGATGATAACTTGTTGCAATTTCTCCCGATAAAAATGGAACCTGAACCCGACCACCAAATTCGGGTTTGTCTTTAGCAGATGGGAAAAATTCAAGCCCTTTAACTTTATCGTTGCCAATTAATCCCCAAAGCCAGATATTCGCATTATTCATGAAGTAGTAACGCCCTAAAATTCCATAAACTCCATCGGTGAGTTGTAATGGATCACGTGGATCAATCTGATCGAACCACATTAATGGTCGTAACATCATTGCTGATCCGAAGTTAATTTTTTGTAGTCCTGCTCTTATTTCCAGTTGATCGGTTGAAAAGCGTAACCAGATCCGGTAAGGTTTCAACTTTTCATCAATTTGAATCGAACCGTCTGAATATAAGCTGGAGATGTATGTGTTGATTGAAAGTTCCCCATCTATAGTAAAGGTTTCTTTTATTTGTTTGTCAAAAGATAATTCAGGAATATATCTGATGCCTGCTTGCATTTGAAATGGATCTTCAGGATTTATAGTTGCCCACATAGGTATTTGTCCTTTAAACCCAATTGTTTGGCCGAAAGATGTGGATACCACTAACAAACTAAACAATATGTTGATAATTCTAAAACGCATTTTATTTTGCTTTTTTACCATCTCTTGGCAAAACTCCGTAAAAGAAAAAATTGGTAAATTCCATGATCATATCTTGTGGATTGTCATACATTTTTTCTAACTGTTCGTCTTTTATCATTTCCACAGACTGATTTAAAAAATAAAGAATAAATTCAGGTTTTATATCTTTCCTGATATCTCCCATTTTTTGTGCTTCAATATAGTCGTTCAATATTGAATCCATCATTTCATTGCTCTTTTGTTGTAATAAGTCTATCATTTCCGAATCAGCATGGCGAACATAATCATTGAAAAATTCGTTACTCATATCCATAGTTTGTTCCATTTTAAGATCCAGTGTTTTTATTACCTTTTCTGTAAATGGAATATTACTATCCATTATTGCTCTGTATTTCTGCATGCCTTTATCTAATAAATGGTTAATGAGGTATTTAATGAGCTCCTTTTTATTTTTAAAATGCTTATAAAAAGTCATTTTACTCACGTTGGCTTCCTGACAGATCTCTTCAATGGTGATCCGCCTTATCCCGAATTTCCAGAATAAGTCCTTTGCGGTTGTAATAATTTGTTGAAATTTCTGATTATCAATATTTTTCATGAGCTTTACGAATATTGGAGTAATATACGTTTTTTATTTTATTTTACTTTTTTCGTACAAATATACAACATTATTATATTGATGTCAGGTTTTTTTGGATTTATTCTTAAACCCGACAGGGTTCAGAACCCTGTCGGGGTTCTTTAATGCAAATATAACCTGCTCATAGCGATCCGACAGGTAGAAAAAAGACCTGGCAAAGTCGTGAAGTGAATTACTCGAAAACAACTCTTCCAGGTCTGTAAGACCCTGAAAGATTGTTTGTCCAGATGGGGCAATTTATTTAAAAATAGTCAGGGGACTGACTTGAGTCGGATCCTTACTAGCAAGGAGACCCTAAGGGTTTTTCCCAAAGGTCACATAGGGATCCCCATGGGAGATGCCTGTGGCACAGAAACCCTAAGGGTCTTTAGCCGGATTATATATTATGGTGTCAGCAACTTATCTACAGGGCATATTCCTGCAATAGTAACATAGAAGCCCAGGATGATCACCATCGCTGCTATACACCATAAAAGTACAGTAACTACCTTTCCAAAAATTTTTATTCCCGCTGATTCAGCTTTTTCCAGGGTTAGCAACACAAAGTAGCTGATTGTCAAAAAAATGGTTGCAGGAATAAAACATAAGAAAGCACACATATGTTAAACACCTCCTTTCACATGTGAACGGGATTGAGCTCGACCGACGATGTTTTCTGACACGCCGGGTAATAAATAAAGCAATCGTATCCTGAAAATCGGAAGCGGACGGATTTCTATGCTTTTACCCCGACAGGGTTCTGCCAAAGGCATTCACGGAACAAACCCTGTGGGGGGTTGTAAAAATGGTCAGAAAACACTTTCTGATCAAGACCTGCCATTTTTTACTCATCGGCTTGGAGTCGTCTGACGAGATTTCATTCTTCTGTTTTACCCTTACACTTATCAAGTAATACAATACAAATGGTCAGTAATAAAAAACTATTTGCCACATGGAAATAGTTTATTACATGATTTACAAACAAAAATTTAGGATTAAACAGTAAGTCAACAAAACCGAAAAACATCACGATAACAGCGATTATTCCGGAAATCCAGGCAAACCAGGCTAGTTTTTTCATTTTTTTTTCTATTTAAGGTTTATTTTACCTGTATGTACTAAATATCCATATTAGAATGGAAAGAAGCATTTCAGAAAATTGCAGGTTCAAATATCTGGTTAAATTACAATAATTTAAACAAAATTACAATAATTTTTATAAAGAAGATATTTTACTTATTAGTTTAAAATCAGGATACCGATTACTGGAATTAGGTATTGTGTCTTAATTAACCGTTCCCCTGTTCCGGTCCATGGAGCAAATGGTCTCTGATGAACGATTGGAGTTGGACCGGTTGGCTTCCCGGCATCTTTACCCCGGGCTCCGCCCGGCTATTGTTGTCAGACCCCTTACGGGGTCGATGTTTCGCAGCAACTCTTCCAGGTCTGGCAGACACTGGTGGAAGGCTGTTGGGACTGGAACCTTACCAGAATTAATCTCTGCCTGGCAATCGACAATCTATCAGGAGGATTGAAGACTATAGCAGGGATCAGACTAGCCCCCGGCTTCAGCCGGGGGACTATAGAGACCGATAAAACAGGTGGCGCAACTGCCATAGCTGCCATGAGATAAAAGCTACATATGCGCCGCAAAATTCCGGTAGCTAAATAAAGAAAAAACTCGTAAGACGAACTGGAGCCTGCCCCGTGAAATAGTGGTGGAGCCACTGCTGCGTAGCAGCTTTTCACAGGGCCTGCCCGGCTTGCTTGACGGGTCCGGTGTACGAGTTCCTTATTTTTTTGATCTTGAAGCAGGGCTGAATATTTTATACGAAAGGCTCAAAACGCCGAAAAAATAAACATCCTTTGCTGTTGAGTTTTCAGAGGTATATCCATCAAGATAATCGGTAGTTGTGGATCTTCTGCCAAACTCAAGTCCGACGGACCAGTCGTTATTTATGTTATATCTTATCCCAACACCAACAGGAACAACTAACGACAATTTAGTAAAATCATCATCATAATTGTTTTCCAACTCACCTCCTGGCGTTGGATTAAAGAAACTCCCACCTAATCCTGCGAACCCGTACACGCCTGCAGCCGGCAAACCCAATAGCAGTCCTTTATTATTGTATCGTCTTCCTTCGATAAATAAAAAGTAGTATTCCACCTGCAAGGATGGCTCAAAAATAAATGTCGAAAATTCATAGCCGCGGTCATGATTTCTGGTTCCTTCATCATTACCAAAACCTTTACCAAATATCAGATTTGCTTTTACTGACCAATACTTCTGAAATTTGTACCGTACCCCAGTACAGACCGAAGGACCGATTTGCCAGTCGCCGATATCACCAAAAACGGTCGTTATTCCGGGTCCTAATAATACATCGATCCGTCGAGTGTCCAGGTTTTGGCCTGATGATATGGATGAAAAAAAAAGGATCGATATAAATACAAGAATACTGTTTCTCATAAGACTTGATTTTTCAGCCATTCCGGCCGGTTGGTAGTGATCCCGTCAATTCCCAGTTCAATAAGTCTTTTGGCTTCTTTGGGATCATCCACTGTCCAGGTAAAGATCTTCAAACCGGCCTCATGAACTGCTTTCGCATAACCGGGCGTAATTCCTTTAAACCTGAAATTAAGTCCATCCAAACCGGCTTGTTTTGCTTTTTCAATCCATTTCTTGTCATATTCTCCCACAACATTAAAATGGAGCCAATAGGCAGGAACACCGGGTATCAGGTTTTTGGCATTTTCGACCACTTCAAAATTAAAACCAATGATCATTAATTGTTCTTTCTTACTACTTTTTTCAACAATGTCTTTTAAATATGGCAATACTTCCGTACCACATTTAATCTCTATAAAAAGTTTTTTTCCGGCGGGAATGGTTTCAATTACTTCTTCAAGAAATGGTATTTTCTCACCAATAAAATCAGAGCCTTTAAAACCACCCACATCCATTTTTCTCAGTTCATCCGAATTCGTCTCTTTAACAACAAGTTTTTCACCGGAAGTCCGTTTTGTATCCTTATCATGGATTACTATAATCCTGTTATCCTTCGATAGATGAACATCAATTTCCACTGCATCCGCATTCTTCTGCCACGCCAATTTCACAGAGACCAGGGTATTTTCAGGGGCATCATAGGAAGCGCCACGATGAGCGATATACATTGTATTTTGGGCATAAAGATTAAAACAAAACAGGGACGAAACATAGAGAAGCCCTAAATAAAAAATAGTTTTCATAACTTGGTTATTGGTAATCCCAATTGAGATGCATACAATAACGATCCCATTTCAGGGATTTGTCCATGTTCTCAATACAACAATCTTCCCAAATCAATCATAATGGTCCTGGAAAAAACGTTGTTTCCCGCGTTAATGGAAAAGGGGTTGAACAAAAAGCATCAAACCACCCCGATGATTATCAATAAAGGGTAAATTTGCGAAGCTATTTTCTTTTTATTATTTCTTCTTCGAATCACCCGGTTTTGCGATGGAATCCCTCATCCCTGTATCGGCTTCAATATTTTTCATCCGGTAATAATCCATGATACCCAGGTTTCCGGAACGGAATGCATCAGCCATAGCCAACGGGACCTGCACTTCTGCTTCGATTACTTTTGCACGGGCTTCCTGGGCTTTTGCCTTCATTTCCTGTTCCAGTGCAACAGCCATGGCTCTTCTCTCTTCTGCCTTAGCCTGTGCAATGTTTTTATCAGCATTTGCCTGGTCCATTTGAAGTACGGCACCAATATTTTTACCAATATCGATATCGGCAATATCAATGGAAAGGATTTCAAATGCTGTACCTGCATCGAGCCCTTTTTCCAGAACCAGCTTAGAAATAGAATCGGGATTCTCGAGTACAGCCTTATGTGAACTAGCCGAACCAATGGATGAAACAATACCTTCGCCAACCCGGGCCAGTACGGTTTCTTCTCCTGCTCCTCCAACCAGTTGTTTGATATTTGCCCTGACTGTAACCCTTGATTTGGCAATCAACTGAATACCATCCTTGGCTACAGCTGTAACCTCGGGAGTATCAATTATTTTCGGATTAACCGACATTTGAACTGCTTCAAAAACATCCCGGCCAGCCAGGTCGATAGCTGTCGCCATATTGAACGGGAGATCGATATTGGCTTTCGCCGCTGAAACAAGGGCATGCACAACCTGAGTAACCCTTCCTCCGGCAAGGTAATGCGCCTCCAGGTCATCCCGTAAGACAATTATTCCTGCCTTAGTACCCTCGATAAGAGAACCGACAATAATGGATGGCGGGACCTTCCTCCAACGCATAAATATTAACTGGAGTAAGGAAATCCTTACCCCGGAAACCAATGCCTGAAACCACAAGCCTATCGGTATAAAATAGAGAATTATCCATATCAGGATGAGAGCCCCGATAATAATTATTACATACATTCCAATTCCTTCCATGTTTTCCTAATTTTTAGATTTAACAATCAATTTATTTTTTAACACTTTAATGATTTCGATCCTGGTTTTCTGATCGATGAATTTATCCTGCGATTTTGCTTCATAATACTCACCGTTCACTAATACTTTGCCCATGGGATTGAGCCGTGTTACCGTTTCCCCTACATCACCGGGTTTAATATTACTTTCCCTTTCCTCGTCACTAACTACATTTACTTTCCCTTCAATTTTAGTATCCAGCATAATTTTTTTCCATGTTCTCGACTTTAATACAAAATAGATAGTGAAAAAAACAAAAATGGCTGTACCCAGAAGTGTATAATTCCCTACTGCAGTCCCGTGATAATGATATGACATGATTACACTCCCGATAATAAGGATCGCCCCGCCGATACCCGCAATTGTAATACCCGGAACCAACAGAAATTCAATCAGAAAAAGCACAATTCCAAGTAAAATTAAAAATATAATTAATGCGATCGACATATTATGAACACTTTATTCTAATTATTGAATTATTTAGTATGGCATACTTCTTATTGCTGATATTTTGAAGCTTTGGAATAATGGAATACTGGATAATTGGAATATTGAAATTCCCAATTATTCCATCAATCCAACCAGCCTGCCGGCTAGCAGGCATTCCAATATTCCTTATTAATATATTTTTCAGAAAATTGCCAATATTAAAGAATATCTGTAAAAGAAGAATGATTAAATCATTCAATTATTGCTTTTAACTCTTTGGCCACCAATCTTTCCTTCATTGGTTTTAAATCTTCCCTTTCCCCTTTCCGAACCTGGCATCTGCCTTTATAGTGGGTAATAAAGGCACATTGCTCTGCCTGAACAAAATCATGTCCACAAACATCGATTAACGCCTTGATAACATAATCAAAGGGGTGAATATCATCATTATACAAGGTTAATGACCAAATTTTATTCTTACCGCTATCGATTGACTCATGAACTTTCGATTTCTCTTTCATTAACCTGCCATTTAGATAACAAAAAATGGAAAAACCTACATGCCTGAAAGTTTTTTCGCTTCTTCCACCGGTATTTTACTTTTTCCGATAAAGGCAGCAACGGCAGCATCCCGGAATCCATTAACTACCAATAAATCCTTAAATTTCTCCGCTTTATCAAAAGTAAAAAAAATTCCGATAGTATACACATAAAATCCGTTTTTATTCAGGTAAAATTCAACCTTTTTATCCCGTGCCATCTTTCGAAAGGAATCCATTTTCTCTTCAGAAACCTGATCTTTATAGGCTCCTACTTCTACCTTAATGATTAAGTTATGAGTCATTCTTCCTGTTTCCCGACTCATATTCTTAACTGGATCTGGATGTGTTTTTTGGTCTTTATTAAAAGAATCATCAGCACTTTCCAAATTTCTGGCACGGTTTAGTGAAATTTTCTTTCCCATAAAATGTGCAACAATAAAACAATCCTGAAATCCCAGGTTCTGCACTGCAGGTAATGCTGCCCGGGCATCAATAAATTTCCTGAACGTTCCCGTATAATAACGTGTCAGGCCTGATTCAGGAATAATTTCAGCCAAAACCGGGGATAAACCTTTAAAGTAATCAGGCGGAATGGGATTTCTGAAAACGGCTACCTGTATGCGATAAACTACTCTATCCGGTAAGGTGACATTCACCGGTATCGGATTGGAGGCTGAATAAGGTGAAGTCTTTAAAATAGTAAATTCATATTTGAATTCCTGAATTTCCGGTCTTCTTTCTCTCTCAAATCGTGCCTGTCCGGATCTGTCATCTTCCGTTAAATAAAAATCATCGATGATTTGGTCCATAACTTCCATCCCGGCTTCATCAGAAACAGAACCTGATCCGGGAGTTGTTTCTTTCCCTTCCTGTTCTTTATCCGATTGTTCCTTCTTTTTGGTCAGAATCTGACTTGCCAGTCTCTTTTGTTCGATTTCCCTTACAAGGGTGTATTTTTCATCCGCTAATTTCTGAAATTCAAATGCCTGTTTTTCAAGTTCAAGAATTTCTTCTTCGGTTTTCGATCGTTTTTCCTCGCCGGATATATTTTCAAGCCTTCCTCTTTTTTTATCCGCAAGCCGGCGTGTTGAATCAGCTCTCACCTGAAAATCCAAAGCCTGGTCTAATAGTGAATTATAATCAACAGGGGGTTTTTCAAAATGTTGTATCGCCTGGTCTTGAATGGTTTTTTCATCTTCTGAGAGTACCTGGCAAAGCGATGAATAAAGTATTCCAAAATAACCAACAAAGAAAAAAAGGCAGATTCTGAAAGCGGGTTTCATGTTACATCTGTTTTGAAAATTGTTATTCTTCATATAAACTTCGTATTTTTACCCTAATTAGAGTTTGTCTATAAAATACTACAATTTTGAATAATAAAATTCCAATCCCTAAAGTTAGGGATTATTTCACAGGGTGAATTAAAAAAAATAAAATTCACAGGAAATTGCTAAATTTGAATGTTTGAGTTACGAGGCTTCAACATAGTAAAAAAAACAGAAGAGGGTAAATGACGAGAAATCATATATGGGTGTTTCCCGGACTACCTTCATTATAGGTGAAGATGGGACCATTGAAAAAAAATGAAAAAGTAAAAACCAAAGAACACACCAAACAGATTTTTAAAGAACCGGAATTGTATTTTTTTTATAAAAATATTTTAACACAATACACTAATGGATCAAGAAAAAAAAGAAAGCAATGTTCTAAAGGAAAAGCTTAAAGCACTGGAACTTACAATTGAAAAAATTGAAAAGGGATATGGCAAGGGAACGATAATGAAAATGGGGGACAAAGCCATAGCCGATGTCCCATCAATCCCTTCCGGATCCCTGTCTTTGGATGTAGCGCTAGGTATCGGTGGTTATCCCAAAGGGAGGGTTATTGAAATATTCGGACCCGAGTCTTCAGGCAAAACAACACTAGCCTTACATGCCATGGCAGAAGCGCAGAAAAATGGAGGAATAGCAGCTTTTATCGATGCAGAACATGCTTTCGATCGCTTTTATGCAGGGAAACTTGGGGTTGATATTAATAATCTCCTGATATCCCAACCGGATAATGGCGAACAGGCGCTGGAAGTTGTCGATCACCTTATCCGTTCCGGTGCAATCGATATCATCGTTATCGATTCAGTCGCTGCGCTGACACCAAGAGCTGAAATAGAGGGTGAAATGGGTGATTCAAGAATGGGACTTCAGGCAAGGTTAATGTCCCAGGCTCTGAGAAAATTAACTGCGAACATTAGTAAAACAAATACCTGTTGCATGTTCATCAACCAGCTACGCGAAAAAATCGGAGTAATGTTCGGCAATCCGGAAACAACTACCGGTGGCAATGCTTTAAAATTCTATTCAACAGTTCGGGTGGATATCCGGAAAATCGGCCAGTTAAAAGACGGTGAAGAAGTTATCGGCAACCGTATCAGGGTTAAGATTGTTAAGAACAAGCTGGCTCCCCCGTTTAAAAAGGCCGAATTCGATCTCCTGTTTGGAGTGGGAATTTCAAAAACCGGAGAGATCATCGATCTGGGTGTAGATTTTAACATCATTAAAAAAAGTGGTTCCTGGTTTAGCTATGGAGATACAAAATTAGGCCAGGGTCGGGAAGGCGTCAGACAAATCCTGGCTGATAATCCGGAACTCTTTGAAGAAATTAAAGGAAAGATCCTTGAAGCGTTCAACGCTTCAACGACAAAAAAACCTGATTCCTGAAGAAACCCATTTTGTCCTTAAGCCCCGGAACAGTATTTTGTGGCTGCTGCCCAATTATGTTCTTAACAACCATAATGCTCTTTCGATTTTTTCCTCCATAGGAAGCCGGCCATCCAACCAATGGATTTTTACCCCTTTCCGCTCCATTCCCCTAAACCATGTCATTTGCCTTTTGGCAAATTGATGTATTGCCGTTTCCAGTTTAGTAAACATCTCCTCACGGGAAAGTTTCTGCAACAAATACAATGTAATGTATTTATATTCAAGCCCATAATATATTAGTGTTTCCGGAGAAACACCGCTATTCATCAGCGATTCGACTTCCTCAACCATTCCGTTTTTTAACCGGTCTTTCAGTCGCTCCGTAATCCTTTTTCTCCGGTCTTCTCTATCAAACTTTATCCCAATGATTAAAGAATATATTTCAGGATAGTTTGTTTCAGTCTCCGGGTGTCGTTTATAATATGTTTCTATTTCAATCGCCCTGATTAATCTTTCCCTTGAAGAGGTATCCGTAACATTGTGTGGCTTTTTAAAAGAAGCAAGAATTTTGGTAAGGCTTGACATGGATTCTTTTTCAAGCTGTTTTTGCAAATCAGTGTTATCAGGGACATATATTAACCGGTAACCTTGCAATACACTATCAAGATACATACCTGATCCCCCGCAAAGGACAGGAATTTTTTTTCGGTTGGTTATTTCACGAAATACTTTACAAAAATCCTGCTGGAATTCGTAAACACTGTATTTATATCCGGGCTTTGCAATATCGATAAGGTGGTACGGAATATTTATTCCGTTTACTTTATAATCGGAATAATCCTTACCCGTGCCCAGATTCATCCCCTGATAAACCTGTCTTGAGTCACCACTAATGATCTCTCCATTGATCTTCCCCGCCAGGCGGGCAGCAAACCTGGTTTTACCCGATGCCGTAGGACCTAATACTGTAATTAAATTGTATCTTGTTCCCTTCTTTGTAAAAAACATTTTAAAGTATAATTAGTGAGTCTGCTCCGAAAAGTCAGAATTCAATGATTTTAAACTTTTTTACCCCTGACCCCTAAAGGGGAACCAGTTGAAAATCATTGAATTCCGCAAAGTCCCCTTTAGGGGATTTAGGTGCAAAAAGACTTTTCGGAGTGGACTCATTAGTGTCGGTTTAAAAAGTCGAAACAAATCGAATAACTATTAAGAATATAACCTCGCA
>Ga0209986_10002143_pt1 | contig 18341 bp, 12 predicted proteins | sample BlataG_FD_183168 | JGI IMG/M metagenome (GOLD analysis project Ga0209986, IMG submission 183168) | Deep subsurface microbial communities from Black Sea to uncover new lineages of life (NeLLi) - Black_00105 metaG (SPAdes) (version 2) | ecosystem: Environmental > Aquatic > Marine > Oceanic >... | reverse complement strand
GCGCCCGCCATATCAAAAGCAAAAGAGGGTGGAGAGGGCATCAGAGAAAACTGAAGAAGGTCCGCAATGGCATCACAGAACGAAGAAGCTAATATGTTTCCTGTTTCCGTTAACGCCGATACCTCCATCTCTGTCTCTATGCTCTTCGTCTCCCCGGGCATTTTGCCCATGAGAATGTCAATGAGACTGAAAGCGCTTCTCTCCGGGAACAGAACCTGTAAGTAGCCAGAGAATCCGCCGTCAAGCTGAAGTAAGAGTCCTGCAACTTTTTTCTCTGCATCTATCAGTTTTTTCGCATCATCCATCGGCACTACATCCACACTCGGCACTTCTATATTTATTGTCATTCCCGTCATCGCTGCCAGAGAGGTCACCGCATGATGTGAGGCTCTGTAACCAAGCTCATTCAGTGCATCCTTCTGAAAAGCGTTTAGCTCAAACTCTAAATCCCCCTGTTCTTCTTTTTTGCTCATTTTTTTTCCTCCATAACCATTTTATTTCAGTCCTACTTTCGCCTCAAGAATAGATAGCAGGCCTTTTAGACTGTCAGGGTGAGGAAATAGCAAGATATAGCCATAAATTTCATTCTCGTCTTCCTGAAAGTCACACTTGAACAGGATGATGTGCTCAGTTTCGTGTGCTTGTGCCACGGCAATTATCGCATATTCCACCAGCGCACCCGCCATATCAAAAGCGAAAGAGGGCGGGGATGGCATCAGCGTGAACTGAAGAAGGTCCGCTATGGCACTGCAGAACGAAGAAGCTAATATGTTTCCTGTTTCCGTTAACGCCGATACCTCCATTTCTGTCTCTATGCCCTTCGTCTCTCCAAGTGTCCTACCGAGGAGAATGTCAACGATTAAAAAAGCGCTTCTCTCCGGGAACAGAACCTGTAAGTAGCCAGAGAATCCGCCGTCAAGCTTAACTAAGTCCCCTGCAACAATTTTCTCTACCCCTACCAGTTTCTCCGCATCACCTATTGTGACTACATCCACCGTCGGCACGTCTATATTTATTGTCATTCCCGTCATCTCTGCCAGAGCCGTTACCGCATGGCACGAGGCTATGTTACCAAGCTCATTCAGTGCGTCCTTTAGAAAAGGGCTTAGCTCAAGCATTGTGTCATCACGCGCTTGCTCTTTTTCCACAACTATATTCTTTCCCATTTCATCCATTTTTTCTTCTTTTCCTCTTTTCACTCAAGCCAGGGTTAACGTAGAGACGTCAAGTATTGGGATGACGTTACCATCACCGAGAATGGTGAAGCCGCCAACTCCCGTAGCACCCTGTAAACGTTCATCCGGTGGCTTTACCACTATCTCCTGCTGTTCCAGAGCAGCGTCCACGACTAAACCTATCCGACCTTCGCTCCTTTCCACCACTACCACCACGAATTTATCCTTATGATTGTGGTTGTGGTTGTTATTGTTAGCATTAGCAGAGAGCCCAAAAAGAGATTGCAGCATGACAAGCGGTAGTATGGAACCACGGAGCGTTATCACCTTTGCTCCCTGTATCGTTTTTATATCGTTCTTTGACATGCTTATAATCTCTCTCACATTTGATAACGGGATGGCATAAGCGTTGTTGCAGACGTCCACGAGCATTGCTTGAATGATGGCAGTGCTAATCGGTAACTTCAACATTATTCTTGTCCCCATATCCATTTTGGACTGAATATCCACCAAACCGCCCAGTGCTTCTACCTTCGTCTTCACCACACCCATCCCGACACCGCGTCCCGAGACCTCAGTAGTTTTTTCTGCCGTGCTGAATCCGGACATGAAGATGAGTTTAAAAGCATCTTCATCACTGAGCTTAGAAGCTTCATCCGCAGACATGAGTCCCTTGCTAACCGCTTCCTCCCTTAGTTTATCCGCATCCATACCCTTTCCATCGTCCTCTACGCTTATCGTTACGTGTCCTGTTTCACGCCGTGCTACCAGCTTTATCCTGCCTTCTCTGCTTTTTCCTTTCCTTTCTCGCTCTTTCGGCAGCTCTATCCCATGGTCAACGGAGTTTCTTAACAAATGGACTATGGGATCTACTACCTCATCCAAAACGGTCCTGTCCAGCTCTATCTCCTTTCCCTCGATTATGAATTCAACTTCTTTCCCCTGAGCCCGGTAAAGGTCGCGAACGAGTTTCGGAAATCTGTTAAACACGTGTTCCACCGGGATCATCTTCATCTGCGTCACCTCGTATTGCAGGTCACTTATCGTTCTTTCGACGACAGCCATCGTGCTGCTCAGTTCTTCTATTTCGTGCTTCCTGCCTATCTGGATGAGCCTGCTCTTGTGTATCACGAGTTCGCCCACGAAGTTAACTACGGTATCCAGCTTGTCTATGCTTATACGAACGCTTTTCACCGCTGTTTCTTTACCTTTACCTAAATTATCCTTGCTCTTGCCTCCTTCCGATTTCAAACCTGCAACTTCTGCACGTGCTCCTGCTTCAGCCTCTACTTCTACTTCTTCCAAATTCTCTTCGCTAAATATATCCACTTTTTCTATGTCCACAACGGACGTGAGAACCTTCTTCACGTCCTCTTCATTTGCATCCGTCGCCAGAACAACCTCAAATTCAAAATCAAATTTCTCATTTTCTATATCCTCCTGTGATGGAACCGTCTTGATAATTTCGCCTATTTCCGCAAGGTTCTTTAGCGCTAAGAACCCTCTTGCACCTTTGAACTCGCAATTCTTGTACAAAGAAACATTTATCTCGTATGTTTTACCTCTCCCCCCTTCCACCTCCATCGTTTTAAATTTTTCGTTTTGCACTTTGCAATTTTCATTTTCCATTGCTTCTCCCTTTCTCTCACCTTTTCCATTTTCTTCCTCTCCATCACTCAAACTCTTGAGCTCTAATAGCACCGCGGAGACGTCAATGTCATCGTTTCCATTTTCCTCAATACTGCTGGTCAGTTCTTCTAACTTCGTGGAACATTCCAATAGCAAGTCAATTATCTCCGGCGTTACGCTGCGGCTGCCACTCCTCAGCTCGTCCATCACGTCTTCCGTGGAATGGCATAAATGCTCCATGTTTCTGAAGTCCATTGATGCTGACATACTTTTTACCGTGTGCGCAGCGCGAAAAGCCTCGTTTAACGCTTCGGTAGCACGTTCGGCATCCGAACCCTCGAGGTCTATCAGAGCCTGTGTAAACGCCTGTAAGTGCTCTTTTGTCTCTTCCAGGAACACATTCAGGTATTGCGAAATGTCTATATCAGAACTCATTTTGATCAACTCCTCCGTGTGAGGTGTGAGTTGTCAGGTGTGAGTAAGCCAAACTCCTCAAACCTGAAACCTGAAACCTGAAACCTACGCGGACTCTCTGTGTTCTCTGCGGGCTCTGCGGTAAATAAGTACCCATTTGTTAATTAACCTCCAGGCTTTTCATAATCTCATCTGCAATCTCGTGCAAAGGAACGATGTTATCTATGCAGCCGAGCTTTATCGCCTCTTTTGGCATACCAAAGATAACGGATGTTTCCTCATCACAGGCTATCGTTTTACCTCCCCCTTCTTTTATCGCTTTCATTCCATCCGCACCGTCTCTCCCCATACCGGTAAGTATTACGCCGACCGTGTTTGAACCATACGTTTTGGCTATGGACAGCATGGTAACGTCAACAGAAGGCCTAATGGCGTTCACAGGCGGTTCTTTGTTCATGTGTATCTTTCCGTTGTTTACGGCCATGTGATAATCACCGGGAGCAACGAGTGCCGAGCCGTTGGTTATCATATCCGCCTCTTTTCCTTCCCGGACGTGAACAGGGGAGTGTTTGTCCAGTCGTTCTGCAAGCGATTTAGTAAAGTAGGGAGGCATGTGCTGAACCACGAGCATTCCCGCAGGAATGCCATCAGGAAGTGCGGAAAATATCTCGTCAAGTGCTTTCGGACCTCCAGTGGAAGAGCCGATGACCACCACCCTTTTGCTTATTCTTCCCGCTTCTGCCGGCAACGCACGTATATGAGCGTATTTTCTCGCACCTCGGAGTCGTTTCATGCCAGGACCAGTGCCCGTGCAAATTTTTCCCGCAGACGCATACGCACTCTTTATCTTCGCTATAATTTCTTCCTTCACTTTTTCTATGTCTAAGGATAGAGTGCCGGAAGGTTTTGTGACGAAGTCAAAAGCACCATTAGCCAATGCTTCTAACGTAACGTCTGCATTTTTCTTTGTGATGCCGCTTAGCATCACGATTGGCATTGGCTTTTCTGCCATTATCTGCCGTACCGCCTCGATACCGTTCATTTTAGGCATCTCGACGTCCATCGTTATCACGTCTGGAGAAAGTGTCTTCGCTTTTTCTACACCTTCTATACCGTTCCTTGCCACGCCTGCCACCTCTATCCCAGGACTGGCATTAAGCATGTCTGAAATAACCACACGCATAAATGCTGAATCGTCTACCACAAGCACCTTTATCTTCTCGTTTCCTGTTTCTCTCTTTTCTTCCATCGTCGTTCCTCTTCAAATCCCATCTTTCTATTTAGGACGCAGATTAACACGGATTTTACGCAGATTTATTTAAGTTTGACAGACATTGTTGACTTTTATCATCTGTGTTAATCTGTTTCAATAATTTATTTCTTGTTCACCTCTCTAAGAGCCCAACACCTTATTTATCTCCTCTAACACCTTCGGAGCCTGGAAAGGTTTTATTATGTAACCTCTTGCTCCCGCTTTCATCGCTTCCAGTACTTTTGCCTGTTGTCCCACTGCGGTGCACATGATTATTCTTGCTTCCGGATGGCTCCGTATAATCTCTTTCGTAGCTTCTATACCGTCCAACTCCGGCATTACTATGTCCATAGTTACAAGGTCCGGCTTCAACTGCGCGTATTTCTCCAGCGATTGTACTCCGTTCTCTGCTTCACCCACTATTTCGTGTCCGTTTGCACCCAAAATGTTCTTCACCATCATCCGCATGAAAGCGGCATCATCTACAATCAATACTTTCGCCATTTCTTCTTCTTCTCACCTCCTTTTCTTTATTAACCACAAGATTACACAGATTTTCACACAACTTTTTTACCTTCGGTAAAAACCTTGACTAAAAACATTCCCAATGTTTTTCTTTTAGCACAGGTTTTCTTTTTTCTAAAAAGAAAAAGTGTCGTGGAATCTCGTGGTTTCTTTCACCTTCCATTTTAACCACCGAAAGTGCCGTTTTTCGACAGGTCCATCACGTACTTAATGCCTTTCTTCGTCAGTGTTTGATTCGCCGCGTCAATTATGCCCAGCTCACTCATGTGTTCTAACTGATTTTTCAGCTCTCCCTCGCTCAGCCCAAAGGCTTCAGCAGTTGATGCGAGTGCGGACAAGTCTAAAGCACCGGCATACATCATTGTCAGTATCTGGTTTTCCATGTCCGGGAGTTTTTCCTCCATTTTATATGCATTCAGCAGTTCCAGAACGTGTCGTTTTAATACCTCAATGGTGTTGCCTTTGGTAATGACGATAGTGGATATCACTTCGTTGTTTGTGCTTCCCGCACTGAAATAGTCAATAGAGACCGCACCAAATTCAGTGCCTTTATATCTGCTCCTTTTTTTCTGCTCCACGTTTACTATATCGTCCCATGTGATTCGCTTGTGGCTGTTCCGTCCGATTATCCACAACGCGTTGTTGGAAATCTTCAACAGCCCTTTTTCCAGCTCTACGTTCTTTTCCATTGATAGTACACCGCCTTCGCCTGCGTGCGTAAAGTAAACGTTGAACTTGTATGCGTCCATGCTCATTATCAACTCCCGTTCCACCTCGTTCAGCACCTGCTCGTCCGCGGCGAGTTGCGTTGAGAGTAGCAGCTCCGACTCAGAGCCCGGGTCTTGTGCAAGCGAGGTCGCATTACCCGTATGTTTTATGGTCAGGATATCTTTTTCTTCTCGTATCACGTCTCTCATACTCCTTAGTGGAATGAAGAAGCCGGTTTCTTTGTCTTTTTTCAGAAAAGGAAGAGAGAGGAAGGAGCGCTTGGATTGCTCGTTGCTGCCGAAGTATAAACTCCCGTTTTCGAGCGCTATCTTTCCTTCACTCCATGTATCCTCTCCCGGCAAAGCGAACCGCACTTTCTTTTACACCACCTATCAATTGAAAAATAACAAATCCCAAGCACCAAATCCCAAACTTTTTATAACCACAAGATTACACAGATTTCCACGAGAAAACAATTGAAGATGCAAGACGCATCCCTAAACTTGTATCATGCATCATGAATCCAAGCTTCATTTTCTTGTGTTAATCTTGTGAAATCTCGTGGTTTCTTGGATTTGAGATTTCTCGTGCTTTTATTTTATGCTGGTTGTTGCAGCACGTTCATTTCCTCTCCGTTCAGCACACGCTTCAGGTCTATCAGGATAAGCAGTTTATCCGGCAGTTTTCCTACTCCCTTGAGATACTCCGTCCCTATGTTCTCTTTTACCATTGTCGGCACTTCGTCTATATCGCTTTCTGAGAGATACGTTACCTCTGTCACGGCGTCAACAGCCATTCCGACGATATTTTTGTTCACCTCAACTACGATTATCCTTTCTTGTTGCTCATCACCAGCTTCCTTTTGTGACAACCCCAACTTACTTCTCAGGTCTATAATCGTTGTTATCTGTCCTCTGAGATTTATCACACCCTTAACGAACTCAGGAGCGTTTGGAACCACCGTAGTAGTCCCTTTTCTTATTATCTCGCGGACTTGATTGATGTCAACGCCGAAATCCTCACCGCCGAGCTTGAAGACTACCAATTGCTGCTGGTTTACCCCGTTTCCTTCTGCTTCTACTTTTGCTTTTACTTCCTCATTCACGTTTTTTTCCATTTCCATTTCCATTTTTTCTTCCATTTTTATTCTCGCCTCCTTCTAAAATAGCGAATAGCCAGTAGGGACAAGGGACTAAATCCCAATCCCTATTGCCTATTGCCCAATGCCTCTTGCCTCTTTTATACGCAGCTCCACACTGGGATAAAATCCTCCCCTTGAAGCCCACCTAAGGTTTCTATTTCTTCTGCCGCTATCTGCATGTTTACCACGATTTTACCCTTTGTTTTCTTTTCTGTTAGTTCTTCTACCTCAAGACCCACTGATCGATGAAATAACTCGTCTATTGATAGGAGAACATCCAGAACTAAGTGTTCCATGTCGATTCCGCTTCCATAATATCCTCCTCTGACAAGAAACTCATCCATGTTTTCTACTTTTTCTACCACTATTTGCATGTTTACCATGCTTTTACCACTCATTTTTTATCACCTCCTTCTAAAATAGCGAATGGTCAAGTAGCGAATAGCCAATAGGGACAAGGGACTAAACCCCAACCCCTATTGCCTATTGCCTAGTCCCTATTGCCTATTGCCTCTGTTTCCCGTTCTCCTTCAATTTGAATTTCCCAATCATCTCTATTGCCTGGTCGGAGATTTCCGATAGTTTCTGCATGCCACCACTAAGCTGTTCTATGGCTGCCGTTTGCTCCTCTACGGCAGAAGAGCTCTCTTCTGATGACGATGCGCTCTCTTCTGATGAGCTTGCAATCTCGTCCACACCCTTCGATACTCTTTCTATGCTTTCTGCTCCTTTTCTTGCACCCTCAGTAATCTGCAGCATTCTGTTCTTGATGTCTTCGATCATGCCTGCTGTTTTTTCTACACTCGTTACCGCTTTTTCGAGGTCTTCACGACCTACATCGGCACGCTGCGTGACGCTGTCTGTGGCTTTTATGACTTTTTCCATCTCCACTTGCAAGCCCTTTATCATTGTGTCTATCTCTGCGGTGGACTGTTTTGAGTTCTCTGCCAGTTTTCGCACTTCTTCGGCAACGACGGCAAATCCCCGTCCATGTTCTCCGGCACGTGCAGCTTCTATCGCGGCATTCAAAGCAAGCAGATTCGTCTGGTCTGCAATGCCCTCTATCATATCGGTAGCCTTTCCTACCTGCTCCAACGAACTGCCCAAGTTCTTTATTACCTCCACAGTACCAGCGATAGCCTCCTGTATTTCCTTCATCCCTTCTGCTGATTTCTCAGCCGCTTCATTCGTCTCTTTTGCGCTTTCTGCACCCTCCACGGCGAACTTATTCGATTCTTCTGCATTCGACTGCACCTGTTGTAACACTGCGTTCGTCTCCTTAATCTCCTTTGCCGATTCGTTTACGGTGTTCGAGGTTTCCTGAGCGCCCTTTGCTATTTGCTGCGATGCAGAAGAAATCTGCTGCATACCTGAATTCACCTGCTCTACGGATGATGCAGATTCTTTACCTATTAATGCGACGTCCTGCACTGTGCCTTGCAGCTCACCGATTAAATCAGATAAACTCGCATTTGCCTGGTTGATGTTCTCGCGTATCGCATTGAATTCTCCTGGTGTCTCGGAAGTGAAATCTGTGCTCAGGTTCCCTGCTGCCATGCTCTGTGCTACTTTACTGATGTCATTGATAATCGTTTGCAACTCCTCCCCGAAATTATTCAAGGTCTCGGTCAGTTTCAGGAAATCACCCTGTGATTCTATTTTTATCCGCTCTGAAAGATTTCCCTCGGCAAGTGCGTCGCACATTCGGATAACCTCCTGGATAGGACTTGCCACAGCATCTACCATATCGTTTACCCCCTGCACCAATTTCGCATAATCGCCTTTGAACTTTGTCACGTCTCCTCTCGTCTCCAGCTTTCCTTCCACCGCGGCTTCTCCAACCATTCCTACTTCTTCCAGCAAGCCATTCAAAGACCGGATGACCTTGTTCAGGTTGTTCTTTATCTCGTTGAAGTCGCCTTTGTATTCGTCCGTTATCTCCGCCGGGATGTCCCCGGCTGATATTCTATCTATATATTCCGCTGCCACGTTCATCGGACTTATAACGGCGTCAAGTGTCTCGTTTACGCCCTGCACTAACTTCTCATAATCGCCTTTGAACTTGCTCACGTCTCCTCTCGTATCCAGTTGTCCTTCGACCGCAGCTTCTGTTAACGTTCCCATCTCTGCCGTCAGTCCGTTCAAAGACCGGATGCACTTGTTCAGGTTGTTCTTTATCTCGTTGAAGTCGCCTTTGTATTCGTCCGTTATCTCTTCCGGGATGTCGCCTGCGGATATTCTGTCTATATATTCCGCTGCCACGTTCATCGGACTTATAACGGCGTCAAGTGTCTCGTTCACGCCCTGTACTAACTTCGCATAATCGCCTTTGAACTTGCTCACGTCTCCTCTCGTGTCCAGTTGTCCTTCGACCGCAGCTTCTGTTAACGTTCCCATTTCTTCCGTCAGTCCGTTTAAAGACCGGATGACTTTGTTCAGGTTGTTCTTTATCTCGTTGAAGTCACCTTTGTATTCGTCCGTTATCTCTTCTGGGATGTCCCCCGCTGATATTCTGTCCACGTATTCCGCTGCTACGTTCAATGGCCCGATAACCGCGTCCAGCGTCTCGTTTACTCCCTTTACTATCCCCACATAATCGCCCTTGAACTTGCTCACGTCGCCTCTCGTGTCCAGTTTGCCTTCCACAGCAGCTTCGTTAAGCATTCCTGCTTCCGCCGTCAATGCGTTCAGCGACCGGATGACCTTGTTCAGATTGTTCTTTATCTCGTTGAAGTCGCCTTTGTATTCGTCCGTTATCTCCGCCGGGATGTCCCCGGCTGATATTCTATCTATATATTCCGCTGCCACGTTCATCGGACTTATAACGGCGTCAAGTGTCTCGTTTACGCCCTGCACTAACTTCTCATAATCGCCTTTGAACTTGCTCACGTCTCCTCTCGTATCCAGTTGTCCTTCGACCGCAGCTTCTGTTAACGTTCCCATCTCTGCCGTCAGTCCGTTCAAAGACCGGATGCACTTGTTCAGGTTGTTCTTTATCTCGTTGAAGTCGCCTTTGTATTCGTCCGTTATCTCTTCCGGGATGTCGCCTGCGGATATTCTGTCTATATATTCCGCTGCCACGTTCATCGGACTTATAACGGCGTCAAGTGTCTCGTTCACGCCCTGTACTAACTTCGCATAATCGCCTTTGAACTTGCTCACGTCTCCTCTCGTGTCCAGTTGTCCTTCGACCGCAGCTTCTGTTAACGTTCCCATTTCTTCCGTCAGTCCGTTTAAAGACCGGATGACTTTGTTCAGGTTGTTCTTTATCTCGTTGAAGTCACCTTTGTATTCGTCCGTTATCTCTTCTGGGATGTCCCCCGCTGATATTCTGTCCACGTATTCCGCTGCTACGTTCAACGGCCCGATAACCGCGTCCAGCGTCTCGTTTACTCCCTTTACTATCCCCGCATAATCGCCCTTGAACTTGCTCACGTCGCCTCTCGTGTCCAGTTTGCCTTCCACAGCAGCTTCGTTAAGCATTCCTGCTTCTGCCGTCAGTGCGTTCAGAGACCGGATGACCTTGTTCAGGTTGTTCTTGATCTCGTTGAAGTCGCCTTTGTATTCGTCCGTTATCTCTTCCGGGATGTCCCCCGCTGATATTCTGTCCACGTATTCCGCCGCTACGTTCAACGGCCCGATAACCGCGTCCAGCGTCTCGTTTACTCCCTTCACTATTCCCGCATAATCGCCCTTGAACTTGCTCACGTCACCTCTCGTGTCCAGTTTGCCTTCCACTGCAGCTTCGTTAAGCTTTCCTGCTTCTGCCGTCAGCGCGTTCAGCGACCGGATGACCTTGTTCAGGTTGTTCTTTATCTCGTTGAAGTCGCCTTTGTATTCGTCCGTTATCTCTTCCGGGATGTCTCCCGCTGATATTCGGTCCACGTATTCCGCCGCTACGTTCAACGGCCCGATAACGGCATTGAGCGTGTCGTTCACGCCCTGCACTATTTTCGCTGACCCGCCTTTGAACTTCGTCACGTCTCCTCTCGTGTCCAGTTTACCCTCAACCGCAGCTTTGGTGAGCATTTTCGCTTCAGTTACCAAATTGTCCATGTCTTGTTGGAGTTCTCGTAATTCCCGCTCCTTTCTCTCGAGTTCGGCTTGCAACTGCGCTTTTGTAAGCGGGCTTACATTGCTGGTTGCAGGCGTAATGGCCTCTTCACTAATTTCCCTATTCTTTTCTTCTTCTGACATATTTCCTCCTCTTTTTGGTTTTATTTTTGCCTTACCTACGTAACGATATTTTAGGGGTTACTTAAAAAACCTTTCGTAGGGATAAAATTTTTTATCTGCTATTTGTAATTTTATTGAAGATATTTGAAATAAAAATTGAGATTAAAGAGCAAAAAGGAAAATAAATTATTTATTGATACAGATTAGTAAATCCGTGTAAATCAGTGTCTTGTTATCTTATGTACATCGCAATCCCAAGCTCGTCTTCAGTTCCTTCTCCCTTTTCCATTCCTTTTTCCTTTCCCCCCACCTCTGATGCTGCGGTTTCGAGAAAGATTTTCTCAAGGAGGCTTACTGCCTCTTCGCTCAGTTTTTCTCCTTTACTCACCAGCTTTAAAAAATAGAAAATAGCCAATAGCCAATAGGGACAAGGGACTAAATCCCAATCCCTATTGCCTATTGCCCATTGCCTCCTTTATTCCTGTTTCTTGCCCCCGTTCTCCTTCAATTTGAATTTCCCAATCATCTCTGTTGCCTGGTCGGAGATTTCCGATAGTTTCTGCATGCCACCGCTGAGCTGTTCTATGGCTGCCGTTTGCTCCTCTACGGCAGAAGAAGCTTCTTCTGATGACGATGCACTCTCTTCCGCAGAACTTGCAATCTCGTCCACACCCTTTGATACTTTTTCCACGCTTTCCGCTCCCTTTCTCGCACCCTCGGTAATTTGCTCCATTCTGCCCTTGATGTCATCTATCATGCCTGCGGTTTTTTCTACACTCCCCACCACTTTGTCGAGGTCTTCACGACCTACCTCGGCACGCTGCGTGATGGTTTCTGTGGCTTTCGTGACTTTGTCCATCTCCTCTTGCAAGGTCTTTATCATTGAATCAATCTCTGCGGTGGACTGCTTTGAGTTCTCTGCCAGTTTTCGCACTTCTTCGGCAACGACCGCAAAGCCCCGTCCGTGTTCTCCGGCACGTGCAGCTTCTATCGCGGCATTCAAAGCTAACAGATTCGTTTGGTCTGCAATGCCCTCAATCATATCAGTAGCCTTTCCTACTTGCTTTAACGAACTGCCGAGGTTTTTTATTACCTCCACGGCATCTCCGATAGCCTCCTGTATCTCCTTCATTCCTTCTGCTGATTTCTCAGCCGCTTCATTCGTCTCTTTTGCGCTTTCTGCACTCTCCACGGCGAACTTGTTTGATTCTTCTGCATGTGACTGCACCTGCTGTAACACTGCGTTCGTATCCTTAATCTCCTTTGCCGATTCGTTTACGGTGCCCGAAGTTTCCTGAGCGCCTTTTGCTATTTGCTGCGATGCAGAAGAAATCTGCTGCATACCGGAATTCACCTGCTCTACGGATGATACAGCTTCTTTACCTATTGACGAGACGCTCTGCACGGTGTTTTGCAGCTCACCAATTAAATCAGATAAACTCGCATTTGCCTGGTTGATGTTCTCGCGTATCGCATTGAATTCTCCTGGAGTCTCGGCGGTGAAATCTGCGCTCAAGTCCCCTGCTGCCATGTTCTGTGCCACTTTGCTGATGTCCGCGATAATGGTCTGCAACTCATCCCCGAAATTATTCAAGGCCTCAGTCAGTTCCATGAACTCACCCTTTGCTTCTATTTTTATCCGCTCGGAAAGATTACCTTCGGCAAGTGCGTTGCACACCCGCATGACCTCCCGAACCGGTTCCACTATGGTGTCGAGTATGTCGTTTATCCCCTGCACTACTTTCGCATAATCACTTTTGAACTTGCTCACGTCTCCTCTCGTGTCCAGTTTACCTTCGACTGTGGCCTCGGTTAGTATCTCCATCTCAGCCACCAACCCCTTGATGCTCTCCATCATGCGGATGAATGACGGCACCAGGTTGTCATTCTCAGAGCGCCGCCCCGCTCCGTTGCCAACCTGCTTTAAATCCTCCAAGGCTGTCAGGTTGCCAGCGGCGATGTTCTGTACGACTTCCTGCATGCGCAGCAGCCGATCCTGCACTCCATTGGTGGCATTAGCCACCTCAGCGAAGATGCCCTGGTAGCTGCCTTCCACCCTTTGGGTGTAGTCGTTGACCGACATCCTCTGCAGCACAGCGTTACTCTCGACTAGACCGCCCAGGCCGTCAATGCACTTGTTCAGGTTGTTCTTGATCTCGTTGAAGTCTCCTCTGTATTCGTCCGTTATCTCTTCCGGGATGTCACCTTTTGAGATTCGGTCCACGTATTCCGCTGCTACGTTCAACGGGCCGATAACAGCATCCAGCGTGTCGTTTATTCCCTGCACTACCTTCGCATAATCGCCTTTGAACTTTGTTACGTCTCCTCTGACATCGAGTTTACCTTCCAATGTGGCTTCGGTAAGCATTCCAATCTCGCTTGCCATATCACTGACGGCACCCATCATTGAGGTGAACGCTGGAGTAAGCTCATCGTTCTTTGAGAATTTACCTGCTTTCCTGTAGCTTTCGAGGTCACTTAAATCCCCCGCTGCAATCTTGTTTAAAGCGTCCTGGAGATGCGTAAGCCCGACGAGCGTGTTATTTATGTTTTTCTTCAGTTTCTCGAACCTGCCTTTGTAATCTCCTGTAAGAGCCGTTGTGAAATCATTCACCGCCATACGTTTCATAAACTCGTCTATTTCCTCAACAGGCTCGACTACTGCGTCAAGAGTGCTGTTTATACCCTGGATGATCTCAGCGAAAGCACCTTTGAACTTCTCTACGTCTCCTCGAATATCCAGTTTCCCCTCTGATGCGGCATCGGTAAGCATTTTCGCCTCCTCCACCAAACCATTCACTGATTCAGCAATGGCGTGAACGTTATCAATGATTTCACCGATTTCGTCGCTCTTCTCCTTCTCCAGTGTTATATCGAGATTGCCCCCTGCGATTTTTGACATAGCCTCGTTGATCTTCTCTGTATTCTTCTGTAGGTATTCTTGCTGCTCTTGGAGAGCCTTCTCCTTTTCTTTCTGCTCTGTAATCTCAGTAAACGCGGGAACAGCTCCGACTACTTCTCCTCCAGCATCGTAAATCGGGCGGCAGGACGCCAGAATTGGCATCTTTACCTCCTCTTCCTCTACTTTCTTCCCCAACTTCATCTCAGCGTGATCTATTGGCTTACCGGTGTCAATAACCGCATTTATAGTTTTACCACCCTTTCCAGGGAATAGCTCACTGGTTTCCAGGCCGATAACCTGTTCCGCACTCTCAAAGCCTCTATATTTCGCTAACTCTTCGCTCACATACCTTATCCGATGCTCTTTGTCCACGTACATCAGGTGCATGGGTAGCGGGATATTCTTGAATAACTGCTTAACCGTCTCCTCAAGTTCACGTAACTCCTGCTCCTTTCTCTCGAGCTCAGCTTGCAACTGTGCTTTAGTAAGCGGGCTTACATCGCTGGTTGCAGACGCAATGGCGTCTTCGCTAATTCCCCTATTCTTTTCTACTTCTGACATATTTCCTCCTCAATTCTTCTTTTTTGCTTTTTATGCTCTATCCGTTCAATTTTGAACGGAATATTATATTTTAATTGTCTATTCATTGGAAGCTATTATAAAAGTTTTTGAATGATAAAATTTTTTATCAATTATTTGTAATTTTATTGAAGATATTTGAAATAAAAATTGAAATGTTGTGGTTATGACCCAAAGGTGAAGTTAAGGTGGATGTGCAGGAACGTTACTTTGCAAATGAGCAAGGTTTAAATAAATCAGTGTCTTGTTATCTTACGTACATCGCTATCTCAAGCTCGTCTTCTGTTCCTTCTCCCTTTTCCTTTCCCCCTACTTCTGATATGTGTCAGCCAGATTATCGGGACATCCTTTGCATCATATTCAAAAATTCTGCCTCGAAAAATTCCAAAGGGTGCATTACTAAGGAGGAAACCAAGCAGAATTGAGGTAAGGCAATCCTGTAGCGTAATGCACCCATTTGGAACCTATAAGTCAACTGAAGATTGAGCAGTTACTTCTTATCGTATATACATCGCAATCCCAAGCTCGTTTTCAGTTCCTTCTTCCTTTTCCATTTCCTTTCCCCCTACCTCTGACGCTGCGGTTTCGAGAAAGATTTTCTCAAGGAGGCTTATCGCCTCTTCGCTCAGTTTTTCTTCTTTACTCACCAACTTTCTGTCTTCATCATAGACGTCTATCGTTCCCTCCCCCGGGTTTGTCACCACTTTATATATCTTCCCGCTCGGCATTAGCCAAGCCCATGTTCTTTCTTCTTCCATTTTTATTCTCAACTCCTATCAGAAAATCCCAAATTCCAAACTTTTTATAACCACAAGATTACACAGATTTTCACGAGATTATTTATTAATTTACCAAAGAAAACTTTTTTGTTTTTTCTTTTAGCACAGGTTTTCTTTTTTCTAAAAAGAAAAAGTGTTGTGTTAATCTCGTGAAATCTCGTGGTTTCTTTTTGAGATTTGAGATGTGATTTCTCGTGCTTTTATGCTGGTTGTTGCAGCACGTTCATTTCCTCTCCGTTCAGCACGCGTTTCAGGTCTATCAGGATGAGCAGTTTATCCGGCAGTTTTCCTACTCCCCTTAGATACTCCGTCCCTATATTCTCTTTTACCATTGTCGGCACTTCATCTATGTCGCTTTCTGCGAGATACGTTACCTCTGTCACGGCGTCAACAGCCATTCCGACGGTATTTTTGCCCACTTCAACCACGATTACGCGCTCTTGTTGCTCATCACCCGCTTCCTTCTCTGTCAACCCTAACTTTCTTCTCAGGTCTATAATCGTTGTTATCACCCCCCTGAGATTTATCACACCTTTAACGTACCCAGGAGCGTTTGGAACTACCGTAGCAGCCCCTTTTCTTATTATCTCGCGCACTTGATTGATGTCAACGCCAAAATCCTCACCACCGAGCTTGAAGACCACCAATTGCTGCTGGTTTGCCCCACTTCCTTTTACTTCTGCTTTTACTTCCTCTTTTTCCATTTCTATTCCCATTCCCTTTTTTTCTTCCATTTTTATTTCTCACCTCCTCAAATAGAAAATAGTTTACCGCTGAGCCCGCAGAGGACACAGAGAGTCAGTATAGGTGTGAGGTTTTAGGTTTTAGGAGTTTGGCTTACTCACACCTGATAACTCACACCTCATACCTTCAACGTCATCTCCGCGCTCTCCGTGATCTCGGCGGTAAACAAATACGGCTCCTTTATTCCTGTTTCTTGCCCCCGTTCTCCTTCAATTTGAATTTCCCAATCATCTCTGTTGCCTGGTCAGCGATTTCCGAAAGTTTCTGCACGCCGCCGCTGAGCTGTTCTAAGGCTGCCGTTTGCTCCTCTACGGCAGAAGAGCTTTCTTCTGATGATGATGCGCTCTCTTCTGCAGAGCTTGCAATCTCGTCCACGCCCTTTGATACTTTTTCCACGCTTTGCGCTCCTTTTCTTGCTCCCTCGGTGATTTGCGCCATTCTGTCCTTGATGTCCCCGATCATACCTGTGGTTTTTTCTACACTCCCCACCACTTTCTCGAGATCTTCACGACCCACATCAGCACGCTGCGTGATTGTTTCTGTGGCTTTTATGACTTTCTCCATCTCCTCTTGTAAGCCATTTATCATTGTGTCTATCTCTGCAGTAGACTGCTTCGAGTTCTCTGCCAGTTTTCGCACTTCTTCAGCGACGACCGCAAAACCACGTCCATGTTCTCCGGCACGTGCGGCTTCTATCGCCGCGTTCAAAGCAAGTAGATTCGTCTGGTCGGCAATGCTTTCTATCATCTCGGTAGTCTTTCCCACTTGCTCTAACGAACCGCCAAGGCTTTTTATTACCTCCGCGGCATTACCGATAGCTTCCTGTATCTCCTTCATTCCTTCTGCCGATTTCTTAGATACTTCGCTCATCTCCTTTGCACTTTCCGCACTCTCCACGGCGAACTTATTAGATTCTTCTGCATGCGACTGCACCTGCTGTAACACTGCGTTCGTCTCCTTAATCTCCTTTGCCGATTCGTTTACGGTGCCCGAAGTTTCTTGAGCTCCCTTTGCTATTTGCTGCGATGCTGAAGAAATCTGCTGCATTCCTGAATTCACCTGCTCCACAGAGGTAGCAGATTCTTTGCCCACCGATGCGACATTTTGCACCGCGCCTCCCAGCTCACCGATCAAATCCGATAAACTCTCGTTTGCCTGGTTGAGGTTGTCTCGTATCGCATTGAAATCCCCGGGTGTCTCGGCGGTGAAAGCTGCGCTCAAGTCCCCTGCTGCCATCTTCCCCGTCACTTTACCGACGTCTTTGACTATCCCCTGCAACTCCTCTCCGAACAGGTTCAGGGTGTCCCTCATTTCCAGGAGCTCACCTGATGCTTTTGTCTCCGATCTGGAGTCGAGTTTACCCGTTGCAAAACCCTTCACTACCCTTACCACGTCCGTAATTGGTCCGACAAGTGACCGGGTAACGACAACTGCTATTCCTACGCCCACTGCGATCGCCGCGATAATAAATGCTATCACGAACATAGTGGCGGTTGACGCTGCCTTCTCTGCTGCTGCCTTTGCATTCCCAAGCAGTGCGGTTGCCTCTGCATCTATCCCTCGTCCTGACTGTACCAACGGACCGTCGGTAGCCTGGATCTCAGTAATGTCCTCCGTCGTGCTCACGTATGCATTGAAGTCCTTCAGATACGTATCTGCTGCACCCGTGATTGCGCTCTTTTCCGCTCCCGTAATCGTCGCTGCATCGGCATCTGCCTTCAACGCGTTTACCTCATCAGATACCTGTGTAACGTATTTCTCGTCTCCCCTCGCAACGTAGTTCTTTTCCGCTCGCCTGATAACTAACAGGTCAATCATCAGTTTATCTTCGGTCGCCTGGTCGGCGGAACTGCCTTTTATCGCGTCCTCTATATCCCGTGCATTTGCTTCGCAGGTCGCTAATTGCTCCTCTCCGGTGTCTGTAAGTGCCTGAAGCTCATCAAAGGCACTCTCATACTTCGGAATCGTTGTCTTGGCTTCCTCTACTGCCGCTTTGTCTTCCACGGTTTTCACCAATCCTTCAAGCTCTGTTGTCAGGCTCTTTACTTTCGCCACGGCTGCGTCGGTATTGTCAATGCTCGCCTGGTCCATCCGTATTACATAGTTCTTTTCTTGCTGCCTGACCGTTTTCATTTCCGCCTTCAGGTCTGCCGCGCCTCCCATTATGTCGCTTTGGTCGGACATGGCACCTATTTGCAAAAATGCAACTATTCCCAGTGCTGCCGTCAATACCAGCACGGCGCCAAAGCCCAGAAACAATTTCGGTCCTACTTTCATGTTTCCCAATTTCATTTTTTTTTCGTTTCCCTCCTTTTTG
>Ga0209986_10002142_pt1 | contig 18343 bp, 45 predicted proteins | sample BlataG_FD_183168 | JGI IMG/M metagenome (GOLD analysis project Ga0209986, IMG submission 183168) | Deep subsurface microbial communities from Black Sea to uncover new lineages of life (NeLLi) - Black_00105 metaG (SPAdes) (version 2) | ecosystem: Environmental > Aquatic > Marine > Oceanic >... | reverse complement strand
TTAACACCATTCCACACGCCTTGGATCTGTCTCACGAGTCGCATTGTACTACTGGTAGAGTCCCCGCTCCTATTTAAATGTTTCGTGGCGTGATTCATCCCCTCCCTAAAGGGAGGGGTTTTCTCACACGATTACAATAAATACATTCTTGCCCTTCTATTATCATCATGTTCACGTTTTCATGTTTCGTCCGCAAGTTCAACTAAATTTAATATTTTTTTCGCTTTTACACGATGATGAAAACAATAATACTCATCATCTTTTTTATAAAATCGATCACACGATCCCTTCGGACATTTTAATTTCATGCGATCACTTGTTATTACATGATAACATAATGTAATTTCCATCCGAAACAAGGGATTAAAAGAACATATATTATCTGTTTTTCCTTATTAATGTAAACTCCTACCCACAAGTCTTCCAATTTAAAGAACGGTTCTATTTTCGTGATCGTGATCATGTTTTCACCGTATCTTTTTCGTTATTCACTCCAATCTTTAAACCATTGTTGCCCATCGAAGTAACACGTGTATTCAGTTATATTAGAATAATCTTCTTCTGGATTAAACGATTCCATGTAAAAGTTTAAATGGGGTGCATCGTCATATTCTTCCGCAAAGAAATCAAGTGCCTTTTGAAATATGACCGTCCCGTCCGTCAAATCTTTACACGTGTTATAAAAATCTTGCACGGCATTTCCGTCCCGTGTTACATGAAATCCATATATCACGTCACCTATTTTTATTACAAAAACTCCATGCGTACTCATTATCCATTACCTCTTCGTTGCGTTCGTGATTTAACGAATCGAAACTTTCCTTTATCGACTTGGACATCACAATCGGGGTTGTTGCACGTGCATCTCACTCGAGATGGTGTTGCTTTTTTTATTCCTTTTCGTGAATTTTTACTTCGTGCCATGTCATCACCTAACGGTAGTTTAAACGTTCATCTAGAATGCGGATCCTCTGGTTTAATGGTTAAATGAATGGTAATTTCTTCGTATGGTGATCCCAAGGTTTCCAAAATTTCATCAAACATTGTATTAAGAAATTTTCTAACCAATTCAAACCGTTCCGTTATTTTCAAGTCTATATTTTTCATTGTGTTTCAATACCATGATCAAGGAACTAGTTTAAAAATCTTAAAACCCACTTGCGATCAGTTTATCGTGGTTGCGTGAGAAACCGTGTTCTCATGGTCATTATTGTTCACAAATTCTTTTTGCCATTGGTAACTTGCACCACAGACATTTTCCACGAATCGTGCGACCGTTTCGTGATACATTATCAGTTATTAACGGTAATTTTTTACCACATGTTGCACAATGATCATTCTCGGTTCGTTCTTCAGTTATCATGTAATCCCCTTGATTTCACGTTGTACTTCTTTTTGTTTATGAGTCTTCTTGCGTTGCTTGACTTTATGATCTTTACACGTTTTACACTTTCCGCAACACACTTGTGCATGTTTCATCCGTTGATATTCTTCGGGTGTCAATGTACCGACCCATAACAATGGATCTTTATTATACGCTCTTCGTGTTTTTCCCATCATGGTTCATCTCGAAATAGATAATTGTTTTATCTCCCATCATGATCGTCCCGTGCAATGTCTAATTTTTCTGCGACTTCCTTGAACGCATCAGCTCGTCCTTTATAATATGTCCGCAGTGAAATATCTTTTGATTTCTCCGCATTCTTCTCGGCTTCAGCGATTTTATCTTCTAACCACGCCATCGTTCAACACATCATTAATGACTTCTATATCACTTTCATGACTTTTATTTCCGCTTTAATATATCGTATATATCGGTCATTCAATTTATCTTTTAAATATCGTGCGACTGATTGAATATCCAAGCCATCATCATCATCTTTTATGGCAATACTAATACAATATTCTGTTGTCATTTTATCATATTCCTTTTATCACTTTATCACGACATGTTTTATATTCTTCCGACATGTTCATTACCTTTTTCTAAATTTTTTCTTATCACTGCGTAATAGTGACCATGATCCGCCACACGTGTCATATTTAAGATACCTCACGATCACGATCTCATGGTTCTTTTAAATATTCGTCAAGATGTTCAAATAATTTCTTTCGTGTCGCATAATCAACGAGAAACTTTTTTGTACACGCCCAATTTAAAAAATCAACGATCGATTTTTCTCGTTCCGTCATCACGTGACCATGTTCTTTCTTTTTTCGTTCCGTGGTATCTGTCATTTTTCAACACGCATTATCATGGTTTCATGTTCCTTGTCGTACTAATCGTGGAACTCTTTTAAAAATGTTACACCCATTATTTTTGATCATTCAAATCGCACGAGGGAAAACGGTTTCTTGCACTTGGGACACGTTCCCATGTTCGTGATACCTTTACTCCCTTGCGTTGTCTTGTAATCACAATGTTTACATTTCCAATTCGCCATCATGTAACCTCCCATTAATCATTTACACGTTTTTTTGCGTGTTCTCCGTCCCATTTTTCCAAAATGCGATCTTTTTTCTCCAACATGTCATCTTGCAATCCTTCGTATCCGTTCACTATCCTATTTTCTTGTAGTTGCGTCCGCAATAATTTGTTTAATGGCATCGAACTTGTTACTAATTGTAGTTTTGAACTACCACGCCCTAAAGGGAGTGGATTCTTGGTTCATTGACCACAGCGATCTTAGTGACTCGTCTTACACGATCTTCCCAAGCGTGACTTCCCGTGGTTCCCACGGTAGATACTAAATAGTACGATGTTCCTCGTATTTAAGTGTTGGTGCCATTCATCCCCGCCCTAAAGAGACGGGGCTTTCTGGCACATCATGGTAAATTCATTCATTCGTTTATCTTGCCGTTTTTCAAACGCCAAGACTTTTGGTATGTAATCAACATGTTCTAATTTCATGTGTTCCAATATCAAATGCTCGAGAGCATCAAATTTCCGTGATAATTGACTGACCTTCTTTTCTAACTCATCGATTCGTTCCATTATTTTCACCACGCAATTCCAATTTTTCGTGTACGTTACTTCCTTTCGTCATGATCGCATCGTTTTCGAACTTGAATCCGTACCCACCAGCACGTAACACGTTTTCAGTATATCCGAATTTACGTTTTTTATCATTATTTTCCATGTTCTTGCCTCTTTGATAATCATAGTATTAATTTTAATTGTCGTGTTTTATCATGTCTCGATATTTTATACCTACATTCATGATCTTCGGTTATGTCATGACACGAAATTGGTTTGAACGCATCGTGTAATATTGTTTTTAAATAGTTACACCATGTTGTTGAATCGATGTGCGTTCGATCTTTAGTTTCACAATATCTACAACTACTACATAATTTTTGAAAGGGATAATTCCTCAGACTATCCCATTGATAATCTTTACACGTTACCACGTTTTCAGCTTTACACGAATTCGTGCAAGCATTACATTTACTTGTCATTTTTCAACAAATCCTTTGATTATATTCCATAATGTGCGATTATTTTCTTCCCACACCCATCACAACGATACGTTCTCGTTCGCTGTCGTGTATTAATATCAACTAATGATAACATCATGCTACATTCTTCACATTCCAATGATATACTCACTTGCATCTTTTCGCCTCAAACATCTTTAATACGAACGGTTCTTGTAACACGCAAAACATTCCCGATGGCGTTCATCATCAAGGGTCCACGTCCATTCTTGAATCTTGTCCGTTACTTTTCCGCACGATTCACATTTAATGATGTTACATTTAATGAACGCAACATCATCAAAGATCGGGTCGTGTAATTCATTGATTAACATCTTTTCACAATATGGACATGTTACTTGTTTTTTTTCCACGTTCACCTACTCACTTGATAGGTCATTGAATTGGATTCCCAATTTGGGACTTTTTTCGTTCCATAATTTCGTGATCAATTGTAAATGATCAGTATTGTAAATTGAAGCTCCGAACGCATCATACACGAATTTCTTGCACGGTGTAGATGTTATCGTTATTACCTTATTCTTCTTCACGGGACAATACCCGAACCATTCACTGTCTGGGAACTCTCCCAATTCACAATTTAGACAATTTTTAATTCGTTCTTCCATGAGATATCTCCATTATCTATGTTAATGACCGATATACTTCCTTCTTCGATACAGTCATTTTTATGCCAACAAAATGTTGTACAATTTATGTTGGTACCATCATAGTTCCCGAACCGCACGCATCGTGGTTTTTTCCCTTCCGCATTATTGTTCATGACGGGACTCCCTTGAATCAACCCTTTTTCGTTCATTAAAAATTGTAATTTTTTTTCGTTTGACATTACGTCTAGATCTCCTTATCACGTTGATCACGGATCAGATTTAAAAATGTTAAAACCCGCATGCGATACCTTTTTATAATATAAAATTAATTTAATATTAAAAAAACTTAATATTAAAAAAATTTAATGTTTAGGAATTGAAAACCATGACAACAGAATTAGAAGTTTTTGATGTCCCGTGTTCTGTGTGTAACAAGAAATACAAGAATAACCTAATATTATATCTACACGTGATATATAATGCAGAGAAATTTAAGGATGATCACGTTGAGTTATTGGCACGATATGAAAAACGTTGCGTGGAACGGGCATTGCTTGAAATACAGAAAACAGAAGACAAACAACAACGTTCTTACATTCGATTTACGATGTTCCTTCTTGGAGGTATCATTGGATGTTTTCTCATGTTTTTAATGACACTCATTTCTTTCTCTTTAGGAAGGCTCGATGTAATCACAATGATCTTTTCTTTTATAATAGTAATTACGGTGTTACCCATTACCACGATCTTATGGAAATTGACGGATCGGGCATTTGGTGATCGAAATGTATTCACGTTGCTTGAAAGACGATCTGAAACAATACAGTTCTTGAATGAAATCTTGATGGGGATGTGATAATGTTTCTCTCCGAAAACCAACAAAAAACATTGTTCCTCATTGCTGATAATAATCAGAACGATGATGCATTACTCAACATGGAAGAATTACTAGAGCAGTTCACGATCACGTTCGGGAAAATGACGTATCCAACATTCTTGGTAATCAAGGAGATTTTGAAACAACACGGGTTGATCAATTGTGAGAATGGAGAAAAGCGTGAAATTCATCTCACGTTCACGGAAAAAGGCAAGCGGACATACGAGTTACTCAAAGAGCTTACCGAGACCAAGTAAAAGCATCAATTTTTTATTTTTATTTTTAGATGTAATTTTCCGATACATCATTTATATTATGATCTGGTACGTGGTCGATCATGACACGAATTAATTTTAACGACACGATTGCATATTATCAGTCCCGATTGTCTGCATGTGATGTCGCAAAAGAAGGTGCTAAAGGATTATATGCGACCATACCGAACACCGTTACCGATCTCAAGACATTTCTCAAGGATAAGGGATATAGTAAGTTATCCACGTTGAGAAAGAACGAACTCAAGGAAAAAGCGAATGAATCCATTGATCGCATAATAAGCAATGCAACATACATGGGAAGGCGTGGGTAGTTCACTTGTTGTTTAATTAATGCATGGTATATTTTCGGGCGACCAACCTTCCCATCGTGTCGTGTATATTTTTTAACCAAGTCGAGACTACATAATCTTCCCACGTGTTGCACGAGAGAATGACGTTTTAGTCCAACTTCAGTAGCCATTTCCGAAGATGTCATGTCTCTTGTTTCTAACAGCGTTAATATTTTAGTTCGTGTTTCGTGTCGTGTCATTCTATTATTACCTCGTTTTCCACGCAAGATCATTTAGTTTTCTATTCACGTCATCAAACTCTGGATCGAGCGTGACTAATCCAAGATCATGACACACGCCAACGAAATATTCGTATCCTTCCATGAGATCCAATATGGTATCTTCGTCCGCATCATTCTTTAAATTAGATGCTTTGATGATATCAACGATTAGGGTCGCAAATTGATCCGTGAGTGCTTTAAGTCTTTTTTTAAGATCTTCTCGTTTTTCCATGTTCTTTTCCTCTACTATTAATCATTTTAAAATGCTATCCATTTTCCAAACCACACGCCGAACATTTTATCGAACCGTCCCACGTGAACATGTATCATGAATTGCGTTTTTTTAACTATCAGTCCAAAGGTTCCAATCCAAAGTTCCACGTTCTCATCTCATTTGATTAAAGTTTTTCATGACAATTTCTACAATGCGTGGCAAAGCTTAGATTCGTTGATTTACAATGCTTACAAATCATCGTGTCTTTTTTCCTTCTCATTTCATCGTCTTCAATTTTCATGTTCTCACTTCCCTACATGTATGAGATGTCGGGGTGATTCATCACCACCGTTTTTCGTGCATTTGTGACGGCAGAACTCTACATCATGACCGCAAAGGAATAACCTATTTTTCGGACAATACACCCAGTTCATGCGATCATCTCCTTTGATCACGGTTCCTTCATTTGAAAGATCGTGTTCTTTAATGTTTGAAATTCTTTTGCGGATACATGTCCTTGATCTGCTAATCCGTGCAAGAACGTCAGTAACATTTCTCTATATTTTTGTTTCACGCATTCAACTCCTTTTTTCTTATAAATAATGGCATGAAATAATAGAGAATCGTGTAATGACCTTTACCCCAACAAGAGAGACAAGACGATTCGTTCTCTGATATTTCAACCGTGTCACACCACGGACAAATTTTCATCAATTCACCTTCGATTTCTAATATTATTATAATTATTATATTCCTTCGTGTCGTGTCAGAGTTATTATTCGTGTTTCAAGTCAAAATAATATTCTTCAGAAACCTTTCCGTCCGCATCAAGATTTCGGAGTAACAATCCATTTCCGCCTCTATCAACGATTTGGAATTTCATTTTTATGATATTTTCATTTTTCACGTTTATTTCTCCTTCGGAAGTTTTCACGTGCTGATCCTAAAAATCATGGTCGGCACACATTGAGGCTTGTTCATAATATTTACACGATTTCTTTCGGGGCTTAAATGGAAATTTTATCCTTGTTGGGTGATAACACTTGTTGGAATCATCAAAATACCCACACGATGCACAAATTCCTAAAGACGTCCATCGTTCTTCTTCTGTTATCATCCAATCTTCCCCTAAACATATCGGACATTCGTCAATGGGGGACTTCGAAATTAATCCGTGTTTTTTGCAATGTACTTCCACTACCGTCTACTCCTTTTTTTCTTCATCCCACCACGGAAATAATTGCATTAAATAATAGATTTGATTGTTATCGTGCAATTCTTTTTCAAAGGTACGGACAAATTCTTTCATTGGTTCATCGGCTCGCTTTTGCACGCAGTCTGGACAATTACATTTTCTCATTCATTTCACATCACTCTATTTTTATCCTCTGTCATATTCCGTTGTAAACTAATGTTTTACTACAATGAGGGCAATGTGCGTGATACGATTTGCGATCATAATATGTTTTAATGTCATCGGTTATTTCAATCCACTTCTGACATTTTTCGCAAAACACCTTCATTTTTCCGTACACTTCTAAACTATGTAAATGGATCTTCATCATCTCCTAAACACGGGTTTATTCTCATCTAAATCCCATTGTTCTTTTTCAGCACACTTTTTACATAATTGATAACTACTAAATTTCTTATCTAATGGTATTTTATCAATGACCAATGTGATATTTAACGGAACTATTCGTTTCTCAACTGAAACATAATACATTGCATCGTTATCGCATTTATCACATGTTTTATTTTCATCTTCCATGTTCTTACCTCATTCATTTCACGTGTTCAAGATCTTGGTTAAATCTTTTAATCTGTTTCGGAGTGTCACTTCCGTCACGTTCCCAGCATCCGCAATGTCTTTTTGGGTTAATTTCTCATTATTTTTCATACCCGAGAAGTAAATTGATGCACACGTGAGTCCTTTCGGATCAACGCCAGAAAAGTTTTGGACTTCCAATACTTTTTTTAATATCTCTCGGGCATCACGTTCTACTTTATTGCTTATTTTTAATTCCCCACCAATTCTAGGTATTAACTCAATCGGGCTAACGTGACTAATTTTCAAGTTAAATGCACGCACCACGGTTTTATATGATTTTCTAATGATCTTCGTGGGTTCACTAGAGAGATCACCAAGTTCTGACAATGTCATGGGAATGTTCATTTGCCTACAACTGATATAAATTGCAACCACGACCATCGATTTGATGCTTCGTCCTTTTACCAAGTCTTTCTTGAGTATTTTTCTATAAAGTGTTGCGGACGCTTCGCTTACTTGATATGATAATGATAATTGACCGCACAACCGTCTAATTTCGTTCATGGCAATGGAAAGGTGTTTTTTATTCCACGATAAATTGTTTTGGATTTTATTTAATCGATAAAACTTCTTCTTATTGTTTACTGACAGATTCGTGTGGGTATCCATTGACGTGGACAATCCCATGTCTGGCAATAAATTTCGTAGCGGGCTTCCCACGTGATCACGTTTCTTTCGTTCTTCATTCGTGAAGAATTGCTTGTCCCGTCCGAGATCTAATAGATTGTCACGAAGCACTAACCCACATGTATTACACGTGATTTCTCCTCTATTATTATCTACATGGAATTTAGTACTTCCACATTCACACGTGTCTGTCTCTACCACCGTCATTTTGTGATCATCATTCTCGATCTTACTTTTTCATAGGGCTTTAAATATTCCGTTTCGTGGTTCATATATCATCCCACGTTCAAATAAATCTCGAACAAAATCTTTTACCTTCTCTGCATCCATGTTCATCATCGTACTCACATCATTTATCGTGGTTTCATCACGTTTCTTGATGATATCCATTATTCTTTCTTCAATAATCTTTTCTTTACGTATCTTTTCATCAATTTCGTTCCACTTCATTTCGATATCCTCCATGAGAATTTTGCATTTTACTCCACCGTCATGTTGCGGTTAACACGTGACGTCCAACGTGACTCGTACTCTTTATTATATTAATCGTGGAACCCATTTAAAAGTGTTAAAACGCATCACGGGCGTGGTCGTAAAACGTGTTTAAATTTTTTGAATGATGATCTAGTTCCATCACGATGTCACGGGGTGATTGATCAGAACTCGTACCCGCATTGGGGACAATGATAAATTTGAACATCATCATTCCATTCTAATTCTTTATCACAGTCGGGACACGGATTCGTGCCGTCTATTTTTACAATGGATTCTGTTTTAACTATTAATTCTACCAAATCATTTGCGTCTCTGATCATTCCTCTACATTCTGGACATTCGACCCATTTTTCATACGGTGCGACATCGACTTGAATTTCTCCGCGTCCGTTACATCTAATACATGCCTTCTTTTCGTGTAATGACTGCATGTCCACGCTCGCATCTTGGAAATGCACGTGTTTTAATCTCCACGTGGCATCTTCCTCATCTTCCGCAAGAAATTCTATGGAGAAATGCCCCGATGCGATGAATTTTTTTAATTTTTTCACGTTCCTTCCTTCTCATAGTTCTTCCGTGCGTGTGAATCCACAAGATGGGCATTTTAAGGTAAGCATGATGGTTCCATCAGCCCATCGTCTTCGTGATAGTACTTCCATCTCGATCTTTTTTTTATTCCTCATGCAAGCTTCACAAACCAAGGTACCATGACTCCTTCATTTTTTCATATCATCCTTCAAGGTGTTTTGTAAAAAATCAATCATGTTCTTCACGGCTAATTCATCTGGAAGAATGAGTGACGGGTTATACTTGTCCGCCTTCTCTCCATACAAATATACTTGCCTTCGTCCAAGGTGATTTGTTAATACCTCTCCTCTAATATCTGAATAAATGTCAATCATGTACTCGCCACATCACACCGATGACTCTTGTAACTTAACCACGCCCATGATGATTTTCCGCACGTGAGGCATGTAAAATATCCATCATCGTGTACGTAGGTTTTTTCTACATTATTCATTTTCTTGCTCCTTCTCATCGAAAAAAATCATCACGATCACTTTTAACTGCATCTATCATGTGTTTTACCTTATCTCGTAAATCATCAATGAGATTAAACGTTTCATTCATGTCAATGGTAATAATGAGCGGATAATCAGTCATTGTAACCCTAATATCTATCGTTCTTTCTTCAACGTTCGGTGATAATGTAAGCTTTGCATTGGGGATATCGTGTGTAACTGGTGTTTTATCCGTTTTCCATTTATCAAATGTTCTATATGCGTGACATCTAGCCATTATATTCATTTCCCATTATTTGGTATCATGATAAAAGTGTACTTCATGACACTAGTCATGCAACTGTTTTAAAAATGTTAACAGTTCTCTAAGTTTTATAAGATAGAATAGATTATATTTCATTCGTTCTTTGGCAAGGTCGTTTATCACACGTTAAACAACAAGAATTTGTCACGCACCCCGCACAAGCCATTTTGAACGGACAATTTCCATTACAAATTTCTCCTTCAACCATGTTTAATTCTGGATTCACGTCCCCATCTCCTTTTTGGTTATATTTCCGTCCCAATAATATAAATCAGAAAATGTTATTTCTTTTGCTTCATATTGTTTAGTAAGCCGTTCTTTAATGAAATCGAACGTGTACTCTGATTTGTCACTAATTTTACGTGATAATCTAGTTATGAGTTCGTGATGTACTGATTTTTCTAAGAGTGACATGATAATTATATTCCCTTCATTCCGAATTTATTCCACCAACATGTTTTACAAAGATACATGCCATATTTAGTTGTTGTCGAGACGTTTCTATATAATTTTTCTATTTTCTTACCGCATTTTTCACACGTCACGTCTTATCCATTCTCCTTTGATCAATCAAGTTTTATTTTTACATGCATGTGTCATGAGTCCCGTCATGTTAAAGAATTGTGATCCACAATTCTCACAGTAAAATGGTCTTGGGTTATAATTTCGTAAAATAGATTTCTTATAGCAATTATTACACGGATCATCAATACAACTGGCACATGGTTCATCTTCCCCACTTGCATTGTGATCTTTACACGTGTTACAATTTATTTTATCTGATATTTCCATGTTATTTTATCTCCGTTTGAATGATTTTTGGACAGAGATATTGTTTTCGATCTCCCACCAAGCAGTCTGGTTTTGGTTCTCTAAACTAGCATGCTGGACAATCACAACTTCTAATCACGTAACGTACGCATCCTTCACACGTTTCATCTACCATTAACATTCACCACATCTTATTTCGATTCTTTCCCTAATATCCCTTTTCATTAATTCAGTCAATCGGTAATTTAAAAATTCTAATACCTCATTTATGTTACCAATATCCATGTCTTTTTTTAATAAGAGATTAACTAATTCAGTATTAGAGCGTAGTTTTCTTGCCTTTTTTAGTTCAAGATCCATGAAAATTAAATCCGTAGTCTCCCCATTTTTGTTTACCGTCACCGTCAAAGAACCAACGGTATTGGTATTTTTCTTTATAACGATACTATCACTCATTATATTTCACCTATTTTTACAAGATCTGGATGATATAAATATATTTCTAATAATACTTGTACTTCTTTTCGTGTTAAAGCTTGAATCTTTCCCTTTTTATCTCTAAAATGAAAACTTCCAATCCAATCAGAAAATGATAACATTTTTTTACATGTATTACACGTAAATTTCCTATTGTGCATCAATTTTTATCACATCCTCTTGTATATATTGGTTCACCATCGTGATCCGTCAGTTTATAAATCAAGTGAAACCGTAGTGCCAATTTTTCGATTGGTGTTTGATCCACGTCCTTCTTTTTTACAATGTCGTGTAGTCTTTCTAACGCTTCTTCCATGTTCGCATCTCTAAGTTTTATAAGAGTAATTATATTTCCTTCAATTCTATTTTAAATTGTTTTCCTTTTATCGTAAATAGAAATTCATTACCGTTATCAATTATAGATATACCCCAACTTAATAATTTATGTCTGACATCATTTTTGATTGCATTCCAAAATATTAAAGCAGTTCCTTTTGGATCTATTTCATTCAATTTCTCATCTCCTTCTTGTAGGGTATATAAGATTGATTATATACCTTCCAGTTTTCTTTTTTAGCGTGTTTTTCACATGATTCATGACTTGTTATTTTTATATCGATGTAGTCAGCAAGATCATGATGATGTGGTTTTTTATATATTTGCGTTCTTGTTTCAATATAATATGTGGCGATTTCTTTACATTTCCAACATTTAATGGGTAAGTTATCAATTTTTAATTCTATTTTCCCCATCTCCTTTACAGACGGGACATTCCCAGCTATCACTTCTTTCGTAAAGAAATCCCGTTCCGTTGCATTTATAACATTCTTTTTGTTTCTTTTTTTCTTCTAATTCTAATTTGAATTTCTGTAATCTATCAATCCTTTCTTTTTTACCCATTTATTTCTCCATCTCCTTTCGATAGATTATATTCATCATGTCAATCTCAATTTTTTTAATCATTTCTGCAAATGTCATTAATCAGCCACTTTTATAGTATGAGTTATTGATGTAATCACGTTATTCTCTAATGCGTCATTGAGAATTGCTAATATTTTGTCTATAATGAGGGTAACAATCACCTTATTTTTTGTTTCAAAATCTATACTAAATTGATATTTTCTCAATGTCATATCTCCCATTATATTGCCTCTATTTCATTGGCAATGTCTTCTGGTATTATTAATTTTATGAGATTGCCTCGTTTTGGATTCGTTTTTGATTGCTTTCCAATTTCCACGCACATGAAATTATTCCATTGTGGACGTCGACAATTTTCTAAACAATCGTCAGTTCTATCTTCACAAGTAAGAGCCTCACCACAATTTTCAATGGTAATGGGTAAACTCATTATGAAAAAAGAATTTCCTTTTTTTATTTCATTTTTAATTTCTTCATACACCTTTATCATTTCCTCAAAAATATTCTTTACAATATAGATTACATTCCCTTTTCATTATTTACCGTTATTAATGGTGTTTCTAAATAATGTTCTTTAAATCTATCGACATCACTACATGGGTTTGTAACCAGAGCAGAATATAATTTATTTCTATAATATTTCATTTCTGCAATCAACCATTTTTGTGATCTCATTTCTTTAGAATCCGTGTGTGGTCGATAATCAGTTAATGTTTTCCATTTCTTTTTAATTCTATTAGTTTTTCGTGATTTATAAATGTAAAATCTTGTTATACTACCACTTGTGGTTAAAACGTATATATAAAATCCTTTAAATATCATGTCATCGTCTCATTCAATTATATTCCCTTCTCTATATCTTCATCAGATTTCCATCCAAAATCGTGGTGATAAACCAACTCAGTTTCGTGTGTTAGTTTTCCATCTTCGTCAATACAAAGGAAAGGATCATCTTCCATTAGTTTAACACAATCTCCACAAAGTCCCTCATGATTGAGATGTTCTTCTTTATCACAATTACTACATTTTCCCTTTCCTTCATTATCTTTTATCAGACTTTCCCCAAATCCCGTTAACACGTATCCATTACGTGTTTCCTTTATCATGCAATGACGGATCAAATCAGTCATGACTTCTGAAACGTGATCGCTCATTCTACAATTATATCCAAAAATGATTTTCTTATATTTTTCTGGGTCGGTATCTTTTAATTTTTTGATCGAATCGTGAATTGAAAGCGTCCCGACTTCGTGATATTTATGTACATGCTCTAAAACGGGTATTTTTAATAATTCTCTTATTTCAAGAAAAGTCTGCGTGTAAAGCATCATTTCATTATTCTCCTTTCAATGTTATTATATTATATCATTGATCTAGTTTAAAAATTTTAAAAGTGTCCGATGAAAATGATCGCACGAATTTTCTAAGTCTCAAATTCACCAGCATCATTATTAGGGTCATGTCCTAAGAAGGCATCTCATCTCTTTTGGTTCTTTGATTATATCATTCATCAAAATATTCTTGGTCAAATTCTCCTTGCCGTTTCATTTCCTCATTAAACGCCTTTTCTTCCTCTTCTTCATCGTAATACTCTTCATCGCACGCCCACGGTTCGCCATCGTTTTCCATTTCACCATCTCCTTTAACATTCTCCACATCTAATCTTTAGTCTTTCCGTAATCGGTGGTATTATCTTATTTTTCCATTTACTCATATTAAATTCCATTTCTGGTGTTATTCTCCTACCACAATTATCACAATATATCATGTTTTGTTTCATGAAATTATTAATCTTTTCAATATAGTATTCTGATTGTTTCTCTCCACCTTTCGGTATCCATTTCCAATAATCTGGTCCATCACAAGGTGATCCTTCGTGCGGTTCACACCCACTAAGGTCTCCTTCTTTATAGTCTCCTTCTTTATATTTCCCACAACTTTTACAATTTTTTTCCTCTGTAATTTTCATCATCTCCTTTTTAGTGTAATATAGTCTAAATTATATTTCCTTTTCATTTATTGTTGCACATAATCGAGCGTATTCTATATTTTTATTAAGTAATATTGTTATGATTTCTTTTTTAGTAAATGTTAATAAACAAAATATTGGATTAAGTCCAATTGAGAACTCACATTGACTACAAAGTTGTTGTTTAAACTTGCAATTTTCAAATAGTTTATTAAATTTAAAATTTTCACATCTTGTTGCTCTTATTTGATTCATTGCTCCAATTAATTCATTTTTATCATCTGTTGTTAATTCTAATTTTTCCATTTTTTCCATCTCTTTTTTGAGATACTCATTTTCATCTTGAAGTTTAGTATTATGGTCATCGATGTATACGTGCTTGTCTGCTGTCGTGCAAATCTTTAGATCGATGTTCTTGCACGGGACGGTCATTTTGTGAAAAAGGACGGTTTTTTCGTGCGTTACATCATATTCTTCCATGTCTTGGTTACATTCCCTCGAATCGTTCTTCCCAAAGCTTTATGACCTTCTTAAGAAAATCTATCTTGGTTTTGGGAATGAAGCATTTTTCTCGGGTTTTGGGATCTAACTCTCCTCTATAAAATATCAACCCGTTTTCGTTTGCGTAATATTGTAACGCTTCTTCTTTTGACATTTTGGTTATATCTCCTTCTTCAGAATCTTATTTTATTCTATTCTATTCTAATTCATGAAGCAAGATTTTTTTTGGATTTTTAATGCATGGATTCGGAGTTCTTCATCAATTCTTTCGTCTATTCGTTCATATCCTATTATATCATAGGGTTCGGTTCTATCGTTACAATCTGGATGCGTGCAACAGTCGCACGACCCAATACATTCATGTTTATTGGTCATTTTTTTATCATTTCCTTCGATTTCATTTCTCAACTTGATCTACAAATTAAGCATGATACTAGTAATAATTATCATACTAATCATGCAACTATTTTAAATATGTTAAAACCGTCCCGATGAAAAATGATCATGATCACTAGTGTTTCTCATGTTCTAGATCGGTAACGTTCCGATGGACTCTTTATATTGACGATCATCGGATCATGAAAACATGAATGAATTAACACCCGTCAAGATCGGCATTGAAGAAATCGCCATCGAGTGCGAAGATATCGTTGTCGGCACGCCACGAGAGTGTTCCGCATCATTTTATAACCGTAAACCGTTGGCGAGTGAACTTGATGCCATCGTTCCGATTGATGAGAACGGGTGGGCAATCGATTGGGAAGAACTCGTGGAAGAAAAAGAGATACGGGTGGGAAACACCGATCCCATCAAGGATTATTCGATCACGGTCGATTCCATGATGCGAGCCACGGTGGACGAATACGGGATCGTGACGCTGAACGGATTTTTTGATTGCGAGTTCATGTCGTGGTTGGGTAAGAAGTACGACCGTGTCACGTGCCGTGAACGAGTCTAAGAATTACAATTACAATTAGTCTAATAACCCTTTTTTCTGCATCTCATCGTCATACACGTGTTTCCATCCACACCACAAGTCATTGCAATAAATGGTTCCGTGCATGCGGGATGTTGGTGCATCGCATGTTGGACACGTGGGAATGCGTGGTGGTATGGGAATGTTCGCAATGAAGGTTTGTATGTCTTTAATGATTTGGGTTCTTTTTTCATTGGATAATTTTTTGGGTAGTAACTCGTGATTTATGTGATACGTCATGTAATCATCTTCGTTATCATTGATCACGAACCTCATTTAAAAGGGTACCCCTACACCTTATCGACCTTGAACTCAATGCTCACGAATTCTTCGGGATCGAGTTCCTTCCCCCGTTGTTCCAACACCATACGAACCTTGGTAAAAAAGAGTTCGATATTCTTGAACGGGACGGTCATCTTGTGAAAGAGGACGGTTTTATCGTAACTCACGTTGTATTCTTCCATGATTTATATTCCCTCTAATTGATATTGTAATTGTATTCTATCCCAACATTTTTTACACGTGTGTTTTCTTAAAAACATTATTTCTGCTTCTTCTTTTTTACATCTTTCACATTTTACCATGTTCTCACCTCATAGTCATGTTTCCTTTACGGGATAAATTTGATTGTATAAACAATCGTTTGCTCTATTAAATACCATATTAATTGGAACGCACGTTGCACCGCATTTCATTAGATATCCGTGGTGATTAGGATATAATTTACAAGATGCTTTACCACCCTTAAATTGCAACATTTCACAATATGATTCTAAAATAGTTGGTGGGTTCGTGTTTAAATCAACTTCGTGGCAACATTCTCCACATTGCTTACATAATATTTTATCTAAATGCTTATCTATCTCCAATTTTGATTTTAATAATCCTTTTACTATTGTCAATTTTTTATTATTCACGATCTCAGTTCCTTCGGATAATGCAACTCAAATTTTTGATCTACTCTTTCCGCGTGGTGAACTCGTCATTGACATTCACGTGGTCGTATATGTTTCTTGGTGTCTACAATTAGGGCATTCAAACTTCGACATTGCAATTAAAAATTGATCAGCTTGCATGTGTGTTCTGCATTTAGGACATTTAAATGTATTACCACCGCATTTGGAACATTGTAAGTACTCATCAATGCCTTCAACTTTATACCCACTTTCTGTAACTTCCCAATCATGTTCGCACTTGCTCATGTTTATATCTCCTTTTTAATGTATGTTATAATTTATAATGTTAAACATCATTATCATGATCCATTTTTAAGTCTTAATCCCGATGAACATGATCGCACGGTTTACCCGTGTTAAAAAAATAATCGTTCAGTATCGGATTCACACTTCGGGCAACTAGATTTGTATCGTTGCGACCCGTGACTCATGTGTATGTTATTTACGGTTGCTTCCTTCCACACGTTCTTACATTTTGGATTCGTGCACTTGTAATATGGACCTTCATCCATGCCGATGGTTCTATCAACGGGAAGTAATCGCATATCATCGCCATTAGGAAGATCTTCCAATAAAAAACCGTTCAATCTTTGCCCGTCACGTAACATGTAGTCTCGGTAGTCGAGGAGATCGAGCAAGATGAACAAGTTATTCATGCGTGAACGCATGATTTCACGCTCGAATTGATCAAGAATCTCTCTCCACTCATCATTTCCATCGAGCATGTGATGAACCAAGTCGCCTCCCATCACGGTCATGTACCGATCAATGTCTTGTTTTGTCCGTGCTTCACGCCACGCATATAGTCGTGTCCGATCCTTGATGATTCTATCGAGGTGATCATCTGGTGTCTTGGTTCGCACGATGTCAGCTAATTTTTTCGGATTTCCATATTCATCAGCAATTTTTTTTACCCGCATGATCCATCACGAACCAGTATTTCCATCGCACGTTTTTAAATCTTAAATCTAAAATTTCACCCCGATGAACATGATCCATGATCACGATCGTAATTGTTCCAGTATAGTGGGACAAAACGACTATCCGACACGTTTATATATCATGTCGTCCAATTCATGTAATATTGTACTGCACGCAGATTAAAAGAATCCTCGTACTTGTGGAACGATAACTACGGATGTTCAATAGTCCCACACACACGTGGATTAAAAGAAGATAATTACTACAAGAATTTACCGTAAGTGCGAAAGAAAGCCCCATCCTTTAGGGTGGGGATGAATTTCGCTAACATTTAAATACTACAATTGTTATACTATACATGTAGATTGTGATAACCAAGTTTCTACATTTATACCGTGGGAACCACGGGAATCTACGCCTTTGGAGATCGTGTAAGACGAGTCGATAAGATCGCAACGATTGATGAATTAGGAATCCACACCCTTTAGGGCGTGGTAGTTCAATTTTGAAAACCATTCAATGATCACGAGAATTTTTCTAGCTTGGCACGTTTCCGCTGGTTCTT
>Ga0209986_10002141_pt1 | contig 18350 bp, 25 predicted proteins | sample BlataG_FD_183168 | JGI IMG/M metagenome (GOLD analysis project Ga0209986, IMG submission 183168) | Deep subsurface microbial communities from Black Sea to uncover new lineages of life (NeLLi) - Black_00105 metaG (SPAdes) (version 2) | ecosystem: Environmental > Aquatic > Marine > Oceanic >... | reverse complement strand
CAGACGCCTTTGAAAATTTCCGTAGAGAGTATGATCTCAATCCTCGCACCACGGGCGGTGAAATCACCGAGGAGCTTGTAGGTTTTGGGCTTGGGTTTATTCCAATCGCAGGGTGGTTGGGCCGTGCCAGTCAGGTAGCCCGAGGCGCATCTAAAGCCAAAGCCAAAAGCAAGTTCTTTCAAGCCGCCGATAAGTTCGGCGCTTCCGACACCGGAAAGAAACTGGTTGGTACACGGGCTGGTTTAATTGGAACCACGGCCCTTGCCGCTGGCGGTTATGAAGCTCTGGTTACACCCGATGGTCGTCCAACAATCTCTGATGCGTTTGACTCTGCCCCCGACTTTTTAAAAACAGAAGATACACTGGCGCTGGGCGGCTCGGATCTGGCGGCAACACGGCTGTTAAACAAAGGCCGCAGGGGTTTTGAGGGCGGGCTTGCCAGCCTTACGATTGATGTTGGCTTGCCGTTGATAGGTGCAGGAGCGCGGGCCGTAGGATCTGCGCCCGGAGTATCCGAGGTATCTTCGTTCTTGGCCCAAGGTTTAAAGGACGTATTTAACAAAGCCACTGAGATCGCGGGCAAAGCTCCGGTGATTCGAAACGTTAAAGACCCGTTGAAAGACAAGCTGGCGTATTGGTTCTCGCCCACCGGAACTGCGCAATCGGAGATTGTGGAAGAGATGTTGGACACTCGTGGCAGCGTGACAGGTATAGAACGCCAAGCGGTGAAATACTTTCAAGAGTTTGAAAACAAAACTAACAAAATGTTTCGAATGCTTCCCAAGTATCGCAGCAAAAGAAAAAAGGCAGAGTTAAAAGAAGACTTCTTGAACTCGTTTCTGTCTGGCAATACAGAGCGCATGGCTGAAAAATACGGTGCGAAAGCTGGGAAGGCGTTTGATGATCTGTTTCAGTTCGGCCTTCGTATGCAGGACGAGGTTGCAGCAGAGTTAGAAACAATCATAGCTCGGCAGGAGGCTGCGGGGACTATCCTGTCAGACGCTAGCCCGCTTAAAATGGCGCTTCGTCAAATTCAAGAAAACGTTCAAGACCCACAAGCTGGATACTTGCGGCGGCGTTTTGATATGTACGATGACAAGGAAAACTTCTACAACGCATTGGACTTTGATGGGCCCAAGTATCAGGCGGCGTTAGACGAGATGAAGCAGTATGTTCGGGGGGCGTTTGCCGCGCCGATCACCCCTGATGTAATGCGAGAAATGCTACCCAGTGCGCAGCCCGATTTGTTTAAGCCCCGTCCTCGCCCAGATGGGACGTTTGATCCGAATGCCCCTGTGGACTTTTCTCAGCTTCCAGAGGATGTTCTGAACCAGTTCGCAGAACAAAAACTGTTGGACTATTTAAAACTGGACATCACCAGCGGGTTAACACCGCAGCAAGCGTTAAACGCCAAGCGTCAAACTCTTGCTCAAACAAACAGAAATCAAAAGGCTGTTCTTCCGGGCCGTGAGATCAGCATAGCTGATGACATCTTTATCACCCGGGTCAAGGAGCTCGATCAGTTGCCCTCCACTCGGGAGCTAATGGGCGAGGTTCGTGATCCACAGAAGATGTTCTTCCGTACAATCAGTGATACATCACAGTCTCTGGCGGCTATGAAACTGTATCGTGGGCTGGCCGATAATGTGGCCGTTGCTCCTCGGGCCGTGGTTCAAGCAGTAAAAACTGGCGCTGATCTTCCTGCTATCGTGAAAGATCCACTGGACACTCGATTAAAGGACACCTTCGATAGTCCGGATCAAGCAGCGGCGCAGGGCTTTACACCTAAAGACATGAGCCGTCCGGCCTACACCCGTGAGGGAGGAGGCCGTGACGAGGAACTTGAGCTCATTAAACTCTTAGAGCAAAAGGGGTATAAAAGACTGTCTGAAGTTTCAGAGGATCCATCTGTCGTGGGTGCGTTCGGGGACATCACCAGCATGTATGTTTCCCCCGCCGCAGCGGATGCGCTAATGACGCCCGCTCGATTGCAGGCGGATGAGATCGGCCAGCTTGGGGCGATTGGTGCTATTCTCAAGGGTCAAGCGCAACGAATGACGGTTGTTGCCAATCCGATCTCTCAAGTTCGAAACATCTTTGGCAACCAAATCGCTCTGGCGCAGGGAGATATGCTGCCAAACCGGGGTGATATGGTAGATGCGTTTAGGGTTGTGGCTTCAAACGTTGCCGACATGAACGACGAGGCGTTTAATCGTCTGTCTCGTGAGCTCGGAACTTTGGGTGTAATGGAAACAAACCTTGTGACCAGTGCCTTGCGCAACTTTAAAGACATGTCCAAAGAGTTTGCTACCTCCGAAAAGTTTCAGAACTTCTTCGACACAACCACCAGCTACATCCCGTTTATGGGGTCGTTGGAAAAGCTGTACGGCGATTCCGACTCGTTCTTCAAACTGCTTGGAGTGTTCTCGGAACAGGGCAAGATGGCAACTGCGCTGGGCAAAGCGGGTCGTGACGTAAACAACTTAGAGAATTTTGACTTCGAGGCGTTCAGAGACGCGATGATGGATGCTGGTTTAGCAAAACGCGGGGCATCTGTCTCTCTCGAAAACACCCCGTCCAACTTCCTGCTTACGATGGCGGGAGACACAGTCAAGGACCTGATGCCCGTGTACTCACGGGTAGGCAAAGCCGTGAAGAAACTGGATGCTATTCCGGTCTTCGGTGCTTTCACCTCGTTTGCTTCTGAAAACATTCGTAACTCGGTCAATACCCTTAAACGTGGGCTCGATGAACTGGCGTTTGGTACAGACCAAAGAGTGATGGACAACTTGGTTGCGGCGTTTAAAGGAGACGAAGCAGCGGCCCGAGCCTTTGCTCGTCAGGTTCGAGGCATGGGGTCCAAACGCCTCCTGTCCTACGTTGCCATATCCAACGCTGCGCCCGCTGCAATTACCAAAGCCTCGATGCTCGCAACTGGGACCTCGGAAGAAGAGATGGCCGCAGCAAGAGCGCAGGCCGCAGACTTCTACGACGGCAGTGATCTTGGCGTGTTGAGCAACGACAAGCGCGGTAAGATGGAACTGTTCAACATGAGCTACATCTTCCCTCATAGTTTTGTTCGGGAGCCTGCACTCGATGCCATCCGCACATACAATCAGCGCGGGGAACTAAACAAGAGCGAAGCCGATCAGATTCTGAACGGCGCATGGGCCGGGGTCAAAGGATACTTCGAGCCGTTTGTTGGCGAATCTTTGTTTGCCGAGCGGGTGATTAACGTATTGCCGTCCTCGTGGATTGGTCGTGGCGGTGAAACACAGACGGGTGCTGGGATTTATTCCAAGGATGAAAGCGTCGGGGATCAGATGGCGAAAAGCATGACCCATTTGTTCGGCACATACATTCCGGGCTATGCTCGTATGGCAGTGGAAGAACGGGGCGGCGAGTTGCAGCCGGGTCGTTTAACACGAGCCATCACAGGAGAGCCCGGAACCCGGGGTCAACAGTATTCTACCAACGAAGAATTAGCTCGAGTGCTTACTGGTATTACTCCGATTGTAATCAACAACCGCACCGACTTTACATTCCGAGGAGCGGAGTACACCTCCCTTCGTAATCCTGCCAAGGGCGAAGCTACACGCACCATTAAACGTGCGGATGCTACGCCCGAAGATGTTCTTAGTGCTTGGAACAAATACCTCGATGGTTTGTATCGCGCTCAGAGCCAACTTAATTACTATGTTGAGGCTGCTCGGGCCATGGATACGCCCGACGATGTGATTAGATCGCAACTCAAGGCAGCGAACCTTGGCGGCGCAGAGATTGCAGCGATTATGCGCGGGGAGTTCTGGCCCGGTCTGGCATCTAAAGAGGTGATTAAGGAAACCAAACGGGAAATGCGCAACGAAGACAAGAACTTCCTTGTTAACGAGCGTCCTTGGGGGGAACTCAACACCCTATCCAATGATCGTCGTGGTGAGAAGCTGTCGCCTGTGTTGTTTAAAGAGGAGCGGGATGCTCGACTCGAAGAGCGCAGACTGCGGAAAGCTGCGGAAACAGAGCAAGCGAATAGCGGATTAGCGGGATTAGCAGCGCCTGTTGTTGATTTCTTCCAGCCGCAACCGGAACCTGTTGTAGCACCGCAGCCTGAAGTTGCCGCTCCTGTTACTGCACCAATAGTTCCACAGGACTCATCCCCCACACAAGAACGGGACCAAGGAACTCTGGCCGCGCTCATGGGATCTAACCCAATAGACGCCATGAAGAATCTACAGATCGCACAGAGACTGGGTATAGGTAACTAACCCACCTCGCCCCAGTTATCCCCTAGCTCCTGATCCACTCTGGATGGAACAAGCAGTACATCGTTCAGGCCGTTCTCCATAATGTCCTTGATCCGCGCAGCTTGCTCATCGCTTTCAATAGAAAAGCAGAGTTCGTCATGCACCGTGAGCAGCGGAAGCAATCCTTCCTTGTAGCAGTCGGCCATGGCCTGCTTGGTTTGATCGGCGGCGGAGCCTTGGATCAGCTTGTTCAGCGCCTTGTAGGTAAACGCCCTGCGTATACCTATGCCGTACTTCTCCAGTGCTTGTTCGTGAGGATAGGCTTTGTTGTACCCGAATGATCTAGGCTCCCACAGGTGGAACCTGCACTTACGGCCCAGCAGAGTGCGTATCTGACCCTTCGTGCTGCCCTGCTGCGTAGCAATACTGGCAAGCTGTTTAACAAACGGCACCTTCTGGCGGTGCGTTTCCAATAATTGCTTGGCCTCATCGTCTGTAATCGATAGCTGGTTGGCAAGTTTGCCCACCCCCATGCCGTACATAATCCCAAGGTTCACGGTCTTTGCTTCCTTGCGGCTGATTCCTGCCATGTCTGCTACCATCTGGTGCAGATCGACATCGCCCTTATGGTACTCTTCGACAATCGTATCGACCATAGGGTGGCGCAGATTGTCAGGCATGGACGCCGCAAAGTGAACCAAGAGCCGAGGCTCCTGACTGGCGTAGTCAAACGATCCCCACTTCTCTCCTTCTTCTGGAATAAACAAGCCGCGAATTGCAGCCTTGATTTCCGGATCCCGCGCCGGGATTTGCTGGAGGTTGGGGTTCGAAGAAGAAAACCGTCCGGTCACAGTGCCTCCGTCATCGGAGCGAAGCTGGTGGAACTCGCAATGGATGCGGCCTTTGTGCTCGTGGCGCAGGATGCTTTCGACAAACGTGCTACTGGCCTTGTCCAATTCACGCAAGCGCACCAGTTGCTGGCACATTTCATGCGGATGGGCGGACAGATACTGCTTGGTAAAGGACGGAGCGCCCGCGTCCGTTGTTGGGTATTGCAAGTTTAACGCCTCGAACATCTTCTGGACTGAGGCCGAGGCCCACGGCTGGATGTCTACGCCTGTCTTGTCTTTGATATTCTTGTGGACCTGCTTGGCTTTCCCTTCCAGATCCTTCTTAACCCGAGCGGCTTTGTCCAAATCCACGCGCACACCCTTGGCTCGCATGTCCAGCATCATAGGAATCAGGCTGGTTTCAAGCTCGAAGATATGACCGAGCTCATCCTTGCTGAGTTCGATCTGAAGATACTCCCAGAGTTTGAGCGTCATCAAAGCGTCCTGCTCGGCATACGCACCAACAAACTTGGGAGGCAGCTTCCACATGTCGGCCTTGGGATCAATACCCCAGTCCTTGGCCGCAGCCCGCAGCATTCGCTCGTCCTTGCGCATGTCGATATAATCACGGCCCAGATTGTTGAGGCTGTAGGAAAACCTGTTCTCGTTTACCAGAGGCGCAGCAATCATCGTATCGATCAGCTTTCCTTGCACCTCGACCCCCTCGGCCCGCAGCCAACCCGCATCGTAGGTCGCGTTGTGCATAACCTTCTGGATGTCCGGAGTTGCCATCTGCTTTTTAAACCAGCGCATGGTCATGTCCGGATCGAGATTGTGCCCGTTCTGGTGGCGGATCGGAAAGTATCCCTTGTAATCCCCCGCAGCCACGGCAATCCCCACGATGTTGCCATCGTTGCGGGCCCAGCCCGGACCCAAGGTTTGAATGTTTGGATCTCTTGTTTCCAGATCCACAGCGATAGACTTGTAGCCCCGCAGGTCAGGGTACTCGGATGGAATGTTCCAATCCGGATCAAGGCTTTCACCTAGCTCCATGCGAGCAACCAGATCCACAGTCTTCTTGTCTTTTCTATCCCTTGCCATTGCCATTTGGAACCTTTCCAAGAAACAAGTTTAATCTCTCTTGTATTTCGTTTTCACGATCCCCGCACTCAGAGCCCAACGCGCTATAGCCAACCTTATCCACCCATCCATCTGCTGAATCCAATTTGTGCAGCAGCCTCGCTGTTTTCATCCAGTCGAGCATCAAAGCAACATGCTGCGGCGTGATGTACCCGTTGGTGCACTGCGCTTCCTTCACAATAAGATTCCAACCATCAGCAATCCGCGTGAAGTTATCGTATGCGTCACCATAATCCTTGGCCCTCTGACCGTTGATCAGTTCCTTCGCCTTATTTAAAACTTCATCTCGTTTCATCACTTTTCCTGTTTAATTTAATATTTACATTCATCACAGTGTTCCAATCCGGGCCACGCTCAATCCTCCAATAAATCTTGACCACGGGATTTAAGACATAATTTAAGCCGCCAGCGGCGAGCCCTCCCCGTTTCCCAATCATACGGGTCCCACTTAGGGTTCTTAACATCCATATACCCCAAATTAGACGCAACCTTGCGCATCTTCCGAAAAGCCTTAGCCTCTATCTGACGAACCCGCTCCCGGGAAACTCTCAAAGATGCAGCGCACTCATCCAAACTCTGGTCATGCGCAAACCGCCGAGCTAAAACATCCCGCTCCCGATGAGTTAGGTTCTTGGAAAACTGACTTAATGCACTTAATTGCGATATAGTCTTTTCTGACGAACCCTCCTGAACTAACTTCTTTACGTCGTCCAAATCAAGATTAACCTCAGATGTCGATTTCCTCAAACGAAGCTCACGCATATGATCCGGCCACAAATCCTCCGGATCCCGGGCAACCATCCCCGCAATATCCAAAGCTAAATCCGTCCAACCCTTCGAATTATACGGAACAGCCTTCATCGTAATTAACTTATTTACCGTCTGATCCGAACGACCCATCTTTCGGCACATGTCCGCAACAGAAGAATAACGCTTACGGATCGCACGAAGTAACCTCCCATTGCGAACAGTTACCTTTAAATTAAAATCTTCATCTCTCTTCATCGGAATCCTCCCTTGGATAATAAACTAAAACAAAACTTCCGCACTCAGGACACGATAGATTTGTTTCCATTGAAAACTCTTCGTTATCCTCAACGTCGTGATCGCCGCCCCAGATTAATTCTGTTCTACAATGCCAGCAGTTCATAGATCGTACCTATGCCTTTCGTCGGAATCGATTATGCACAACCGATTCTTCGTTCTGGTTATACCAACGTACATGGCTCGGTGCTCGTCATCCGGAAAATCCGTATTCACACAAGCCCATGTGCTGCCCAAAGACACGGCGCAGTTATCATCCTCGCCGCCTTTCATCCCGTGGAACGTGGACACCTTTAGCCGAGGCGTGGCTAGGATGTCCTCTCCGCGCCGCTCAATGGCCCTAATGTAGTTTCGCATGTCCTTGCCCATGTTCGCCACATCAAACGCCTCACGCTCCAGCGGAGCCTTCATACCGAACTCCGCAACCAACATGTCATAGGTCAACATCGCGTCCGGACTGGCCGCTTCAAGCAGCTTCTTCGAACCTCGCTTCACAACCGCATAGTCCCCCTGCTTTGGGACGTTATCATACAACTGGCAAACCAGTCGGTGCGGCAGAGCCTCACCCTGCTGCAACGTGCGCCATGAGGAGATCACTGAGGCTAGCTTTTCACTAACGCTGGACCTTCCCTTGGTAGAGTATAGAAACCCGTCTCTGCGGAGCTCGTGGGCCCAGTCATGCATCTTCTTGTTTGTGCGAGTCATCAAGGTCCACGAACCTTGGGTCAAGTCCAGATGGTGGTTGCTCGACAAATACTGAATTTGTCCATCTCGATCCGTCGGACTGAACTGCTTGGGCATCCGGTTCTCGATCCGCTTTACAATCTGCCACGAAAGATCATGCACACGCTTGGGCATACGATAGCTCTGGGTAAGAACACGGCGGTTTTCCGAAGCGTTGAGAAACAAATCCACATCAACCCCCGTCCATCTGTGGATCGCCTGATCATCGTCCCCTGCCAGAATAACACGGCCACAATTCTCCGAAATCTTTCGCACCATGGTCCACTGCAACGGCGTAAGATCCTGTGCTTCGTCCACAATAAACAAATCCAAGTATGGCGGCTCAACCATTTCGATATACTTATCGATCTGATCCACGAAATCCATCTTGTTCATGCCCGCCTTGTAGTTTTCCAACGCAGCATCGAACCGTTTCAACTGAGCAAAGTTCAGCGCGTAACTGCCATGCTCGTTGTACTCCTGCTCCAAGGAAATCATCCGGTGCCGTGCTCGCATCTGAAGCTGCGCATACAAATCCCCCTTCTCCAAACCCGGAGGAATGGTAAGCCCATCATCCATCGACACGGTGCTCGTGCCCGTAAACTTCAAGCCGAGATCCAAACCTAGTATGGCCCAGTCTTCCGCGCTCATCATGTCCGTTGTTTGCAGACCAAGCCCGCGAAACCCAAGCGAGTTCAACGTGCGGAAATATGGAAGCTCCTTGCTTGACAAACCAAACTTGGAACCCGCCCGCGTTACCGCTTCCTGAACCGCTTTCTTCGTAAACGAACAGTAACCAATCCGACTGGGATGCGTACCCCGAGCAAGCTCGTCCTCAACCTCTTGGATCAGCGTGTATGTCTTGCCGCAACCGGGCGGACCAAAGATTAACTCAGAATTCGGGATCATGCGTCTGTCCTTTCTGATTCTCCAACCACGTTAAGATCTCAATCTCGCTCCAACGTGAGGACGATCTCTTCTTATCGCCCAACTTATATGGCGCAGGAAACTCCCCCGCCTGCGTCCACTTGTACACCGCCGACACTGACACGTTCAGCAGCTTGGCTACTTGGTCCACCTTTAACAGCGTATCGTTAGAATGGGATTTCATAATTCGGCTCCTCTAGTTCTACCTCTGAGTCATCAAACGCGGGCACCCACCACACCCTCAGTGTGCTGCGCTTCCCGTTTTCCCTGCGTATCGCGTGATGCCCAAAGCAATCATCCGTATCGTTTAATTTCTTTATGTGATCCTGTACCTGCGCCCTCGTGTACTGGGTAAACCCACGGTTCTTCAGATACTCCATCAACCCCTCGATCTTGAACTTCGTGTATCCGTTCTCGGTCCACGGCTTGTTCAACTCCATCTCCTCCGGAGACATGGCCCTGATCCGACTGGTGCAGAACGAACGCAGATGCTCCTTGAACTGTCCGCTAAACGTCAACTCCTCCGGAACATCGAGCTTCGTGGCAGTCGCCATCATCCCGTTGATAACCTGCTGCCAATCCGAAGCCTTGGGCGTGGGCGGCATCATATCAATCTGCTCCATACAAGCCCGCTGCCAAAGCGAAGGATGCTGTAGCTGATCCGTAGCCAGAACCACACGCTTGCCATTTACATCCATGAAATACAGCCGAGGCTCAGACAACATGATCGTAAGCCCGCCGATCTGTGGTGTGTCAGGCGCATCGCTGCCAATCCCGTACTGCCTGCTGCGGCATATGTTTTTGTTACAGAAATCTTTCAACGGACACTGATCGCACTGGTAGTAATACTCTTTGCGCGTCAAAGACTTTTGCAACTGCACCATCTCATCCGCGGGCAGCGGAGGCTCGCACAATATGCGATTATACTCCTCGTGATGATCCTTCCAATCATCAGGCCATTTGTTCCTGCAATACACACCAACATTAAACATCGTAATGTTTCGGTACTCGGTCACTGGACCTTGGCTCGATATCGTTTCGAGGCAGTACGGCCCGTCCGTGAAATGCTTTCGATCCCCGCCGAACTGCAACGCAGATAGCTTGGACATCGAGATGCGCCCCTTCTCCGCCCGATCCAAGAACGTATGCAACGTCATGGCCTTGTTTTTTTTATCGAGGCAGTACCGCATCGTTTCTTCCGCATTGAAATACGGCAGGTTTATAAAGTTCCCAAGATCCCCCTCGCTATCGAGGATCGTATCCTGCTTTGGAAACACCTCACAACCAGAGTGCCCAAGCGCCGCAGCCATCTCTTCGAGGATCTCCCGAACAATCGAAGCAGGCTCCCACTCTTCCAAAAACAAATACAAATGGGCACCGCCCGACTTCGAGCGGCAATGAAACAACGGCAGCTTCAACTGCGTAATCTTTTTATTAAGCGCAGCGTGGTCCAAGTCATAGACATCGATATCCAACGTCCCAAACTTGCACACGTTACCAGCCTTGATCGGGATGGCACCCACCCCCTGCTGCCCGCCGATATGCGCTTGCATCTTTTCAACTGTTAGCGGCTCGCGGATAACAAAAGATTTGGCCTCAGTCTTTCCGTTGCGACCCACTGGTCCAACGTTCGTCCTGCCATGTCCCTTTTCTGATCCCTCAAAAACCGCCAGCATTCTTTCTGCTGCTGACATACTTTACTCCTAAGCGAATGATGGGGAGAGCAGATGTCCCGTCCGCTCCCCCCGAGCTACATCAAAAGGGGATTTCATCATCCTTCACAGGAGCAGATGTCCCGCCTGCTCCCTCTTCTGACATAGCTTTCACTTCACCCGCTTGGATGGAGTCTCGGAATGCTTTCGCTTCCATAAGAAGATCTCGGTTATCAACCAACCCAACCTTCTCTACTTGGTAGTTGTTCCACGTTCCTTGGTCATTGCTTTCCTCGACCGTAGACAACTTCCAGATCGTTGCGAACACCGGAGGCGTAGCCATGCTACCGTCTGGACGCTTGACCTTTTGCATTGCAATCTGCGTCTTCCAACGACGGCTGACCTTTAGCTGCGTGGATTTCATATCCACAACCGCAGGCTGGAAAGACCCGTCATCTTCGATCACAAGGCAGTAATGCTGATCCGACTTCACAAGCTCGTTACCGTTGGACAAAAGCTCCTTCGATCCCACTCGTGTAGTCTGCGCAATCGCTGGATCATTCGCGGCAAGCTCGCCACGAAACCCGCCGCCCATATCCCGAGGCGTGAATTCCAGATACTTGGTGGTCTGGAAACATGGGATGATGTTTATCCCGTCCTCGCCATCCCAAGACTGCATGGTAACGTTGTTGAACATGTCCCCCTGCTCGGCTCCCTCTATGTACTCCGCTTTCTTCTTGTTCAACTGCGGAGACAGGGCTTGCAGCACACGAATGAATGGAATCTGCATCTCGGAACTATCGAAGGACGCACCCTCGCCAGCCATGCCCAAGATGTCATCCATTACATCCGTTGAAACATCCGTTTTCTTTTTCTTTGCAACAGCGCCCATTACTTTTCCTCCTTATTATATTTCTTCTGCAAACCTTCGATAACTTCAATCAACTCTTCGTTGATGAATTCCGGTTTTTTGGGATTGCCATCCTCGTCGTACTCTTCACGACTGATACGATCCATCTCTTCTATCTGCATTTGTTTTGACACGCCCATTATGATTTCCTCCGTATCTCAGCCGCGTTTGCGATAAATGCCCCGAACATATCGAGGTCGATTGGTTTGCCATCCGTCACACGTTCCTTGATGAACGCCTTTAATGTGGACGGGTGGACATGGGTCTTGGTTTTGGGATCAAACCCACGCTCTTCGAGCAAACCCACGACATCTCCAGCGAGATTGTCCTGACCTTTCCCGAACGAACAGGTTACATCGTTCTTGATTATGTCATCAAGACCATGCTGGCGCAGCCATTCGAACGCCTCTTCTTTCCGAGCCACAGGAATAGATGCGTGTACCATCATCTTCCGCGCCACGGTCAGGCCCTCTACGTCTACGCGCTCCACCCCCATCTCATCCATAACGGCTGGGATGTTTTCCACAGAGAGCTTGTGCTTCTCTTGCTTCAATGCCTTGAGGTGGTTTTCAGCATCCTCGATCTGCATTTCCACAGAACGAAGCTGTTTTACCAAGCTGCTGAGAGTTTTTCCGGTTTCAGTATTGACTGAGCTCAACGCACCGGACTCGTCGAACATGTCTTCAAAGATATCCATCAAAAAGTTTCTCCTCTTCAGGTTAAGATGGGTTGATACATGTGTATCGATTACATATATATACACACTATGGAGGATTGCAATGCCAGACACAAACTTTTTTAAAACAAAACCATTCGAGCATCAGAGCGAGGCGCTGCATGTTGGATGGAACCTGCCCGAGTTCGGGTACTTTATGGAGATGGGAACAGGGAAATCAAAAGTTCTGATCGACAACCTTGGAATGCTGTACCAAAGCGAGCAGATAGATTTCGCTCTGATCATCGCACCCAAAGGCGTCTATCGAAACTGGGTCGCCAAAGAAATCCCAGAGCATATGTCCGAGCAAGTGCCGCATCGCGTCATCCGATGGGTGTCCGGACCCAATAAGAAACAAGCCGAGGAGATGCGCTCCGTTAAAGATAAGTTCGAGGGCCTGACCATCTTCGTGATGAACGTCGAATCTTTCTCCACGGTCCGTGGTCAGAAGGCTGGGCAGTGGTTGTCTCGTGCGTTTGGGCCAAAGGGTATGATTGCAATCGACGAAAGCACGACGATTAAAAACCCCAAGGCCAAACGCACCAAGAGCCTAATCAAGATTGCAGACGGGTTCAAGTTCAGAAGGCTCTTGACAGGGTCTCCCGTTACAAAAAGCCCCATGGATATCTTCGCGCAGTTCGAGTTCCTGCGCCAAGGGCTGCTCGGCTTCGAAAGTTTCTATGGATTCCAAGGCCGATACGCCATCATGAACAAGGTTAAGATGGGCGCTGCCGCGTTTAACCAAATCGTCGGCTTTCGAAACCTCGATGACCTCAATAACCGAGTGGATCGATACACGTTCCGCGTGTTAAAAAAAGATTGCCTCGACCTACCCGAGAAAATCTACACATCCCGGTATGTCGGACTCACCCTGGACCAGCATAAGATGTATCAGCAGATCAAGGAACATGCTATGGTTGTATTGGGTGACATGGACTTCGTTACTGCGCCCATGGTCATCACCCAACTGCTCAGATTGCAGCAGGTTTTGTGTGGGCATCTAAAAACAGATGACGGGCATACCGTTACATTCCCCTCGAAGCGCATGGATGCGCTGCTCGAAGTGATCGAAGAGCACGATGGCAAGGCAATCATCTGGTCACGCTTCCGTCATGACATCCAACAGATCGTCGAAAACCTAAACAAGGTCCACGGCGAAGGATGCGCCGCCGCATACTACGGCGATACATCCGACGATAAGCGACAAAGAATCGTCGAGGACTTTCAAAAGCCACACTCCCGCCTGAAATACTTCGTCGGGAACCCCGCAACCGCAGGATATGGCATCACATTGACCGAAGCTAACCTCGTGGTGTACTATGCAAACGACTTTAACCTCGAAACTCGGATCCAATCAGAGGATCGAGCGCACAGGATTGGTCAAAAGAATAACGTGACCTACGTTGATCTGATATCAGAGGGAACAATCGATGAGAAAATCGTGAAAGCCCTTCGAGCAAAGATCGATATCGGAGCAAAGGTACTAGGAGAAGAGGCAAGACAATGGCTGACTTTGACGCCACCGAAGTAACCGAATGCATCGTGGATCGAAAGAAAGGGATGCGTACCCGAGATACCGCTGGAGCCGAGATCGCTCGGCTCACGGGCCTCGATCTGGATGTAGCCAAAGCCCTGACCGATGGATGGTCAGGCAAAAACATCTCACAAATCCGAAGCTGGACATACGAAAACGAAGGCTGTCGTAAAAACCGTGAAGCCAGACTTGGCAAGGTTTCTATATAGTATATAATGAAACGGGAAAAGATACACTGCCTCTCCCGCAAATGGGAGAAGGCCCTGCGAAAGCAGCAGAAGGCAAAGGAAAAAACAAATGCTAGACGAAACACAAAACGTGAAGTGGAAGACAGTCGCTATTCTTCCCGAGGATCATGACCGATTGCGACAACTCTCGAAGCGAGAGCACCGCGCCCTGTCCAAACAAATATCCTACATGATTAAAAAAGAGTTTGAAAAAGATCCGGAATCCGATAAACTCTGATCACTGCTCGATAGGCCCACGCCTGTGGCCTTATCTGCCCTCATAAACTAAAAGGGAGCCTCTCGGCTCCCTATTTTTTTATTCCACCGCAAACGCCGTGATGTTCTTCGAATACAAATTAAACGTAGCTTTCTTCGTGTAATTCGGAGCCCAGACCGAAGCCTTGCATATCGATCCTATCGAATGCAAACCATCACACGAATACAAAACCTCGTTGTGACCAATGTCCAACTCCAACTCCTCCATGATCTCGTTGACCGTAAAGTAATCGTCCGGATCCCCCTCCAACAATTCCAACACACGCTCCTGCAACGTTGGCTCGTCAGGCTCAGGCTCAACCTCCGGTTCAATGTCCTCAATAACCGAATCAAAACCCCTCAACCGATCAATCCGAATGGCCTTGTACGGCGTGTTCGGATTCCCAAAGTTATTAGGAACAACAATCGCCTTCACAATATCTCCAACATCAATCCCCGTTCCTTCGAGCAAATGATTGCTGATAAATATATCGCACTCCTCCCGCTGACATAATCCAAAACCAGCGCCGCCATTAGGAATGATGTTCGTAATAATTAACTCGCGTGTATCAATGTGCATAGTAGCTACCTTCCGTTTGCTTTTCATGTAATTCCAATCCTTTCTTCCTCGCGTCATCTAAAAACTTACCAAGATCCTCCTCCTCAATCATGCCCGCAGCTATCGCCGTAAACCGCAGCAAGATCGAATAGGTACACACAACCGGATCATAGCCCTGCGACTGCCACGACATGATCAACTCATTAACATCCTTAGACATCTCTGCCCCCTGCTCAAAACTTTGGCTCATATAATTCTCCTTTTGACTCCTTCTGTTTTAAATACTCCAACTCCTCAACAAGCGCCTCGATCCTCGGGTCAGATGTCTCCTCCCACAAAATATCGTCAATCTCCTTGTTCAAATCCTTAATCAACTTCTTGATACTCGTCAGTCTCGGGTCCATCCTCGCTCCTCGGTAAATTGTACCTCGATTTAATCTGACGCAGCGACTTGACCGTCGTGCCCATAATATCCGCAGCATCGTTCAAACTAATCTCCCGATGCAACAAATTGTTTAATACCGAAGCAACTTTGGATAACTCCAACTTTGGACGCCCACCCTTGTTCACAGACGTATGCTTCGTGAACCCGTTCAACGCACTGTTGCTTATCCCACCATTCCAACGCGGATTGTCCGCCTTGTCCTTGACGTTCTGCGCCAACCACGCCTGACGATAAATGTCCTCATACTTATCACGCTTGTATGTGTTCATGTCCGACCGTCCCCGAACATCTCATCCATCAAAGCCTTACCCTTTAACGTTAGACGAATTATCCTGTGCCTACGGTCCTCTAACATCATTGTCGCCTCCACAAGTTTAGCGGGGGTTCTTTTACCCCTGTGGTGATCTGACAACGCATGAACCAACCTGCACGTTGTAGACTTATGATATCCCAAAGACTGTTGGAGGTCGTGCAATGTTACAGGCTGGTCTTTACATATCTGGGCAAAGACTGCGAAATGATTCAAGGAACAGTGAGATTCCTCCTGCACTGCAAAAGAAAACTTCTTTATTTGTTCTATTAAAATTTGAGCATCTTTCATATCTGCTTACCAATCTCCCGAAGGTTGCTAACGTAAGTATCCAACTCCTCACGCGCCGCAAACAATTCACGCTGCACATTGGGCCTTGCGTCTCTGCGGTAACGCTCCTCCTGCAACGCATCGACCTGACGTTTCAGCCAACGCAACTGCGCTGCCTGAAACTTCGTTAAATCCTGATCACCCACTATGCTTCCTCCATGTGTCACAGGATACAGCGCCACCCGTTGCAGCCTCAATCGCTACCGCATGGTCAACCGTAGGCAAGGCTTTCCCCGACATCCAACGCGACAACGTAGGCTGCGCAATGTTCAGCTTCTTTGCAAACTCATTGGCCGACACACCATTCTTGCGAAGCCACTCACGCAACACCACCCCCTGCGGTTTCTCAAACACCCATCGCTTCTGGCTCGGAACCTTCGGTCGAGAAAAATCCTTGGACATAAGTAGCTGCTGCTGAATAACCATCGTCTGACGCTGCGCCTCGATCACCGCTTTCTGACACTCAAATAAATATTTAAAGTCCGGATCCTCCTCAACCTGCGGCTGCGGCTCCGCTCGCATTTCTTTCTTGGGGTTTCCCCTTAAATCATCAACCACAGTCTTATCCGACGAAATCCAATCCAAAGTATCTTTCAACATCAAACCCTCGTCCATCTGGAAATACGCAGCAAGCTCCTTAACATACGCCCGCAGCAACCTCTCGCTGCACTTGTTATGCTCGACCTTCGTAATCCAAGGTTGGGATCTGTTGATCGCCTTCGCCATAGACGTTTGACTATAACCCATCTGCTTGCGAAGAACCCGAAGCGGATGATCACGAACCTTGATCTCCTCCTCCTCAGATAAAATTCTCCGGTTCTCACTCGACATAGGAATCTTGCCCTCTCGCTTCGCCTTCACTCGAACATCAATCTGTTGAACCCGCTGGTAACTAAGACCCATGTATTCGGCTATCTCCCGATACGTCTGGCCCTTGGTCCTACGCGCCTCCACAACACGCTCCTGTTCAGTCAATGAACCGTTTCCTACCCGTTCACCCCTGTTGTCATATAAATTAAGCATTCGCACACTCCTCGCAAATATATGCATCGTGACCCATTCCAAGCGTCACCACCTCGCCGCAATCACACAACCGCGACACCTCACCGTCACCAGAACACTCGTTACATGGCTCTTGGACCTCGTCCAAATAACCAACGTCACGACCAAAACCTTGCGGTCGCGCAACCTCGTAAAATACCTGACCCAATCCATCACACTCAGAACACGCATCCATGATCGGCGTCTCCATCGCCTCAATCAACAGATTCTTAATCTTGCCCATTACTCACCCTCCCCCGTAAAATCACAAGTAATAACCATCTCCATGCCCCACTCGTCGGACGGCGTAAGAATCAACGCCAGTTTATCCGCAGCCTCCCAACACCGAGCAACAAACGCATCCGTATTCAACATGTATGAGGCATCACGGGGAACAATTAACTCCGCCACTGGCGCACGGTCCTCGTCCCAAATTTTAATCTTGGCTTTCATCACTTGTCCTCCTCTAACAATTTATAAATAATCGATCCTACGTCCTCGTAATCCTCCAACGTGCCCCAATTCACCTCCATGTCAGTGTGACCAAAATCCGCGTCCATCTCACGCATCTTTACAACCGCGTTCAATAACGTCTTGGCAGGCATCGTAAATGGAACCGCGCCGCACTCATTCTCATACCACCCGTTTAACTCTCGCATGACGCATCCTCCTCCACAGTAATTTCAAAATCATAAGTATCTTCCCCGCTCGGGTTACAATCCCAGATGCGATCTTCTACAGCAATGCGCCGTGCCTCCTCTGCCGTTTCAGCCTCCTCGTAAAAAACGTTTCGCTGCTCAACTACAACACGCCACCGCTTGGTCCTCGGCTCGTCAGTGATGTCATTGTAATCTTCCAAGTTTTTCCAACCCGTATGCGAGGCAATCCCCGCAACCGAAAACTCCACAAAAACACACAACTTTATATCACCACCAAACATGCGAGCAGTCTTTTCCGCCGTGCAAAAATGATCCCGAATGACAGACGAACTGTATTCCGAAATCCCATTGTCAAATGGAACCACCGTTCCATCATCCGTGCTCCAATCCCCTCGGTACACGCCAATATTCAGTATCTCCTGATCAAATAAATATGCCATCAGTCTAACATCGCCTCCCCAGTAAGCAGTAACGCTGGACCCACTATATGCCGACCCGTCATGCCACTGGCCGTCTCATTAAACGGTAAACCCAATAACAACCCCTCCTCGTTCACAATCAACTGCTTCTCACCGTCGTCGATCACAATCTCAATCAAACCACCAACAATAGCCTGAGCCTCCTCCAAAGAAGGACGCTTGGCCCGTATCTCAATATCCCGAATCATCACTCATCCTCCTCATAATGCGAAGCAAGCTCCGCGTAATCAATCTCACACAAAGCGCAGTTCAATATGTCACCAACAAAGCCGTTGACCCGCGATCCACTGTCCTCAATACGATCCTCAACAACCTGCTCAATATAAGCA
>Ga0209986_10002140_pt1 | contig 18353 bp, 21 predicted proteins | sample BlataG_FD_183168 | JGI IMG/M metagenome (GOLD analysis project Ga0209986, IMG submission 183168) | Deep subsurface microbial communities from Black Sea to uncover new lineages of life (NeLLi) - Black_00105 metaG (SPAdes) (version 2) | ecosystem: Environmental > Aquatic > Marine > Oceanic >... | reverse complement strand
TAATGAATCAGCAGAGAAGATGCTCGGTTTGAAAGGCGAACAACTGCTGAACCGAAGCTACAAAAAGGCATTGAGGCCCGAACACTTGGCGCTCGCCCGGGATTTGCTTGCAGAGCTGGAAAACAGCCCTGCAAATTCGGTGGAAAGGACTGTCAAGGCAACCATTGATCAAACAGCCCGCAGCTTTATGGTACATATTACTGCGCTTAAAGACGAAACGGATCGTTATATTGGAACAGTGGTTGTCTTTGACGATCTTACGGAGGTTGAAAGAGCCCAGAGGATGGCGGCTTGGCGCGAGGTGGCGAGGCGTATTGCCCATGAAGTAAAAAACCCCCTGACACCCATCAAGCTCTCGGCACAAAGACTGCAACGAAAATATGGTGACGAAATTAGTGGAGACAGCTTGATTTTCACACAATGTATACAAACCATTATTGATCAGGTCGATCAGATAGGAAACCTTGTTAATGAGTTTTCTTCATTTGCACGGCTTCCGGCTGTAAATCCTAAACCGTGCAGCATGCCGGAAATTATAGGAGAGGCAGTAGCCCTCTACCGGGAGGCCCACCCTCATATCTTGTTCAAAACCGAGGTGCACTCAGAAATCCCTCAACTGAATTTGGACCGAGGGCAGGTCAAACGTGTGTTGCTCAATCTGATTGACAATGCCATTGCAGCCATGGACGGACATGGAACAATTGCTATCACACTGGACTTCAATCCAGTTTCAAAGTTCGTAAGGATAGAGGTGAGTGACACGGGCTCGGGGATAGCATCACAAGACAAGCTCCGTCTCTTTGAACCCTATTTCTCCACCAAGAAAACCGGCATGGGCCTGGGCTTGTCCATCGTCAATGCGATAATCGAAGATCACAACGGGTCAATCCGAGCCGAGGACAACTTTCCCACCGGAACAAGGTTTATTGTGGACCTGCCAGCTTGAGAAAATAGTCGCTGGTCACGAACCAAGCAACAAAGACCGAAATGCACCTGGGCATCCTGTTATTGATGATCAGCTATCAGTGACAAATGACCCTGAAGGAGATAACCGATGTTTCCCGTAATATTGATTGTTGATGATGAGGCCACCATATTGCAGTCTCTAAGCGGTATCCTTTCGGATGAGGGGTATGAGACATTGACGGCTTCAAACGGATATGAAGCCTTGAAGATCATTGAAATGGAATCCCCCGACCTTGTCCTTCTGGACATCTGGATGCCAGGCATGGACGGCATCGAAACACTTCAAGAAATCAAGAGGACTAACCCCTTTCTCCAGGTGGTGATTATTTCGGGGCATGGGACCATTGAGACGGCTGTTAAGGCAACCAAGCTTGGGGGCTATGATTTCATCGAAAAGCCCCTTTCCATCGAGAAAATTGTTGTCACAATCAACAACGCCCTCAACTTTCGACGACTGGAGGAGGAAAACCGTTTTCTTCGAAAGAAGACCCTTGAAAAGCATTCCATCACGGGCAACAGCCCGCCGATCCGGGCACTGAAGAAACAGATTGCTATTGCTGCCCCCACCAACGCCTGGATCTTGATCACGGGCGAGAATGGCACGGGCAAAGAACTTGTCGCGCGCACGATTCACCAAATGAGCGACAGAGCCGACCAACCGCTCATTGATGTGAATTGCGCAACAATACCTGACGACTTGATTGAAAGCGAGCTGTTCGGTCATGAGAAGGTGGCGCTGCCAGGCACCACTGCCAGGAAGAGAGGCAAGTTCGAGGTAGCCGACCAAGGCACTATCTTCTTGGATGAGATCGGAGACATGAGCCTGAAAACCCAGGCCAAAATCCTCAAGATCTTGCAGGAACAGAAATTTGAACGGGTAGGCGGCTCCCGTACTCTGACCGTGGATGTGCGAGTGCTGGCGGCAAGCAACAAAGATCTGGAAAGAGCAATCGAAGAGGGGGCCTTTAGAGAGGACCTATATTACAGATTAAATGTTATTCCCATCTCAGTGCCCCCTCTACGCAACCGCAGGGAAGACATACCACTGTTGATAGAGACTTTTCTGAAAGGGTTTGCCCGGGACGGCGACTGCGGTCAAAAGACCATGACGCATCAGGCCATGGAACGTCTCAAGGCCTACCCGTGGCCCGGCAATGTCCGGGAATTGAAGAACTTGATCGAACGACTGGCCATCATGACGCAATCGGACGTTATCGAAGAAAACGACATCCCTTCCTCATACATGGGCGACAAGACGACGACTCGGACTGTGGATCTCTTTGACCGGGAATCTCTGAAAGACGCAAAACGGGAATTTGAAAAGGCGTTCATCCTTCAAAAGCTTTCCGAAAACAATAACAATATTTCCCAAACGGCAGACGCCATTGATATTGAAAGAAGCCACCTCCATAAAAAGATAAAGGCTTTCGGGCTCGCCCCAAAATAAGATCGTGCAACGATTTTATGAGGAGTACGTGTGAGGGTTATAGCCGGTACTTTAAAGGGCAGGAAGCTTCATCCCTTGCGTGGGCTCAGAATCCGCCCTACGACAGATTACCTGAGAGAGTCCATCTTTAACATCCTTGCACCTTTTGCGGAAGGTGCAGTTGTGCTTGACCTGTTTGCCGGCACTGGTAGCCTTGGCATCGAGGCCCTCAGCCGTGGAGCCGCGTCCACCGATTTTGTTGACAACCATCCTCAAGCCATCAAGATCCTTGTTCGCAACATTTGCACCTGTCTCTTGCAAGAGCAAAGCACCATTCTGAAAAGGGATATTCTCCATGGTCTCGGTTTTCTAAAAGCAACGAGTCGAGCTTTTGATCTGGTATTCGTTGATCCTCCTTATGACAAGGCATTTGTCAAAAGAACCCTTCATCTTTTGGATGATTGTGGATGCATTGCCCAAGGAGCCCGCGTGGTAATTGAACACAGTCTCCGAGAAACACTCCCGCAAAATGTGGCACGTCTCGAGCGGACCAACGAAAGGCAACATGGAAAGAGCCTTGTCTCTTTCTACGAATTCGTGTTATAAAATCTACTAGTGCCCATCCATTAATGAATTGCCAAATGACGGGCAATATGTCTGGTGAGAGGGACACAGCATGCACAAGAGAAAAACAGCCATATATCCGGGAACGTTTGACCCCATTACGAATGGACACTGTGACATAATTCGGCGAGGGTTAAAGCTCTTTGATAGAGTCATAGTTGCTATTGCGACGGATGGGAGCAAAAATCCCCTTTTTACGGTCGAAGAACGACTGGAGATGTTAAGAGAGACCTTGAAAGACATGCCCAATGTTGAGACAGATTGCTTTGACGGGCTTCTCGTCGATTATGTAGTCAAGAGGGGGGCTGACACTATCCTGCGGGGACTTCGAGCTGTCTCGGATTTTGAGTATGAATTCCAGATGGCTCTCATGAATCGCAAGCTCAACAAAAATGTGCAAACGGTTTTTCTCATGACAGGCCTGAGGTGGATTTTCATCAGCTCCTCTATCATCAAGGAGGCCGCTCAGTTCGGGGGAGAGACCAGTGGCATGGTTCCTGACGTCGTCAGGAATAAGCTAAACGAGAAGTTTGGCAAGACCCGCTGAACAGATATAGGTTTTCAGACAAACTGCTTTCTTTCCACTTGTAACCATGGATTTATGGAGACTCCACATATTTTGCAAGGTGGTTGAGCTAAGGAGCTTTTCCAAGGCCGCCAACACAGTCTACCTTTCCCAACCCACAGTGAGCAGTCATATCAAGGACCTCGAGAACCATTTCGAATGCAAGCTCATAGACCGCCTGGGAAGGGAGGTTGCTCCCACCAAAGCCGGGCAACTCCTATACGGATATGCGGTAAAAATGATAGCCCTCAAGGAGGATATTGAAAAGGCCCTGGCCGAGTTTCAAGGCAAAATCAAAGGGCATCTCACCATTGGGGGAAGCACGATACCCGGAGGCTATATTCTGCCCCCCTTGTTGGGCAGATTCAAGCAAGCCTGCCCGGAGGTAACAGTGACCCTCATAGAAAGGGACACTGCCGAAATCATTCGGGACACCATCGATGGGCGCGTGGAACTCGGCATTGTAGGTGCCAAGGCTCGAGAAGCTCAGCTTGCTCAACAGAAGATCCTGGATGATGAGATGTTTCTCATCGTGCCTGCAGGTCACAGGTGGGCAGCCACCGGCGCTGTTGCGGTGGAGGATCTTGTGGCAGAGCCGTTCATCATGCGTGAACCCGGCTCCGGGACTCGCAAATCCATCGAGCAAGTATTAGACAAGTCCGGTCATTGGCTTGGCCAACTGAATGTGGTGGCTGAAATGGGGAGCCCCGAGGCTATCCGTCAGGCCATCAAGGCCGGAATGGGTGTTTCTATCCTGTCTGAATACGCTGTTGCCGATGATCTGACCGCGGGAAGCCTGAGAAAGGTTGGAATCAAGGGCTTTCCCTTTCAGAGGGCTTTCTACTTGATTATGCACAAACACCGAACCCGGTCTCCCCTGTGTCGTGCCTTTGTCAAGTTCCTGAAGCAGGAACATGGAATATGACAATACGTCTATCCCAAAATGCCTTGGTTGTTCTTGAGCGGCGATATTTAAGGAAGGACCGGAAGGGAAAACCTGCCGAGGCTCCAGAGGACCTGTTCAGACGGGTGGCTCGGGCTGTCGCGTCGGCCGATGCCAGGTTCGATGCCAAGGCAGATGTCAAGAAAACCGAAGAAGACTTCTACAAATTGACGACCAGTCTGGTTTTCTTGCCCAATTCGCCAACCCTGATGAATGCGGGGCGCAGGCTTGGGCAACTGGCCGCCTGTTTTGTTCTTCCCATTGAAGATTCCATAGATAGTATTTTTGAAACCCTCAGGCACACGGCGATAATCCATAAGAGCGGGGGGGGGACTGGTTTTTCATTCTCCCGTGTCAGGCCTGAGAATGATATGGTGCTGTCTACTCGAGGAATATCAAGTGGTCCCATTTCCTTCATGACGGTCTTTGATGTGGCCACTGAGACAGTCAAGCAGGGAGGCACCCGCCGTGGGGCAAACATGGGTATCCTCAGGGTGGACCATCCTGATATTGAGGCCTTTATCAACTGCAAGACCGACGTGGCCAGGCTGAACAACTTCAATATTTCAGTGGCTGTCACCGCTTGGTTCATGGAAGCCCTGGCAGGCAACAAAGATTACGACTTGATCAACCCGAGGAACCGAGAGAAAGTCAAGCGGGCCTCAGCAAGGGCCATCTTCGACCAAATTGTGCAGGCGGCTTGGCAAAGCGGAGAACCGGGAATCATCTTTTTGGACCACCTCAACTTTGCCAATCCCGTCCCGCAGCTTGGCAAGATAGAAGCCACGAACCCTTGCGGTGAGCAACCGCTTCTGCCTTATGAAGCGTGCAACCTAGGCTCCATCAACTTGGCCAAGATGCTCAAAGACGGCAAACTGGACAAGACAAGACTGCGACAAAGTATTCGCAGTGCAGTTCACTTCCTTGATAATGTCGTGGAAATGAACATATACCCCTTACGCCAGATCGAGACCATGAGCAGAAAGACCCGAAAAATCGGCCTGGGTGTCATGGGGTTCGCCGATATGCTTGTCAGGCTGGGAGTTGCCTATAATTCCAAAGCAGCTGTCCGCCGGGCTGAGCAGGTAATGGCTTTTGTGTTGCGCGAAGCGAGAAAGGCCTCAAGCGAGTTGGCAAAAAAGCGAGGGAATTTCCCGGCCTTTGAGGGAAGTATCTTTGACAATCCCAAAACCCCCTATATGCGAAATGCTACCACAACGACTATCGCCCCCACAGGGACGATCAGCATCATCGCGGGATGCTCCAGCGGTGTGGAGCCCATATTTGCAGTGGCTTATGAACGAAGGGTTCTGGATGGGGAGACTTTGTTCGAGATACATCCCCTGTTTGAGCAGATGGCAAAGCAAAGCGGCTTCTACAGCAAGAAGCTGGCTGAGGAAATTGCCCAGACCGGCTCGATTCAACACATAAAAGGAATTCCCGAAAAGATTAAGAGGCTTTTTGTGACCGCTCATGAGATAGGGCCGGAGTGGCATATCCGGATCCAGGCAGCCTTCCAAAAATACACGGACAATGGCGTGTCCAAGACAGTGAATTTTTCACAGGATGCTACCCCTGAGGACATAGAAAAGGTTTTCAGGCTTGCCTATGAAAGCGGTTGCAAGGGTGTGACCATTTATCGCTACGGAAGTCGTGGCCGCCAGGTCCTCAATATCGGAAAGGGGGAGGAAAGAAACGGAAATGCCATTGTGCCACGGACACGCCCGGTTCTGACAAGGGGGGCCACTGAGCGAATCAACACCGGCTGCGGAAAACTCTATGTCACCATCAATGAAGACGATAAGGGAATATGTGAAGTCTTTGCCCAAATGGGCAAAACCGGAGGGTGTGCCTCTTCCCAGATTGAGGCTACCGGACGCCTCATATCATTGGCACTACGCAGCGGAGTTAGGGTGGAAGCCATCCTTAAACAGATCACCGGCATCCGCTGTCCATCACCTATATGGCAAAATGGAACAATGATTCTTTCCTGTCCCGATGCCATTTCCCATGTGATAAAACACTACACGAATATCGATACCCCAGACATGCCAACCTTGACGGGAGTCTGCCCGGATTGCGGTGGGACCCTGGAGCACGAGGGGGGCTGTCTCATGTGTCGGTCCTGTGGATTTTCCAAGTGCGGCTAATCTCTCGTGCCGCAATTTCACATACCTAAAGCTGTTCGAGAAATCACGGAAAATATGAGGGATAAAGAGAAAAGGAGGGGGTTTTGCAGGAATGCGGTAGATCCGGAGCCGAGGTCGGTGTCTCATCCTATATATTTAATATAGTTGCGGCGAGACACGTGTCGCCACCGGCCCCAGACTGCTGCCGCTACCAAATATTAATCATCAAATTGGGTGCGGTCAAGGGAGACCGAAAAAGCCTCCGAAGGATGCGATTTCCGACAACCCCAGAGGCTTAGGATGAGACACCGACAGGCAAGGAAGACTGTCAGTGTCTTTCCCCTATCATGATGGGCAAAAATATCAAGGGAAAAAACGGTGTCAGAGCTTCAATCTTCAGTTTTCTCTTGATTCGGTTCCCGAGAGGTTTTATCGATCCTGTATTGGAAGCCTCCCACGTTATGTGCATAAACCGCTGATAACATGAAAAGCAACCCTGACCAATATGAGATATCCACGATCACCAAAGGTGGACTAGATGTCTTCATCCGCCCCATAAGGGCCGACGATGCACCACTTCTGGAAGCCTTGTTCGACGCCTTGTCTCCAAAAAGCGTGTATTTCCGGTTCTTTATGAGAATAAAGAAGCCGTCAAAGGAGATGTTGGCGAGGCTGATGGAAATTGATCACGGTCGGGATGCAGTACTGATTGCGACCGAACGAAAGGAAGGACGAGAACGAATCTTGGGCGTATTCAGGCTGATGTGCTATCCTGATCGCAAGGAAGGGGAGTTCTCTCTGCTGGTTGGAGATCCTTGGCAAGGAAAAGGAGTCGGGGCCAAACTGCTTGAGCACGGTCTGTCCATTGCCAAAGAGCGCAAAATCGAATCGGTTTTCGGTATGGCCCTGCCTGAAAACAGAACCATGCTAGCCCTTGCCCGCAAGAGAGGTTTCGCCATCACGTGGGACTCTGACGTCTGTGCATACGAGATGACAATAAACCTAACCCGGATAAAGCGGAATTGAAGGATTGCCAATTGAGGAATTCAGGAATTGGCTGGAATCCATTTAGTCCCTGAATCCCCAAATTCCTCAATTACTTGTGAGTAAGGCACATGGTTTAAAGGCGTACGGCATATGGCCTTGAGCCTTCACCGGCTGTTACCTGAATCGGTCAAGAACCCCACTTATCTCGTGCCATGGAGTAACCGATCGAAATGAGCGCTTCATCGATCTCTTCGAGAGTGGCAGGCAAGTATAGGTAATAGGGGACGTCCATTGGATTATAGGACGTAATAGGGGACGTCCATTGGATTATAGGTTTACAATTCAGTAGATTTATGTTACGAAAATCTTATGCCACGAAAAGCCCGCATAGACGCCCCCGGCGCCCTTCATCATATCATTGTCAGGGGCATAGAGCGCCGCAAGATATTTTATGATGACACAGACCGCAATAACTTAATAAAGCGGCTGGATGCTGTATTAACCAATACCCAAACCCCCTGCTTTGCATGGGCTTTTTTACCGAATCATGCCCATTTTTTGTTTAGGACAGGAGGCGTAGGGCTATCGACGGTAATGAGGCGTTTGCTGACCGGCTATGCAGTGAGTTTTAACCATAGGCACAAGCGTTACAGTCATCTTTTCCAGAACCGATACAAGTCGATTATCTGCCAGGAAGACGTTTATTTCAAGGAACTGGTTCGTTATATTCACCTGAATCCTGTGAGAGCGAAGTTGGTTTCTGGAATTGGCGAGCTCAACCGATACAAATACTGTGGTCATAAGTGTATTGACGAGCAAGAGGAAATGTGAGTGGCAGGACACAGACTATGTGCTGTCGTATTTTGGCAAGAGAATCGGTGACGCCAGGAGGCGTTACCTTTCATATGTGAGCGCTGGTATTGATGAAGGTCGTCGTCCGGAGCTTGTTGGCGGGGGGTTGATCAGGAGTGTTGGGGGTTGGTTAGAAGCAAAGAAACAGCGATTGAAAGGTAAGGATGTGTCCTTTCGGTAAGCGTGCATGAAAAACAGCGCAGGCTGAGGTATCATCGGTTATCTCACATTAACAAGGAGGATAATCGATGGAACTTACAGTCCGTTCAAGCAAAAAGCCCACCGTTGAAGAAATCCGGGACCAATTTGAAACATGGCGCAAAACCAGAGAAAAGCGAACACCAATCCCTGACGCCTTATGGGAAGCAGCGGTTTCTCTGTCTCCCCGGTATACCCTCTATCAGATATCAAAAGCATTACGTCTCAACTATAATGATTTGAAGTTCCGCATTGAGACATTACATTCAAGTCTTGAGTCGCCGCCGGCCATAGGTCCTTCCTTTATAGAACTGGGATTGAAAGAGCCGCTGCTGCCTGCCGAATGTATTGTCGAGATGGAGGATCAAAATGGAGCGAAAATGAGAATGTGTTTTAAGGGTGAGGCCGGACTTGATCTATTGGAACTTGGCAAGGTGTTTTGGAGCAAGCGGTCATGATCCAGGTCACACCGCAGATGCGAATACTTTTAGCGGTCAATCCTGTGGATTTTCGCAAAGGGATCGACGGATTGGCCGGAGTCTGCCGGCAGGCGCTCCTATCAGACCCGTTTTCAGGTCATGTTTTCATTTTTCGCAATAAGAAAGCAAGCGCCATCAAAGTGTTGATGTATGACGGGCAAGGATTCTGGTTGTGTCAGAAACGATTGTCCAAAGGACGTTTTAGTTGGTGGCCGGATAACGGTGATGAGCGTTTAAGACCGTTGGCCGTTCATGAGTTGCAGGTTTTGATTTGGAACGGCAATCCCCGCAAGGCGCATGTAGCCCCTTTATGGAGACCGATTCAGGAGTAAAACGATAAATTTTAAAAAAATGACATTTCCTGCCTGCGTTCCTGACATCATTGTGCTATTTGGCTCTTATGAGTTTGGAATTCAGATATCGGGGCAAGGTTGTCGCGAGCAGGGATATAGCATTTATCAATCAACTAATTGCTGAAAATCCCAATGATAGCCGATGGGCTTTATCTAAAAAGCTTTGTCTGGCATGGAATTGGGTTCAGCCCAACGGCGCCCTGCGTGATATGGTGTGTCGAGGCTTGATGCTTGAGCTTGACAGGGCCGGACATATCAAGCTGCCTGCCAAAAAGTCTAACCCCCACAATCCATTTATCAATCGTAACAAACCTGCGAAAATGAAGATTGATCAAACGCCTATACATACAGATTTGTCCAAAATTCAACCGCTGGAGTTTCGGCAGGTTCGCCGTACAGCGTTGGAAAAACTGTTTAACAGCCTGATTGAACACTATCATTATCTGGGTTATTGTCACCCTGTAGGTGAACAGCTCAAATATATCATTTTTTTTCAGCAAAGACCCATTGCCTGTCTTGCCTGGTCTTCAGCGCCACGTCATATCGGCTGCAGGGACAGATTTATCGGCTGGTCGGCAAAGAGCCGCAAAAAGCACATTCATCTTATGGTTTACAATACCCGATTCCTCCTGCTCCCCTGGGTTCGCGTATCGTGTCTGGCATCTCATATCTTGGGCCAGGGCCAGGCTGCTTTCTCATGACTGGCAGAGGATATACAATCATCCCATCTATACCGGTCGCGGCAAAAATGATCATACCAATAAACCGAATCGATCTATTAAAGCGGTCTGGGGCTACCCCTTGTCAAAGAATTTTCGGGATCACTTACTCTGGGGTGCACGATGAATGCGCCAGAACGGATAGATCTGAACCTCGAAGAGGTGAATGCCTTACTTGAGCGAGTGGCGGCAGAATCACTTAAAGAGGGTGATTATGAGATCATAAAAGCGATGGCGGAAACCATTCGTGTCCTGAGTCAATCAGTAGATGACAAGGCCGCATCTATCAAACGCTTATTAAGGATGTTGTTTGGAGCCACCACTGAAAAAGCAAAAAATGTGCTCAAAAATTCGGATAAGGACGATGACTCTGACGAATCGAAGATATCCTCTGGTAAATCAGAAAATGATCCCGAGGACAACAAGGACAAGCCAGATAAAAAAAGAAAGGGCCATGGTCGAAACGGGGCAGCCGATTATACCGGAGCTGACAAAATCGCAGTGCCTAACACCGACCTGAAACCCGGAGATGACTGTCCTGCCTGCTTAAAGGGAAAGGTTTACAAAATATCAATACCAAAGGTTGTGGTACGAATTACGGGCAACGCCCCCCTTGCGGCAAAGGTCTACGAATTAGAAAGGCTGCGCTGCAACCTTTGTGGTCAGGTTTTCACGGCCAAAGCGCCTGGTAAGATCGGTGATGAAAAATATGACGAGACGGCCGGAACCATGATAGCCCTTTTAAAGTATGGCAGCGGATTGCCTTTTAACCGCCTGGAAGGTCTTCAAGACAGCCTTGGAATTCCCCTCCCGGCATCAACCCAATGGGAAATTGTAGAAAAGGCAGCTGGCCGAATCCATCGTGTTTATAGTGAGCTTATCCGACAAGGCGCTCAGGGTGATGTCATCCATAACGACGACACGACAATGAAGATCCTGTCCTTGATGAAAGAAAACAATCAAGATGAATCGGCAAGAAAGGGTATGTTTACCACCGGGATCATCTCCACACTCAACGGCCGGAAGATAGCCTTGTTTTTTACCGGACGGAAACACGCCGGTGAAAATATGAACGATTTGCTCAAGCAAAGGGAGTCGGGTCTCAGTCCACCCATACAGATGTGTGATGCACTCTCCCGAAATTTGCCCAAAGACTTTGAGTCCATATTGGCAAATTGTATGGCCCATGGCCGCCGCAACTTTGTAGACGTGACATGGAACTTTCCGGAAGAATGCCGGCATGTGATAGAAACATTGGCCCAGGTTTACAAGAACGACGAAGTTGCAAAAGACCTGAATATGTCGCCAGAACAACGATTGGTGTTTCATCAAACTGAAAGCGGGCCGTTGATGGAACAGCTCAAGATCTGGTTCAATGATCAATTTGATCAAAAGAAGGTGGAACCTAACTCAGGCTTAGGGCAAGCCATTTCATACATGCTCAAGCACTGGGAAGCGCTAACACTGTTCCTTCGGGAGCCAAATGCGCCTTTAGACAATAACATTTGTGAACAAGCCCTCAAGAAGGCCATACTCCACCGAAAAAACGCCCTGTTTTATAAAACAGAGCACGGCGCATACATAGGTGATATGTTCATGAGCATCATTCATGCCTGCAACCTGGCTGGTGTCAATCCTTTTGATTACATTACAGCCCTGCAGAAATATTCCTCTGAGGTGTTCAAGAATCCTCAAAATTGGATGCCATGGAATTATAAGTCCATGGCCCCCCCCGTTACTGAGTAGTCCACAGCTTTTTAACTATCGTCTGGCGCCCAGCCTCCCTGGCTGGGCGCCAGACGATCAACGATTCCCCATACAAGCTGTCACGCCACACCGGAGCCAGGCGTCGCTACCCCGCCCAAACTTTTTTTGGCCTGTTCATGCTTGCCGAAAGGACACATTGAAAGGTAAGGATAGAGTCAGAGGAGACGAGCGTATACTGGGTGATAGTGCTTTTGTTTTGGAGATACTTGCGGAGGCTGATGAGAAGTTGGATCGGTATTATGAGCTGAAGAGTTTGGGGTACGATCTCAAAAGGGTTGAACGAAAAGTCTGTGAGATATATAGTATAAAAACGGAAGATATCTATTCAAGAAGTCGTCAAAAGATTCGAGCTGAAGCCAGGAGCTTGTTTTGCTACTGGGCTGTCAGAGAGCTAGGATACGGGTTGTCGGAACTGGGCAGGCGGCTTACTATGAGCCAGCCTGGTGTCGGTTACGCGGTGAGCAGGGGTGAACGCATAGCCAAACAAAATAATTATCAACTGCTTGACTGAGTTACTTATTTATGAACGTCCCCATTGGCATCCACTCTCAAGTCCATCGCCAACAACCCGGAGATTGATACTATTCACGCCAAATGGAAGGAGAAGCTGGAGCCTGTCCGGGATAAGCTAAACACCCTACTAAAAAAATCATGGGAAGAGTGGGAAATACCGAGCGAGGCTGACGAGGCATGGTCCAAGGAGGCCAAGAAATGCCATCAACGGTGGTGTGATTTGCGCCGGGCTCGCCAGGGTGAAATTGATCGTGCCGTCGCCCGGGAAGCTGACAGCGAGATCCTTTATGACCAGCCCTATGAAGACAAGAAACGCATCCGGGTGGCAGGCCCCTTCACTGTGGAGAGCCTATCCCCACACAGGGTCTTATCGACTGACGAGGAAATTCCTGCTTCCGAAAAGGAGGCACGTAAGTCCGCTGGGGCGGGGCAGTTTGAGACTATGATCTTGGAGAACCTGAAGAAGGCCGGGATTCAGAACACCATCAAAAACGAGCGGCTTCATTTTGACCGTCTGGAGACGTACGCAGGGACCTGGATTCAGGCCGAAGGCGAATACACGGAAAAAGACGGGACATCCCGTCGCGTGGCCGTCTCCATTGGCCCCGAGCACGGCACAGTCGGTCCAGAATTAGTCAAGGAAGCTGCGAAGGAAGCGGTGAAAGGGGTGGGCTTTGACCTTTTGATCGTTTGCGGCTTTGCCTTCGATCCGCACGTTTCCGAAGAGGCCAAGCGGTATGGTCAGCTAACCGTGCTGCCTGCCCGTATGAATGCAGACTTGAGCATGGGCGATGAACTCCTTAAGAAGACGGGCGCGGGCAACCTTTTCATGATATTTGCCGAGCCGGATCTCAAAATAAAGAAGATAAAAGGTGGCCAGATCACTGTTGAAGTTAAAGGTGTGGATGTCTACGACCCGACCACCGGACAGATCCGCAGCCATTCCACTGATGACATCGCCTGCTGGTTCATAGACACGGATTACAATGAAGAGAGTTTCTTCGTCCACCACGCATACTTCACTGGCGCAGAACGGCCCTACGACAAACTGAAGCGGGCCCTCAGAGCCGAAATCGATGAAGCAGCCTGGTCATCTCTCTACACCACGAAGAGTCGCCCCTTTGATCTACCTACGACCGGTAAGATCGCCGTCAAGGTTATCAACCACTACGGCGATGAGGTGCTGAAAGTGTATGAGGTTGGGAAAAGACCAACATGATCAGGAAAGCCCGGAGCCACCACCCGCGCAATCCTTGCCATGCCTTTAGCCTATCCTTGTGTCTTCCCCACACAGAGGGGGAAGTTCGAAAAAGCGTGCAATAGAAGGCAAATGTGTATAGAATATACAAAAATAAATCTTAATACTCTGGAGTGCTCGACATGGGAAAAGCCTTACAAGATTTGCCAAATTATGAGAACCCGCCTGTTATTGAGGTGGTCTGCGGGGTGCTTTTTAAGTCTATCGACGCATTGCTTGCCCCACACTTTGGTTTGTTGTGGGAAAAATACAAATCAGAATACCCTATTTGCCGTGAAGTTGCTCCTCTGACTCCGGTGATAGAGCGCTTCGAAGAAGCTCCTGCAATTGACCTTCGACTCGCTGAAGTGCCACCGCTGCCGCGGATCTGGTTTGTGCATGCCAATGACAACGGGATTATTCAGGTACAGCGCGATCGCTTTCTGCATAACTGGAAAAAGGTTCGACCCGAGGATGAGTACCCGCGATACCCGAAAGTGATCGAAATGTTCAAAGATCGTTTGTCTCAGTTTGAATCGTCCTTAAAAGAAAACGACTTGGGAATTATTGAACCTCGCCAGTACGAAATGACTTACATCAATCACATCCCTCAGAGAGACGGGTGGACGAGTTTGAATGAAATAGGGAACGTGTTTCCCGATTTTTCACTACGGGTTAGTGAGCATAGGTTTCTGCCTGAGCCTGAACGAATTAATTGGCGAACAAGCTTTGTTCTGCCCGATCAGGCAGGACGATTGCATGTAAAGATCCAGCATGGAAAGCACCGCGAAACTCGGAAGCCAGTACTTGTGCTGGACCTAACTGTTCGTGGGATCGGAGCCGATATGTCGTCCGCAGGCATGATAGAGTGGTTTGATCTCGCCCGTGACTGGATAGTGCGTGGGTTCGCTGACCTGACAGGAGAGGAGGTGCAAAAGGAGATATGGCGGAAAACAAACTGATAGAGTCCGTTGGAGGAACTCAGCAAGATTCCTTCCATCCAGAATGGCTGAGTTCGACTAGTGCGACGACTACAATGACGGAAATCGATAGGGTTAACGTAGAAGACATAGACGTGGATACGGTTTCTCTAGAAGGTACCGACATGGATGTGGTCTACGTAGAAGGTATTTCACCGGAGTCAGGCTTGACAGGAGGGCAATCTCGTGGCGTCGCAGTAATAGTTGCTTGTGCATCGGTAGGAGGGAAGTCTGACATTGACTATGTATGTGAAGGGCAAAAGTATTTCTGGCGTCGGGTAGGTACGCTCCGATTAAAATACGCTTCCGTAAGACAGCCGTTTATTTACGAAGCACTCGAAGAATATCTTGGCTTCCCAGGCGAAGCCGTTGCGAGCACCTCTCCCTGGCCGGACCTTTGGGAGCGTGTAGAACCAGAGCCGACAAGGTTGCGAGGCGTGTTTTCTCATACCCCCCACCGAAAAGTTCTATTTTCCGAAACGCTGAAATTCAAGACCGCCCATCTGCCACGCTGGAAACCAAAGGTTATAATTGGCTTGCGAACCTTTGAGGAAGAAGATGACTGACACGTGGTACGAGGTTGTAGAGGCTGGCACATCACTGACACAGAGCGATTTAATCTTCGCATGTCCTGTCCTTGCCTGGGAATCTGGGACACTCGAATTGGAGGGACGAAGGGAAACTGAGGTTTTGCGGGGGGCCACAATCGCCACAGCTTCTGACGTAGTCGTAATGACTCAGGCCTGTGATCTGGAGCACAAAAATGTTGAAAATGTCATTCTGTGTCCCCATGTTTCTCTAGCTGAACACTACACCAATTGGAAGGAGAACATGGAGGGCTCTTCGCAAAATCCAACCAAGAAGGCTTGGGGAGCCCACTGCGAGGAAATCTGTAAGGGATTTATGTGGAATGTCATGATGCTCAACCATGGACAAATAGACGGATACAATCTTGACATCCGCATCGTCTATTTTGATGAAGTATTTACCGTTCCAATATCCTTTCTTGAATCTCTAGTTGAGAAACGGGCAATCTCCAGATTTCGTCTTCTTCCACCATATAGAGAGGATCTTTCACAGGCCTTTGCCCGGTTTTTTATGCGCGTTGGTCTTCCCGTCCCAATCTAGAAAGAGTGGACAATTGAAGAAACAGATTAAAAGCTATCATCCGGCCACCCCGTGCCTCACTCCTGGGGGGTAATGGTAGCAGATGGTCTCGGTAGGAATGCCGGTCACCCGGCACCCGCCGGGTAGAAGGGGTCGCCATATTGGCGCCCCAACCCCCACAGAACGTAGCGTGGAGATTTCCCGCACTACGCTCTTCAAAATTTGATTCAGAGCACGGCTAATGGTGTTTGGGGACGCCCTAGACTAATTGGACTTATGCTTAGCTCGCTGACCAAACGATTTGGGACTTGGGCGAGCTTTGGGGACATCGTTGACTATGTTGAATAAGTCTGATGCGAGCTTTTTGATATAGTGTCTATGGGCGGTAGATTTGGGAAATATGGCGATGCCAAATGATCTGTTTCTATCTCTCACAGAGCTCGCCGAGCACAGAGTTTTTGCGCAGATTCCATGACCCCAGAGGAATAGATTGCACATTCCAGAGGGCAGGGACGTGAAATCAGCTCAAACTGGCATCCAGCTATCGCAGGACATATTGCCTCAGACAAGCGTTTATGTTTCTGATCGGGATTACAATATCCCAGACGACATACGCCACAAGGTACCCGAAGGAGAAGCCCTCCTTAACGAATTATGCACGCTCTGCACGAACCTTCCGGTCATCCGGTCAAGACTGAACCCGCTAGCTATCCGGTCAGTTAAGGGGCCGGACAGATGTCTCTATTGCGAAAACGAGCGATAAGGTGACAAGAAGTGCTGATAAAGGGAATGTGCTCATGCCCAGAAAACCAAGTTATGAAGAATTGGAGCAAAGGGTCAAGGAGCTGGGAGAAGAAGCACTTGAGGACAAGCAGGTTGAGGAACGGCTGCGACGCCATGCGAACGAACTGGAGCGAAGCATTCAGCAACTGAGGCAGTTCGCTTATGTGGCCTCACATGATCTGCAAGAGCCGCTGGATGTGGTGACGAGATATCTCCGATTTGTCGAAGCACGCTACAAGGGGCGGCTTGATTCGGATGCCGACGAGTTTATAGCCTCTGCCGTAGATGGAGCAAACAGGATACAAAGTCTCATCACTGACCTGTTGGCCTATTTGGGAAAAGATGGATGACAGAAGAGAATAAGGAAAAGCTAAAAAATCAGCGTGTGTTTCAGCATACAAGCGGCCGCTACATCCTGCTCACAAAGGCAGGCAAGGCGGTTTCCTTCTGGGTCGATGAGCGAGGGCGTGCTCATGTTTTGGAAGAGCTGGAAGGTGTTGACTTCAAGGCAACCGGAACCCAGTTGAAGAAAGAAGGATGGCAATGCATCGGGCCGGGGCTTGAATTTGAGAGGTTGCTTGCAAATCTTGGGTACGCTATTGGATAGGAACTTTGGGGAACTTCAGGGACGTCCGGACTTCTCAGAGAAAAGGAGAACCAAGAATGGGAATCAGGGAACGCTCTGCAAAACGCCGAAGACGCATAGTTGCTCACCGCGCACCAAGCTTCGAAGATGCCGAAAAATGGGATCTGGATTTCTGGCAACGCCAAACCCCTGAACAGCGCCTGTCAGCGTTGGTGGCAATTCGCGAAGACGTGAAGAAAGTCGAACGGTCACGTTTGAAAAGCAGTGCAGCCAAAGAAGAGGAGTCATGACAATGGAAGCCGCAGGAAATTTTGAAGATATGCTTGAAATGCTGGACAAACACAAGGTCAGGTATATCATCATTGGCGGCCTTGCGTTCATTTACCATGCAAAACCTCGTTATACCAAGGATATGGATCTGTGGATTGATCCCTCACCTGAAAATGTAAGACGAGCCAATGCTGCTCTAACCGAGTTCGGAAGTCCTTATCTGCTGACCGCTGAAAGCCCGGAAGAAATCCTACAGTTGGGAGTCGCGCCGGACAGGATAGACCTACTCCGTCATGTTAGGGGTGCGAGATTCGAAACGGCCTGGAAGAAACGAATCAAAGGACAGTATGGCAGCGCTAAAGCTAACTGGATAGACCTTGATAGTCTCATTCGCATTAAGAGCCGCATAGACAATCCGCGGCACCAGGAAGATGTCCGGATACTGCGTGAGGTAAAAAAGCGGCGCAGAAAAGGCTAGCGTGAATTGGATCTAAGGAACCCCCTGCTGCTCACGGCCGAAAGAGAAAGAGGAGGCGAACATCACGAGAGGAATAGATGAAGAACGACGGGTATCGGATCCTGCTGTTCTTCCTCTGGCTTCCGAGTGCGGACTTGGCGGTGGCCCGTGTGAAAAACCGAGTCCGGCAAGGCGGGCACAATGTCCCCGAGCCCGTCATACGCAGACGATTCGAATCAGGCATTCGAAATCTGTTTCAACTCTATAGGCCACAACTCAATGCATGTCATCGATGAAGTTTTCTTTTCTAAGCAAACGAGCTGGAAGCCGCCCGATATGCATGGGTTTTTGCCGCTTGTGCCAATTGTTGTATGGGCCTGACGTTTTTCCTGCCTCAGCCAGTTTTTCAGGG
>Ga0209986_10002139_pt1 | contig 18356 bp, 19 predicted proteins | sample BlataG_FD_183168 | JGI IMG/M metagenome (GOLD analysis project Ga0209986, IMG submission 183168) | Deep subsurface microbial communities from Black Sea to uncover new lineages of life (NeLLi) - Black_00105 metaG (SPAdes) (version 2) | ecosystem: Environmental > Aquatic > Marine > Oceanic >... | reverse complement strand
TCGGCGAGTGCAACCAGGAAGCTTTAGCCCGCGTGAGGGCCATGATGGCCGCCTCCCAGCACAAGAGGGCCCCGATACCGATTTGTGAACTTTGAAACCTCGGTTGGTGCGTATGATAGGTCAAGTTGCGGAGTCCTCAACTTGTTGAGGCGTTCTCGACGCAGTGCAGATTGCTGGAATACGAAGATCAACTTGGCAATGCCCGAACAAGTTCGGGAGTCCGACTGACTTTACCCAACGGTTATGCGCGCTACTAAATCTTGCAGGACAATGTCGAGCGGGAACAATGAGCCGAGGCCGCCTCATTGAGGTGGCCTCTTTCGGTTAAGAAAGACACGTTTAGCTTTTGTAAAGGGGGACACAATGTTCTTGGATAAGCGGGAGGTTCTGGAGAGGGTCGAAGCCGACGATGTGAAGTTCGTTAGTCTGCAATTCACTGACATCGTGGGCACGATCAAGAATGTCGCCATCCCCATAGGCCGGCTGGAGGAGGCCATGGAGAAGGGGGTCTGGTTCGATGGCTCCTCCATCGAGGGCTTTGCTCGCATCTACGAGAGCGATATGGTCTTGATGCCTGATGTCAATACCTATCGTCTGCTCCCCTGGGAATCCCAGGCCAGGAAGGTGGCCCGCATCATCTGCGATGTCTATCGGCCCGATGGCGAGCCTTTCGAAGGTGACCCGCGCTGCATCCTCAAACGGGCCATCGGGGCGGCGAGGGAGAGGGGCTATCTTTACAACACAGGGCCCGAACTGGAGTTCTTCTTGTTCAAGATGGACGCCGAACCCCAGATAAGGCCCGTTCCCCACGATGTGGGCGGCTATTTCGATTTCTCACCTCGGGACTTAGCTTCTCAAGTACGGGGGGATATCACCCTGACCTTGGAAAGCATGGGGATGGAGGTGGAGATGGAGCATCACGAGGTGGCGACGGGCCAGCACGAGATTGACATCCGCTATGCCGATGCCTTGACCAGTGCTGATAACGTCATGACCCTGCGCTACACCGTTAAGGCTGTCTCGCAGACCTTCGGCCTCTATGCCACCTTTATGCCTAAGCCCATCTTCGGCATCAACGGTTCGGGCATGCACACCCATCAAAGCCTCTATACGTTCGATGGGGAAAGCGTCTTCTTTGACCCAAGCGATAGGTACAAGCTCTCCAAGACCGCTTATGCTTTCATGGCTGGCCAGATAGAGCATGCCAGAGGTCTGGCCGCCATCGTAGCGCCGACTGTTAACTCTTACAAGCGCCTAACGCCTGGTTATGAGGCCCCGGTCTACATCTGCTGGGGGCAGATCAACCGCTCGGCACTGATCCGCATTCCAAGATACTCACCTGGCCGGGAGCAGTCCACTCGCCTTGAGCTACGTTGCCCTGACCCGAGCTGCAACCCTTATCTGGCCTTCGCCGCCATGCTCTGGGCGGGCTTGGATGGCATCGAGCGGGAGTTAGAACCACCTCCCCCAGTAGAGGAGAACGTATATGATTTCGACGATGCCAAATTGCGGGAGCTCGACATCGCCACTCTGCCAGGCACTCTGAGACAGGCTATTGATGAGCTGGAGAAAGACGAGGTCTTACAGCAGGCATTGGGGGAGCATGCCTATCAGGCCTTTGTGCGGGCCAAAAAGGCCGAGTGGGACGAGTACCGCATCCAGGTAACCGATTGGGAACTCGATCGCTATCTGGAGACGCTGTGAAGTACATGTCATTGCGAGGAGCAGAGCGACGAAGCAATCCCCAACCTGGCAGGAGATTGCTTCGCTCCGCTCGCAATGACACGTTCCCAGCAACATTCTGGCGGACAACGCAAATGTTGTAGGGTAATGCGATAGGCCAAAGGCAAATAAATCGCCGTCTAGCTATAGCGAGGGCGATTTCTTCTTACCCCTCGACAGGGGGTGGAAGTGTCTCAGGGACTTCTCTGCTGCGCAGATACTGGGCGGTCTCTCTGGTGTTTTCCTCGATGGCTAGAGCCAGGTAGATGGCTTCGCCGAAGGCGTAGAGAAAGAGGAAGTAGAATCCTGCTCCCAGCACGATTCCCAGAGCGCCCACGATTCCTCCTGCGATTCCCATCAAAGGGACGTAGGATCGAGGAAAAACTCCGGGTGTGCTGACCGCCCTTGCTTCCCCCCAGATCCCAGCGGCCAGAAACCCCAGGGCAGCGAGGATACCGAGAGCCAGGACGATCCAGGCCAATACCTTGTAGACAGTGCCGATGATCCGTAGCACTGTAAACTTCTTATCCAAGATTCCCTCCTTTTTCGTGTCTCGCGCCGGGAATGGCACGTGTACAGCATGGTCTAGTCATTCACCGAGGCTCGCCGACGGCATCAGTAGCACCAGGCACACAGTAATTGGGGTTTGCCAGTTAGTTTCTGGGCAGCGCTTTGCGTGCCTACAAATCAGAGGTTTTATCCCCAAACACTTCATCAAAAAACTGTTCCTTGACGAATGTGTCTTGCCATTGTCGGTGTCGTTGTACCACGTCTATACGCCGTTGTGGCGTCAGGGTGAGAAAACGTGTCGTTTCGACCGGCCCCAATGCTTGCACCAATGCTTCTACCCCCCGCCGCACTAGCTCCTCCTCTGGCAGGTACCGCGCTACGGTCATGTCAATCCTTCCTTCTCGCAATATTGCATTCGCGTACCACTCCAAACCCGCAATCCGCCGCGTTGTCCCCGGCGTAACAATCGGTCATCACAAGTTACAGAATCAGCTCCCGCCTGTTCCGCGAAGGCAATATGCGCCGCATCTGCGGGTCCCAGTCCTTGATTGACTAATTCCTCCGCCCGCGCGCGCCCCTGTGTCAAGTCAAAGTCTACTGACGTTGCCAGATGCTCTAACAACGTCTCAAGTTGGATCGGTTCCTCCGTGTTCGCTATCGCCGAGATTTCCACGCGGTGTACAGGAGAGATAATGAGTTGTATCTCGCCTTCTCGAATATGTGCTAAGATCAACTGCACGGCGTCTGTTTCCATGCGAATGCGTATTTGACTCTGGTCGTCAAACGGCCGACATAACGCGCACACGTCAAGATAGACTCGCTTCATCTCAAAGTTCGCCATTCAGTACAGGTTTGGAAAAAAGCGAATTGAGAGCAAAAAATCGAGCGGAACCCGACCCTCAAACACTCCTCGCAGGGTGAAAAAGTGGAGTCGACCCTTCGGCAGGACTTCGGCGAGCCCTCGGCCTGAGCTCGGGCCGAAGGCTCAGTCGAGCCGCTCAGGACATCGCTTTTTCGGCGTCGAAATGGGGTCTGAACGTTCCCTGTGACTATTGTACAACAAACGTCGAATGTGTCAAGTGTACCCTATGCGGTCTCGGACATGGATAGAATGGGAAATGGGGATGTCATAGTCTGTAGTCAGGGGCGGGCCGGGCAACGTTCTGGTCGCCTCGTCATCCATGTGCACCAGGCCCGTCGTCGCGAGTTGCTTTGACAGCTCCTCTAAAACAAGTTATAATTCAGTTCGCCGTCGGACGTTGTCTCGACAGTCGGAGCGCTTTTGTGAACGAGACCGTGAGCAAGCAGTCATTGAAGGCAACGCCCTGGAAATTCCCATTTTTCACCATCTGGACAGGGCAGGCGCTTTCGTTAATCGGCAGCAGGGTGGTCCAGTTTGCGCTGGTGTGGTGGCTGACCAGGCTAACCGGTTCGGCGACAGTGCTGGCGACGGCATCAATGGTAGCCCTGATCCCGGAGATTTTCCTCGGCCCCATCGCTGGCGCGTATGTGGACCGCTGGAACCGGCGCATCGTGATGATTGTGGCCGATGGCATGATAGCGTTAGCCTTGCTGTGGCTGGTGTATCTGTTCTGGGTTGATGCCACGCAGATCTGGCACGTCTACGTCGTCATGGCAGTGCGCGCGGTGGGCGGGAGCTTCCACTGGCCGGCGATGCAGGCTTCGACTTCGCTCATGGTGCCCCAAAAGCACCTCACGCGCGTGGCTGGCCTCAACCAGACAATGAATGGGGCACTCAATATCATTGGTCCGCCGTTAGGAGCGTTGTTGATGGAGGTGCTGCCGCTCTATGGCGTCATGCTGGTAGACGTGGGTACGGCCATCCTGGCTATTGCCCCGTTGCTTTTTGTGCATGTGCCGCAGCCCAAGCGTGATGACCTAGGCGTGGAGAAACCGTCTATTTGGGCCGACATGCGCGAGGGACTGCGCTACATTCGGGGCTGGCCGGGGCTGATGGCCCTGATAGGGGTGGCGATGATTATTAAGATTGCGCTGACCCCGGCATTTTCGCTACTACCGCTCTTGGTGAGCGTGCACTTTAACGGTGGCGCGGCGCAGTTGAGCCTGCTGGAAGCGGTTGCCGGGGTGGGTATCATGATGGGGGGGCTACTCTTGAGCATGTGGGGTGGATTTCGGCGGAAGATATACACCACTATGATGGGCATGGTCGTATTGGGTTTGAGCTTCTTGGTGTTGGGCCTCACGCCGGGAGGGTTATTCTGGATGGCGCTTGCGAGCATCTTTGTGGTGGGATTGACAATCCCGCTGATAGATGGACCGATTATGGCTATTCTTCAGGGGACAGTCGCACCAGAGATTCAGGGGCGCGTGTTCACCCTGATGGGCAGCTTGCTCTGGATCACCTCGCCCTTTAGCCTGGCGGTCGCTGGCTCGATGAGTGATTGGCTTGGTCTACAGGTGTGGTACGTGACGGCCGGTGCGCTATGCGGGGTGACAGGGCTAGCTTTGTTTTTCGTGCCGGCGATTGTGAGCATTGAAGAGAATGCCAACCGGGTCGGCACGGAGGCAGAGCTGCTTGCCCCAGCCGAGGAGAAAGCACAACAACGGTAGTGGATGATTTAACCGAAACCCAAGAATTCAAGGGGGTCAGGGAAATGAATCAACCCTCTAGGGGCACCTCGCCCCTCCTATCGGTGATCATGCCCGTTTACAACGAGCGGGAAACCTTAACGGAGATTCTGGCCAGAGTCAGGGCCGTTGACCTGGAGAAGGAGATCTTGGTCGTTGACGATGGCTCCACCGATGGCACGCGGGACATATTGAGGGAAGAGGAGAAAAAGGGCGATCTCAAGATCTTCTACCACCAGGCCAACAAAGGCAAGGGGGCCGCAGTGCGCACGGGGCTCGAACACGCCTCCGGCGACGTCATCCTTATCCAAGATGCCGACCTGGAATATGACCCCCGAGACTACCCCAAACTGCTCAAGCCCATTCTCGAAGGTCAGGCTGAGGTGGTCTACGGTTCGCGCTTCCTGGAGTTCAGAGGGACCATGTTCTTCCTGCAGGCCCTGGGCAACAGGATTGTCACCCTGGTCACCAACGTCCTCTATGGCACCGCCTTGAGCGACATGGAGACCTGCTACAAAGCCTTCAGGGCCGAGGTTATAAAGTCCATCCCTTTGCGTTCGCGCCGCTTTGAGTTCGAACCCGAGATCACGGCCAAGCTGTTGAAAAGAGGCTACCGCATCCACGAGGTGCCCATCTCTTACCAGGGACGGGAATATCACGAGGGCAAGAAGCTAACCTGGCGGGACGGCGTCACGGCTGTGTGGACCCTGATAAGATATCGGTTTATTGATTGATCATTTCATGAAGAGACTGACCTGTACTGAGCTCAGCCGAATTAGAGGTTGGGTTGGCGGTCGTTGGGCGGCGTCTGGCCTGGCGTTGCTGATTGCCGTAGGAGCAGCCGTTCGGCTCGCTCCCATCGGCGCGAACCGCTTCCATGAGGACGAGGCCCTCTACAGCTTCTGGGCCCTCCAAATCGCCACCGGGCGCGACCCGATCTTGAACTACTCCCCAGTTGATAAACCGCCCCTTTTCATTTACGCCTTGGCCCTCTGTTTCAAACTCTTTGGCCCCTCGGAGGTGGCTGCCCGTCTGCCCAGCGAGCTGAGCAGCGTGGCCAGCATCGCTCTTCTCTACTACTTGGCCTCACGACTCTACGGACGATCTGTGGCTATGGTGGCGGCAGTCCTGATGGCGTTCTCCCCCTTCAACATCCTCTTTGCTCCTACGGCCTTCACCGATCCTCTGGTGGTGGCCTGGGTTTTGGCTGCCCTCTGCTTGGCAGTGAAGGGGAGGCTGGGGTGGTCTGGGCTCGTGCTGGGGTTGGCCGTGGCCACAAAGCAACAGGGCCTTCTCTTTGTGCCTCTGGCCATAGTTATCGGCGCCCGTCGCCTCACACTCTCTCCCCTGCCCCTCCGCTCCCCCGTACCTCGTCACCCCCGCACCTCCGCACCTCCACTCCCCGGCCCCTCTGCACCCCTGCGCCTCCGCACCCCTGCTCTATTGAGGGAGGGACTCTTTCTCGCGTTGGGTTTCTTGGCGGTGATGGCTCCCATTGCCTGGTGGGATTCCCTGCGCTGGCAGTTGCAGCCCAACTACTTTGAGCAGAGCCTCATCAGCTATGGTGGCCTGGCCTTCGTAGACCCGGCTCGTTTGCTTGAACGGCTTGGAGATTGGGCTGAGATCCTGAATTACATAACCGCTTCACCCTTTCTCAATATCCTATTGTTGGGCGGCTTGCCTTGCCTCCTGCTCTACGATCTGGGCTGGCGGAGAGGAGAGCCAGCAACTTTCTTCGATATCGCTCTTTCGGCCTTCGTTATCCTTTTCCTATTGGGCCACTGGGTGTTGAGTTTCAATATCTGGGATCGCTACCTCCTGGGCCTGGTTCCTATTTTGCTAATCCTGCTGGCGAGGGTCATCTGGCTGGCGAGCGGGGCGCTGGCTCAACTCCTATCTCCTCAACGGCCACCCCTTCGACGGTGCCCTTCGACAAGCCCTTGGTCCTCAGGCACTTGTCCTGGACCCTTTGTCCTTGGGCCAAAGGACCAAGGGCGACAAGTACAGGGCCCAAGGACTGAGGGCTCAGGACATCGCTCAGGGCAGGCCCTGCGAGTGTTTGCGGTAATCGCTTTATTGGCGGCTGCATTGGCCGGGCCAGCCCTGGAGGCGGCACGGAGCAGGTATCCCATCGGCGGAGACCACGGAGCCTACGATGGTATCGAAGCTGTAGCTGACTATTTCCGAGATTATGTTCCCGCTGGCTCTATCCTTTACCACCACTGGCTGGGCTGGCATTACTCTTTTTACATGTTTGATTTTCCCCTGGTTCTCCGCTGGTACCCTTCGCCTGAGGAGCTGACTGAGGATGCACGCCAGGTAGATAACGCCCAGCGCTACATCGTCTTCCCCAGTGGGAAGTTGACCGCAGGGGTGAGGGATGCTTTTTCCGAGGCGGGGTTGACGCTCCGTTGTGTCTATTGGGCCTACCGGCGTGATGGCAGTATCTCCTTTATCGTCTACCAGATCGAGGATCAGAAGTGATAAATGACTACCGGACACTTCTTCAGGTGAGCGAGCGGAGGCATCCTGAGCGTGGCTTCGGCGAGCTCAGTCGAGCCGTCGAAGGAGCATCCGCGAGCACCCTTCGACAGGCCCTTGGTCCTCAGGCACTTGTCCTGGACCCTTTGTCCTTGGGCCAAAGGACCAAGGGCGACAAGTACAGGGCCCAAGGACTGAGGGCTCAGGATGCTCGCTCCGGCTCAACCATGCCCAAGAGTCTTGGCCGCTGGAGGGACCTTCTTCCCGTGGCCACCTTGCTCGCCTTAACGCTAGCCTTCTTCTGGAAGATCGTCTTCACCAATCTCATCCTGGTGGGGTTGGACGTCTTCACCTATTTTTATCCCTACAAGGCTTACGCTGCTGAAGTTGTACGCCAGGGTCGCTTACCCTTGTGGAATCCGTATCTCTTCATGGGCGTGCCGTTTCTGGCAAACATCCAATCAGCACTTTTCTATCCACTGAATTTCCCTCTCTATTGGTTACCTGTGCCCAGGATGGTCAGTTATTCCATCGTATTGCACGTCTTCCTGGCGGGCCTTTTTGCCTACTTCTATGCTCGCCTCTCGCTTGGACTGAGACGAGGGGGGGCTTGGCTGGCGGCTGCGGTTTTCGCCCTCAGCGGTTTCGTTGGTGCTCAGGTGGGGCACGTCAACCAGTTGAATTGCTCCATCTGGCTGCCGCTGCTCTTTCTGCTGTTCGATCTGGCTTGTAGAAGGGCTGGGGGGATACCCAGCTCCCAACCCTTCGACCTTGCCCTTCGACAGGCCGTCGTGGTGAGCTTGTCGAACCATCAGGGCGTTGCTCAGGGCAACTTTTGGGAGAGGGAGACCCGCGTGCTTGGTAGACGCCCCGCCGTCTACGTTTTGCTGGCCGGATTGGTGGTGGGACTGCAGTTTACGGCTGGCCATACTCAGTCGTCATACATAACGTTGTTTGCCTTGGGGGCCTACGCGGTCTTTCTACCCCTTCGACGGGGCCTTCGACTGGGCTCAGGACAAGGCTCAGGACGAGCGCTGTGGAGAAGGTGGGGGAAGAAGGGGCTGAGGGCGCAGGTTGGGCGCAGCTTGTTGGTTTATCTCTTGGTGGTGATCATGGGCTTAGCTCTGGCAGCGGTTCAGTTGTTGCCCACCTTGGAGCTTTCGCGGCTCTCCGTGCGGGGCGGGGGACTATCCTATCGCGAGGCCGTCTCTTTCTCCCTCAAGCCGCGCTTGTTGCTCCTTTCCCTGCTGCCGACCTTCGGCGGTGAGGAGGTCTTCAGCGAGTACATCGCCTATCTGGGCATCGTCGCTTTGGCCTTGGCCCTCTTCGGGGCCCTGTTCCAGCGGCGCCATCCGGCCCGGCCGTTCCTCATCTTCCTGACGGCCCTCGGCCTGTTCCTGGGCCTGGGTGCCTATAATCCCTTTTACTTCGTCTTGTACAAACTGATGCCAGGCTTTGACCTCTTCCGAGCGCCGGCTCGGTGGCTATACCTTTACACCTTTGGTGGGGCTATGTTAGCGGGGCTGGGGACGGACTTTCTGGGTTATCCCCTCTTTGCGAAGGCCGAGGTGGTCGGCTGCGGAGTTGGGGAGCTATCGGGCTTCATCCGTCGTCGTCTGCTGATAGCGGTCGGTGTACTGGCCGCTCCCTTGGTTCTCATCCCTTCGGCAAGCTCAGGATACCGTTCCCCTTTCCTCGACTTCCCAACCCGGTCCACACTCTTGGCCTGGCTGCCATTAGCTCTATTGGCCTCGGCCTTGCTCTGGATAGGGCTATCGGCCCACGCGACACGACCTGTTTTTCGTCTGGTGGTGGCCCTGATCGTCGTCGGGGAACTCTTCGCCGCCAGCCGTGGCCTGGCTTACAACCATCCCACAGCCCCGGGAGCCTACTCCTCGCTGCGCACCGCCCCGGCTCACCTTTTATCCGATGGGCAGCCAGGGGAGGCTGTTCCTACGTATCGCTTCATCAGCATCTCAGGCCTGACCTATGACCCAGGCGATCTAGGGGAGATGCAGCAGATTTTCGAGGACCAATTGCCTCCTCGGGCCATCTATGACTACGTGGTGGTCACTAAGCTGAAGGAAATCCTCGCCCCTAACCTGCCCCTGGTTTACCAAATCCCCAGCGTAGATGGCTACGATGGCGGGGTGCTCCCCCTCAAGCGCTATGTCGAACTGCAACGCCTGTTCTTGCCCGAACCTTCCCCCGATGGCCGTTTGCGGGAGCGGCTGAAGGAGATACCATCGTCGCGAATCTTGAGCCTGCTCAACGTCAAATACGTCATCACGGACAAGGTTGACGATGTCTGGGTTGACGATGTCTACTACGACCTGAGTCACCAGGCGGTTCTAGGCCCTGAGATGATGGCGTCTCAGGTGAAAGTGACGGAACTACCCGACTTCGCCGCTACCTCCCTGGGCCTGGTCTCCCACCTGGAGGGGGCACGGGACCTGGCCAACGGTGTTCCCGTGGCGCAGGTAACGGTTACCGACGGGCTGGGGGCGGTGCAGAGCCATCTCCTGCGGGCTGGAATCGAGACGGCGGAGGGCGAATACGCTGTGGGTGAGGTTAGGCATGATCAGGCCAGGGTCTGCCGTCACTGGCGCGACAACCCCAAGGGCAATGACTACATCGCTCGCCTCGAGTTTGGTGAGGCCGTGGTCCCTCGACAGATCTCCATTCAGTATTTACCCCCGGCTGGTCGGCTGCACTTGAGGGGCCTTAGCCTCGTTGACGATAGGACGGTCACCTTTTGGCCCCTGGTTGTTTCCAGCGAAGGGCGCTTCCGGCTGGTGCACAGCGGCGATGTGAAGATCTACGAGAACCTGGACAACCTGCCGCGAGCCTTCGTCGTTCATCGGGCGCGAGTGCTGGACGATGAGGCGGCCATTGTGGCGATGAAAGATCCCGCCTTCCGACCTGAGAAGGAGGCTATTCTGGCGTCGGGCGGGCACGGGGCCCCGCTCCTACGTGCCGACGGTGAAGATGAGGTGGAGCTCTTGTCTTACGAGCCAGAGCGCATCGTGATTTCCGTGAATCTGGCTGAGGAAGGCTACTTGGTCCTGACCGATGCTTACTATCCTGGCTGGCGGGCGCTAACTGACGGCCTGGAGACGCCCATCTACCGAGCGGATCTTCTGTTCCGGGCGGTGTACCTGCCTGCAGGTCAGCATAGAGTAGAGTTCATCTACGATCCCCTCTCTTTCAAGCTTGGAGCTGTAATCAGCTTGACAGCGCTGTTGGGCTTGGTGGCTGGCATTGCCTGGTTGTCCGGAAGGAGGGGAATGAACCAATGAACCAATGACCAAGAGGTAACGAGTCAACGAGGTAACGAGGAACGAGGTATACTCATCACTCATCCAACCCCCAGCCTCTAACCTCTCTGGGCGATGCTGTCCCCGCCCTAGCTGGCTGGACGAAGGAGAAGAGATGGTGTATAATTGCGGATGATGTGCGGGCTTCCGCACAACTACAACGAAGAAGGAGGTATTGTGATGAACACATTTAATCGCGTGGTGGTGATCTTGCTCCTCTTGGCGACCATCATCGTTATGACCGTGGTGCTGGCTGTGCCTCGGCCGATGATTGAGGTCTTGCAGCAGTGGCTGCAGAACCTGGACATGAACCTGGCGCTGGTCGCTCAGCCTCTCTTGCTTATAGTGGGTGTCATCCTGGCTCTGCTGGTGGATGTCGTTTGCGCCTTGCTGCTCTGGCTTGAGATCAGGCGGCGTCCCAGGGCGATCAGGGTCCAGAGCATCAGTGGCGGCCAGGCGGAGTTGACCGTGGATTCCGTCGCTCGCCGGTTGGAGTACAACATCGGTCAGCTCGATGGCGTTATCTCTGTCAAGCCGAATGTCTGGGGCAGGAGGGGCGGCGTCGAGGTTGAGCTCGACTTGGAGACAAGCCCAGAGGTTGATGTCCCGGCGAAGACTGAGGAGGTCTGCCAGGTGTCCAAGGAGGCCGTCGAGGACAAGATGGGGCTGAGACTGCGCAAGGTCAGGGTCAACATCAAGCACGCCCCCTATCCCACAGGGCAGCAGATGGCCTAAAAAGGAAGTCTAGTTGGAAATCAAGCCCCTGATCGAAAGCTTGCTCTTCGTGGCTGATGAGCCGGTGGCCATTGGACGTTTAGCGGCAGCTATCGGTGTCAAGCGGGAGGCGGTTGAGGAGGCGTTGCGAGTATTGAGTGAGGAGTATGAGCAGCGGGGGCTGCGTCTCCAACGCAAAGGGGAGCGGGTGCAGATGGTCACCGCCCCCGAGGCGGCTCCTCACATCGAGCGCTTTCTTGATTTGGAGCTGAGCAGCAGGCTGTCCGCTCCAGCACTGGAGACCCTGGCCATCGTCGCCTACCAGCAGCCCGTGACCAGGGCCGAGATCGAGGCTGTGAGGGGCGTCAATTGCGACAGCGTGTTGCGCACCTTGGTCAGCAAGGGCTTGATCGAGGAGATGGGGCGCTTGCCCCAGGCCGGCCGCCCGATCATCTACGGCACTACCTTTGAGTTCTTGCAGTACTTCGGCCTGCAGGACCTAGCCGAGCTGCCGCCGCTGGATGAAGAGGAGCAAGACGGAAGCTGATGGAGCGTCTGCAAAAGGTGCTTGCCTGCGCAGGGGTCGCCTCGCGGCGGAAGTGCGAGGCGCTGATCCTGCAGGGACGGGTGCGGGTCAACGGCCAGGTGGTCACCAAACTGGGCACCAAAGTGGACCCCGCCTGGGACACCATCGAGGTGGACGGACGGCCCATCACCCGGGGGAAGAAGGTCTACATCCTCCTCCACAAGCCCCAGGGCTGCCTGAGCGACACCCTGGATTTCCGGGGCCGTCCTTCGGCGCTGAGCCTGATACCGGGTGGTGAGCGGCTCTACCCGGTGGGCCGCTTGGACGCGAGAAGCGAGGGGCTCCTGCTCCTCACCAACGACGGGGAGCTGGCCCACCGCCTCACCCACCCTCGTTTCCAGCACCAGAAGGAGTACCTGGCCCTGGTGGAGTGGGAACCCACGGAGCCGACCCGGCGGCGGATGCCGGACGCCGTGGAGGGGGACGGCCAGACCCTGCGGGCCGACGCCGTCCAGCGGCTCGAGCGGCTGGGCCCGGAGGCCCAAATCCATGGCTGGGAGGAGGCTCCCAGGGGCATGACCTGGCTGCACATCCTCCTCCACGAGGGCAAGAAGCGCCACATCCGGCCCATGTGCGCCGCCTTGGGCGCCACCCGGTGCGGGGGCTGATCCGCATCCGCATCGGGGCTCTGGGGCTGAAGGATTTGCCAGGGGGGAAGTGGCGGTATCTGACAGAGGAAGGGGTCAAACGGTTGCGGTCAGCTTAACCCTGGAACGGGGTGAAGCCCATCCAGAGGAAGTCCTCGTCGAAAGCAAAGACCTCACTGTCTGGATGTTGACGTAGCCAGGCGGAGCTGGTGCAATCCACGAAGGAGAAATCCTGGTCCGCGTATTTCTTGAAGATTTCCCAGGCCGCCTCATCCAGAGTCTCGTCAACGTTGGTGACCTTCAGTCGCTCTCCAACCACGTCCCGGCGGATGCTATCGCCGAACCGCACCGCTGTGGCGTGACCAAGCCCTCGGCCTGAGGCTTCGACGGTGAGCTCAGCCGAACCGCTCGGGTCGAGGGCTTGCGACGGATCCGGGTGTAGGCTTCAGCGAGGACGTAATTGGTCGTGATCCGGGGCAACCAGCCGGCGATGATCCGTTCGGCTAGCCGCGCTGCATGGGCGTGAAATTGGTCACTCGTGTCTGTGAGTGCCACGTAGGCGCTGGTGTGGAAGAAGATGCGTCTCATCAGTCCTCGTCATAAATGTCACGATCATGATGGATCGAGCCATCGGTGATACTGCTGGCTCCCAGTCCAATGATGTCCCGCAGCGGGTCGGCTCGACTGGCCGGTGCGGCTGAGACTTCGGCGAGCCCTCGGCCTGAGGCTTCGACGGTGAGCTCAGCCGAACCGCTCGGGCCGAAGGCTCAGTCGAGCCGCTCGCCGAAGTCTTCAGTATCTATCTGCTGGATCATGTACTCTTCGACCGCTTTGCGGATCACTTCGGCCATCGTCTTGTGCTGAGCCTCGGCCAGGCGCTGGATCTGCCTGCGTTGTTCTTCGGTCAGATAAATCTGAGTCCGCGTCATAGCCATCGTCACGCCTCCTGACCGCTGTATACATCATTATTCTGGCATAGATGCTGTATAATGTCAACTCCGTCATGAGGAGACCACATCTGCCAAAACCTTCCACCATCGCCATTGACGGGACGGTTGCGTCAGGGAAGAGCACCATCGGGGGACTCTTGGCTGAGCGCCTGGGCTACACTTACCTCGACACAGGTGCGATGTACCGGGCTGTCACCTGGGTTGCTCTCGAGGATGGGATTGACATCGCCGACGAGGAGGCCATAACTGGTCTGGCCGAAAGTGTCGAGATCAACATCACCCTGCCGACTGTTGACGATGGACGGCAGTACACTGTCTATGCCGATGGGCAGGACGTTACCTGGCAGATTCGCCGAACGGAGGTGAACGCCAACGTCTCGCCCGTCTCAGCCTACCCCGGCGTGCGCAAGGCGCTCACGGACCAACAGCGGCAAATTGGGGGTCAAGGACGCATCGTCATGGTGGGGCGAGATATCGGCACCGTGGTTCTTGCTGAGGCGAACCTCAAGATCTACCTCGATGCCACCGTTGAGGAGAGGGCCCGCCGTCGCTATCGGGAGATCTTGGAAAGGGGAGAAGAAGCCGATTACGAGGAGGTTTTGGCGGCTATGCGCCGGCGGGACAAGATTGATAGTGAGCGAGAGGCGGCTCCCCTTCGCCCAGCCGGCGATGCGATCATCATTGACACCACCGAGCTGAGCATAGCCGAGGTCCTGGCCAAGGTGGAGGAGTTGGTATGGGCAAAGGACGACTGATCTTCCGACGTTTGGCCTGTGTTAGCCTGAGGATGTTATTAAGGCTCTTCACGCATCTGGAGATAAAGGGCTTGGAGAATCTCCCCCAGGGTGGGCCCCTGCTGGTTACCTTTAACCATCTGGCCCATCTCGATGGCCCCCTCCTGATAGCGGCTTTCCCCTGGCCAGTGGAGGGCATAGCCCTGGCGGATCTCTACCGCGTTCCCATCACCGGCCAGTTCCTCTGGCTCTACGGTACAATCCCCGTGCACCGCGACCAGTTCGACCGCGAGGTCATCCGGCGAGCCCTGCGGGTGCTGGCCGAGGGCAAGGTTCTGGCCCTGGCCCCTGAGGCTGGGATGAGCCTGACCGGCGCCCTGAGGCGAGCGCGGCCTGGCGCTGCCTATTTCGCCTTGCGCAGCGGCGCGCCAATCCTGCCCGTGGCGATAAGCGGCACGGAGAAGATGTACTCCGAATGGAGACGTTTGCGCCGCCCCAGGCTCACCGTCACCATCGGACGGGTCTTCACCCTGCCCCCTTGCGAGGGAGCTAGCCGAACTAGGCGTCAGCGGCTGACCGAAGCCACCGAAGAGATCATGCGCCGCATCGCTGAGCTTCTGCCGCCCGGGTATCGGGGGGTGTACGGCTGATCGCGGATCGCCTATCGCATGGCGATAAGCAATTGGAGGGAGATGGGATGTCTGCTCGCCGTTTTTTGAATGTCATCCTCAGGATGCTGTTCAAGATCGTCCTCAAGCTGGAGATCGCCGGGATGGAGAACGTGCCCCGCCAGGGGCCTTTAATCCTCATGATCAACCACGTAAACTTCCTCGACCCCGTCCTCACGGTTGGCTTGATGCCCCGCGGAGTCACGGCGTTCTCCAAAATCGAGACGCTTGGCTATCCCGTTTTGGGCTTCTTCATCCGCCTCTACGGGGTGGTGCGCGTGCGGAGGGGGGAAGTGGACAGGCGGGCCCTCCACCGGGCCATCGAAACCCTCGGCAGGGGCGAGGCCTTCCTCATCGCCCCCGAGGGCACCAGAAGCCATCAGGGGCGATTGCAGCCGGCCCGCCATGGGATAGCCTACATCGCCCTGCGGACCGGGGCCACCATCCTCCCTGTGGCCATCTGGGGGCAGGAGAGATTCTTTGCCAATGTGAAGCGGCTGCGCCGCACCCGGGTGCACATCCGCATCGGCAAGCCCTTCCGCTTTGCCCCCGGCAATGTCGGCCGGGACGAGCTGCGGGCCCTGACCAGGGAAGCCATGTACCAGTTGGCGGCCTTGCTTCCTCCGGAATACCGAGGGGTCTACAGCGACTTGGACAAGGCGAGCACGGATTTCCTGGTTTTGGAAGCGGAGGAGGGCTAGGTGGGTGGCGTCGTCGCCGTGAGGGCGGGCAGCATCGCCGCAGAGCTGGGCCTGCGGCCTGGCGATGCGCTTCTCTCCATCAACGGCCACATCCTGCGCGACGTCATTGACTACCGCTTCTACGGGGCCGAGGAGGAGCTGGAGCTGGTCGTAGAACGGGGTGGGGAGCGGATCGTCTACGAGGTGGAGCGAGGCTATGACCAGGACCTGGGCATCGAGTTCGCCGAGCCGACCTTCGATGGCCTTCGCCTGTGTAACAACCGCTGCGAATTCTGCTTCTTCAAGGGGATGCCGCCGGGGATGCGGCGGTCCCTTTACATAAAAGATGACGATTATCGTTATTCCTTCCTTTTCGGCAATTACATCACTTTAACCAACCTCACCGAGGATGACTGGGGTCGCCTGACCGAGCAGCGCCTCAGCCCCCTCTACGTCTCCGTCCACGCCACTGACCTCGCTTTGCGTCGCTGCATCCTGGGCAACACTGCCGCTCCCGACGTCATCGAGCAGTTGAAGTGGCTGGGGAGTTTGGGCATCCAGGTTCATGCCCAGATCGTCCTCATCCCCGGCCTCAACGATGGACAGTATGTGACCCGCACCGTGGCCGACCTGGCCACCCACTATCCGACTGTGCAGTCCATCGCCGTCGTCCCCCTGGGCCTCACCAAGTACCATCGCTGTCCCTTGCGCCTCTATGCGCCTGAAGAGGCGAAGGCGATCATCGCTCACATCTCAGCCTGGCAGCGAGAGTACCGAGACCATCAGGGCCTCAATTTGGTTTATGCCTCCGATGAGTGGTACCTGCTGGCTGGGCTGGAAGTACCTCCGGCCGAAGAGTACGATGGCTTTCCTCAACTGGAGAATGGGGTGGGGCTGACGAGGGTGTTCCTGGATGAGGAGTTGCCGGTTGTGGGTTGCGAGTTGTCGGTTGGGAAGGTCACCCTGGTTTGCGGGACGTTGATCGCGGCGCTGTTGGAGGACATGGCGGCGAAGCTGGCGGAGAGGACAGGGCTGGCGATGGAGGTTATCCCCGTCATCAACGACTTCTTCGGGCCGACGGTGACCGTTTCGGGGCTCCTCACGGGGCGGGACGTGATCGAGGCTTTGCGGGGCCGTGTCCTGAGCCCTCAGTCCTTGGGCCTGAGGACCAAGGGCCTATCGAAGGGCCGTGTCCTGAGCCCTCAGTCCTTGGGCCTGAGGACCAAGGGCCTGTCGAAGGGCCGTGACCTGAGCCCTCAGTCCTTGGGCCTGAGGACCAAGGGCCTGTCGAAGGGCCGTGACCTGGGCGACCTCGTGTTCCTCCCGCGGGCCATGTTCGACGCCTCAGGGAAGCTGACCCTCGACGACATGAGTCCAGCCGCGATAGCGGAGGGGCTGGGGGTTAGAGTCGAGGTGGCGGGGACGATGGGGGAGATGGTCAGCTTGGTGTGCGGTTAGATCGGAGGTCTACCATGCGAAAAGAGGACATCGAACGCATCGGCTCCACGATTGGCGATCCTGAGAGGGTGTCCGTCAAGGACGCCGACCTGGATGCCCACTCGGTGGATGAGTCTTCCCACGAACCCCACAAGCCTGAGGTTGTGATCTGGGTGGAGAGCGCTCAGGAAGTGAGCGCCATCCTCCAGTTGGCCAACGAGTGCAGAATACCCGTCACCCCCTGGAGCGGCGGTTCCAGCCTGGAAGGCAACCCTGTCCCTGTGCGAGGCGGGATCGTGCTGGCCATGTATAGCATGAACAGAATCCTGCAGATAAGGCCAGAGGACCTGCAAGTGCGGGTGCAGCCCGGCGTGGTGTACGACGATCTGAACAAGTGTCTGGCCCGCTATGGCCTCTTCTTCCCCCCGGCCCCAGGCAGCTCCGACGTGGCTACCATCGGCGGGATGGTGGCCAACAACTCCAGCGGGATGCATGCCGTGAAGTATGGGACGACCAGGGACTATGTCCTCAAGCTGGAGGTCGTGCTTCCCACGGGGGAGATCGTCACCCTGGGCTCCAACGCCTTCAAGAGCGCCAGCGGCTACGACCTGGTGCGGCTCTTTGTGGGGAGCGAGGGCACTTTGGGAATCGCCACCGAGATCACCCTGCGCCTGCGACTGGTGCCAGAGAGAATGGCTGCCATCGCCGTCTTTCCCTCCATGAAGGAGGCGGCTCAGGCCATCTTCGAGATCACCCGCTACGGCCCCTTCCCCGCTGCTCTGGAGGTGATGGACGCCGACCTGGTGGCCCTGGTCAACCGCTGGAAGAATCTGACCCTGGTGGAGGCCCCCACACTGGTGATGGAACTCCACGGCACACCGGCGGGGATCAGGGAGGAGGCAGAGCTGATCCGGGAGACCTGCCTCGACAGAGGTTGCACCGATTTCCAGTCCGGTATCAGCCCCCAGGAGCGAGATCGCCTCTGGGAGGGGCGCCGAGAGGCCCACAACGCCATCAAGTACCTCAACCTGGAGCACATCGCCATTGTCGGCGACATTGCTGTTCCCATCTCCAAGTAGGCCGAGGCGGTGGAGCGGGTCTACGAGATCGCCGCGAGACACAACATCCGCGTCTACGCCTTCGGCCACGCCGGGGACGGGAACCTCCACGCCGAGATCCTGTTCCGCAAGGAAGACCCTGAGGAACAACAGCGGGCAGAGCTGGTGAACGACGAAATCGTCCGCTTCGCCATATCAGTAGGAGGGACAGCTACCGGCGAGCACGGCATAGGCATCGGCAAGAGGCATTTCATGCGCCAGGAGCACGGGGAGAGCCTGGAGGTAATGAAACGCATCAAGCG
>Ga0209986_10002138_pt1 | contig 18356 bp, 16 predicted proteins | sample BlataG_FD_183168 | JGI IMG/M metagenome (GOLD analysis project Ga0209986, IMG submission 183168) | Deep subsurface microbial communities from Black Sea to uncover new lineages of life (NeLLi) - Black_00105 metaG (SPAdes) (version 2) | ecosystem: Environmental > Aquatic > Marine > Oceanic >... | reverse complement strand
ACCCCGGTCTAGCAGTGCGCGGGCGGTGGCGAACCCGATGCCGCGAGCCGCCCCGGTGATGACGATGGTCTTTCCCCGGATGTTGTCCACAGGACTGGATTTTAGGCGGTCGCCTGCCGGACGGCCTGGGCGATCGGCCCGACCCAGAGGTCGCCGTGGCCGGGGATCAGGGTGCCGGCCCCGGTGGCGCTGAGTGCCGACAGACTGCGACGGCAGTCGGCGTCGCTGTGATTGAACATCGACGGCAGCAGTTGCGGGCCCCGTCGGCGGGACAGTGGGTGGCCGGTGATCAGCGCGTCGCCGGTGACCAACGCGCCGTCGACGAGGTACGAGCAGTGCCCGCTGGTGTGTCCGGGCGTCGGGATCGGCTCCGGACGGCCGGGCAGGCCGGCGGCGATATCGGCGGTCAGCGCCCGGGTGCTGGGAATGCCGTCGCGTACCAGGCCCCCCCGGCGGGCCACCTCCAGTGACCACGCCAGCCAGTGTGGGCGCCAGGCCTGGGTCAGCAACGCCGCCGGGGAGACCTGCTGCAGGTACTCGCGTTTGGCGTGGCCCACCTCGCCGGCATGGCAATAGACCGGAGTGCCATGGGTTTTCGCGAACCAGATCGCGGTGCCGAGGTGGTCGATATGGGCATGGGTCAGCAGGATGGCCCGGAGGTCGCCTGGGGCCAAGCCCAGATCCCGCAGCGATGTCAGAACATCGTCACGACTGCCCGGAAAGCCGGTGTCGATGAGCAGGACGCCGGAGTCATCGGTGACGATTGTCCAGTTGACCAGCGGCGTCCGGGCCAGGTGGACGTGATCGGTGACTGCGGTCAACACCGGGGCCATGTCCGAAGTGTAGGCAGGCCTGGAGTACAACAGAGAAATGGCTGAACTGAAACTGGGATACAAGGCGTCGGCGGAACAGTTCGCCCCTCGCGAACTGGTCGAGCTTGGCGTGCTCGCCGAGGCGCACGGGATGGACAGTGCGTCGGTGAGCGACCACTTTCAGCCGTGGCGGCACGAGGGCGGGCATGCCCCGTTCGCGCTGGCCTGGATGACTGCGGTCGGGGAGCGCACCGAGCGGATCACCCTGGGCACCTCGGTGCTGACGCCGACGTTCCGGTACAACCCTGCCGTGATGGCGCAGGCCTTCGCGACCATGGGCTGCCTCTACCCGGGCCGGGTGTTCCTCGGGGTCGGCACCGGAGAGGCGCTCAACGAGATCGCCACCGGGTTCACCGGCGAGTGGCCGGACTTCAAGGAGCGATTCGCCCGGCTGCGCGAGTCGGTGCGGCTGATGCGCGAACTGTGGCGCGGCGAGCGCACGGATTTCGACGGCGAGTACTACCACCTCAAGGGCGCCACCCTCTACGACGTTCCCGACGGCGGGGTGCCGGTCTATATCGCCGCCGGCGGCCCGGTGGTGGCCAAGTACGCAGGGCGGGCCGGCGACGGGTTCATCTGCACCTCCGGCAAGGGCGAGGAGCTCTACACCGAGAAACTGATGCCGGCGGTTCGGGACGGTGCTGCGGCGGCCGATCGGGACGTCGACGCGATCGACAAGATGATCGAGATCAAGATCTCCTACGACACCGACCCCGAGGCCGCACTGAACAACTGCCGGTTCTGGGCGCCGCTGTCACTGACTCCCGAGCAGAAGCACAGCGTGTCGGATCCGATGGAGATGGAGCGCCTTGCCGACGAGCTGCCCATCGAGCAGGTGGCCCGGCGCTGGATCGTGTCCTCGGATCCCGACGAGGCTGTCGAGAAGGTGGCCGACTACCTCACGTACGGACTCAACCACCTGGTATTCCACGCCCCCGGCCACGACCAGCGCCGGTTCCTGGAGTTGTTCGAACGCGACCTCGCGCCTCGGCTGCGCAAACTGGGCTAGTCGGCGCTCCGACTGAGGGATGCTGTTTGTCGTGACACCAGGCCCTGTCCCCAACGGTCCCACGTCGATCTACGTCGCCTCCCCCGAAGGCGAAACCGGCAAGTCCACCATCGCGCTGGGCATCCTGTCCCGACTGTCGGCGTTACTCCCTAAGGTCGGGGTCTTCCGCCCCATCACCCGGCGCGAGGACCGCGACTACATCCTGGAACTGCTGCTGTCCCAAAGCCAGGCCGGACTGACCTACGAGGAGTGCGTCGGGGTCAGCTACCAACGCCTGCACGAAGACACCGAAGGTGCGATCGCCGACATCGTCGATCGCTACCACGCCGTGGCCTCCCGCTGTGACGCCATGGTGATCGTCGGGTCGGACTACACCGACGTGGCCACCCCCACCGAACTGAGCGTCAATGCGCGCATCGCGGTCAACCTCGGCGCTCCGGTGGTGCTTTCGGTGCGGGGCTTCGACCGAACCCCCACCGAGATCGCCCAGACCATCGAATTGTCGATGGCCGAACTCGCCGCACAGCATGCGCACACCGCCGCGGTGGTCGCCAACCGCTGCCGGCCCGACCAGATGGAGGACGTCGCGCAGGCCTGCCGGGATCTCGGCGCGCCGGTCTACGTCATCCCCGAGGAGCCATTGCTGGTGGCGCCGACGGTCGGGGAGTTACTGACCGCGGTCGACGGTTCCCTGGTGCACGGCGACGGCTCACTGCTGGGCCGGGAGGTGATGGGCGTCATGGTGGCCGGTATGACGGCCGAGCACGTTCTGGAGCGGCTGCGGGAGGGCGCGGCCGTCATCACCCCGGGCGACCGGTCCGATGTCGTGCTCGCGGTAGCCAGCGCCCATGCGGCCGAGGGCTTTCCGACGCTGTCGACCATCATTCTCAACGGCGGGATGCCGCTGCACCGGGAGATCGCCCGACTGGTCACCGGGGTCGGCCTGCGACTGCCGATCATCGCCACCGAACTGGGCACCTTCGAGACCGCCAGCATGGTCGCCAATGCGCGCGGCCGGGTGACGGCGAACTCGGAGAGCAAGATAGACACCGCCCTGCACCTGATGGACCGCCACGTCGACATCCCCGACATGCTGGAGCGGCTCGCGATCCCGATTCCCACCGTCACCACACCGCAGATGTTCGCCTATCAGCTGATGGAGCGGGCCCGCTCCGATCACAAACGGATCGTCCTTCCCGAGGGCGACGACGACCGGATCCTGCAGGCCGCCGGCCGGCTGCTGCGCCGCGGTATCGCACAGCTGACCATCCTGGGCGACGAGGCCCAAGTGCGTTCACGGGCAGCCGAACTCGGGGTCGACCTCAGCGCCGCGACGGTGATCAACCCGCGTACCAGCGAGCTGTGCGAACAGTTCGCCGAGCAGTACGCCGAGATCCGCAAACGCAAGGGGGTGACCGTCGAGCAGGCCCGCGAGATCATCCACGATGTCTCCTACTTCGGGACGATGCTGGTGCACAACGACATCGTCGACGGGATGGTGTCGGGTGCGGCGCACACCACCGCACACACCGTGCGCCCGGCCTTCGAGATCATCAAGACCCAGCCGGGGGTCTCGACGGTGTCGAGCATCTTCCTGATGTGCCTGTCCGACCGCGTGCTCGCCTACGGCGACTGTGCCATCGTCCCGGATCCGAGCTCAGCGGAATTGGCCGATATCGCGATCAGTTCGGCGCGCACCGCAGCCCAGTTCGGGATCGATCCCCGGGTGGCCATGCTGTCCTACTCGACCGGCGAATCCGGTAGCGGAGCGGGCGTCGACAAGGTCAGGGCGGCAACCGAACTCGTCCGCGAGCGGGAGCCGAACCTATTGGTTGAGGGGCCGATCCAATACGACGCGGCGGTCGATCCGACCGTCGCGGCCGCCAAGATGCCCCACTCCGAGGTGGCCGGCCGGGCCACCGTGCTGATCTTCCCCGACCTCAACACCGGTAACAACACCTACAAGGCGGTGCAGCGCAGCGCCGGGGCGATCGCCATCGGCCCGGTGCTGCAGGGTCTCAACAAGCCTGTCAACGACCTGTCCCGCGGCGCGCTCGTCGAGGACATCGTCTACACCGTCGCCATCACCGCAATCCAGGCCCAGGTTTAGCGGCCCGGGTCCGTCATGAGCAGGGGGTCCCAATGCCCGATACCGTTCTCGTTCTCAACTCCGGCTCCTCGTCGCTGAAATATTCCCTGGTCCGCCCGGACACCGGCGAGTCGCTGGTCGACGGCATCGTCGAACGGATCGGTGAGGACGGCGGCGTCGCCGACCACGAGGCCGCGCTGCGATCGGCCTTCGAGGTCATCGCCGCCGGCGGGCAGGCCCTCTCGGACCTCGGCCTGGTCGCGGTGGGGCACCGGGTGGTGCACGGTGGGCCCAGCCTGTACCGGCCGACGATCGTGGACGACCACCTGATCGGCGAGCTTCGCGAGTTGGCGCCGCTGGCACCGCTGCACAACCCGCCGGCGGTGCTCGGTATCGAGGTGGCCCGCAAGGTGCTGCCCGATCTGCCCCATATCGCGGTCTTCGACACCGCGTTCTTCCACGACCTGCCGGCGGCGGCGGCGACCTACGCCATCGACCGCGAGGTCGCCGCGAAGTGGCGCATCCGCCGGTACGGCTTCCACGGCACATCGCACGAGTTCGTCAGCCGGCAGGCCGCGGCCTACCTCGGTGCGCCGGTGGAGTCGCTGAACCAGATCGTCCTGCACCTGGGTAACGGAGCCTCGGCCTCGGCCATCGCCGGCGGCCGCCCGGTCGACACCACGATGGGACTGACCCCGTTGGAGGGGCTGGTGATGGGAACCCGGTCCGGTGATATCGACCCGGGCATCATCGGCTATCTGTACCGGACCGCCGATATGGGCGTCGAGGAGATCGAGTCGATGCTCAACCGCCGGTCCGGGATGCTGGGCCTGACCGGGGAGATCGACTTCCGGGTGGTCCACCGTCGCATCGCGGCCGGCGACGCCGACGCCGAACTCGGCTACCGGATCTACATCCATCGACTGCGCAAGTACATCGGGGCCTACCTGGCGCTGCTGGGGCGCACCGATGTCATCGCCTTCACCGCCGGCGTGGGGGAGAACGACGCCACCGTGCGCCGCGACGCCCTGGCCGGACTCGTAAGCCTGGGCATCGACTTGGACGATCGCCGCAACGAAGGTCCCGAACGTGGCCCGCGCCGCATCTCGGCCGCGGACTCCCCGACAACGGTGCTGGTGATCCCGACCGACGAGGAACTCGCGATCGCCCGGGCCTGTATGACAGTGCTCTGATCGGTCGCGCAACGGGTTTCACAACGTCGTGACCGGGCGGACCTCGTTGGCCAGGTCGACGAGCGCGTAGCGGTGCGCCTGGCTGGTGGCCACCCTGGCCAGGCTGCGCAGTGAGGCCTCCACGCCGAGTCGCAGACCGTGATCGGTGAACGGGAATCCCAGGATCGGTTCCGGACTGGCCTGGTTGGCGGCGATCCAGTCCATCGCGGTGCCGAGAACCAGTGCCCGGATCTGAAGTACCCGGGGTTCGGTGTCGGGAAGTGCTTCCACCCGGCGCGCGGCGTCCCGGATCTGGTCCTCGGTGAGCTCATGCGCCGAGCGACCGGATAACAGCGTCACCGCGCTGGTCAGTCGTGCGGTGGTGAAATGTCGTGAGCCGACCGGTACTTCATCGAGGGTTTTGACCGCGCCCTCGCGGTCTCCCTCCACCGACAACGCGCGGGCCAGCCCGAAACTGGACGAGATGATGTTGTTGTCGGTGTGCCAGACCGTCTCGTAGAACGGCCGCTCGTCGGAGTTTCCGGCCAGTTCCGCGGTGGCCGCCAGGGCCAGCTTCGGCGCGAGCTCGCCGGGAAAGGTGTCCAGCACCTCGGTGAAATGCTTTGTCGCCGAATGATAGTCGCTGGTGAGCAGCTCCGAGACCGCTTTGAACCAGACCAGCCGCCAGCGCCACCCGACCCGCTCGGCAAGCGCCTCCAGTTTGCGATTGGCTCTGGCGACATCACCCAGGTCCAGCAGCGCGCGGACCTCCATCAACGGCAGTTCGACCGATTCCGCGACATCCACACCGTCGGATTCCAGGCTGTCGTGGCGGGCGGCACGCAGCGAGTCCAGGGTCTGTACCGGCTGGGAGAGCACCGTCGCCGACAGCATCGTCGCCGCGACATCGGTGGGGTCGACCAGGGGTACCGGCAGGGCCGTGACGATCTCCGGGGCGGTGAGTCGCTCGGCGTGCACCAAGCCGTCGAGATAGACATCGGTGTGGGCCACCAGCAGTTCCACCCCGAAGGTCGAGCGGGTTCGGGTGAACACGCTGGACAGGCCGGGCCGCGGTACGCCGGTGTCGGCGGCCACCACCTCGCGCAGCACGCCGATCAGTTGCGAGGACATCTCCTCCGCGCTGACGAAACGGCGCCGCGGGTCCGGGTCGATAGCCCGGCGCAGCAGCCGGCCGAAGGAGTCATATGTGGCCAGCACCGGATCGTCCTGCGGCAGCCCGTCGACATAGCGGCCGTTGCGGGTGCGCAGGTTCAAGGTCAGTGCGGCGAGGGTTCGTCCCACGGTGTAGATATCGGTGGCAACGGTGGGCCCGGTGCGCACGATCTCCGGGGCCTGGTAACCGGGTGTGCCGTAGAGATACCCGAATGAGTTGATCCGCGACACCGCGCCGAGGTCGATGAGCTTGAGCTGCTCCTCGGTCACCATGATGTTCTCCGGCTTGAGGTCGTTGTAGCACAAGCCGATTGAGTGCAGGTAGCCCAGCGCGGGCAGGATCTCCAGCATGTAGGCGATGGCCTCGGCCACGGGCAGCCTGTGGCCTCTGCCCGGTTTGAGCGATTTGCCGCCGACGTACTCCATCACGATGTAGCCGACCGGCTCCCCGCGGGAATCGGGGTGCTCGACGAAGTTGAAGATCTTCACGATCGAGGGGTGGGCCACCTCGGCCAGGAACTGTCGTTCGGCCATCGCGATGGCCTGGGCCTCGGCGTCACCGGAATGCACCAGACCTTTGAGGACGACCGGGCGTTCGTTGACGTTGTGGTCGACCGCCAGATAGATCCAGCCCAGACCGCCATGGGCCACGCAGCCCTTGATCTGGTACTGGTCGGCGACCATGTCACCCGGGCTCAGCTGAGGCAGGAACGAGAACGCACTGCCGCAGTTGGGGCACAGTCCCTCCGAGACGCCCTTGTGATCGTCGGTTGAGCGCCCGACCGGCCGGCCGCAATTCCAGCAGAACCGCTTCGACTCGGCCACAACGGGATTGACCATCAGTGCGGCCAACGGATCGATCTCCGGTACCCGAGGGATCTCCACCAGCCCACCGCCGAGCCGGCGGGTCACAGCCACCGTCCGCCCCACGGTCGCCGAATGATCCTCGACTTCGACCGGCTCGCTGGTGACCGAATCCGCCTCGTCGTCGTCGAAGCTGGGCCGATACACCGCCTGGGTGGACATCGGCCGCATCGTCGACACCGAGTCCAGTCCCATGTCGGCCAGGCCGGCCGGTTGGGTGCCGACGTCGGTATCGGAGGGTTCCACGGCGCTCACCGGAAGGTGCTCATCAGTCGGAGTACCTCGGAATGGGAGGCGCCGGCGCCGGGCCGAGCACCGTCAACCACCGTCGGTACAGGGTGTACCAGGTGCCGTCGGTGCGGATCCGCTCCAGGGTGCCGTTGACGAACCGGACGAGTCCGGTGTTGGTGAGGTTGATGCCGATCCCGTAGGGCTCCTCGGCCATGCTGGGACCGACGATTCGCAGGTACGGATCCTGGGCGACCAGTCCGGCGAGAATGGCGTCGTCGGTGCTGACCGCGTCCACCTCGCGTTGCTGCAGGGCGACCAGGCAGTCGGCCCAGGTGACCACCGTCACGATCGTGGGCGGCGGCTCGATCTGCTGGACCCGTTTCAGCGAGGTGGTGCCGCGGGCCACGCACACCCGTTTGCCGGACAGATCGGACGGCCCGGAGATATCAGAGCCGCGCGGTGCCAGGATCCGTTGGAACGCAGTGAAATACACCGTGGAGAAGTTGATCTCTTTGCGGCGTTCGCAGGTGATGGTCATCGTCTTGACCACGATGTCGACGGTTTTGTTCTGCAGTGCCGTGATCCGTTCGGACGAGGACAGGATCCGGTACTCGACCGCGGCCGGGCTGCCGAAGATGTCCCGGGCCACCTCCCCGGCGATGTCGACATCGAAGCCGGTGATCACTCCGGTGATCGGATCGCGGAAGGAGAACAGATTGCTGCCGATGTCCAGGCCGACCAGCAGTCGTCCGCGTTCGCGGATCTTGGAAACCGCTGCGTCGGCCTGGGCCTTGGTGGGGAAGGGCCGCAGGCTCGCGGTGCGATTGCAGTCGTCCTCACTGGCGTCCGCCGGCTCAGGGGCGTCGGCAGGCAACTGTTCCATGCCCGCGGGGGTCGGCGGGGCCAGCGAAAGGACCGGCGGATCGGCGGGGTCCACCGGCTGTCCGCAGCCGACCAGGGTGATCGCTGCCATCACCGCGATCAAGGCCTTCCGCGCGCTCATCACCGGTACTCGCTCATCCGCGGCCACAGGCCCAGAGCCACCGCGAACGCGGCGCCCACCGATAGCATCACCCCGCCCACCGTCGTCCCCGACAGCACCCGCCGGGCCGACAGGATGTCGTAGCGCAGTTGTTTGCGGCTCTCCTGAATACCCTGCTCCAGTGCGTCGTTGAGTTTGTCGAAGGCGGGCGTGGAGTCGTCTTCGCCGGTGCCCAGCGCCACCTGGGTGGCGGCCTGATAGTTGCCCACCGTGATGTAGTTGTTGATCCGCTCGTCGGCCTGCCGCCATTTTTCCAGCAGTTGGTCGGCTTGGGCCAGTCCGCTCTTGTCCACCGAATCCTTGCGGGCCAGGTAATCGCCCAGTTGCTCGCGCATGGTGTCGACGCGCTGGTAGTAGGAGCGTTTGCGGACATCCTCGTCACCGCGCCGGATCAGCGACAACGTTTCGTCCGCCCGGGCCTGCTGCGCGGTGATGGCCAGGTTGGTCACCGTCCGCAGCGAATCAGCCGCGGTGTTCTTCGCGGCCCGACTGCCCGCCGTCGAGATGGCCAGGGCGGTGCCGACCCAGACGATCATCAGGGCGATCGCCAGTCCGCCGGCGACCAGTCCGACATTGATCCGGCGCTTGGTCCGCCGCGCCAGCCAGCGGTGGGCGAACACCCCGAATCCCAGCGTCGCGGTGACCACGATGATCACCGGTGCGGGGATCTTGGCGGAGGCGGTCGTCTCCGCGTCGACCCGGGCCGATGTCACCTGGTAGAGGCTCTGGGCATCAGGCAGGATCTTGTCCTGCATCAGAGCCGACGCTTCCGACAGGTAGGACGACCCGACCGGGTTGCCCACCCGGTTGTTGGTCCGGGCGGTCTCGATCAGTCCGGTGTAGACGGCCAGTTGCGCGTTGACCCGGGCGAGCAGGTCCACCAGCGCCGGATCGGTCAGTCCGCTCGAAGCTCTGGTGATCGCGACGGCGGCCTGGGTGATCGCCTGTTCGTAGCGCTGGCGCACCGCCCGCGGTTCGGCCCCGGCGACGAACGCGGTGGACGCCGCGGCGTCGGCGACCGACAGCGTGGTGTAGATCTGGCCCGATGTGAACGCCAGCGGCTCGGTGTAGTCCAGGACGGCGGTCAGCTGGCGCTGACGCTCGTTGATCGTGGTGGAGATCGCGAACGCGCTGAGAATGCCCAACGCGGCCAGGATCGCCCCGATGGTCAGAATTCGTCCCGGGGTGGTGTTGGCGAACCACCACCAGGGATGAGCGGGCTCGGTCGGCGTCCGTTGTGCCAACGGCTCAGTCGACGGATGCGCCAGCTCGACTGTCACCTCAGCGGACCTCGCTCCCTTCAGGCTGCTCTCATCACGCTATAAGCAAAGTCTAAGAGCACCGGCGGCGAAATGGCGGGCATCGTCCACCTTGGCCCGGCCGTGGCGGGCCTATCCTGGAAACGTGCGGGGCGACGGCGACGGGTGGATGGTCTCCGAAGCCGGGACCCATCACTGGGGCCGGTTCGGTGCGGCCGGCCTGTTGGTGCGGGCACCGCGGGCCGATGGCGAGCCTGCGGTGCTGCTGCAGCACCGCGCACTCTGGAGTCATCAGGGCGGTACCTGGGGCCTGCCGGGCGGTGCGCTGGACAGCCATGAGGAGCCCGAAGACGCGGCGCTGCGGGAGGCCCACGAGGAAGCCGGCCTGGCGCGTGAACACCTGCGGGTCCGCGCCCTGGTCACGACGTCGGAGGTTTTCGGGCCGGACGGCACCTACTGGCGCTACACCACCGTCGTCGCCGACGCCCCGGCGCTGCTTCAGACCGTGCCGAACCGGGAGAGTTCGGAACTGCGCTGGGTGGCCGAAGCCGAGGTGGCCGACCTGCCGCTGCACCCGGGCTTCGCGGCCAGTTGGGGTCGGTTGCGCACCGGTGCGGTGGTGCCGCCCCATGCCTGCGGACTGGACCTGCCGCACACCCTGGAGATCACCGAAGTCGGTTTCGCCTGGTGCCGGGCCGGGATCAGTCCGGCCTGAGCGCGGCACTGAGCCGCCGCGCCGCTGCACCAGGGTCGGGGGCATCGGTGATGGCGCGGACCACCACGATGCGCCGGGCGCCCGCCCCGAGTACCTCACCGAGTCGCTGTTCGTCGATCCCGCCCACCGCGAACCAGGGCTTGTCGGCGTTCATCGTGGCCACCGCGCGCACCAGGTCCAGGCCGGGGGCCGGGCGCCCCGGCTTGGTGGGGGTCGGCCAGCACGCGCCCACGCAGAAATAGTCGACGTCCTCCATCAGGGCCCGGGCGGCCTCGCCGGTCTCGTGGGCGGACCTCCCGATCAGGGTGTCGGGTCCGACGATCTCGCGGGCCACCCCCAGTGGCAGGTCGTCCTGACCCAGGTGCAGGACATCGGCACCCGCGGCCCGGGCGATATCGGCGCGGTCGTTGACCGCCACCAGGGCGCCGTGCCGGCCCGCGGCGTCGGTGAGGATCTCCAGGGCCGCCAACTCTGCGCTGGCGCCCAGGGCGCCGAAGCGTTGCTCACCCGGGGAGCCTTTATCGCGCAACTGGATGATGTCGACGCCGCCCGCCAGCACGGCGTCGGCGAACTCGGCGAGGTCGCCGCGCTCGCGCCGGGCATCGGTGCACAGGTACAGCCGTGCCCGGGAAAGCTTCTCGATGAGATGGTCTCGGGGTTCGCCCACACCGCGACGCTAGCGGCTGGCGAGCCGACCCGACGATGGAATGCCGGTCCACACGGCTAACCTGGGCGCGGTGAAGTGCACACCCCGCACGCCGTGGCTCGTCGTCCCGGTCGCCGCCCTGGTTGCCCTCGCGCCGGGTTGCAGCCGCCCGGCCGACACCGCCCAGCCGATCATGGAGAACAAGGCCGCCCTCGAGTTCGCCACCGAGTTGCGTGGCCGACTCTCCGTCGAGGCGATGGTGGCCCACCTCGCGAAGCTGCAGGACATCGCCGATGCCCACGGCGGCAATCGCGCGGTCGGCACACCCGGCTACGACGCCAGCGTCGATTACGTCGTCGAGGTCTTGCGCGGCCAGGGATTCGATGTCCAGACCCCGGAATTCCAGACCCGGTATTTCGAACCCGGGGATGCCGCGCTCACCGTCGGGGGCGCCGAGGTCAAGGCCAACCCGTTGCAATTCACCGTCGGCACCCCCGGTGTCAGCGGCCCGCTCATCGCCGCGCCCGCCGACGAGACCCCCGGTTGCGCCCCGGACGACTACGTCGGCCTGCCCGTCAAGGGAGCCGTGGTGCTGGTTGATCGGGGAAGCTGCCCGTTCTCCCAGAAGGAGTCGATCGTGGCCAAGTTGGGCGCGGTGGCGATGGTGGTGGCCGATAACGTCGACCAGGAGAAGATGGGCGGCACCCTGGGCCAGGACACCGATGTCACGATCCCGGTGGTCGGCATCAGCAAGGCCGACGGCGCACGCCTGCGGGAGACCCCCGGACCGGCCCAGCTCACCCTCGACGCCACCACCCGGGATATCTCGGCCCGCAATGTCATCGCTCAGACCACAACCGGTTCCCCGCGCAATGTCGTGATGGTCGGCGGGCACCTCGACAGCGTCCGCGAGGGACCCGGCATCAACGACAACGGATCCGGGATCGCCGCCGTGCTGGAAACCGCGGTACTACTCGGCAGCGCACCGCCGGTCACCAACGCCGTGCGGTTCGGCTTCTGGGGAGCCGAGGAGATCGGGATCGTCGGCTCCAAGAAGTACATCGAATCCCTCGATATCGAGGACCTCAAGGACATCGCGCTGTACCTCAACTTCGACATGGTGGGATCGCCCAACCCCGGCTACTTCACCTACGACGGCAACCAGTCGACCGCGCTGGGCAGCAACGAGAGCCCGCCCCGGGTGCCGGAGGGTTCCGCGGGTATCGAACGCACTTTTGTCGACTATCTCGAGTCCGAAGGCATACCCGCCGTGGACACCTTCTTTGACGGCCGCTCCGACTATGACGGGTTCACCAGGGCCGGGATCCCGGCCGGCGGACTGTTCTCCGGTGCCGAGGAGGAAAAAAGCCCGGAGCAGGCCGAACTGTGGGGTGGTACCGCCAACGAGCCGTTCGACCCGAACTATCACAAGGACACCGACACCCTGGACCGTATCGACCGGGTCGCCCTGGACATCAACGGCGGGGGGGTGGCGTACTCGGTCGGCTTCTACGCCCAGGACCTCAGCGGCCGCAACGGGATTCCAGCCCGCGAGGACCGGACCCGGCACGAACTTCCCGCGGAATAGGGCTTCTCGGTAGGGCCTACCGCAACCGTCCCGCGCCGTACACCAGTGCGCCCAGGATCAGGACGCCCGATCCGGCGAGCAGGGCGCCGATCGGCAGGCAGGCCGCCAACACCACACAACCGGCCAGGCCGAGTGCCGGCACCAGACGCCCGCGCAGTGTCGCGGCAGCGGCATTGGCGATCGCGTAGTACACCAGCACCGCGAACGAGGAGAAGCCGATCGCCGAGCGGACATCGGCCACCGCGGCCACCGTCGCAACCACCACACCCACCGCCACCTCCGCCCGGTGCGGCACCCGGTAGCGCGGATGCACCGCGGCCAGGGCGGCCGGCAGGTGCCCGTCACGCGCCATCGCCAGCCCGGTGCGGGACACACCGAGAATCAGCGAGAGCAGCGAACCGAGCGCCGCCACGGCCGCGCCGATGCGCACCACCGGTTCGAGTCCACCCGCTCCGGCGGCTCGGACGGCGTCGGCCAACGGCGCGGTGGCAGTGGCCAATCCGGGGCCGAGGATTGCCATCAGGGTGACCGCCAGCACCGCATACACCGCGAATGTCATCGTCAGTGCGATGCCGATCGCACGCGGGATGGTGCGGGCCGGGTCGCGCACCTCCTCGCCGAGGGTGGCGATGCGCGCATACCCGGCGAAGGCGAAGAACAGCAGTCCGGCCGCCTGTAGCACCCCTGTCGGGCTGCCGCCGGTCAGCGTGACCCGCGCCGGGTCCGCGCGGCCGCTGATCATCACCGCGGCGACCACACCGGCCAGCACCGCCAGCACCACCGCGACGATCACCCGGGTGGCCAGCGCCGACTTTCCGATACCGCGATAGTTCACCGCCGTGAGTGCGACGACGGCCCCGACCGCGACGGCATGGGCGTGCGCCGGCCACACGTACAGCCCGACCGTCAAAGACATTGCGGCGCAGGAGGCCAGCTTGCCGACCACGAAACTCCAGCCCGCCAGGTAGCCCCAGAACGGACCGAGCCGCTCCCGGCCGTAGACGTAGGTGCCGCCGGAGTGCGGATAGAGCGACGCCAGCCGGGCCGAGGAGGTGGCATTGCAGTAGGCCACCGTCGCCGCGGCGGCCAGTGCGATCAAAAGACCCGGCCCGGCGGAGGCGGCCGCGGGCCCGAAGACCACGAACACCCCGGCGCCGATCATCGAGCCGAGTCCGATCACCACCGCGTCGGGAGTTCCCAGCCGCCGGTGCAACTCCGGGCGGTTCATGCCGGGTTCACCGGCGGTCGCCTCAGCGACGGCTGCGAACTGCGCTCAGGATCAGGTAGCCGAGGTAGCCGGCCACACCCGCCAGGGCGAACTTGCGGGTCTGCGGGGCAACCAGTCCCACACCCAGGGCGGTCTCGATGGTGCCGTTGGTGTAGACGTGCCGGCGGGTGTTCGTCGGGAACGCCGGCGCGGTGATCGCCTCGAACAGTTGCGGTTTCGCGAAGTGGGCCAGTCCGGTGGCGGCCAGTGCCGCCCCGATGACGGGAAGTCGGGACACGGAGGTTCCTTTCGTCGGTGATTCTCGGTCAGGCGAAGTGATAGTCGCTCAACGGAAACTCGGTGGCCTGCTTGATTGCGGCCCGGGCCGTCATCGGGCGCAGCAGTGTCGCCTCGCCGTGCGGGTTGAAGTAGTACGACCGGGCACTCTCGCAATGCCCGAGGGCGAACACGGTGTCACCGACCTGTGTGGTCATCTGATCGAGGAAACGGGCGTTCGCCTCCTCGGTCACCTCGAAGGTGTGCGCTCCGCGACGCTCGACCTCCGCGAAAAGCTTGTCCATGATCCGCATCTGGTACTCCATCGCGTTGAAGAAGTTCAACCCGATGAACGCGTACGGACTTGCCAGGCTGAGGTAGTTCGGGAAGTACGGAACCGACACGCCCTGATACGCCTGGAACCGGTTCTCCCGCCACCACTTCCCGAGGTTACGACCGTCACGGCCGATGACCTCGATGGCCGGGATGTTGGCCTCCCAGAGGTCGAAACCTGTTGCCAGGACCAGGGTGTCGATCGGGGTGCGGGTACCGTCCGCCGCCACGACGGCATCCGGCTCGATATGGTCGATACCGCTGGTCTGCAGGTGCACGTTGGGTTGGGTGAAGGTGCGGTAGTAGCTGTTGGAGAAGGTCGGCCGCTTGCAGCCGAAGTCGTAGTCCGGGGTGAGCTTGCGGCGCATCTCCGGATCACGGACCACCGCCCAGCGGTACAGCTTGGACACGTCCGCCGCCCCGATGTTGAGCCGCCGGAACAGCGTCTGCCGATGGTGCAGCACCACAAAGTTGAACAGTTCGTAGATCGCGTCGGTGACGGCGCGCACGGCGCGCTGGGCCAGCGGGACCCGGGCGAAGAGCCGCTTGACGCGTTCCGGATAGCGGAAGTCGACCTTGGGCACCACGTAGATCGCGGTGCGCTGGTAGACGGTCAGGTCGCCGGCCTTTTTGGCGAGTTCCGGGATGAGCTGTACGGCCGTCGCACCGGTGCCGATCAGGCCGATTCGCTTGCCCGCCGGATCGAAATCGTCATCCCAGGCGGTGGTGTGGATGACCGTGCCCTCGAAATCGTGGATACCCGGGATGTCCGGGGTGTGCGGCTGGGAGAGGAAGCCGGTGGCGGTGATCAGGTAACGGGCGCTGAGCGTCTCGCCGTCGGCGAGCATCACCCGCCACAACGCTGCCTCGGCGTCCCACCGGGCGCCCTCGACGCCGGTGTTGAACCGGATATGGCGGCGGATGTCGTACTTGTCGGCCACATCGTCGGCGTACTGCTTGATCTCGGTACCGGTGGAGAACAGCCGAGACCAGTTCGGGTTGGGTTCGAAGAAATAGGAGTAGGTGGTGGTCGGTACATCGCACGCCAGGCCGGGATAGTGGTTGACGTACCAGGTGCCGCCCAGGTCCGGCTGCCGGTCCAGGAGCACGAAGTTCTGGTATCCCAGACGCTTGAGTTGGATCGCCGCGCCGATACCCGCGAAACCGGCCCCGACGATGATCACGTCGACGTGTTGCTCGGTCATGAGCCGACGGTACCCGACCTATCCGGGCGGGCAGTGGCGCAGCGCGGCGTCGACGGCAAGCCCCGGGACATCAAGGACCTTGGTCCCCAGATCGTGGCGGGCTCCGGTGATGTCGACGATCTCGGTCGGTGCCGGGATCAGTGCCGCCGCGGTGCCCAGTTCGGCGATGCTGCCGAACGGGTCCGCGGTGCCATGGGTGAACACCGTCGGCACGGTGATCGCGCCGAAGTGCCCGGTGCGCAGCCGGTCCGGCTTACCCGGGGGGTGCAGTGGATAGGAGAACAGCGTCAACACCACCACGCTCGGCTGCTCGGCGACCGCCATCGAGGTCAGCCGGCCGCCGTAGGAGTGCCCGCCGGCGATCACCGGCCCCTCGGTGAGGGTGCCCGCCACGGCGATCGCCTCGGCCACCCCGGCCTGATCGGAGGCGGCCGATCCGGACGGCGGGCCCTTCGGCCGGCGCCGCCGGTAGGGCAGGTCATAGCGGATGGCCAGCCAGCCCCGGTCGGCCCACTCTTGGCAGATCCGGATCAGCAGCGGGGACTCCCGGCTCCCGCCGGCACCGTGGGTCAGCAGCACGACACCTGCCGGAGTCCCGGTCGGCGGGTGCGCCAGTCCGGCGATACCGTCCAGTTGTGCGCTCATCGTCATGACTGCAGCCGGAACAACGCCGACACCGGCCCGTGTCCGGCGCCGAGTGGGTAGGCCGCCCGCAGGGATTCGGTCACCCAGGCCTTGCCGAACCCGATGGCCTCGGGCATCGGATACCCGTGCGCCAGCGCGCAGGCGGTCGCCGCGGCCAGGGTGTCACCGGCTCCGTGGTCATGCTCGGTGTTCACCCGGAGGGCATCGAACTCGTGGAAGTCCGCCCCGTTGTAGAGCAGGTCGACGCTGCGCGACGACGACCGCAGGTGGCCGCCTTTCACCAACACCCACTGCGGTCCCAGATCGTGCAGTGCGCGCGCCGCGGCGCGCTGGGTTCCGGCATCGGTGACGTCGATACCGACCAGCAGGCGGACCTCGTCGAGGTTGGGGGTGATCACACTGGCCAGCGGGAACAGCACCGTGCGCAGGGTGTCCAACGCCGACGGCTGCAGCAAGGGGTCGCCGTGCATGGAGGCGCAGACCGGATCGACGACGAACGGCACCGTCGCGGCCAGGCCGAGGTCGCGCCAGCGCGTCGCGACGGTCTCGATGATCTCAGCGGAGGCCAGCATCCCGGTCTTGGCGGCCTGGACTCCGATGTCGGTGGCCACCGCCTCGATCTGGCCGCCGACGATATCCGGCGGGATCGCGTGAAAGCCTTTGACCCCCAACGAGTTCTGCACCGTCACCGCCGTCACGGCAACCAGTGGATGTACGCCGAGCAGGGTAAAGGTGCGCAGGTCGGCCTGCAGGCCGGCCGCGCCGCCGGAGTCCGAGCCGGCAATGGTGAGCACCCGCGGCGGGGTCCGGCCCGGCGGGGTCAGCCTCAGAAAGGTGGACACGTGCTACTCACCGGCCTGACGCTATCAGCGGGTAGTTTCAGCAGCTATGGGTGTGATCAACCGGCAGATTGTCCTACGCCGCCGCCCGCACGGGCTGGTCGGTCCGGGCGATACCGAACTCGTCAGCGCACCCGCCCCGGTCCCGGCCGACGGCGAGGCGCTGCTGCGAACCACCTATGTCGGTCTGGACGCCGCGGTGCGCACCTGGCTCAACGACCAGCCCGGGTACCTGCCCCCGGTCGGTCTCGGGGAGGTGATCCGCGCGGCCGGCGTCGGTGAGGTCATCGAGTCCCGTTGTGGCGCCTACCGGGTCGGGGACATCGTCACCACGCTCACCGGGTTCCAGGAGTACGTCATCATCCGCGACGACGTGTTCAGCACGACCATCCCCGGTGAAACCGATCAGCAGGCGATCATGAGCGTCTACGGATCCAGCGGCGCCACCGCCTATTTCGGGATGACCGAGATCGGCCGACCGCAGCCGGGCCAGACGGTCGTGGTGTCCGCCGCAGCCGGGGCCACCGGTTCGATCGCCGGACAGATCGCCCGGATCGCGGGGGCCCGAGCGGTCGGAATCGCCGGCGGTGAGCGCAAATGCCGGGCCGTGGTGGCCGACTTCGGCTTCGACGCCTGTATCGACTACAAGAACGAGGATGTTCCCGCGGCGCTCAAGCGGCACTGTCCGAAGGGGGTCGACGTCTACTTCGACAACGTCGGCGGCGACATCCTCAACGCGGTACTGGGCCGGCTGGCACCCAGGGCCAGGGTGGTGCTCTGCGGGGTGATCTCCAGCTATCTGACCGGCGAGCATCCCGGACCGTCCAACTACGTCAACCTGCTGGCCCGGACGGCGTCCATGCAGGGGTTCAACGCGCTGGATATGTGGGACCGCTTCGACGAGGCCTTCGCCGACCTGCGACGCTGGCGGCGCGAGGGCAGGCTGGTGCACCGCGAAACCGTTTTCGACGGACTCGAGTCGTGTGTCGACGCCCTCAACGGGCTGTTCACCGGCGCGAACATCGGCAAGATGCTGGTCAAAGTCAGCGAACCGGCCCGCCCCGTCTAGCTGGCTGTAGGTCGAGTCAAGTGGCGGTGAGGTCGTAGTGGGTCGACACTCCTCGGCGGGGTGTTGGTTTCGTTGCGGTCGGTAGTGCTGGGTAAGGGGCGGGCGCCTGGCGCCCACGCTGA
>Ga0209986_10002135_pt1 | contig 18362 bp, 18 predicted proteins | sample BlataG_FD_183168 | JGI IMG/M metagenome (GOLD analysis project Ga0209986, IMG submission 183168) | Deep subsurface microbial communities from Black Sea to uncover new lineages of life (NeLLi) - Black_00105 metaG (SPAdes) (version 2) | ecosystem: Environmental > Aquatic > Marine > Oceanic >... | reverse complement strand
TGTGGTCTGTTTAAGGAGTGTTTAAATACGCTTTTAATGCGGTTACTCGTTACTCATCTATTGGATATGAAAAAAATAAAAAAAATTGTGATTATTTAAGATTGGAAATTATATGACCTCGCGTGTTCGCTCCGCCAACTTTGGTCTGGCGAGGTCTTTAAGTTTACGGAAATGCCTTCTGAACTATTGTCGCGCCGAGCCATGTTAGACTTGTTAACAACAAGGTTTTTCTTTTATTTTCTTTTGTAAAAAAGATAAAGTATTCGTTAAATATGCGTCTCCTAATTAATCTTCGGGCAGCGAAAAATCAGGGCTATGAAAGTGTTTATCACCATAAGTTACAGGGATTCGTTTACGGGCTGTTGAGAGATTCGGGATTTGGTGGGTTGCATGATAAAAGGGGTTACAAGTTCTTTTGTTTTTCAAATATCTTTCCTATAAAGGATATGAATGCAGGCGAAGCGTTCAATTTGATTATCTCCGCGCCGAATGCCGAGCTTATATCTTCAGTAGAGGGTGCTTTAGAGAAAATTTTGGCTGATGCTGAAGGAAATGGAAGGGATGCAAACCTAAATGTAAACATAGGAGAAATGTCATTTGAGGTGGTGGGTTTTAAGAAGTTGGAGACGAAGCTAAATAGGAAGAGTTTGAGGGTGCTCACTGCCACATCGGTGATAATCAGGATACCGGAGAGGAATTATGAGCGATACGGGATACCGGAGGGGGAAAGAAAAGCGAGGTATGTTTACTGGCGTCCGAAATATACATTTGAGGCTTTTTTGAAGCAATTGAGCGAGAATTTGATAAAGAAGTTCAACGATTTTTACGGCACGAAGCTGAGAGAATACGAACTGTTCGAGCAGTTTATGTTCAGGCGTGCAACAGCGACAAAGGTGATTATTGATGGCAGGGAATACGTGATGGTGGGTAGTATGTGGGAGTTCGTATGGAGTTATATGGATGAAACGCAGCGAAGAGTAATAGAGTTTGGGTTGGATGCGGGATTTGGTGAGCGGAATTCGTTGGGGTTTGGGTTCGTGAACAAAATTTCTTTCTAAAGAAAGAAATTTTGAGCGGTTTAGCGGTTTAGCGGTTTAGCGGTTTAGCGGTTTAGTTAGCCTTCAATTCCACGATGAGGGGGGGAGTGATTGCGAGAAGCAAGCGTGCAATTAAAGAGATAGGAGAGAGAAGGGGGATAGACAGATTATGCGATTGTATTCGGCTCTGCGGTTAGAGGAAGATTTACGGCGGAAATCAAATGACCAAAACAAACTTTTTTTAGAAAGAACAAATAGGATTAATTAAATGAGTGTCCGACAAAGTAAAAAATTCGGTATTTGCAGGTTCTGTGGTGCACGTGTGAAGATAGAGAATATGGCTGCGCATGAGCGAAAGGTTCATCCGGGCTTAGATTCAAAGGAAAAGGAAGAATCTTCATACGAGGAGCGAGAAATAGAGCTGAAAGGAGAAGAAGAAATCGAGGCTTTGTGCCGCAAGGCATCGAAGTTGTTGCAGAGAGGGTCGATTACGGAGGCGATAAAGAAGTTCGAGCGGGTGCTAAAATTCGACCCGGATAATTACGGTGCCTGGAACGATTTGGGTTTAGCATGGAAGGAGATGGGAAATAAGAGAAAGGCATTAGAGGCTTTTGATAAATGTCTTGAATTGAAACCCGATTTGGGTTGTGCATGGGTTAATAAGGCACAGTTGCTACTTTCGAGGGGTAAAAAGGACGAGGCGTTAAGATGCTATGATGAAGCATTGAAATACGATGATAAAATCATTCAGGCATGGTATAATAAGGGTGGTATTCTTGCCTCGATGGGGCTGGATGAAGAGGCGCTACGGTGTTTTGATGCCGCTCTGGCGTTGAACGATGAGTATTATATGGCGTGGATGTCAAAGGGGCTGGTGCTGACGTCGCGGGGTGAAGAGGAGGAAGGCGAAAGGTGTCTCGAGAAAGCGTATTCGTTGAATCCGGCATACGCGTGGCAAGCTCTGGCTGGTACGATTACCGGTGAGGATATCGGACATGCGAGTGGTATGCGGGCAAAGAAGAAAAAATTGCAAATCACAAGCATCGTGGGCTCTGCCCACATCCCCGCAAGCCCGGAAAGGGCTTAATCACAAACAAAATCTAAATCATAATTCCAAAATTCAAAAAAAGTTAATCAAAATGCTTCACTTCTTGGTCACTTAAAAAAGTTAGGGAGATAGTTTATATAGGGGCAGGGGAAATAGGTGTGTAAGATGAATGGGGAGGCAAGAGAGGGAGGGGTTAAGGTAGAAATCCCGATTTATAATGATTGGCAGAGGGATAATAGGGGAGGTAATGTGATAGATGAGGAGATTGATGATAACAAGATACAAACCGAATTCGTAGGGGACCCGATCGTTGATTCAGGTCTGATGGCAATCAAATTATTGACAAAGAGAGAACTGTATGATCGTTCAAATGAATATCTAAAAAAGGCATCATATGACCTTGTGAATCTGTATTTGACGCCTGCTTGGTCAAAGGATATTTTATCTATATTTCCGAATAGCACTTACGTTCAAACCGCTAGAAATTATGACAAAGAAGCAAACTCAAAAGAGTTTTTACAAGAGTTGATAGACAATATCAACAACTTTGATGCAGATGCTGGTTATTGTATCTTCTGTGGAAAACCCGCATACAAGCGACTAGATGGTAAGCCATTCACTAAGACACAGATACCGCTGATAGGCTCCTCCGATTACACCAATTTCTTTCCTTCTTTTAAAAACGGCATTGATATCTGTGCCCGATGTGCTCTGGCGGTACAGTTTGCGCCGCTGTTGTTTTATAAAACAGGCGGAAAACCCAGTGCTATAAGTTGCAACAATAAAGATGTGTTAAAAGCATTCGGGATGGAATGCATTGAATATATTAATCGACAAAAGGTGTTGAATGCATTCAAATCCAAAGAGACTTCTGGTGTATTTGACGAAGGATTTAAATCACCACAAAATGCATTATTTCATTTGGCATATAAACTATCCACGAATTATAAAAGCCTGTTAATTGGCAACGAAGAAATAATGATTTATCGTATAGATAATTACAATCAAAACCCCTCGGGTGTTTCGATCCATAAATTACCGAACAATGTCTTCAAATTTGTAATTTCTATGATGAAAAGCCAAGAGTATAAAAAACTATGGTACGAACTGCTTTCAAAGTACTATCATGGTAAAAATGTTACAAAGAATGGTTTACCATTCTGGAAGGTCCATCGTAATACGATTCACGATAATCTATTGAACAATAAAACTATATTGTGGGCTTTTAGAGATGATAAAGCCAAAGAGTTAACAGTACCTTTTATAATTGTTGAGCATTATATGGATTTGGTGAGAAATATGAATAAACAAAGGATTGAGGCGATTAGGAATCTCGCAGATAAGATCGCAATCTGCATAGAGGAGACAAGGGATAAGCGAAGGGTAAACGACATAGTTTCTGCAAAGGATCTCCCGACATTCAGAAATCAGTTGAGACATATCTTCCGGGATTGGCAAAAGTTGGGTAAAGAAGAGCCGATGGTAACTTATGACGAATACATATCTACGGTTATTCCTGGCGATTATTCTGGTTGGCGAGAGGTTCGTGATTTGATGGTCATCCGGTTGTACGAGAAATTGCACGACATGCTTTCGACTGAGAAAGAGGATGAAGTTGAATTAGAAGGTGATGAAGAATGAAAACGGTTGTAGGAGCGTATCTAATTGATGCGCCATTTTCGGCGTTGAATAATCGCGGAATAGACCCAAGAGCTGCAAACGAGAATGAAGTGGCAACAAAAGTGATTTATTCCCCTGAAGGGATAAGACCTTACGTTTCGGCACAAGCGCTGCGGTATTGGTGGAGGGCTGTTTTAGAGGATAAATTTGAATGGAACTGCTCACCAGTTGAGGTGATAGGAAAAAACCAGGGCGTGACGAAAGCGGATCCATTGGAATATGCTGACGACGATGTCTTTGGCTACATGAGTGCCAGAAAAGTGGAAACTGACAAAAAGGATAAAAAAGGTAAACCAAAGATGGAAAATGTAACGGTGACAAGAGTTTCGCCATTGAAGTGCTCGCCATTGATTGGTTTTCCAATACGACCTGTTTCTGACTTCGGCGTTTTGGTTCGGAAGTTCGAAGGTAATCCAATACGATTTGACCATCAATTCTATAGCAATATACTGAAAGGTATCTTCGCACTGGACATTGATTCGGTCGGTAAATTCACGATCATAGATAAACCTGGGAGTAAAAACCTATCCAGAGATCTCGCAGATAAGTACGAGGAGAAAGGATTGAAGAAAGATGATAAAACCTATACAATTCCGTTGGACTCAAAGAAGAAGAGAATTTCAGACACATTAAAAGCATTAAAATATCTGAATGGTGGCGCGATGCAGGCTCTGCACCACACAGATGTAACCCCAAAGTTAATTATGCTGGCTGTGTTGAATAGCGGTAATAACATCTTTATGGACGTGATTCCACATAACAAATACGAAAGGGGATTGGTCAATATCGATGCGTTGAGTGAGGTACTGGAAGATTACAAGGATGATCTGTTAAGCAAAGTCTATATCGGCAAATTATCAGGTTTTGGAACAGACAAAGACAAAGAATTAGATCATTTCAGCGCTCCCGAAGGAGTTGAACTTAATATCACAACACCCGTCAAAGCGATAGATCAATTTTTAGAGGAAATACTGGAAAATGACCGGATTATAGGTGATTAAAAATGGAAGCCCTTCGTGTAGAAATAAGGGCAATGACGGCTTCATTTAGATATCCTATGTTTGTAGTCGCTTATCAGCCAACATACAAGATCCCACCAATATCTACGATATATGGTTTGCTTTCCGCGGCGAAAGGAAGAAAAGTCAGTATTTACGACGTGTCGGTGGGTTACGACTTCACTTCAGAAGGAAACGGTGTTGACTTGGAACGCATACTGGAATACGGCGGCGAAGGAAAGAATAGACCAGTGTCTTATCTTGGCAGTAATATCGTACAAAGAGAGTTTTTGTATAACTGCACACTAAACTTATATTTATCCGACCTCGATTTTAGAAAATACTTAGAAAAGCCCTACTACTCGCTTTTACTTGGAAGACAATCAGATTTAGCAAAGATAAAAAAGATCGAGGAGGTTAAGTTAATTCCAAAGAAGAATGTTGAGATCAATAATACGATTATACCTTTCGACGGCGAAGTAGCAGGACAAGTAGTTTCATTACCCTCTGATTACACCGATGAAGCCGAAAGAAAGCCCCTTGAAGTACGAACTTACTGTATTGTTGAGACAAGTCAGCCAATTAAAAACGGGTATTATGATTCCGAACTAAGTAAGGGTGTATATCTCCATGAGTTCAATGATAAAAGCAAAAAGTAATGGCGAATCACTTGAAGATCACGTAAATAAGTGTCTTGCTATATTCGCACAATTAAAAGATATATACCCCAATTTGGGTGATTTTACAGGGTATCCTGCCTTTTATGATGATGTTTTCAACGCATTATTCTTTCATGATTTTGGTAAGGCAGCAGAGGGATTTCAAAAATCACTAAGGAATGATGGAGTGAGATGGCCGTATAGGCACGAAATTCTCTCAACTCCCTTTATAAATTGTTTGAATAAAGAAAATACCGAATTTATAAAAATTTTGGTGTTAACACATCATAAAGATGTTAACGAACTAACGAAATTTATTGAAGATGAATGTGATATCGGCACTCGCTACGATGAACGATTAGAAGAGATCCAACCAAATATCGGTGGATTGAACGAACTCATCAAAAGATATCCTGATATTTCTAAAAAGATACTCGGGTCAATTGAATATAAAGTTAATTTGATAGAAGATGTACCAAAAGATGAAAAAATCTGGGAAGAAACAATACAGGAAATAGACAGAAGTATCAGATTAAGAGAGAAAAATTGGCTTTTGTCAAAGGTGGGAATTTTTGGAAAAGGCATGATGAACGCTTGTGATTATTTGGCTTCTGCTGGGATGAAGGCGATATTAAAGCCACTCCCAAGCCTAACCGAAGTGTACCGTTTTGACTCATTGACTAGCGTGCAAGAAAGATGTCTATCCACCAGAGGGGATGCGATAATTATCTCACCAACTGGTTCTGGAAAGACCGAAGCATCTTTATTTTGGGCTACTTACAATTTGGATAAAACAAGAGGAAATAGAATATTTTACAATTTACCCTACACAGCGAGTATAAATGCGATGTACAAACGGTTATTGAAAAAGTTAACTCCTTATTACCTGGACGATGGTTGTGTATCATTGTTACACGGAAAAGCCACTTATTTTTTATATAAAATGTTTGAAGAGGACAAATTCAAAGAGTTGAAGAATATATCAAGAAAAATTTATAGCCCTTACAAGATAACGACGCCATTTCAGTGTTTAAAACATCTTTTTTCGTTGAAAGGCTATGAAATGGGATTATTAGAGATGTATCGTGGAAGGTTTATCTTTGACGAGATACACGCTTATGATGCCCGAACAGTGGGATTAATATTGTCAATGTGCGAATATTTTAAGGAAGAGATGGATGCAAAGATATTAATAATGTCGGCGACATTGCCAGATTTCCTAAAAGATCTGTTTTTGGACGTACTCCACATTAAAAATGAAATAAAGATGGTGAACAGAGAATTAAATAAATATTTACGTCATAAATGCAAGATAATTGACGGAGATATAATTGAGAATATCGATTTGATTGAAAAAAGATTGCACAAGAATAAAGAAAAGGTATTGGTAGTGTGCAATACCGTAAAACGAGCTCAAATGGTATATGCCATGTTAAAAAGTGAGGTGAACAATTCTGCGCTATTACATGGGCGATTTATTCTAAAAGATAGAGAAGCAATTGAGAAAGAACTCGAAAATTTGGATTTATTGATTGGAACACAGGCTATCGAAGTTTCACTTGACATCGACTATGACGTATGTTTTACAGAACCTGCCCCAATTGATGCGTTGATACAGCGATTTGGGCGAGTTAATCGAAGAAAAAATGAGGAAGGATTACCCCTTAAAGGAGTATGTGATGTCTTCGTATTTTCAAAGGGCTCTGAAAATGACAGGTTTATTTATGATGAGCAAATCGTAAAAAGTACATTGGATGTTTTATCGGATTTTGATCTATTGTATGAGCATAAATTATATGATGCGGTCAATGAAGTGTATGCGGAGGGTTTTGGCGATAAAAGAAACGAATTCGAAGATACAAGGACATTGTTTAAACAAATAATAGATGATATTACGCCCTTCAAAAATTCCAATAGAAAAGAATCAGAATTTTACGATCTATTCGATTCGATTGAGGTAGTTCCAACGTTATGTAGAAGTGAGTATCTTGATTGTATAGAAAATAAAAGAATATTTGATGCCATGCAGTATTGTTTGCGATTGACGAACGGCCAATATCACAAATTGTTGAATGAAGGGCGAATTGATTATGAGAAAGCGATTTTCGTAAATGCGAAATATGATACCAAGTTGGGACTACTAATTAGTGAAGAGGAAGAGCAAGAACAAAATATCATATAAAATATATGGAAGCATCGTAATTCACGAAAAACCTAAATATTAGTAAACCATACTTTACAAATAGGGAACTGAAAAGGATAGAACAATGATGCTCTCAGACCTAAAAACGGATTTTGAATTCATAAGAGACGAAGTAGAAGGCGTGCTCCTATTCGGCTCAGCGGTGAAAGGCGAACTAACCACGAGGTCGGATATAGACATTGCGCTGGTGAGACCAAGCACTGGGAGAGTGCTTTTCAGGGTATTTGAACGAGTTGGCGGTAAATACGACATAAAAATATTCGAGGATTTACCGCTGCACATAAAAATGGATATTATCAATAATCATCAAGTAATCATAGGCGATGAAGTGGAACTCTCTTACTACTTTTACCGGTTCAGAAAGGAATGGAAAGATATGGAACATCGGGTTTTGAGTAACCAATTTAAAAATGTAAAGGAAATGATAAACCAGAGGAGGGCATGGCTAAAAAATGAGCGAAAGATACCTCAAGAAGATTGAGATGCTGGAAAGGGAACTGGAATACATAAACAGCCACGAGATAACGGGAGAAGTAACAGAACGAGCCGCACTTTATTCTTTGCAGATCTGCATCGAGTCCGGAATGGACATCATAGCGATGAAAGTAAAAGATCTTGGATTAGTTGTAGAGGATGACTACACGAACATAGAAAAATTAATACAGGGAAATGTAATCGCATTAAAAGAAGGTGAGCTATTAAAAGAGTTCAATGGCATAAGAAATGCAGTTGTACATAAGTACAACAGCCTCAATATGGCAATAATAAAGGAAGCTCTGGAACGGATTGCCGAGTTTGCAGAAGTGATATTTAAAATCGCGGAATAAATGGAACCAGAAATAGGCGCGCTACTATCCCGGGAAATGTTCGTCAGCGGCACGCAAGTGAACTATTTTATAATATGCAAGACAAAATTATGGCTGTTCTCGCATTTCGTCACTATGGAACAGAGTTCCGACCTCGTCTCGTATGGCAAGCTCGTGCACGAAACCTCTTATGGCGAAAAGAAGAAGGAAATTGTTATTGACGACCGAATAGCAATAGACTTCATCCAGAAGGGCGATACGCTTGTTCTTCACGAAGTGAAAAAAGGGAAAAGGATGGAGAAGGCGCACCGATACCAGTTGCTTTACTATTTGTATTATCTGAACGAATTAAAAGGAATGGAGAACGTGGAAGGGGAAATAGACTATCCACTGTTGCGAAAGAAGGAGCGGATAGAGCTTACCGAAAATTTAAAAGAGGAGCTAAGAAATATATTGAAAGGGATACGAGAAGTGATTGCGATGCCGGAACCACCAAAACCGGCTTATTTGAGAATCTGTCGTAAATGCGCATATTTTGAGTTCTGCTTTGTTTAGCTCCTTTTATAACCACAGATTACACAACACTTTTTCTTTTTTACAAAAAGAAAACCTGTGCTAAAAGAAAAACGAATATGTTCTTTTCGCTATACAAGTACGTTAGAATTTATAACTCCACGAGATATTGTGTAATTACAACGAGAAATGAGAGTAAATTACTACATATTGAGGAACGGTATCCTGAGAAGGAAACAGAACACGGTGTATTTCGTGTATAAGAAGGATAAGGATGCTGCGAAATCGAAGGGGGGAGGAGAAGAGAAGGTTTTTGAAGCAGAGACCGAAGGAAATGAAGAAGAGCTAAAAATAGAAGAGGAAAAAGTAGAAAAAGAGACACCTGAGATAGCGAGGAAGATACTGCCAATCGAAAAAATAAGTGCGATTTATGCTTATGGCAGGATATCGTTTACGTCAGGCGTAATCAGTTACCTTTCTAAATATGGGACGCCGGTGCATTTCTATAACTATTACGGGTTTTACGAAGGGAGCTATTACCCAAGAGAGAAGTTATTGTCAGGTGATTTGCTGATAAAACAGGCGAAGCATTATATTGATAAGAGCAAGCGGCTGGGAATAGCTAAGGAGTTTGTCCGTGGCGCTGCGGAGAACATAATGCGGAATCTGGAGTATTACAATCGTGAGGGAAAGGAAGTGAGCAAAGAAATGAAGATGATAAAAGGTTTGATTACGGGTATAGACGCACCAAAAACGAGCAATGTCCAGCAACTCATGGCGATTGAAGGCGCTATACGAAATACCTATTATCAAAGTTACAATAAAATATTACCTGAAAATTTCAGGTTAGGCGTGAGGACGAAACAACCGCCGGAGAATCCGCTGAATGCGTTGATAAGTTTCGGTAATTCGCTGCTCTACGGCACTGTGCTGACTGAGATATATAATACGCAACTGAATCCGACAATAAGTTATTTGCACGAGCCTTCGGAACGCAGATTCTCTCTTTCGCTGGACATCGCAGAGATTTTCAAGCCGTTTCTCGTTGACCGCGTGATATTCAAGCTGGTGAATAAGAATATGCTGAGCGATGCGGATTTCGTGCAGGAGCTGAAGTCATGTTTATTGAACGAGAAAGGGCGTAGGACTTTTCTCGCGGAATGGGATGATAAGTTGAAGACCACGATAAAGCATCGTGAGTTGAAACGAAACGTGTCTTATCAGCGGTTGATTCGGCTGGAGTGCTATAAGTTGACGAAGCATTTACTGGGCACGAAACGGTATAAGCCGTTTGTTATCTGGTGGTAAAAAACTTTTTTTGCTCCGCAAAAAACCTTTACTAAAAATGCTTGCAAGCAAAGAAGTTTATATAAAGGGGTGGGGAAAAATATAAGGGATGCAGGAGTAAAATTAAAACATGAGCACCAAAATAAAAATGAACAAATTGGAGTTAGCGAAGGAATTTGCGAAATCTTTAAAGGACGTTGAAAAAATAATCTTATTCGGCTCTGTTGCAAGAGGCGAGGATAAAGAGGATTCTGACGTGGACATCCTGATAATATCCAGAAACAAACTGAAGACAAAAGACAAAGTCATTGGAAAAGCTATGGATATACTGCTTGATAAAGGCGCCTATATTTCTATTAAGGTCTTTACCCCACAAGAGTTCGAACGTTTAAAAAACACGCATTTTATCTCGCAAATTAAGAAGGAGGGGGTATTAATTGGATGATTTTAACTATTTTTATCCCGTAAAAGCTGCTGATGTTTTATATCCGAACTATACAGAGGAAGGATTTGGTTTTGGTAGTAAAGAAGAAGATAAGAAGTTTGTGATATGGTATTAAACCCTTTGTTTCGCAAAGCGTTTACGGAAAGTTGCAAAAAGTTTATAAGAAGAAAAGAGAAAATGATTGATGACATGGATGAATATAGATTGTTAAACTTGGGGGCGGTGCTCCATGATATAGGCAAAGTTATTCAGCGGGATTTAGGTAAGATAGAAGGTGGGCATTCTGAGTTGGGCTACAAATTCTTGAAGGGTTTGGACGAAGACGTTGCGCTATTTGCAAAGTTTCATCATAAAGGCGAAATTGACAGTCAGAGGCACGAGTTTGACAATTTGGATACAATCAAACGGAATCTTTTATGGATGGTCTATGAAGCTGACAATCTATCATCCACCGAAAGAGGGAACTTAAAAGGCGAATTCAATCCTAAAAACCCATTAATATCGGTTTTTTCAAGAGTGAAACTTGATGAGGAAGTGAAGGAAGAAAGGGCATATCCATTAACAACGCTGGGTTTCGATGATTTTGTTTTCCCGGGATTTGGGAAAGATAAAGTGGAAGATAAAATAAAACATAAAAATTACGAGGCGATTTACGCTGATTTCAAACACTGTTTTCCTTCTCTTTATCCGGATTTGATATTGGCATTCCTGGAAAAGGAAGCGACTTTTATCCCAGCAAGAACAGGAGAAGATGAGGATGTTTCGCTCTTCGACCATTTGAAAACAACATGTGCAATCGCATCTTGCATGTATCTTTGCCATAAAGATTCACTAAGCAAAGATATAAAGAAACAGATTGAAAACAGAAGCGAAAAGAAATATCTGCTTATTAGCGGAGATATTTCAGGTATTCAAAAGTTTATTTACAATATAACTTCTAAGGGCGCTTTAAAACTTCTGAGAGCAAGGTCATTTTTCTTAGAGATAATTTCAGAGGATTTTGTACAGGAACTGCTGGATGAACTGAATCTTTCGAGGGCAAATCTGCTTTATTGTGCCGGTGGGCATTTTTACCTTCTCGCACCAAATACAGAAGAATGCAAAGAAAAGACAGATAACTTGAAAAGAGAGTTAAATAGAAGGCTTTTGGAGAAATTTGAAGGAAATTTGTATTATGCGATTGATTACCTTTCTTTTAGTGGCAATCAATTTAAGGACTTCTCGAAATTATGGATGGATATTGGAAGGAAAGTTTCAGAACAAAAATCAAAGAAATTCCGCGAGTTTCTGATTGATGAGCCAGACAAGTTTTTACGAGAGGATTGCAGGGATACGGATTATCTGAATAAAGATAAGCGGTGCGATGCATGCAAGAGATTCGTTTCTGAGTTGAAGAGATATAAAGAAAAAGAAGCAGAGTATTGTGAAGATTGTTATGCCCTTAATAGTATTGGAACGAAGCTTGCCAATAAGAAATACAGATTCATATTGAGATATAGAGATGTTGAGAACTATGATTTAGAACTGCCGTTTTCCAAGATAAAAATTATGGAAAAAATAGAAGGAAGGAATTTTAATACTGCTTTCCAGATAAATTCTTTCGGTATTACCGGGGAAGTTTTAGAGTTGAAGCAAAAAGCGGACTTCAATTTTATTCCACTCGCACTTGCAAGATATTCTTGTGGAAAGGACTTAGATACTTTGGCAAATGACTCAGCGGGAATAAATAAGATAGGTGTTTTAAGAATGGATGTTGACAATCTTGGGAGAATCTTTAAAGAAGGGCTGAGAGGAGAATTAAGAACAATTTCAAGAATAACAAACTTATCGAGGTTTTTAAATTATTTCTTCAAGGGCTATCTGAATTTGTTCGGAGAATTTGAAGAGAAGAACGTAAAGGGCATCTGCAATAGTGTCTGGGGCGATGGAAGATTAAGAACGAGGAAAAATAGAGGTTTTACCATTGTCTATGCGGGAGGGGATGACTTGCTCATAGTTGGCTCGTGGGACGATGTTCTTGAGATTGCATTCGATATTAACGCCCTATTCAAGAAGTATGTTGGAGAGAACGATAATATCACAATTTCTGCGGGATTTTGCATCTTTGATAAGAAGTTTCCTTTTTACAAGATGGCGGAAATATCGGGAGATAAGGAGGGAATAGCGAAAAATGAAGGTAAAAACAGAACGTGGATGTTTGAGAGAGGCGTCAAATTTGGCTACGAAGACGAAGTAAAAGAGAAAGAACTGGTAATTAAGGAATCCATTGAATGGAACAAATTCCTTGGTGTCTGGAAAGATTTTGAACATTTATTGCCTTTATTAAAGGAGAAGAAAATAAGTAAAGGGAATATTGCGAAATTATTGGCTATAAATAATCAGTATAGGGAGAACATAGCGAACATCAATTGGGCGGTTCAACTTAGTTATTGGTATGGGAAATTAAATGAAAATGATAAGAGGATATTTAAAGATATAGTTAAAAAATATTCTGTTATTAAGAGGGAGCATCCCCCGGATATTTTTTATATTGACATTCCTTTGAGGATATTAGATTTTGCAGCGAGGGGTGAATAGAAATGGAAGAAGTTGAGAAACTGTTGGAGGAGGGTAGGCATATAGAGTTCGTGGATAAGGTAGTAAATAAAATAGGGGAAGAGAAGAAAGAGATGAGGAGAAATAGACAAAGAGGAAAGACCAAAACAGAGATATGGTGTGAAAGCAAACTGGTGAATAAGGAGGTACTTCCTTTGCAAGAACAACAGGTGGTGGATTTGAGTTGCGTTCTTGGAGTTTACTTGGCGAAATCTGAAGAGTTAAAAACGACACAAATAAGAAAGATGCTTGATAGATTCAATTTTATTGAGAGTAATAAGAGTAACTTTGATAAAATGGAATTAATAAAAATGAAACCTATTTTGGCATATACTGCAGCAAGAAACAAAGCAACCAAGGAATTAATAAAAATATTAGATAATTCAATAAACCAAGTGAAGAGTTTTGAAGATTTTGAAAAGATATGCGAGTTTTTGAGAGGGGTGGTTGCATATCATAGACTTGCAGGAGGGAGCGATTAAAATGCTGCTTGGGAAGGTGATAATAAAAGGGGAGATGGAACTGAAGACGGGGTTGCACATTGGTGCATCAAAAGAGACGATGAAAATAGGGGGGATTGATAGCCCGGTTGTGAGAGACCCAATTACAGATTTCCCTTACATACCTGGGAGTTCGTTGAAGGGAAAGATGAGAAGTTTATGGGAAAGAGCAAATAAGGGGAAGAAATTCAAATGGAAGGGGGATTCAACTCAGAAAGAGGAAACAATTGATTATAATATAAAAGAGGCGGAGATACAGAGACATGAGTGTGGAATAAGAGAAATGGCTGAGATGTGTCCTATTTGTAGAGTTTTTGGCTCAGCAAAAGGTAATTTCCCATCAAGTGTTATTGTAAGAGATTTGCACTTGACGGAGAAGAGTAAAGAAGTATTGAGCGCCATAGACACAGGACTAAAATATACGGAATGGAAGTTTGAGAACGTTATTGACAGAATAACAGCGCAGGCATCGCCAAGACAGATAGAAAGAGTACCTGCAGGCAGTAAATTCGATTTTGAGATAATTTACACTATAGAAAATAAGGAGCAGGTAGAAGAGGATTTAGGAAATATCAAGAAGTGCACAGAACTTCTACAAGATGATTATCTCGGAGGTCAAGGTTCAAGAGGCTATGGTAAGGTGGAATTTGCGAATTTAAAGGTAACAGTGAAGAAGATAGGGTATTATTTAGAAGGAAAAGAGGAAGCAAAAAAGGAGTTCGATGAAATAGGTGATGCGATAGAATTCATAAAGCAAGATGAGGATAATTAAGCTAAATTTCAATTCGCCATTGCATGTTGGAGAGATAGGCATTGGATTGGAGGAGTGTTCGCCAATAATCCATTCAGATACGATTTTCAATGCGATAATAAACGCTTATGCTTTAATGCATTCTGAAGAACAAACAGATGAGTTTGTAGAAAAGTTTGAGGCGGTTAAAATTTCCTCCGCTTTTCCTCGCTCTGATAACGATATCCTTTTTCCAAAGCCAAGAATCAACATAAACACCAAAATTGACATCTCTGATTATGCTAAAGAGTTGAAGAGAACAGAATACATCTCAAAAGGGTATTTTGAGAAGATAATAAACAATGAAGAATTTAGTAAAGAAGAAATTGAAGAAGTATTAAAAGAAAGAGAGTTGTCTAAAGATTATCAAATTCCCAAGGTGTATCTTGATAGAGAAACAAAAGAATCAGATTTCTTCTTTATAAGTTTAATCAAATTTAAGAAGGATTGTGGATTATGGTTTTCGATTGAGTGTGAGAGTGGTGTTTATAAGGACATTATCTCTTGTTTAAGACTACTGCAAGACGAGGGGATAGGAGGAAAAAGAACGTGGGGCTATGGATTGTTTGAGTTTTGCGAGGATGATATTGATATAAGATCGCCAAATAAACCGAATTTGCATCTACTTTTGTCTTTAGTTTACCCAAACGAGAATGAAAATGTATTATTTAACGGAGAGAATGCATCCTGGGATTTCGTAACAAGGGGTGGATGGAGAAAGACCGGAATAAGAAAACCAAGAATAAAAATGGTCAAAGAGGGGAGTGTTTTTGATAGCATGCCCATTGGGAAGATATTGAAATTTGATACATTTCACCATTACGGGTTAGCATATACCGTTCCGGTGGTAGGAAGAGGAAAAGAAAATGAATAAAATAGCTAAATTAGAAGTTCTTTCACCTTTGCATATAGGAAACGGGAATGTATTAGGCTTGATAGATTTCGTTTTAGAGGACGAAAGATTTGTAAAAATAACCTTTGACAAACTTGCGGAGTATTGTTATGATAAAGGAATAGATTTGGCGAAGGGGATAGAAGAAGAAAGATTTAAAGTAAGGTATAAAAATGAAGAAATTTTTAGTATTGAGAAATTTCTTGCGTTTTACAAGATAGATTACGGCATGTTTGCGGATTACAAGATTCCTTTGAATATAGGAGTGAGGAGAAGAGAAACGAAGATAGAGGTAAAAGAATTTATTAAAGATGGAAGGGGTGGATTGTATATCCCCGGTTCTTCAATTAAAGGGGCAATAAGAACTGCTTTGCTTTGGAAAGCATTGGATAACAGAGGTGTAAATAAATACTGTAATAACCTCCTTGAAAAGAGGAAAATAAAATTAAAAGAGGCTTGTAAAGAACTTGAAAAAGAAATTTTTGGAAGAACAGCACATGAGGATATCCTAAGAGGATTAAGGATATCTGATACAGATCCGATAGAAGTAAATGAGTTAGAGGTAGATGAAATAAAGATAATTGGGAATCCAACTCCAATTCCAACTTATGTAGAGAATTTAAGAATTGGTGCTAAAACAAGATTTGTTATTGGAATAGATGAAGAACTGCTGAGTGAGAAACTTTTTGAGAGTAATGTGCTGAGGGATTACATAAATCATGAAGATATACTCAGAATTTGTAGTGATTTTTCTTTAGAATATGCCAAAAAACAGGGAAGCTACGGACCTTATAATGATGAGACAAAACAATTTTATGGTGAGTTAAAGAATAAAATAAATGGTCTCAAAAAGAATGAGACGATATTGAATATGGGTTGGGGTGGTGGTTGGTACTCCAAAACAATAGGGTTAAAAGTTGAGAATTATCCGGATTTTACTGCGGATCCGAGAAATTTTAGAAGAACATTGAGATTTAAATTAAAGCTCGGTAAAAATCCAAGAGGTAGAGGGTTTGTTGTGAAGTTTCCAAAAACGAGAAGGGTAACGATAGATGGATTGCCATTGGGCTGGATTAAGGTGTGCGTATGAGAAGCATAGTTATAGCAAACATAGGGAATAGCGATTTAGGGAAAGACGAGAAGCCCTACTTTGATATAAGGAAAAATAACGTATACGAGGATAGCAAGCGACTTTATGAAAATGTGAAATTCGATTTTGAAGCCATATTGCTGGAGCCAGTGATAAGGGAGATTGTTAAAGAATACGAAATAGAGAGGCTTTATTTATTTGCCACGAAACAGCGACCAGTTCATCAGAAGGATACAATATATGTTGCATGTATCGTCAAGGAGATATTAAACAGAGAATTTGGGATTGGAGAACGTATAGATGTAATTAGAATAGATGAAAATCCTGCGGATTACGATATGATGTTCGGTTTATACGAGGAGGAAATGGGGAGAATATCGACAGATGCAGATGTAATACTTCACGTTTCAATAACGGGAGGAACGCCAGCGCAGAATATGGCATTGCTGATAAAATCGCTACTGGCATTCGGGAATAAAGTTCAGGTGGTCTATAAACTCATGGGGTCAAAGGAGGTAGAAAAGTTCAAAATAGGGGAAGCGATTGTCAAGATTTTATTATCGGAACAGTTAAAAGCATTGAAGGATGGCCACCTTTACGGTTCTGCGGCGGAACTCGCCGAGAAATATTATCTCTTAGAATTGAAGGAGATTCTTATGCTAAAGGCGAAGGAGCATCGGGTTTTGTTCGACTTTGAAGAAAGCGTCAAAGTTTTGAGGAAGGCGTTGAATGGTGCTCATGGTGAGGAAAGGGCGAGAATAAAGAGTGAAATAGAGGATATAGAAAGGATAGAAGAGGGTCTTAAAGGCAAAGAACGATTCAGTGAAGAATATTTCTTGACATACAGGGCGCTGATAAAGGAACTCGTTTACAATATGAAGTTAAAGTGGGAGCAGGGAGCTTATGCGGATTTTTTGGGGCGGTTGTTTAGGTTTGAAGAGGCGATGTTAAGATATACATTTGAGAAGGAGTTTAATGTAAGTACTGAAAGAGATGAAAGCAAAGGATATCCAGTTTTTAAAGAGTTTATAGAATCTAACAATAAATTAAAGAGATTTTTAGAAGAGAGTAGTATTAAGCCAGAAGAGCCAAATAGAAGGACATTATTTATGATTTTAACATTCTTAAAGAAGGAAAATCCTGATAGAAAGGATATTAAAGAGACACAAGAGATAATAGGAAAAATAGAAAAATTGGCGGATTTGAGGAATAAATCGATTCTTGCACATGGTTTTGAGGGTATTTCAAAGGATAGGATAAAAGAGAGATACAGAGGGGATATTTTGAGTGATATTGAGAGAGTTGCGGAATTGATGTAAAATGTTCGTCATAATCGTTTACGACATGAACGTGGAAAGAGTAGCGAAGATATGCCAGTATCTGCGCAGGTATTTGGACTGGGTGCAGAATTCGGTATTTGAAGGCGAACTCACGGATTCGCAGTTCAAACGAGTAAGACACGACATTAAGGAGATGATGCACGAGGATGAGGATTCCGTGCGGATTTACGCGTTCAGAACGAAAGAGCAGGTGAAAATCGAGACGATGGGAGTTCTGAAAGCGGATATAGGGTGCATAATATAATTAATCGCCTGACGGCGACAAGGCAAAGTGCAAAAAGCAAAAGCCAAATTATACTCGAAGCTTCCTCATGTAATGAAAGGGAACGATTTCACCGTAGTTGTGGATCTTTATATACAATGCGGGTTATTGTATATTCCAGATAGAGGTGTGTGAAAAGGGTGGCGGAAGGCGAAGCGAAGGTGTAAAAGAAGCGATTTCGGGGGCTGTTAAACACGGACTAAGGTAGGATTGAAAC
>Ga0209986_10002134_pt1 | contig 18362 bp, 16 predicted proteins | sample BlataG_FD_183168 | JGI IMG/M metagenome (GOLD analysis project Ga0209986, IMG submission 183168) | Deep subsurface microbial communities from Black Sea to uncover new lineages of life (NeLLi) - Black_00105 metaG (SPAdes) (version 2) | ecosystem: Environmental > Aquatic > Marine > Oceanic >... | reverse complement strand
CCTCGGCTACTGGCTCGGCTGTAGCCTTTGCCTCGGCTTGTGCCTTCTGTTCGTCTTTTGCCTTGTCGGTTACCATCGGCATAACCACAAGCTGATAACCATCAACGGCAAACAGCGTTGGTGAGTAGGCATTGGTGAGCTTAAAGTCCACCATACCCCCGCAAGCCTTAAGTGCGTTAGTAAGGTATTGTCCGTCTATCCGCACAAAGCCTTGTCCATCGGTATCGGCTGGTATATCGGCTTGACCCGTGCTATCAGGATTAGCCATTACTATTTTACCGTCACCAATCGTCAAGTCTATCGGATAGGCTTTCGGATTATCGGATAGTGCCTTGAGTGATAGGGTAGCCTTGACTGCCTCTACAGCGTCAAAATGCGCTATCGTGTTAAACTCGGTAGGGATTAGCTTCTGCCAATCGGGATAGTTACCGCTAAAGCTAACCCACTTATAGCGAATTAGCTCGGTGTCCAGTATTAGGCTTGACGGCTTGGTAACATCCTCGCCCTCAAAACTAACCCTTGCCCTCTTGGCGCTCCGCAACGCATTGGCTATACCCCGAAGCTCATCACGGCTTATTATGGTTTGCCCCTCTCCGTCATCATAGTCAAGGGTAACTACCGCTAGCCTAAAGCCATCGGCACTAACCAGATTGAGCTTGCCGTCTTTCGCCGTAAAGTTGACGCAATTGAGAACTGGTCTTTCATCGCCAAAGGCGGTAAAAGGCAATACCCGATTTAGTGCTTCGGCTAGCTCTAGGCTTCCGATGTTAGGCTTGACGGTGTTATTAGGGCTTACCCTAACCTCGCACAAGGTAAAGGGCGTTTTTTCGCCTATCCACTCATTGTCGGCTAGGTAACTGGTATTAGCTCCGCAGATAACCTTAAGCCTCTTATGTCCGTTAGCCTGCGACCCGCTAGCACTACCGTCGGGGATAACCTTGACAATGTTACTACCCCCCAAAGCCTTGAGGTATCCGAGTAAGCCTTTACGCCCTAGAGTGATGTCCATCAGGACTACTCTATCGGCTAGTGCCCTTGCTAGGGCAATAACCAGCATAGCCTTATGAGCTACAAAGCCCTCGCCTGAACGCTTGCCCGCCATATTTAACTGTTCCACTTAACCCCCTTTTGGCATTACTGGTAGTGGGCAAGGCTACCAGCTAGCCTAGTAGTAACTATCCGATTACCCGCTACCCGCTGGCATAATCGCTAGTTCCGCTACTATCACCCCCTTTTGAGGTCAAAAAGGGAGAACTTTTTGAGACTTTTTTAGCTCTTTTTGCCTTTGGTAACTAAAGTAGTGCTTCTCTTTGTCGGTTAGTGGTATCCCGCTATATACCTTATAGGCAATCTGGACTAACCGTCTTGGCATACCTTGTAGAAAACGCCTAGCGTCAAGCCTAGCTACTATGTCAATAGCGTTATCATCGGCTAAAAACTCTATCAGCTCACTAGGCTCACCACCATCGGCACTGTCAACCGTAGTGTTTAGGCTAACTAGCTGGTGATACTTTGGGCAATCGGAGTATAAGAGTTCTTCCCGACATTTACGCCTTTGCTCTTTGCTACAGTTCCCGCAGTCCAGCCAAGTGGTAAGACGCCTTCGCTTTACCCAATACTCGGATAGCTCATAGCTGGCTACCCGCATAAGTCCCGCTTCCGTCAAGGGCTTATCCTTTGCCTCATACTTTGCCTTGACCTCTGCCATCTCAATCATAAGGTCGTGTAAAAAGTCTTCTCTATCAGCAAACTTTACCTTGCGGACAAAGTATCGGGCTACCTTATAATATAGTGCCCATTCACCATCAAGCTGGTCGTAGCCGTTACCGTTACTCGGAGCTTGCCTTTTTCTACCGTTTGACCTAGACTTGATACTACGCAAGGCTTGTGTCCTTTGGTTTTGGCAGGTCGCTAACTTACCGCACCACTGGCACACGCCTTGCCTTGTTTCTAGTGTCCAAACCTTATGGCACTTGCTACAGTATCCTACCATCGCTTACCCCCTTTTTCAGATTAGGGCAAGCGTTCAGCTTTAGGCTTTGAGGCTATTCAATTGTTAAGGTGCGATTAGCTTTATAACCAGTATCCAACAAAAGGAACTATTGTTAAATTAAAAAATGAACCTATATTTTCATCATAAGAATTGAACAATAGAAAAAGTGGAATTATAACGGATTAAGGTTTGTCGCTTGCCTTTGCTCTAGCGAGCCTGCTAGCTGTGCTCCTAGCCCCCACCGTAGAGAGCAAGGTGAGGATTTGCCCAGGCGGCATCGCTAGCCCCTCGCCCTGCTTTAGTTAAGCGAAAATACCGCCGCGGTGGCCCGGGCGGGTAATGCTCCTGAAAGGCTGACCTCTCCTCCCTACCTGTAGGTTCTACCCAGCTCAGCCTCACGATGTTGGAGAAGTAGACAACAAAACTGTGGTAACGACAGCCTTGAGCCTTATAGCGCATTCGGGCTAAATACCTTTCGGCAAGCTTGTCAATATTATCGGGGCTGGTTGGCCGTTTCTCCCGGCGGGCGCGCTTCTCTTCGGTTCGAACAGCCCTGTCCAGTGCCGTGGCTCGCATCAGTGCCAGCTTGTAATGGTGAAAGATGTCCGCTTGCGGAGCACCGACATCCGGGTCTATCCTGGGTGAACCATTTGGCCCGTGACCCAATAGAAACTCGCGGATAAACCAGGCGCAGCCGAAGGGGCGCAAGAACCCACCCCTGGCTGGCCTTAGCAGCTCAACCACTCTGCTTCTCCTTCAGCCGAGACCAAGGGCTCATGAGCCCTTCTTCCCCCATAGTCTTTGATACCAGTCGCGGTGCTCTTTGCCCGATACCTTTCTGTACTTTGCGGTGGTATTAAAGCTCTGGTGACCAAGGTGCTCTTGAAGCAGTCGTAGACCATCTCCTGAGTCATCGAGTTTTACCGCATGCACGGCAAAAGCATCCCTCAACCTGTGTGGACTGACATTGTGGACTCTCCCGGTTTCGGGGTTTACCAGTTTGGGGAGCTCGGCTCTCTGGGCACAGTCACGGACAATCTGCCAGGCTCGGTGGCGATTGATGCCGAAGATGAGCATTTTGCCTTCTCGTGGGGCTGGACCCCCACGCTGGATATAATCCCTAAGCATTCCCAGAGTATCGCTATCGATGGGGAGCGTTCGCACCCGGCGGCGCTCCTGTTCTTGAACTAGACTCTCTTTAACCTTGTCACCGCATCTGGGGCAAAAAGCGTGGCTCCTGCCCAGTCTTGCTCCACACTTGGGACAGGACAGCCTGAGACGGCTCTTCAGATGCTGAATAGTGACGATACTCCGGGCAAAGTCTATGTCCTCCACCGCCAGAGCTAGAGCCTCACTCACCCGGCAGCCCAATCGAAACAGGAGCCTGATGAGCAGCCTGTCGCGAAAGCACATAGCTGCTCTCTCCATCAGGGCTACCTCTTCTGGTTCAAGATAAGCCTTCATTGGTTATTGACCATCTCCTTATCACCAACCTGGTGACTCTCCAGCAGTTGGGTCACGAAGAGCAATCATTCTTTCTTCGGCGACCAGCCGAAGTAGGTCTCACGCCCGCACCTGGTACACTTTATTGCGGCGGCAATCCACCCCTTGCTACCGCAGGTATTGCAAGTGATTTGGTATCTGGCTCCCCAGAGGGGGTCATCGGATGCCTTGTCTTCTATATCATCTATGCGGTCTTCAAGAACCGCGGTGCACATGGCGCAGTAGAAGGGGGAAGGCTTGATGTGCCACTCGGGCTCTTCATCACCTACCCGTACGGCCTCGCCTATGCCTTGAGGAATCTCGTCCTGGCTACTCCATGCCCGCAGGCTGAAAAGGCCGTCTTTCCGGTATGAACAGGTCTCGTACCGGTAAGTGCCAAGCTCCCGGCCAGCAACGATCACGATTGCCACCTCGGACAGTGCCTGAATAAGACTATCTATCCTCTGCAGGTCATTTGCCATAGACTGCACTTTCTGCCATATTGTTGCGATTGTCTCAGGCGACTCTGGCGGGGTCTTGAGCTGGGTTTCTGCTTGAGCCGTTCCCTTCGGCTCTTTTTTCTGCAAGGCGGCTTTCTCCTCTCTCAACTGTCGGCGCACACGGGTGACAACCAATTTTGGGAAACCTAGTTCAATAAGTTCCTTAGGCTTACGCCCCTGCTTTAGTAGCTGTTTTACATGCTCGGTTACTTTCATGGTTCACCTCTCCTGATGATTTCAAAATCATACTTGGAATGTTGCTCGCCTAATATTTCCCTCGCCCCATCCCAGATACCTAGTGTCAAAATAGTGTTAGAAATCGTCTGAAGGCTATTCTCGGAGATATCTTAACCCCCGTGAGCCTTAACAATCCGCCGAATGGTGCTCCAGTTCACTGATACGCCCTCCTCCCTCAGCTCCCGGGCCACTGCCCGATAACCTAGCCCTTCCTCATAAAGCGACAGCACCTTCGGAATTAGCGCCTCAGGTATCGCCCTTGGGCGTCCTGGCTTTCTTTCCACTAGTTTAAGCTTCTCCTTTCTCTCCATCGCTTTGACCAGCTACCTTTTCAGGCTGGCTATCTTGGTGGCTCTTCCCATTCTTGACATTGGTGCTTTCTTTCAGTTCCCCCGCCGCTGACATCAGTAAGACCTCAATTGCACGGGAAAGGCGCCTTTCATTGTCAGGAGTGGTTACCTGGCGTATCCTGACTGTCACGCGTTTTTCGCTTTCCTTACCCCGCCTTCTAGCCACACTACCCTTCCTCTCAATTGCTAAGGAAAAACCCAGGGGTGAGCGTTCTTGACTGATCCCCACCCAGCTGGCCAAAGCCACTTCGAAAAACAATCTGGACTTAAGCGCTCATTCTCTTTCGTCGGCTCCCTCTCGGCACTGGCTCCCGGCTACTGTTAAGACTTGGGGGGTGATCCTGGTTGGTCACCCTCCTTTCGCTCGTTTAACCGCCCCGGCCCAGACGGGGCAGCCGATAACCTGACCCAAAAGAAAAAGGGGCCTCGCATACCCTGAACTCCATGAGTTCAGGGCGCTACGCCCCTTTTTGGAACTGCCGGTAAAAAGAAATAAGCCTCGGAGTCAATTCTCTCTCACTAGGCCCCCGAGGCTTATTATTAGTAAAACATACCCGCAAAGATTAGGCAACTATTACGTGGCGTTTCGGGGAGCGACTCAACAATCCAGCGCCCGCTTGCTCCTGACCCTCAGATCCAGGCTGGCGCAAATCAACTGACGTATCTATTAGGATTGAACCACTTTGTAAGATTTTGCGGTCCAAACTAATATCGGCTAAGGCTTGTTGGTCGCTCGCCTGGAAGGTTTTGGAACTGGTCTGATCAGAGCTAGGCGCAAGGAAGCTGAGATTGAGCTACTAGTGTCAATTGCATCCAATCCCCCTCCCTTGATAAGGGAGGGGGAATGTTATTTTAAGAGGGGCTTGCGCCCCTCTTAGACTCCCCGATTAGATAAGCTCTTCTCACATTAAAGCCAAAAGGGAAAGTTTGAAAGGGCGGAGCCCCTTCAAAAATAGTCCCTCCCCCCTCTCCTTTGAAGGAGAGGGGGACAAAGGGAGTGAGGTAGGTAATCCTCTAATTGTCTTCAGTTTGCCTCTATGCTAGAATGCTTAGGCAGTGAGTAACAAAGACATCAAATACTGGGTAGGATTCAGCCTTATTCCGGGCATTGGTCGTGTCAAACTGACCCAGCTTGAGAACTACTTTGGTAATCTGGAAGATGCCTGGCAGGCAACCCCGGCTGATTTGAAGCACGCTGGGTTGGATGACGGCTCAATACGGGCTATTACCTCCTGGCGACCCAGGGTTTCTCTGGAAGCAGAGATGGAAAAGCTAGACCGCTACGGGGTAAAGGCATTTACCTGGCACGACCCTGACTATCCATCTCGGCTCAAGGAAATATATGATTATCCACCAATACTTTATGTCAGGGGTTCCCTACTCCCTGAGGATGAATGGTGTCTGGCAGTAGTCGGCACCCGCCGGGCTAGTGTTTATGGTAGGCAGGTAACCGAGGAAATAGTAGCCGACCTGGCTCGGAGTAAAATTACTATTGTCAGTGGTCTGGCCAAAGGGATTGATTCAGTAGCCCATCATAGTGCCCTAGAGGCAGGCGGCAGGAGTATTGCTGTATTTGCCTGTGGGCTTGATATTGTTTACCCCGCTGAGAACGCCAATCTGGCTCGCCGCATTATTCAGCAAGGCGCTTTGATAAGTGAGTATCCATTAGGTACCAGACCCAAGGCTGATAACTTCCCCCGGCGTAATCGAATCATGAGTGGACTGAGTCTGGGGGTTCTAATCGTTGAAGCTGGAGAGACCAGCGGGGCGATGATTACAGCTCATCTGGCATTGGAGCAAAATAGGGAGGTATTTGCCATTCCAGGTAGTATCCTGTCGCCAGCTAGTAGAGGAACTAACCACCTTATTCAGGAAGGCGCCAAGCTAGTTCGTGACTATACTGATATTTTGGAGGAATTGAACCTGACGGCGGTAGCTCAGCAGATAGAAATGAAAGAAATCATACCGGCTTCGGACACTGAGTCTTTGCTATTGAAGCAATTATCTGCTGAGCCCATCCATATTGACGAGGTCTGCCGCTCAAGTGGTCTGCCAATGTCAATGGTCAGCAGTACTTTGGCGATGATGGAGCTTAAGGGTCTGGTGAAGCAGGTGGGGACTATGAGTTATGTTCTGGCCAGAGAAGTACGAGAGGAATATAGGGTAAAAGTAGAATAGATACTATATTAAGGAATGAGGAAACAAATCCTATCTGATTAGCTTTGATTTGTTTTTAGAGTTATGTCAAGCGAGAAGAAAAGTCTGGTTATAGTTGAGTCACCGGCTAAGGCTAGAACGCTGGGCAAGATTCTGGGTAAAGGCTATAGTCTCAAGGCGTCAATAGGTCATATAAGAGACCTACCCAAGAGTACATTGGGAGTGGATATAGAAAACGGCTTTGAGCCTAAATATGTCGTGCCCAGAGAGAAAAGCAAGGTTGTAAAAGAGCTTAGACAGGCGGCTAAAACTGCGTCCGCTGTATATCTGGCCACCGACCCAGACCGTGAGGGAGAAGCCATCTCCTGGCATCTGGCGGTGGTGACCAAAACCGACCGGATACCCTACCGCCGCGTCGTCTTTCATGAAATAACTAAGGAAGCCATTGAGCGTGCTTTTAAACATCCCCGTTCTATAGATATGCAATTAGTCAATGCCCAGCAGGCACGGCGTGTGCTGGATAGGTTGGTCGGCTATAAGATTAGTCCCCTACTCTGGCGGAAGGTGAGGCGGGGTCTCTCGGCAGGTAGAGTTCAGTCGGTGGCACTATGGATTATTGTCGACCGAGAGCGGGAAATTGAGAAATTCGTCCCGGTAGAATACTGGACAATTGAGGCTGAGCTAACCAAGAAAATACCGGCTGAGGAAGCAGCCTTCCGGGCTATGCTGGTGGGGCTAACTGATGGCACGAAGCTAGAGATTCATAGCCGAGAACAAGCCGATGAGATTAGCGATGAACTTAAACAAGCCAGCTACAGCGTTATTAAGGTAAAGACGAAAAAGGTAACCCGCCAGCCAGCGCCACCGTTTATAACCAGCACTTTGCAACAGGAAGCCTGGCGCAGGCTCCACTTTAGTGCCAGCTATACTATGGCTATCGCCCAACAGCTTTATGAAGGTCTGCCCATAGGCGATGAGGGGAGCGTCGGGCTTATTACCTATATGCGCACCGACTCTACCCGGGTAGCTCACTCAGCTATAGCTGAAGCTAGAGAATTTATTATTAGTAAGTATGGCTCTCAGTTTATTCCACCGCATGCTCGTTCCTTTATCAGAAGTGTCAAAGGAGCGCAGGAAGCACACGAGGCTATTCGCCCGACTAGAATCTGGCGGGAGCCATTTCTGATTAAACCATACCTTACTCCCGCCCAGTTCAAGCTCTACCAGCTCATCTGGAAACGAATGGTGGCCAGCCAGATGTCAGCGGCTTTGTTTGATAATACTACCGTTGACATTGAGGCCAAATACCCAGATTTCAAAGCTAATTATCTGTTAAGAACCTCCACCTCGGTTATGAGCTTTCCCGGGTTTACCACCCTCTACACCGAGGGGAAAGACGAAGCTGAGGAAGAAGGGGGGAAAAGCTCCTCACTACCCCGGCTAGAAAAAGGCGATGAACTTAAACTTCTAGGACTCTTCCCTGAGCAACACTTTACCCAGCCCCCACCTCGTTTTACCGAGGCCACTCTGGTTAAGATGCTAGAGCAATGGGGTATTGGACGTCCCAGTACCTATGCCCCAATCCTATCTACAATTCAGGAGCGCGGATATGTTACCAAAGCTAATGGCAGCTTGAAGCCTACCGAGTTAGGTGTGGTGGTCAATGGCCTGCTCTGCCAGTATTTCCCCGACATCGTTAACATTGAATTTACCGCTCGCATGGAAGATGAATTAGACGAAATAGCCCATGAGAATAGGGACTGGGTACATGTTGTTCAAGATTTTTATACGCCCTTTGAGAAAAGCCTGCAAAATGCCTCCCGACTTATGGAGAAGGTCAAGTTGGCTGAGGAGGTAACCGAGGAAATTTGCCCTCAATGCGGTAAGCCGCTGGTAATCAAAATCGGGCGTTACGGTAAGTTCCTAGCCTGTAGCGGTTACCCTGAGTGCAAATATACTAAGTCCTTCCTGGTTAAGATTGGGGTTAACTGCCCGCAGTGTGGTAGCGAGCTAGTGGAGAGGCTAAGCAAAAAGAAACGCACCTTCTATGGCTGCAGTAATTACCCGGACTGCCACTTTGCCACCAATTTTAAACCCCTCCCCCACCCCTGCCCCAAGTGTGGTGGACTCCTCACCCAATATAGACAAAAGTGGGCAAAATGCACCAAGTGTGAGTACAAAGGTAAGCTGGCAGTGGAACAATGAAGACTAGAAAATGGGCATATTTATTAACAGGTCTGGGCTATCCAATAAAATTTGCTTACCCCAACACAGAACATGCATTGGCGGAGAGCGTAGAAGATATTGATCTCCCAAAGATAGAAGTCAAGATAAAAAGGGTGTTCCTAACGGAAAAAGCCGAATATGAGCATAGATTCCTTTTCTATATTAAGAACGGAATAAAAGATGATAATTTTGCCCAAAAGTTTGCAGATGCAGTTATGTGCTCGCTGGCTGTGGTATATGATGTGACCATGGAAGAGATTCCTTCAGCAATTTGTATTCCCGAAAACATAATAAAGAAAAGTAGATTAATTAGACTTAAAGATGTAATCGGTAGCAATGCCATAGGAAGCGAAATATATTTTAGTCTCACGCAATCTATAACTGTTCCAAGCCAAGTTCTAGATTATGTCTGGCGTATCGTTCCTGCTATAGTAGACAGTAAGCCAGTCATGGATGCAACCAATTTTTATAGAGAAAGCATTGCACAGGCGTGGGTAGCGGATGACAACGTATTTGAGTTTATGTGCGATAATTCAGACATACCACATTCGCAAACACAAAGAGCACGCATAGAAACAGCTTACCAAAATGCGTTTAAGGCAATTGAAGCGATAATAGGTGAGCCTCGCAAAGATGAGGAAAAAATAAGAATGAAACTACGTAGCGCTGGCATAAACCCTGATGAAGAAGTTGGCTATAACCTTTACGGAATGAAGCCAGAGAAGGAACCGCTTCTCAAGAAGTTAATGGATATGCAAAAAGTCAGAGACAAAAAGGCAGCTCACGGGAAGACTAGCACACCAAGAACCATTGGTTATTGTGAACTGAAGGACAAACAAGCATTGGCACGTTACGTAATATTAAGCCATATAGATATGATTAATAAGAGCCTAAGCTAAAAGAGAATTAGCACTATGCAAGAAATTTTTAATAAATATATTAGCTACCCTGAGGCGGAGAGGCTGCAGAGAAGAGGAGAAGCAGGAGTGCTTGCATCCTGACTAGATATATCTGCCCACTGATTTGGCAATTGGTCTGAGCTCTGCCATCAACCTGGCAAAGTCTGACGGTGTGAGCGACTGGAGACCGTCCACCAGGGCTTCCTTCGGGTTGGGGTGAACTTCAATGAGAAGCCCGTCAGCACCAGCCGCCACCGCTGCCTTGGCCATCGCTGGCACCAGTAAGTAATGGCCAGCGGCATGGCTAGGGTCAACGATCACCGGCAAGTGGCTGAATCGCTTAACCACCGGTATGGAAGAGATATCCAGAGAAAAGCGAGTGCTGTCCTCGAATGTTCTGATTCCCCGCTCACACAGAATAACTTGGCTATTCCCTTCTGCCAGCAGGTAGTCGGCGGCGGTAAGCCACTCGGTAATAGTGCATGAAAACCCTCGCTTCAGGACAACAGGACACTTGCTCCGGCCAATATTAGTTAGCAGGGCAAAGTTTTGCATATTCCGGGCGCCAACCTGGAGGATATCGGCATACTTGGATACCAGGCTGACGTCGTGAGGGTCTACCACTTCGGTTATCACAGGTATATCGAACTTTTCCCTGACCTGTGCCAGTAATTCCAGTCCGGCTTTCTCCAGACCCTGAAAGCTGAAGGGGGAAGTACGTGGTTTAAAGGCGCCACCACGCAAGATGCCAGCTCCGGACTCTTTTACCACTCTGGCCGCCTCGGCAAGCTGGCCTTCACTCTCGACAGCACACGGCCCGGCCATGACCACGATGCGCTTACCCCCAATCTTAATTCCACCAATGGAAACCACGCTGTCCTCTGCCTTGAATGCCCGGGAGGCTAGCTTGTAGGGCTTCATAATCCGGGTTACGCTCTCCACCCCGGGGAGGATAGCAAAGATATCTGTGGACAACTGTCCGGTATTACTCCCCAGCAGGGCGACTACCGTTTTATCAGTGCCTAAGTTCAACTGGACGCCCAGTCCCAGTGACTTGGCCCTCTGCACGACACCATCTATCTCCTCTGGAGTGGTTCCTGTCCTCATTTCAACTATCATAGTGTCTTACATCAGCTCCTTTATGCGGCGTACCAATCCAGCCAAGGTCGTTATCTTTCCTCTATAGTTATTCGTATTATTTTATCACCCTCAAACTTTGGATTCTGATTTGGGTCTCTTGGCGTCAATTTTTTCAGGACATCCATTCCCTCTGTTAGCTGACCAAATACCGAGTGCTTACCATCAAGGCCGTGTTGAGGGGTATAAGTAATGAAAAACTGGCAGCCATTAGTATTGGGGCCAGCATTAGCCATTGATAGAGCACCGGCAACATGGGTATGCTCGGTGAATTCATCAGCGAAGCGATAACCGGGGTTACCGGTTCCGGTTCCAGTAGGGTCACCTCCTTGAGTCATAAAGCCGGGAATAACACGGTGAAAGGTGCTGCCATCATAGAATCCCTCGCCAGCAAGGAATACAAAGTTGTTGACCGTTACCGGAACATCGCTGGCGAACAGCTCCAGCACCAGGTCCCCCTTCTCTGTTTCAATGGTAGCGGTGTATTGCTTACTGGTATCAATTGTCATCGGCGGCGGCGCTGAGTAGGTCTTAGGTCCAGGCTTGGGCTGAGGTTGTGGCGCTTCACCACCGCATGAGGCTAAAAGAAGTGCCAGCAGAGCCAGGATGAGCACAGTTATTCTAGATAGACTCGCCGTTCTCATAGATTTACCCTCTCCTTTCTCATAAACAGCTGTCGAACCAATGGGCTATCTTCACTCTTTAGCAGTGAGTTCCGCCAGCCGCTCCAACACCGCCTTCAGAGCATCTAGCTCTTTGCCATAGCCAGCCCAATCACCTGCCTTGAGATACGCCTGAGCCTCGTTGTAGTGCTGTTGAGCTTGGTCAACTAGGTCAGCTATCTCAGCAGATACCTCCTCCGGTGGTGCCGGAACTGGCGGTTTGACCACAGGCGGGGGCGGTGGTGCCTCAGCACCAAAGATAGCCGCAATGCTTTCTTCCAATGTGGGTTCCATAGCTATCTGGTCACCGGCAACCACAATAACTCGCTTCATCTGTGGAAGCCCACCAGCCTCTGCCTGGAGGAAGACCGGCTCCACATACAGGATGGACTTACCTAAAGGAATCAGCAGCAGGTTGCCGCGGATAACTCGAGAACCACCGCGACCCCACAGAGCAAGTTGCTCAGTGATGACGGTATCCTGCCCGATTCGGTTCTCTATCTGGCTGGGACCATACACCAGCCGCTCCTTGGGGAAAAGGTAGACAAGCAGCTTCCCGTAGTTTTCTCCATCACTGCGGGCAGCCAGCCAGCCAATGGTATTATTCTTATTCACCGGGGTGAAGGGTAACATGAGCAGGAACTCCTCCTTCTCCTCATCGGGCAGGCACATGATGATGTAGTAGGGTTCCATAGGCTGTTCACTACCGAAATAGACCTCTCTAGGCACAGTCCACAGGTCTTCCTTGTTGTAGAATACCCGGGCATCGCGCATATGATAGGTCTGGTATACCGATGCCTGGATATTGAACATGTCCTCGGGATATCTCCAGTGTGCTCGCAAGAACTCGGGCATCTGCTCGGCTGGGACGAAGAGCTCGGGGAAGATGGCCTGGTAGGTTTGTATCAAAGCATCCTCAGGGTCAGTGATATAGAAGGTCACACTGCCATCGTAGGCATCAATAACTACTTTAACGCTGTTGCGAATATAGTTTATACCCCCAAGCGGTTGAGAATAGGGATAGCGGTCAGTGGTGGTGTAGGCATCCTGTATCCAGAACAACCTTCCCTCTATCACTACCAGATAGGGGTCACTGTCTAGCTTCAAAAACGGTGCCAGGTGGTTCACCCTCTCCCTGATATTCCGATAATAGACTACCCTGCTCTCAGGGGTTAACTCGCCGCTGATAAGGATATTAAGGTCACCCAATTGCCAGGCATAGAATAATCGGCGGATGAAACTACCTAGGCTAACTCCACCTTTCCCTTCATAGTAACCGTAGACATTCTCATCACCCATAGGATAGTCAAACTCCTGGGTCTTTGTTTTCACAATTATGTAATCATTCGTCTTTTCCCCGTAGTATATCTGGGGCCGCTCAATATTAAAGTCACCAGCGGGGGGTATATCCTTTACCAGCAATACCGGTAGCCCCTCAGCAGTGACCTCATTAACCGGGCTCAGGGCAATACCGTAGCCATGGGTAAACTGTAGTTTACGGTTGACCCAGGTCTGCGCCTCTACGGCCAGTTTCTCGGCAGATAATTCCCGAGCCGATAGCATGACCTGCCGGTACTCGCCATCGATAGTATAGCGGTCAACATCAACGTCATTAAAATCATAGTAGAGTCGAATGGCCTGGATCTGGTTGTAGGTGTCCTTTAGCGGGCGCGGGTCCCAGAGCCTGATGTTGTTTATGGTCACCTCGTTCTGGGCTATATCCTGAGGGCTTGGTGCCTCCTCGGCAGGAAAGGATTGCTCCTCAATGCGGCCCAGAGCGAAGGCTTCCCGCGTAAACTCAATATTATATTCGATATAGGGACGCTCCCGAGCCAGCTCGTTGGGCTGCACCTGAAACCGCTGTACCAGGGCGGGGAAGACCCCGCCGACGATGATGGCAACCACTATCCATCCCCCGATGCCGTAGACGGACCAGCGAAAGTTACGCCGCAATACGGAAACCAGAAGGAGCCCTATACAGATGAGCACTACTGTCAAAAGGATCCACTGTGCTGGAAGCTTGGCATGCATATCAGCATAGCTGGCGCCAAAGACCACCCCCCGCGCAGAGAAGACCAGTTCCCAGATGCCAAGCCAGTAACCCCAGGCAAAAAGGCCCAGGATGGCTATGACCAGTCCACCAACATGGGCTAACACCGGTCGGGCACGGTCGAACCTAAGCCGCTGCGCCATATAGCTGAGAAGATATACCCCGGCAGTGCCTAGAATGGTAATTGTCAGCGCGCTCAGGAGCCAGCCTTGCAGAAACTGAAGGAAAGGCAGTGAGAAGACGTAGAAGGCAATTTCCCTATGGAAAACCGGGTCGGTGATGCCAAAGGGCTGCCCGTTTAAGAACCGAAGCACAACCTGCCAGTTGCCCTGGGCCACCATACCAAATATTAGACTGAGCAGTGCCGTTCCCATGATAACGCTCAACCTGAGTATTGACTGTAGTCGGCGCACTATAGCCCAAGGCCAAAAATGTACTTCAGTCTTGGGTGCCAGGCGTGTAGCCAGTACCAAGTTCCCCAAAAACAAAATGCCAAAGACGATGGCAGCACCGAAGAAGACTAACACCTTGGTCTTTAGAATAGTGGTGTAGACACTGCCATAACCCAGACTGTTGAACCAGAGCCACTCAGTATAGAACCCCTTTGATATATTTATGATAATAAACAGGGTCAAAGCCCCGGCCAGGATTAAGAACACCCTTGCCACCCATCGACGCCGGCTAGACCGAACTAGCCTCTCGTCTCCGCTTTCAGGAAACCAACGCTGCCACTGTCTGTCAAATGAATCCAATCTACTCTCCCCAACCCTTCTAAACCATGGCTAGCAGGGTTACGCCGTCCGACTTCCATCTCATCCGGGCTGCTGAACGAATTTGGAGTCGGTATAAGTCACAGGATAACATACACGATTGTATCGGTCAATGTCGTGCTCGGTGACTAAATGGGGAGGACAGGGATTAACCGGGGCAACTTCCCCCTTAGCTAAATTAGGTAACAGTTTGACAAGGTGAGGGTTGGTTGATTAAAATTGAATTAGTTTTGGGGAGGAAGTCTCCAAAAGGAGGAGGTGTTTCTGGCGGCGGTAGGTGAAATTGAGAGTCAAGCTGTACAGAAATGTCGAGCAAATGAAATTTAAGAAGGAGGAGATAATTGATACTAGATTCGGAAACATGTACTGGTTGTGAGTTATGTATCCCTTATTGCCCTGTAGGGGCTATTTACATGGAGGAAGGGGTTGCCAAGATCAACGATGATGAGTGTGTAGAGTGTGGTGTCTGTTTTCGTTCCGGCGTTTGCCCGGTGGATTGCTTCACCGAGAGTGAACTCTCATGGCCTCGTATTTTACGAGCCGTCTTGTCAAATCCCTTGACTGAAAGTCCGGACACGCGTGTCCCTGGGCGGGGAACTGAGGAGGTGAAGACCAACGAGGTTTCGGGTCGGATAAAGCCGGGGTTCGTCGGCTTGGCGATTGAGTTAGGGCGTCCCGGCATCGGAACCCGTTTTCACGATGTGCAGAAGGTAACTCAAGCTATGGCCGAGGTCGGAGCAGAGTTTGAGGCGGAAAATCCGGTGACCTTCTGGATGACTGACAAGAAGACAGGGAAGCTCAGAGAGGACGTATTAAACGAGAAATCACTGTCAGCTATCGTCGAGTGCGCATTCCCTATTGATAAGCTGAAGCCAGCCATAGAGAAGCTGCGGGAAGTATCTAAGGAAATAAACACTGTTTGCAGTGTCGTCAGTGCCGTCAAGGTGGCACGAGATGGCTCGATACCTACCGACAAGATATTAAAAGAGCTGGGTATTACACCGGCTCCTAACAGCAAGAACAATGTGGGTTTAGGGCGACCGTTGTTTAAATTTGAGGAGGTATCATAATGACGCACAGTCTTCATCGTCAAGGAACTAAGGAAAACCTAAGCCGTGACTATCCATTGGTAGCGGTAGCTGCCCACGGCTTCAATGATAAGGGAGCTGGCCCCAAGCTAGGAAAATTCCTGGAAATTTGCTGGCGCCATGGCCCAGTCAACTTGGGTGATATGAAGCAAGGTAGCGTATTTACCTACGATGCCGAGAAGATTTACAAGAACGTATCGGACACGACAATAGTGGAATGCGTTTTTGACGACCTGAGCAAGGTGGAAGCCGTCCTTCGTGACCTGAGAGAGGCAGACATAGGTATGCCCGTGGTGGTCAGTGGACTTACTGACTCCGTAGGGGAGTGCTGCAAGAAGGTAGGGCTGGAGATTCACACGGTAGCCCAATCCTTGGGAGTTTGGGGTGATACTTCACGCCTGCCAAGAAAAGAGGTCTTAGAGATCACCACCATGTGTGGGCATGCTATGGTGTCCGCCAATTTAGTCGAGAAGATGATTGATGATATAAAGAAAGGGAAAATCTCTGCCAAGAAAGCAGCCGAGAAACTAACCAAGCCATGCGAGTGCGGGATATTTAACCCCACCCGTGCCGCTGAGCTGTTAGCGGCAGCAGCGAAGTAGAGCTGAGGCAATAGCTAGGGGGCATGGACTGAGTCTTAGCCAGTGTGCACAGGGTGGTTTCAAGGAAGAATGGGTTTCTTCAATAAGGAGGTGGTGCTATGTGATAATGCAGACTTAAGGCAGATAAGACTTAGAATTATGTGGAGGTGAATGGTGAAAAAGAAAGTATTGTTAATCCCGTTGGCATTGTTGTTAGCCATGAGCTTGGTTGCCATCGGCTGTGCGGCACCAGCCCCGGCGCCAGCCCCAGCGCCAGCACCAGCGCCAGCGCCAGGACCGGAAGGTTATCCGGAGCGACCGATAACTGTCATAATTGGCTACGGAGCTGGTGGCGGCACAGACCTGGCTGCGCGTGCGGTGGGTCATGCTGTGGAGGAGGCTCTTGGTGCGAGATTTGCTTACGTTAACCTTCCCGGTGGTGCTGGCGCCATCGCTGAAGATTATCTGCTGAAGCAGCCGGCAGACGGCTACACCATCCTCTGTACCAGTGGCGACGTCCCCATAAATCTAGCGGTGGGCAGGAACCCGAATAAGCTTGAGGACTATATTCCGTTTGCCAGGGCCCAGCAGGACACCGGGCAAATCCAGATAAGTGCTAAAGGCACCAGGTACTCCAATCTGGAAGAGTTCGTAGCCTACGCCAAGGCGAACCGGGTGACTATTGGCGGCACTGGAGCTGGCGGACTTGATGAGATAGGGGTAAGCCTCTTCGCTCAAGGCGCTGGTTTCTTTGACAACCTGGATTATGTGACTTACGAGAAGGCGGGGACGATGCGGGCGGCTGTGGTCGCTGGCGACATTGACGCCTGCTTTGAAGAGCCCGGCTCGGCACTTGAGCTGATAGAGGCTGGAGAGCTAAAGCCAATAATAACCTTCGCTGAAGAGAGGGTCGAGGGCTTTGAGGATGTGCCCACTGCCATTGAAATGGGCTACGGGGATATAACAGCAGGCAGGGTCAGAGGCTTCATGTTTAGAGCCGGGACAGATGAAGCCATAGTTAGCTTCATGGAAGACATATTTGAGCAGGCGTATAACAGTGACTACTACCAGAAGTGGGAGACGGAGCACTATCTCCACCTGAGGCCAGGATGGGGTGACCGCCAAACCTATACCCAGCAGTGCCTGAACGAGATGGTGATGTATAGTGACGTGCTGAAAGCGCTCGGCTACTTGGAGTAAATGGGAAGGATGAAGCGATATTTCCAAAATCTTACAAGGAGAGGGGAGCTCATCATTCCCCTCTCCTTCCTCGTTGCCAGCATCTACCTCTTCTACCTGGCAATGCAATTTCGTGCCCCGTTCAGAATGGGATTCCAGGTCGGTCCCGATGTATTCCCCAAGATTCTGACCGGCATTATGATGGTGCTCAGCGTGGTGCTAATTTACAATGCGGTAAAGAGGGGCGGGCTAACCGAATTTGAGAAAGTGGTCAAGCCCCGGAACCTGTGGATAACGCTTGCCTTTATAATTACCTACGCGTTTCTGCTGGAAATAGTCGGCTTCGTTGTCCTGACGCCTGTCTGGATTGCCGCCTACATGTTTGCTATCGGTATGCGGCGCTGGACGTGGCTGCTTGGCGCCACGGTCATCTTCTCAGTGTTTATGATAGTGGTGTTTGCCATGTTTATGCTGATACCGCTGCCCAGAGGCGTGGGCATCTTCCGAGAAATCAGTTTGTTTGTCTATTAAGAGGGCAATGCTGGATCTCATTATATTAGGAGCTGGAGAATTATTCACTCCAGCCAATATTGGCTGGCTCGTTGCCGGGGTGTTCATTGGACTTATGGCCGGCGCCACCCCGGGCATCAGTGGCACCATGATGGTGGCGATAATACTCCCCCTTACCTTTGGACTTGGGCCGTCAAGCGCCCTGATACTGATGACAGCTATTTACGCCACAGCGGTATTCTCTGGCTCCATCACCGCCGTGCTGTTCCGGACACCAGGGGCACCCGAAGCAGCCGCCACCGTCTTTGACGGCTATGAAATGACGAAGCAGGGCAAGCCACACGAGGCTTTGGGGCATGCTATGTTCGCCTCATTCCTCGGCGGCACTTTCGGCGCCATAGTATTCTTGCTGGTAGCCCCCCAGCTAGCCAGGGTAGCCCTGGAGTTCGGTTCCCCTGAGATATTTGCCCTGATTCTCTTTACCATGGTGGCAGTAGCCAGCATAGGCGGTGGCAATATGCTTAAAGGTTTACTGTGTGCC